>Ga0209093_1000060_pt1 | contig 56623 bp, 68 predicted proteins | sample SidtaG_4_FD_187450 | JGI IMG/M metagenome (GOLD analysis project Ga0209093, IMG submission 187450) | Marine algal microbial communities from Sidmouth, United Kingdom - Sidmouth_Male1 metaG (SPAdes) (version 2) | ecosystem: Host-associated > Algae > Red algae > Unclassified | place: Sidmouth...
AGCGTTGAATTCAAAACCCGAGGCGCGGTGTTTCGAAAGCGATCAACTCAATGTCTTTGGCCGCCTTCTTTAGTTCGCAGTCACCAAACATGGTCGACAACTCTCAAAGTTAGAGAGTACGATTCACCGTGATGGCATGACAAGTACATCTAAGAATTGCGACGACCAGTAAATACAGGGCCTCGGATCAGGCTGCACTCTGGATCGTCCAAAACAGGCATGCTTTCAGTGGGGTCGCCTGTTCTGGACATGTCCAGCTTTTTGCGCAAGGACAATATTCTTCTTGCTTATATTGAGGTAAGGGGAGGTGCGCTCCATTTTGCGCGCGGCGGCCGGAGAAGCCGTGGACATTGTGGCGGTAGCGGGGGTGGAAATTTGCGAGTCCGTGTCGGGCTGCCCCCTCGTGAGGGGTGGGTTTACGCGTCTGTGCTAGTCGATGGAAGTGGACGATGAGTGGCCGGCGCTGCGTGCCATCCCACTAAAGTCTGTCTTGCGTCTTGAGCACATCGTTCCTGACCAAGACCAGACAATCCGAGACCATGGCATCACCGCCACCCCTTCGACCGCACCCGACACTGCTCACCACCGGCGGGAGGCCTGCTTCTTTTTCAATCACTTTTATCCATGGCTCTAAACATGCTCTGCTCTATTTGTATCTATACAAGCCCATGGTGGTCGTGTCCTCTTGTGTTTGTCTCAGTAGCGTCTCCACAATAGTGCTACGCAGTCCGAAGTGTGGCGAGAGCCTTTAGTTGGTCAGGAAAAGGCAGCAGCCGCACACTCAGAGCTCACGGAGCAGTCGTGACCACCTCAGCGGTGTGGAGGCGGCTGCCGTAGCAGTTGTGGGCGCGCGGGGCCTCGGAGGCAGTCGGCACACACGGACTCCCGCGTCTAAGACAAAGAGCCCTCCTCCCTGAGGCTGGCCCGAGCAGATCAACTGGGTTCTTTCCACGCGAGACGTTCTTAACCTCTGACTGGCCGTCTCTGCGAACACGTGGGCCCAGTGACAGATTCCTGTTCATTATCAATGGGTACGCGACCCTGTTGCTTGCTGAACTGATCCTGGGAGATCTTCATTGGCTGCAGCATACACAGTACAGTCTTTCTCCACTGCTGGGCACCCTTTGTGGAGATCGTATTCTGCCTGCGTGGCACCCGATTTGCATACGTGGCGGAAGATCGCAGACCAGAATCGGCCTTGATCGCACCGCAGACGCCGGTCGATCTGCATTCGTGACTATGCACCGTGCCTAGGAAAGGATGTCACAACAATGGAGAAAGTCTGTATCCGGCTGACACCAGTTCTTGACTCTTGCGCCAGTTCTTAGCAAATCGGGGCTGTGTGGGTAATGCACAGTGTATACATATGAAATCAGGTTCCTGGGGATGCTCTGGATTCGCCCATGGCGCAGTTCACGCTTTGTTATGAAACATAAAAAGAAGCCCAGTGCGGTCTGAGTCACACCACTGGACTCCTCAGCTCAGGTCTTGTCTAGATAGACAGCCTTCGTGCATGTGATTGTGGTTGAATCCCAACGCAATTCCGTGAAACGAGCGTGACAGGAGCACGGCTGTCTCCACGATAACGCGACATTCGTGGAAGCGACGTGCTCAGAAATTGGCCGCCAAAACGAGAAGATCAGATCACCAGCGCATCAGCAGACAGCCAACATGCACTTCGACGAATCAAAAGTACGGAAACTATAGCAACTTGAGGCTCAAATTCACTTTCGAACATGTTCATGTGCGCGAGAAAAAAAGAATAGTCTCGCACACGTGAACGTGCTCGGCCCAAGTGGGACGAAATGGCACGTTTGTCCTCGTAGCTCCTTCGTGTGCCGATGCATCTGATTGGGCCGAAGAAGGCGAACATGACGCGCGTGATTCGCGTGCGATTGGAACTGTGCTATCTGATTGTACAGTACTGGTCTATGCACTCCGTGCATGCGCCGTCTAGACGAGGCCTCATCAGCTCTCCAAGGACGCCATGCGCCTCAAACGGAGCACTCCTGGACGAGAAAAGCGCTTTTCCTCGGAAACAAGCACCGACAATGAGAACACCGGATCGGTGCAATTCCGCGTTCACAGAGCCCTTGGAGTGATTTCCTAGCGGAGCGTCTTGCTTCCGACCGCGTTTGCCAGAGGGATCCGGATGGTGAGTCCCCTGCACGCACCCCGGAGCCCTGTAGTGGCTGTACGGGCCGATTTCTCGACCAAGTTCGACAAAGATGTGTGGAAGGCACATCAAAGAGACGGTAGAGCTCTAGTTTCGTGCTCACGTTGTACCGAGCGGGGGTTTTAGGGTTAATCATCGCCCCCCACATCCTCCGCCGCTCAACGCATCACAACACAACCCTGTTGCAGTTCCCTGTGTACCAGCACAGCTTTACTCATAGTTTTATCATCCAGCTTATAATCCCTGCAAGCCCTTCTCCCATCCCCTCTGTTCCCATCGGCCCCCCTTCCTCCTCCACCCGTCCTGTTTTCGTCCCCACAGCTGTCTTTGGCCGGTAGACTTCCCCCCCCGGCCTCTTTCCCTCCCTCCGCCCTGCTCTATCCTCGACCTCTGGCCAAACGCTCATTTTTAGCAGACCTCGGAGTCTCCTCATGCGAGAGGTCTTCAACAACTCATGTGCCCGTCCTTTGAGAAGCTTCCTGAGCTGCACAAGGTTCCTTCGCTATCCAAAAGCACCCTCGTGTGGTGGAAGGCCACGCAAAGATCGCCATTCGGGGCTCCCGGATGGCCAAATGCTGCTGAAATCAATAAGTTTTTCTGACTGTAATGTGTGATTCCGAGCCGTTCTCAAAAGAGAAATCATTGTGTCAAGAACTGGTGCAGACATTCTCTGGGGTGCATTTTACGGCCGGAGAACGGAGGCTCCCCAGAGGAAGCGGAAAAGACCACGGTCCCCGAAAGACTCTCCTGAGGCCGGCCATATTTTTCTTTTCCGCCGGGGATTAGAATAAGCTTTCATCAGAAGCCAGTTGCTAAGAATTGGGGTCAGGCGGATAGCCCCTTCTCGACAAAAACCCGCATCGGGGGATGAGTGTGAGGTTCCATAGAAGCGATGGGTACCGATGCAGACTGTGACGCACCACAGCACCTAAAGGTTTCAGAGATACAGCCATTCTAAATTCCTGTTTCTGATCGCCCGATACATCCGATCGGGGATGTGTTTCACCATCTAGAAGCTATTACATGACTGCATGCTCGCGGACATTCGAGCAGTACAGTGAGCCAAGACTCTGGAAGAGTCAGCCTCCAATGTACGATCCAGCTTGTGCCGATGAATTGATCAGGGGTGGCGATGGAGGACCTCCTGCATGCAGATCGATTATGACCACGTACACTCCTGCGAGACGTTGAGCGAGCGCTGCCTCTTACTGTTTTTACTGTGTGCAGCGGCAGTGCCTAAGAGTCTGATTCCACAAGCATAACACATGTCCTCCTCGCGGCGTCATGAGCATGTGACAGAGAAAGGAAAGGAGCACCCGTTAATACGATAGAACAAAGACATTAACGTGGCTGAAACGACGCTTTCGAGCCCGGTAGCTAAGAGTTCTTCACCCTGATCTCACCTTGCAAACTGCTGTCACGCAAAGAAACAGGAAATCAAAAGAGAGGGACAGAAGGTAGAACCAAATCACGTCAGTAAGAAGCAGCAACGATGAACAGTAGCTGCGATAGTCAAGAACCATTACTGCGGAAGCATTATGTCTTCAAATGTGCTGAATAGAGTGTAACATCCGACTCTCGACCTCTCGCACGCCCTCCTTCGTCCTGGCGCATCTTCTGGCCTGGTATCCCGTCGACACAAGAAGAACTCCGCGCGACGGCACAAACCCCGCAGTCGTCCACCCACACTCTACAAACTCTTAGAATGCATGCACTAGGACATTAACTGCGTTCGCGTGTCAATGAACTATGAAGGAAGAGACACACCCAAACGCAAGACGACTAGGACAAGAGAGGCACTACCTCGGACATGTAGTGGATCCTAGCCTCAAATCCGACGGGGTATAGCCCCGTCGGAAAGCCCGGCCCAGGATGTGGAGCGAAACACAGGAGAAATAACACGAACGCCGGGATCACAGTGCTCGAAGCGCACAAAAACGACGGAAGTAACGCAAACGCAACGCTGATGTATTCAAATGCGCACGATGACCCCAAAGCATACACTCGTATACCCTCAGAAGCAAGACGCAGGACGTGCACAATCCCGACCCCCGGGCGCCACCATGGGGGGACCGGTGCTCAACGGGCCACGGTCTCAGGCCCGGGCCTCTAGTGGCCGCTGACGAGCATCCTCGACTACCCTTCCACTGGAAGAGGACCCCTGCCCGTCTCGGGCGGAAGCAGGAAAGTCACTAAGACTTCCGAGATCTCAGGAATTTCCCAAAATGAGTACCTCGGGACTGATCCCAAGATTTGTCATTTTTCCCGGATAGAGTTCCGGTGGGATTTTATCCCTGGTCGAGATCAGATCTCGGTCCGGCTTACACTCCGATTGAAGAAGCTTCCACAAGCTTCGCGGTCCCTCCAGAGGGCCCGGATTTGGGAAGACGCGTGTCTCTCTCGGCTGTGTCAGACCTGTAGCATATCTCCTTAATATTTGGATATTGGGCCCGGTAGCCCCCCTGACTGGTCAGTATTCACGTGGAGGATTGAGTGGGCTTGTGGCTCGCCCTTTGGGAGGTTACTTCCGTCTTGTATATCTGTCCTGTCTTTTTATCGTCTCTATTTTGGTGGTTATTCGATCTTTATGATCGCTCGGTCGATCGACCCTGCCCCTTTACCGTCTGATAATAAATGCACCATGGGACCGGGGTTCGCCGTCGTCGGCACCCCCGGCTCCCCATCGGGTGTTGCACGAACGAAGGTTCTTCTTCCTCGCCTCTAAGGCGATAGTGTTCACTTTATCGTGCGTCTACGGTCGGTCGCTATTTACCGGTTATTTAACCAACGTCATTAATCCCGCATTTGGTGGAGCAGCAGGGGATACTCTTGCCTGCCGCGTGCATCTGCACGCGGTGCCCGAGAGCTGTCTCTTGTTGCGAAGTGGCACGGTGACGGGTATTGCACCCATTGGCTTGACGCGCGGGGCGCGTCTCCCACTTGTGTGCGCCACGACGCTGGGCGTCGTGGGTGGTGATCTCCAATTGGAGCGCGGGGCGTTTCTGTTGGCTCTGTGCCGGTTGAGCAATGACCCCTGGTGGTGCCGACGGGCAACGTGGCAATGGGAAAGGTAAGGGCAACGCCCTGCCTTCCGACTACGTCCCGCCGGGAGGCGTTCGTTCGAACATGCGTGACGCCAACACCCTGGGTGGTTCCCTCTCGGGATCACGTGCGTTGAACGCGGCGGTCTCTGGCCAACCGCTCGACGCGGAGAGCCTTAAGGCGGAGGTGGAGACACTTCGTCTCCGTCTGACGGCCCAACAAGCGACTAACCGCTCGTTAGCGGAAACAAACGACGAACTGATCGCAAACGAGGAGGCTATGCGCCAGGAGGACATCGAGTCCGATGCCCGGGCGACAAAGTCGTGTCGCAAGACGAAGAGCAAGGCCAAGGTCAAGCCCGATCCCAAGGGGGGAGAGTCGTCTTCCTCTCGTCCAGAGCCAGTTGGCCGAGCGACCGAACGTCGGGATCAAGAACGCAAGCTTCGCATGAAGTCGCGTAAGATCCGCAAGGAGACCAAGTTGGCCCGCTCAACATCCTCAGTTCAGAACGCCAACATTTCGGCCGCGAACGAGTCAAGCTCGCCCAGTGGGACAACTTCCTCTTCGTCATCCGACTCCGGAGAATCGCCGGGGTCCCCGTCGTCCCCGTCGTCGAGCTCCAGCTCCGAGTCTTCGGACGCGTCATCGGACGCTGCGTCTCGACGATCCCGCCTGGGTCCGTACAAGGGTCGTTCCGACTCTAAGAAGCAGTTGGAGAAAGCCGATCGGCTTAAGGTCATTCGACCCTCCAACAGTCGCTTCAAGTCCCTATTGGACTATCGTACCTACTTCCTGATCCGACGTGATCTGTCCCTGCCCCCCTCCCTAGTGGAGAAAACCCATAAGATGAACCGCCGCCTTGACGGCGCATTCCAAGGGCTAGAGCCGTTTACGGGCACCAGACCCCTCGGTGTATTCACCTTCTTAACGACGTTTCGGCGCGCATGTGACGCAGCCGGCTTGACGCATGGGCAAGCCCTCCCGCTCTTGGCGTTTCGCCTGTCAGGCGCGGCTAAACGAGCCTTCTCGAGTGCTCTCAACTCGAAGGCCGGGCGCCGCACTTATGCGATCCGTACCTATGGTGCTGCCATTAACTGGCTCCTAGCAAAGTTTTCCACCCACGCCGTAATGGCCTCCGCCTACAACGACATTATTACAATGCGTCAACCCGAAAATGATTCGCCCACAGCCTTTGGGCTCCGCGTTGAGACACAGTGCGACCGCCTAGACGGCCTGTTCCACGCTCAAGCTGTCAAGGATGTATTCATCAATGGCTTGTCCGAGATTATCCAATCTCATGTCCGGGTATTGGACGGGCAGTTCCCCAAGCGCACTCTGGCGGACACCATCTCTGCCGCACAGATGTATTGGGACGGAACGAACAAGCTTCGCCTATCGCTTCAGCTGCCTCGTCTTCAGACGATTAAGGTGGCGTACGCCTCTCCCATGCCCACCCGGCATACCAATGTCGAACGCCCCTTCCCGGTTACTCAACCGCGGGCCCGGTCCCGTTCCCCTCCTCCGAAGGAGTCGCCTTAGGCGAGGACCGACATTTGTTAAAACTGGAACAAGCCCGGTCACTTCGCTGCGCAATGCGCTGAGCCGTATCGGCCACGTGAACGCCGTCCGTCCGTTATTGCCGTGATCTCCGTAACGGAGGATACCAAACCAACCGCTGAAAGCGATAGAAACGAGTCCACCGACTCGAAAAACGAGTGAGCCGGGTGCCCCTTAGCGGGTTGCCCGGCCCATCATCACCAACTGGTGAAAGAAGTAAAGTCACAAGGATACTAAGCCCGACACATCGGCACTATGAGATCGCGGCCACTATAGGCCCTTGCCAACGGGCCATGCACAGCTGTCGCCCTGTCTTGGACACTGGGGCCGGTATAAAATTGGTTCGACCTAATGTCTTACCCGCCAACTGGCAGAGTTATGCCGAAAAGCTCGAGCGCACACCCCGCATCAAAGATGCAAAAAACAACCGCCTCATAGCAAATTATGCTATACATCTATACATAGATGTTATATGCGCCAAGGTCTTCGACCGATTCTTTGTCGCCGAACACCTATCGGTGCCATGTATTCTCCGTACCGAGTTCATGGATAACCATGTCGAAGCCATCTTCACACGCTTGAAGAAGGTTGTGTGGGAAGACCACGTCGGTGATGTCACCAAAAATCTGAGGCGAACGCCTATCCTCGCCACCCTACTCGCCAGTAAGTGGGAACGATCGTGGGAAGACCAACCTGTTAAGGTAAGGGCGTGTCGCCAAGTTCTCGTCAACGGACAAATGGAAGAATGGGTTATGGCGACCTGTGCCACCCCCGGCCTTGTCACCATCTCGCCCAACATCCGCCTATGTCGGCACAAGTCAGTGGCCGTCGCCCGTGGCGTGGAACTGGTTAAGCCCGATGAACCATTTTTGGTTAAGGTCTGCAACTTCAGGCCGGACCAAGCCATTGTTCGTAAGAACAGCATCCTCGGGTTCGCCGAACCATTTCAAGGGCCCATGTTGGCCGCCATTACCGATGTTAAGGCAACCCAAGACGCACCAACCGGTGAGGATACATCGTCGTCCGACGACCCAGTCGAGGATGTGGACCTTAGTGAAGCACCGGAGCACTTGCACGAGCAAATCCGAGAAATGCTACGCACGCATTCCGCGATGTGGGACGGTACCCTCGGTACTATACATGCCACTGAGCATGCGATTGTAACCCCAGCAGATGCCGTCCCTATCCGGGCACAACCGTACCGCACGGGTCCCTTTAAGCGGCAGATCATTGCTGATCAAATCAACAAGATGTTGAAGCTCAAGGTCATAGAACCTAGCCACAGCGCATGGGCAAGCCCCGTCGTCATCGTACCAAAGAAGAATGGCAAGGCCCGCTTCTGTGTCGACTACCGACGACTCAACAACATCACCAAGAAGGTCGCTTATCCCTTTCCCCGGATGGAGGATTGCCTGGACTCCTTAGGAGATGCGAAGGTCTTTACCTCCCTGGACCGTACGGCAGGCTATTGGCAAGTGCCTCTACGCGCTGCCGACAGAGAAAAGACTGCGTTTACAACGCATGCGGGTATTTACCATTGGCTGTCCATGCCCTTTGGACTGACCAACGCACCCGCTACGTTTCAACGTGCCCTCGACATTATATTGTCTGAACTCAAGTGGCAACTTTGCCTCGTCTACCTAGATGATGTCATCATCTTCTCTGCATCAGCAGAGCAACACGTCAAGGACGTTGATGTGGTCTTAACGCGGTTGCGTGTAGCCGGTGTCTCTCTCAATCTTGAGAAATGCACCTGGTTTTCCCACGAAGTCGAGTACCTTGGACACATTGTCCGACTGGGCCAACTCCGTATTCATAACAAGAACGTCGACGCGTTGAAGCACGCTTCTTTCCCCACCACCAACACCCAGCTTAAAAGCTTCTTGGGGACGTGCAATGTCTATCGACGCTTCGTCAAAGACTTTGCTAAACGAGCAAAGCCGCTCAACGCAATGACCCGCGAGGAGGTCCCCCCGGACTTACCAAAGCCAACCGACGCAGCCCTCGCGGCCTTCGACGACCTGCGGCAAGCGCTGCTTGCACCACCAATCCTGGCCCTGCCAAAGGCCAAAGGCCAAATGATTGTCGATGTCGAAGCCTGCGCCGACCAACTTGGATGCACTTTGCTACAAGAGCAACCTGACGGTACTAGATTACCAGTTGGCTATTGGAGCCGTGGACTCAGCCCAGCTGAGAAGAATTATTCCACAACGGAACGCGAGTGCCTCGGTGTTGTGTGGAGCGTACTCAGGCTCAGACACTTCCTCGATGGACATCGCTTCCTCATAAGGACCGACCATCAAGCCCTAAGCTGGATTTACAGCAGGCCCTACCATGGGTATCGATTTTGGTCGTGAATATTTTCCCATCCAAACATCTTGGGACAGAGTATTTTGGCACTTCCGGAAACGCGACGCGAGTATTGGTATATGGAATCTCCAACGATGTGGGTATCTGATACTCACTCATCACATATAATCTTGATGCGGGGCTACTTTGCGAAATGGGGGACCACTCTTATTGAGATCTGACCGGGGCGATTTCGATGATGGTGGACATCATCGCAGGCGCTCGGCGACCGCGGGGATGGTTCGTGCTGACAGACTCGAGAGACAGCCGAGTACCGTGAAGCCTTCGCGATGTGGCCCATCCATGTTGCTTTGACCATGCCGATGTAGAAAGACGCTCTGCAAAGGTGGCTGTTGCACCGACCGAGTGCAGAGAGTGGGGATGTGCGTCGAGCGCGCGCCGCAGCATCCAAGGAAGAGTCTCGCAGCGCGTCCAGGGGGGAGGTAGCCTTTATCAAATTCCGAAATGGTGGGTCGCCGTGAGGGGAGGACGGGGTATGCCGACGTCGGAACGTGAGTCTCGGCCGGGAACGAGCCGAAGGCAATTCTAGGCACGTGCGTGCAATACCCTGGCCTTCAAGGCGGTGGCGCGCTCGGCGACGCATCGACACCGGGCGCGCGGGCCGGCTCCATAGCCGCGAGCGCGTTCGGGGGCACGTACAGCCACGTTGCCGGGGCGGGGGGCGCATGGGGCGGGGAAACGGGTGCCGCCGCCGCCGCAGCAGCGGCGGCGGCCTACCGGCGTCGCGCGATGCCCAAGGGAGGGGCCGTCACTCCGCCGCGCAGCACACCTGCGCACGGCGGACGGGGCGGTCGACAGGGCGCACGGATGGGCGGGTGGGACCGACCGCCCGCGACGGGGCGCCTCCAACCGCGCCACCCGATGGCGTCAGAACTCGCCGAAGTGCCGCCGCAACAAAAGCCGGCGCGCAGGCACGATCACCCGCGGGTCATCGTGGGCGCGTCGAACCCCGGAAGTCTCTGCGCGCGGTTTCCGGGCGCCACTCGGGTCGGTGGTTGGGAGCAGGGGGGCAGGGGCCGTCCGGGCCCTGTGACCCCTGTGGCAGGACAGTCCTTCTCAGCTACGTAACTCCATTCGCTTTTAGCGTCATTGCGACACTTTCAATGCTGACGCGCCCTCTGATCACTGAGGACACAAATGCAAACTGCCACCTCTGAAACGGAGAGCAAGTCTCTTGATCTAAGTATATGAGTGCATCACAACACTTTGAGAGCACCCTGTCCTAAAGGCCGGTAAAATGAGCCATCTGCTGCACAAAGGGGTGAAGGGGTCGACCGCTTGAAAGACAGTGGTCAGGGCCGCTGACCAGGCGTGGCAGACAGAGGCCATAAAGACGGGCGAGGCAATGAAAAGGACGCAAGAAAGAAGGAGCAACACGCAGTTTCGGAAAGAGGCCACTGCGCAGGCGCGAGCATAAAGGAAGGGGGGGACAGCGGCCGGTAAGCGACATGCGGGAGAGCCAGCCGCGGCATCGAGGGCGACAGGCACCACCCGAGGACCAGCCATCAGCAGTGGGGATGGCACCCACTTCTTTGTGCATGACAATTGGCGCTCAGACTGTTTGAGCTCACGCGACATACCGCACCGCAGCCTCAGCACATTTTTCGTGTCCTGATGCGGAGCATGACGGGTACAGAGCAGTGTGGACCTGATAAAGTCTTTCGTGCCGACGTCCCAGGCGTGCCTGTTCAAACTGATGTTGGACATAGCCCGCTGAGGGAGCCCTAATAGCGATCCGAGCTTTGATCGGCCGAGCTGAGTGTCTCACAGAGCTGTACTCTGATGCGGCCACTTTCAGAGCCCCAGTTTCGAGCGAATCGCTCGACCAGATAGCGAGGATGTTCTCAGCTCGGCGGCGCGTTGATTTGCAGGACTGTAAGCTTCCGCTTACACGAGGGATACTCATTTCTGGATGTCGCATGAGTATTTTCTTGTATGCGTTCCCAATCGTGGGTGTAATCGCCCACCTGCTACTGGCTTTTGAGTATAGGTGCCGACACCTAAATACTCATGGGTATACTCAATCAACAAATACCCATGGTAGGGCCTGATTTACAGCACCACTGACTCAAGTTGTCGGTTGATGCGATGGCGCCTACGGCTGTCCGAATATACATTCGACATGCAGTACAAACCCGGTGCATCGCACCACGCCCCAGACTTCTTGTCCCGAACGGACAACGACACAGCCGTCGAGGATATCAACGACGATATCCCATGACTTGCATTGGCCGAGACGCCCAACGGCTTGCTGACAGGGAGGTACACGGGTACCGACATGCCGGCCCCCGTCGAATACGACGATATCGTGGAAGCCCAACAAGCCGACGCGTTTTGCGTCGAGTTGGCCAAACGGGTGGCACACAAAACGGCAAAAGCCTTCTTTCAAAATGAAAGCCACGGCCTCTACAGGCACGCACCGTACGGTGACCAATTGGTCATCCCGGAACGCCTACGCGAGCGTATCCTTACGATGGAACATCACGCAACGGTGTCAGCCCACCCGGGTATGAACCGGATGTACTACGCCATGCGGCGTCGGTATTACTGGCTAGCCATGATCACGGATATCTACAACACTATTTCCAAGTGTACCACCTGCGCCCAAAATCGGCTGTCACTACGACGACACACGTCGCCACTGACGCTGTTCCCAGCCACGGAACCATTGACAGACCTATCGGTTGATATCTTCGGGCCAATCCCCGCTACCAAAGCTGGTAACCGCTTCATCTTGGTCATTACCGACCGCTTCTCCAAGCTGACCAAATGCGTCGCCTCACGACGTATAACGGCAATCTCCGTGCCATCAGCCATTATCGACGCATGGGTCGCCTGTTATGGCCCACCTGACCGAATCCTATCGGATCAAGAACCCCAGTTCATGTCGAACTTCTTCATTGCCGTAATGAAAGTGCTAGGCACCGAGATAGTGCGCACCACGGCGTACCACCCACAGACAAATGGTCAGGTCGAACGGTTCAATCGTACCATGGCTACGCAACTCCGACATTACGTCGCAGACGACCCGCGCCGTTCGGATGAACTACTCCCCGTATTGACTATGGCTTAGAATAGTCAGCTACACCGATCAACAGGCATCGCGCCATTCGAACTCGTTATCCCGAGACGAATCCCAAGTTTGTCGGATCGCAACCTCCCCCCTGGGACGCCATTGACAAATAAGGGTACCCTCAATGATGGGTCACCCCTAGCGCGTAAGCGTGAGTTCATGGCCAAGCTAAGACAGCAAATTCCTGCCGTCGTGGAGGCCTTGCAAAAGACGCAACAAGGCTATAAGCGTAACTTCGACTCGAACATTGATAAACGAAACAAACGGGTCCGCGTTGGTGACTACGTCTATACGACGAACCACAAACAAAAGAACAAGCTGCAAAGCAGGACCGTCGGCCCATTCGTCGTCATTGACGCAGATGATTCTACCTACGTCGTAGACGTGAATGGCGAAGAGCGAAGAGTCAATAGTGACCATGTTACCCCGGCCCCACGGCCGTCGACCTCAGACGAGACACCACATCCACTATTGGACGGACTCGATAAGCCTGAGAGCACATCCCCGGTGCCCGAAGAATACGTCATTGACAGCCTGTTGAAGCTCCGTCGGAGCAATGGCATCTACAGTGCCAAGGTCCGATGGTTTGACTATGGTCCAAACGACGATTCCTGGGAACCCTTGGAAAACCTTCCTCGGAACTTGGTCATCCGCTTTCTCCGAAGGAAAAAGAAGAAAATTGCGTGGTACTCTTGGAGTATTCCCAAACCCCCGTCTCGGGGCACCCGCCGATCACCCAGGCTTAATCAAGCCGAAGCGGCGTTGGTAGTAACCCCCCAACGCCAAGAACCAAAGTGGTCCCCGACCATTCTTGGAGTGTTTTCGAATTCCAATGGCGAAATTCGAATCACACTAAACTGGGTTACGATAAACCAATCGAATTCGGTTCTGGAGACTGTACCGATTTGTTGGGTTCGGCTGACATTACCCGAACGACCGCGTAATATCTCCTTCGACCCCTGGTTGGCTCTTTAGCGTTTCACCGAGCTGTCTGAGTGGCATGGGCCGTACACCTACGCACCAGCCAAACCCTCTCTGTCCACATGACAGCAACCCATGAGCGGGAAAGGTGTATAGAACACCGCCACAGCTTCACCTGCCGAAGGGAATCGGCAGTAAATCACGCCAAACAAAGCAAAGACACAAGTCTAGCCAACACAGGTCTTGGACCACCCGCCTTAGTTGCGGAAGTGCCCCCGGCTGCCCCCGTCCACCGACGAACTGCGACGGCGCATATTGCACGGGGACTTCTCCTCGTCCTCATCGTCACAGCTGTGACGCCGGCCGAGGATTTCGCCCGCGTCGAAACGCACAGGCGAAGGAGGCACCGCCGCCACTTGGCGCAGACGTTCGACCTCCTGGGTAAAAAGGTCGAAGGCAGCCGCCGAGTCGGCCGCCACGCTCATGGCCCGAGCCAACACCGGCATGGCGTCCTCAAGGACATAACCATGGGCGTCACGCCCGGCCCGGCGCAACGCCTCCGTCTGGCGATTCCACGCCGAAGCCAGAGCGGCCGCCCGGACGCCACGAGGCACGCGCTGCCCGTCCATACGGCGACTCGGCCCGTCTCCAAACAAGGCCACCGCCGCCTGAAACGCCTCCGGCGAAGTCCAAACATCCTCCTGGGCCGGACGCGCATGTCCACCGGACGCGGCGGTAACGCGCGTCTCGCGCACCGGCGAAAGCGACCGACGGCTAGGCGAGGCCGCCCGACGCGAAGGCCCACCGGCCGCCCGCGTCCCTTGACGGACAAAGCCGGCGTTGCCTTGGGCTGCCGCCACGGGCGTATCGCCATCATCGCCCGACCCCCCGCCACCAACGGGAGGACACGCAAAGCCTCGACAAGGGTGGTTCAGCATGAACCCGTACTGGGCCATAGAGTCCAAATGGACGTGCACTTGACGTGCCGCACGCGTCTGCGTGTCACGTGGAATGACGTCCTTGACCACAATGGTCCACGGGAAGACCTTCGTGGCCTTGTGCATCTTATGGAACGTGTCCATAATCGCCTGGCCACCCGGCCCACTGGCCATGCGGTGCAGGTCCTACTTGGACATCCGCTTAAGTGCCTTGGCATCGAGCCAGGCGAAGACTTTGTCCGTCAATAGGGTATGTACCCACCCGGCCGCGAGGAAGTAGTAGTACTCCGCGTTGAAGACGTGCCAGACGGCACTGACCTCGTCTACCAGCTTATCAGCCATGTACGAAAGTGCGTACGGAATTTCCATCCACACTCCGCGGTTTAACCACCAGCGGGGGTAACGGGGAAACCACCGCGACAAGTCGAAATGACGAGGCGCCCGGATAACGCAGGAACACCGAGCGGTGGGAAGCAGCCCGCGGCTCGTGATACGAGCCGCGTCTTGAGCGCGCCGAAGGGCGGGAGCATAACTCGGCGCCCGACAGGGGGAAGTCAACGCCAATGTGCGAGCGTCGAACTTCTCATCCACGGCGTGTTCCGTCTCGCGAGCTGCCTCGATGAGCTCCTCGAGGTAGTCCTCCATGCCCGACTCCTGGGCAAAAAGCACCGACAACTCTGCAGCCGTACGGCGCGACAGGAAGACGGCCTCCGGCCAAGCCCGACGCAGCCGCCCAAAGTTGTTGGCGGCTCCCTCGAATGTCCCCATCTGGTGGACCGGGAACAAAAGGGACGGACGCCGTCACGGGTCCCAAGGGACGGCGGTCTAAATTACTTCCGCCTGAAAGGCGATGGCCCCGCTCCCTCGATGAGCGGCGGCTCCGCCCCTTGGTCGTCCGCCCCATCGGGGTAGTCGCCGCCGCGCATGTCGCGCCCATGGTCGTCGGACGACCCGTCCTGCCGCGACCCCGCGCGGACGCTCGCCTCCGACCCGGCCCGCCCCGCTGGGCTGCCCGCGCCATTGGCACCGCTGCCAGCCGCGCCGGCCGCGTCGGCCATCTGGACGTCGCTGCCGCCACCCGCCATCTTGGCCTTGACCTTGCCGCCGGCACGCCGCGGCGGGCGGAGGACCTTGGCTAACGCCGCGCCCCCTCGCCACCCTCCCCCCGACACGAGTCCACACTCTCCCCCCACGACCTCAGGTCAACCGGCTGTGCACAAGCCACGCACCCGACTCCTCCGTGGCTATGAGCCCGACCCCGTCCCCCCGCGCACCGTGTGCGCCAAAACGCAACGACCCCCTCCCGCCGAGGGCAAGGCCGTGACAGCCTCGCCTCGCGACGGACGGGGCACGGCGGACGAAGGACCAAGAGGTCAACAAGTGCACAAGCGCAGGCCACCGCAACCTGCCCAACTGGGCTACTCAACCCGGACGTCTAGTGGCATGGGGAACAGGACGGGCCCTTGCCGTGCCAACCCCGCCCCCCCCCCGGTATATACACCACGGGACGAGCCCAGAGGCCCGCCCAGCTGCTCCCAGCAGTGCCCCCTGTGGCACGCAGGCACTAGGCCCCCCCACCCCTGTAGGGGCCGATCTGATGCCTGTGCGGCCACTGTCGCCCGGTGGGTGCCCAGAGGCTGTCCGCTCACGCCCTCTTGCCCCCCCGGCACGCATCGGCCATTTCGGGGCGCTCGCGACCGTTCGGGCCGCGGGCTCCCACACCCCGCCTCGCGCGAGGGTGTCAGGGGTGTCCCCGAGCTCCTTTGCAGGCGCCGGCAATGGCGTAACGCCCACACACCCCTTCGCGCGTCGTTACGCGACGCGCTGATTGGTTGCCACTGGTGGCGTTCGTGGTGGCGGATCATTCGATCTGCGCCCACTCGCCGAGACGGCTCGAATCTCATTACAGGGGTATGTAGCATATCTCCTTAATATTTGGATGTTGGGCCCGGTAGCCCCCCTGACTGGTCAGTTTTCACGTGGAGGATTGAACGGACTTGTGGCTCGCCCTCTGGGAGGTTACGTCCGTCTTGTATATCTGTCCTGTCTTTTTATCGTCTCTATTTTGGTGGTTATTCGATCTTTATGATCGCTCGGTCGATCGACCCCGCCCGTGTACCGTCTGATAATAAAAGCACCATGGGACCGGGGTTCGCCGTCGTCGGCACCCCCGGCTCCCCATCGGATGTTGCACGAACGAAGGTTCTTCCACCGCGCCTCTAAGGCGATAGTGTTCACTTTATCGTGCGTCTACGGTCGGTCGCTATTTACCGGATATTTAGCCAACGTCATTAATCCCAGAAGACCCCTCTAGGGGGCCTCGATCGGGTGTTCATCACCCCGCGCCCCTTTAGAGGGATCGTTTCTTGTTTGGCTCTCGGGCTCTCTGGACGCCCACCCAAGGGGGGTTTCCCACGCTACTCCGCTAGGGGGGTGCTACGTGGGTGGTCACGACCACTCTCGGGCTCATGCCGGGGGGCTGTGCCACCCCTGAAAGGGGGTTTCCCGCACATATGCCGCACCTCAGGGCCCGCGTCTCGCGGGACCGGGGGCGGTGTCTCGCCACCCCCCCCTAGGCCACGGGGGAAACCCTGCCCCGTGACTCCTTGTCAGCGTGCCCCTGGGGGCCCGCTCCGGGACGCCATACGGGCGTTGAACGCACGGGTTCACCGAGCCGAGTGAGCCTCGGGCCAGTCCCATAAGGCGCTCACCGCTAGCGATGTCCGGGGGCGCTGGGTCTCTTGGCGGCACCCTTGTCGTCGTTCGGGGGGGAAGACTCCATTGGGCGCGACCGGGTACTTCCCGCGCCCCGAGTTTCTCGTGTACCCCACCCTCGGCTGGGGAGTCCTTATCTTCCCCGGTTCCCCGCCTCTCGAGGCGGGATGGGGTCTTCTGCCGCTCTCGAAGCTGCGGCCGCCATGGCAGTCAATCGTGAGGCCGAGGGCGCGGGCGCCCTTTTGGGCCCAAAGGATGACATCGACGACGACGTCCTCGCCAGCCTCCTGTCGGCCCCGTGGCCGACCCCCAAGGTCGTCGACGACAGTTATGGGCGGTACCTTTGGACCCCCGTAGGGGGGTATATAGTCGAACAGCGCTTTGACGCTGTCGACAGCCGTCGCATGACGTCCATATGGACGACCATCCGGGGGATGTATGGTCCCCTTTACGCCGTCCCCGAGGGGACGGCGGCGGAATTTGCATTCCTCCGTGGTCGGGAGGACAGGCGGGTGCGCCAAGTGCTTAGGAACTTGGCGGTACGCGACATCCCCCCCGAGGTGGGAAACAAGCCCCACTTCTCCTGGGAGTAATACCCGGGGTCTCCCCCTCAAGTGGGGGAGGTGGACCGCGGATTATATATGCCGGGTGCGATGGGGAAGTAAATTATCCGCACTTCCCTCTACCTGCTCACGCCGTAAGAGCAGCGTGACGTGCGCGACGTACCTGTGGTACGTCGCGAGGGGTTGTATCCCATCACACCAGTGTGGTGGGAGCAGGTGGAGGTGCCACGCGGTATGGCTGCAAGGGTGCCCCAGATGGTGGCACTTCAGGGGAGCTAGCGCATGGGGGAGCCCCTTGGGGGTCCCTACCATCTGATTCTGGCGGCCCTATGTGCCGTCGAGGTGGCGGATGTCTTCCTTGGAAGCATCCTCCATCACGGACACCTCTGGCGTCTGCCCCTGGCCATACGGTCGGCTTTTGCCTACCTGACGACCGAGCGCTTGTGCTCGGCGGACCCTTCGGCCCGGCCTCTTCTTGGGGCCCGCCACGAGCTCCTCCGACTTATCGAGGAGCGGGCGTCAGCCTCTTGGCTTCAGTGGCTTGGGGGACCCCGAAGGGTCTTCCGTTGGGCCAAGACTTTGGACGACGAGGGGACCTTGGTCCTCTCGGAGGGTCTTAAGGACCCCTGCCTCTCCTATGGGAGGGACGTGACAGCCTTCCACTGCGTCCGACGTTTGGATAGGGACTTGGAGGACGCTGGGTCGGCCCGTATTGGCCTCGTGGTGGCGCCAGAGCCCCCGTCGGCCCCGGCCGCTCCGGCTTCCGCCCCCGCCATCCTGGGGCCGCCCTTGTGGGGCGCGGTATCGCGCCCGGCATAGGTGCCCCGAGGGCCAGGCCGGCATACGCGGGCCCGTCGGGCCTTTCCCCTTGGAAGTGGCAGTGGGATGACTCCTCTTCTTGGGGGACCCCCGCGTCCCCCTCTGATGTCTCTTCCTCTTCTTACTTGGGAGAGGTAGGCCCAGTTGGGGACACCTCGTCCGGTCAACCCGGCCATATGGTCGAGCTTGGGGCGCTCCCTAGGGGAGCTCCCGTGCATCCTCAATAGTGGGGTGGACCATACACTCATTATGGCGCTGAGCCGCACCTTGGTGCGGCTTCACAACGAGGGGGCTACGATTTTATCCCGCCCCATGGGGGAGCGGGACGTCGAGCGCCTGTACCACCAGAGTAAAGCCTAGGAGCTCCGCCTTCACTTGACGGAGCAGTACGGTACCGCCGTGGCGGACACCAGTACGGTCCTGGCCGGGTGGTCCCTTCGGCACTTGGTCGGCTCGTCGGCCCCGACCCGAGGGGCGGCTTGGCCTGCGGCGCCTCGATGTCCGCTGTCTCCTCCCCCGCCCCGCTATGGGGCGGGCTCTAGTTCTTCGTCGCAGCCCCTTCATGGGGTCGACTCGGGGCCCTCAGCGAAACCGCCGACCTTCTCGAGGCCGCAGTATTTTGCGCCCGAGGGGGACCCCAGCCAGGGCTATGACCCTGGCTATGGTGCCCGTTCCGAGTGTTGATGACGTGGTCCCCCTAGGGTGACCAGGTGTTTCATACGTCCCCCTTCTGCGTTGTCTGTCCCCCGTGGTCGCCCTCCGAAGGGGGTGGGCGCCGTCTTTCTTACGATCGACTGGTGTCGGGCCCGGTAGGGAATAAAGGCTCAGCCCCTCTTCTTGTGCTTTTTTTCTTTCTTGCGACTAAAAGTCACAAGGGTCGCTCAGGCACGTCTTCCGACCTAGTCCGAAAACAAAGCACCTGCCCTCGTCAAGGCGGGGAGCTTGACACGTTTGCGCAAGAAATATATCGGAATTTCCTCCCTAGGGAGAGAAGAGGCAAATTGCCACGTGGCATCCATTTTAGGAAACCCGAACCATTTGACCAGTACCTTAAATTGTCCTTCATCATCCCGACCGTGGTTGAGAAACCGTTCGAAAACGAATTCAGGGCCCTCCTCACTTTGGTCACCAACCTTAAAGAGGGCTTGGGCCGTAAGGGCCAGGGTCCATTTCGCATCCCACACCGGTGGTCACCAGTGACTTGGTCACTGCGCAATGTGCGGAGACCCCTAGGGCTCTCCAGCATAAACCGATGCCCATTGATTTGTAGTACCATGTAGGGTCCTTGGGTTTACACCCAAGCTTTTTTGGAGAACGGGAGTGGGCATCTAGATAAACCCCGTCCCCGGCCTTGACCGTGTTGTTCTTTCCCTTTGTGCGGGCGTCGAACTTCCGCTTATAGGTGGCCTGGGCTTTGCCTAGCTGTCGGCGAACCACCGGTATGAGGGCCTTAAGGTCCTCAACATACTCTTTTGCCGCCGTAGAGGCGTCCTCAGTTCTCTCCTCGGCTTGTCTAAGCCGGGGCGTACGCTCCATGCCAATAAGCTGGAGCCGTCCAGGGCTCACGAAGGCAAAGGGGATTTCCCCAGTGCTCGCGTGTACCTTCATATTGTAAGCAGTAGTAGGGAAGGACAGATGACTGTCCCATTCGGTCTGATGCTCCGCGACGTAGCACCGGAGATGCCGTACCAAGGTGGGGTGAAATCGTTCCACCTGCCCGTTGGTCTGGGGGTGGTAGGGAGAGGTATGGTTCGAAGCTATACCCTAGGATGCTCTGGTAATATACAGAGGCAGACTGAGGTCCGTTGTCCGTAAGGACAGAGTCGGGGATCCCATATGCAGCCACCCAAGTGTCGATGAACGCTGACGATACCTTTAGCGCTGTCGCATCCCGTAACGGGATGGCCCGCGTCAACTTGGTGAACCGGTCACAGATGACAGGCACATGCTGAGGACCACCCCTAGAGGTGGTCAATGGGCCCAGCAGGTCCATTGAGAGCCCCGAGAAGGGCTCGAGAGCTGGAAAAAGCTTCATTGTAGACGTATGCCTCCTCTCGGAGAGGCGGTTCTTTGCGCACGCGGGGCATTGCTTCACGTGCTTGTAGACGTCTACCACCATGGGAGGCCAGTAGACATACCGGCGGAGGGTGTCATACATCCTCCGGGAGCCGGGGTGACCGGCGAACACCGATTGGTGTTGATAGCGTAAGAGGCGCTGATTCAGCGCCTCGGGGATACCACTTGGGACTCCCTCCAATGTATCGAATGTCGGCATAGGAGCCCGTTCTTCTCCCTAAAGAAGAAGGCTTGCCGACTCCACTTGGGGTCGGGTGGCGAAAGAACTTCCAGTTCTTTCAGCCGTTCCTGACAGAACGCATCCTCAACTTGGCCCATGATTATCTCTTGGGCCGTCAGCGCCCCCATGGGGGCTTCGGCTGGCGAGGCGGCCTCTTGGGCGTCACTCTCCCGGATTTCAATGGCAAGGACGGGGATATCCTCGTCCAAGCGAGTCGAGCAGATTCCCTCTGTGGGCAGACGCGGTAACTCGTCCGCGACCTCATGGTCCTGACCCGGACTATGCCGGATCTCATAGGTGTACTCCGATAATCGGAGTCGCCAGCAGTTTATCCGTGCGTTCGGACTCATGTTCGTGAGTACCGGTAGTAGGGCCCGGTGGTCACACCGGACCAAAATCTCTGCCCCCTCGAGGTATGAACTCAAGAACGTCACCGCCCAGACGAAGCCGAGCGCCTCTATCTCGGTGGCGAAGTAGTTCTTCTCCGCAGGGAGAAGAGCGCGGCTATAGTAGCCGGTGGGGTGATATTCCCCATCGAGTTGTTGTTGCTGTAAGCAACAACCCAGCTGTTCATAGCTGGCGTCTACATCGAAGATGTAGTTCCCGTCTCTCCTGAGAAGGTCGAGAATGGGGGCGCCCAAAAGCCATCCCCGTAGTTCTTCGAAAGCCGGCGACTCCTCCTCCCTAGGGAGACGTAACCTCTTGAAGAGCTTGGTGCTCGTCAAGGCTGTAAGGGGCTTCTCTATCTCGGCGAAGTCGGCCACGAAGCGGCGATATACACCGCACATACCCAGGAATCTCTTCATCTGGGTTTGGGTCTCCGAATACCGGAGGCCCCTCAGTGCCCGGAGATTCTTCTCCAGGACATGTACTGGTCCTGGCATGATAACATGGCCAAGGTACTCCACTTCTTCTTAAAATAAGTGGCATTTGGCCGCCTTTAAGGTGATCACTGCCTTTCTCAGGCGTGTCAACACCTCATCAAGGTGTTGTATGTGTTCCTTTGGGGAACATGAGAAGACGATGACATCGTCCAGAAAGGCTAAGCATATATGCAACTTTAACCCTGCTAGGAGCATATCCATAGCCCTTTGAAAGGTGGCAGGGGCATTGCAAAACCCAAAGAGGAGGCGCACGCATTGCCGCGCGCCTGAATGGAATGTGAACGCCGTGAGGTGTTTGTCCACCTCGGCTACTGGTATCTTTCAGTACCCCACGTTGCAGTCCAGGGTGGAGAACACCCTGGCATCCCCTGGGGAATCTTTGCACTCATCCATTCTATGAATGGGGTACGCGTCCTTGACAGTCATCAAGTTCAGCTTTCTGTAATCAATACAGAAGCTTACCGAGCCATCAGGCTTCGGCACCATAACGACTGAGCTAGCCCAATCCCCAGTGGAGGGTGCGATGACCCTCATCGAGCGCATGCGCTCGACTTCGGCTTTCTCTCTCTTCCGGGCCAAAGGCCCGGCCTTGTAGGGGTGTGGCCGCACGAAGACAGTCCCGAGCGTCAGCCGAGTGCGGTGTTCTACACCGCGAATCAACCCCAACATACCCCCCCAGAGGGGCGCATATTTCTTCAAGAGGGCCTTACGGGCCCCGGACCATTCTTCGGGTACCGAAGACACATGCACTCCTGAGAGTGGGGATTCTTTCTCTTCCTGGGTTGTCCCGTAGAGCTCTTTCAGTCCTTTTGGGGACACCTCGTAGGTCTGTCCCTCATAGGGGTCGATATACCCCACGGTCATGTCTGTCGTCAGCCTCAAGGGCGTCCCGCACAAGCGCATCACTTGGATGGTTGATGGCTCCCCCGCCACCATGGTGGCGGGTCCTTGAGCGCCTTGTACCCCATGGTTGTGGTACAAAGGGGGTCGCCCCGTAACAAATTCATGCCCCGTGTAGGTACTCTTCACTGGGATGTGTGCGATAGTCCCGGGTTGTACCCAGGTCTTCCGTGCCGGAATGAGCTTAGCTGTGCCCCCTTAAGGGCACGCACAGACCGCACTGACTGACGCGACCGGGTGCCCCTCGCGGGCGCCGTCTCTTAGTATGGGTACCTTGGTATCATTGAGGAGCTCCACATGTGGCTCCTGCGTCGCAATATTCTTGGTTGCGATATCCATAAAAGAGGTGCCCAGTATAGTTGGGACACTCATATTGTCGACAAATCCAAAGATGATGTTGGAGGTCTGGCCCCCAAGGGCCATACCATGGCACACCGAACCAACAATGGGGAGCTAGCCCCCATTGGCATCATGGAGCATAGATGCCAACTCTTCCAGCGGTTGAAGCTGGGTGTCGTCCGGCAGTAACTGCCGGCTTATTAGCTTGGGACCACTCCCTGTATCCAGGATGGCCCGAGTGGAAAGGTCAAAACCTTCCGTCAGGAATAACCTGAAAACTAGCTTATAGCTAGGGGAGGGCATGAAGACACATGCCGTTCCCTCAGGGGGCTTCCCTTGGGATACCCCCGGTTGCCGCTTGGGCCAGTTCTTCCTGGACCTCCGGGAAGACTTGTACATTCTTGTTGCCCTCAGAGGCTTCGAGGCAGGCGGGATCACCGCCCCCGTTACTCATTTTCCGAGGAGGACTTCTCCTCCTCGACCAGTTCTTCGGCTTCCACCCCTGGGGGTGGAGTGTCATTCGAAGACGACCAGGGCGGCCCTAGGCTTGTGCCGACCGCTGCCACAGTCTGCTTTGCACGGCTCTGGTCCTCTTGAGGATGTTCTGCCATACGCTCCTCGTAGGCCTTGTTTAACAGGCCCTTGGTCTCCGCGTCGAGGCGAGGACACTCACGGAAGAAATGTCCTCGCATGTTACATGCGAGGCAATTGTAGTTCCTGGGCTGCCCAAAGCGACCTTTACGCCCTGGGGAAGGACATGACGGGACTTCCCGCACCTTAGTTGGGAGTGTCACCGCCGCGGTAACATACCTGCGTGGTGTCGGCCGTGCAGCTCGACGCTCTCGACGGGCCTCGGCCCGTCGGGCCTCTTCGGCCTGTTGCTCCTCGTGACGTCTGCGACAGACGTCAGCCTTCCTCAGGACATATTTCACCAGAAGGTCCATCGGCATATTTCCGGTGTTGCGTTCGCGCACATCTGCGCGAATCTCCCAGCCGAGCCCCTGCTTATAGCGGCTGTTCATCTGCCCCTCTGTGTGCATATACCGACAGAGGCGACGTAGCCCCCGAAGGAGTACGTAAAACTCATTCTTTGCTTCACCATCCTCCTGGGAGGCTCCGTGGAACAGAGCGTCCTGGTCGCTTAGCGACTGCTCGTCCGCATATTTGCGGAAGAGTGAGTTGACCAGTTCCATATAGGAACTGACCTCTCCACTCCGCCCTCCTTGGAGGGACGGCATGATGGTGTACAATTCCCGTTTGAGATCACCCTTGGTGAACTCCGGGAGAAGGTAGAGGGCTCTGCCCTCTGACACATCATTGTCATTCCCTGCTTTAACAAAGCGGTTCAAGAACACAAAGACGCCTAAGGCTGGCATCCCATCCCACTCTGTGTATCGACAAAAGATGGCCGGGACATCCCTACGCAGACGGCCTAGGCCGTGTGCCATCGTCTGGTCACACCGGACGTCCGTATTCGCCAAAGCGTACGTCACACAATCCAGAATCGCTGCATAACGATCATCCGCAGGGATACTCTTCTCGGGAAGTCGACGATGAGGGGTTCTCTCCAGCTCGCGCCCTAGGGCGCGTGCTTCCGCACGTCGGGGGACATGACGTCCCCCTTCTTCGCCGGAGTACTCCCCATCCGAGGAGGAGGAGCTCAATCGGCGACGACGGCACCTTGACCGTTGGGAGGCCCCAAGGGCTATCTCCAAGAAGGACAGCCGTTCATGTAACGGGCTAATGACCGCACCCAGTGAATCCCGTAGGGCCGCCGAAAAGGCGTCGCCTTCAAGGTCCCGGCACTCCGGGGATGCCTCGCTCTCGACCCCTTGTGGCGGTCGCAAAAGAAGGGGGGAACGGGAATCCGTCACCGTCCCCACCTCCGTCGCTCATGGTGCCACGAACTCTCGTGGACACGCGCGCGCGACCCTCTTCATGAGGAGGGTCCCCCAGAAGGCCACTCGGCCGTGAGCCTTCACTAGCTCCGCTACGGACGCCCCGTGAAGAGGAGCCCGCGCCTTGCGCGCGGGACAACACCCCCCTCGTGCTATCCATAACGATGGAAGCCGTACTTTCCCGTGGGAGAGTCCAGTCAAACAGTCAACCAGTCACACCCAAGCAAGTCCACCTTAAGAGAACGACACAGGGACTGCCCGACTTATCAGGAAGGGCTTAACCCTGGCCCCCGCTGATCAAAATTTTCTAGTGGATCCTGCCCTGACAGCCGACGGGGTATAGCCCCGTCGGAAAACCCAGCACAGGATGCGGAACGCCACGCCCGAGAAACAACGCGAACGCCGGGATCCCTGGGCGCGAAGCGCACCAAAACGACGGAAGTAAGGCAAGCGCAACGCTCATTTATTCGAATACGCACGATGACCCAAAAGCATACACTCGTATACCCTCAGAGACAAGACGTATGACGTGCACAATCCCTACCCCCGGGCGCCGTCATGGGGGGACCGGTGCTCAACGGGCCACGGTCTCAGGCCCGGGCCTCCAGTGGCCCCGGAATAGCATCCTCGACTACCCTTTCACTGGAAGAGGACCCCTGCCCGTCTCGGGCGAAAGCAGGAGAGTCACTAAGACTTCCCAGATCTCAGGAATCTCCCAAAATGAGTACCTCGGGACTGATCCCAAGATTTGTCATTTTTCCCGGATAGAATTCCGGTGGGATTTTATCCCTGGTCGAGATCTTATCTCGGTCCGGCTTTCACATGGATTGAGGAAGCTTCCAAAAGCTTCGCGGTCCCTCCAGAGGGCCCGGATTCGGGAAGACGCGCGTCTCCCTCAGCGGTGTCGGACCCCTCCAGAGGGGCCCGATCAGGTGTTCATCACCACGCCCCCGTCAAGAGGGGTAGTTTCTTGTGTGGCTTTCGGGCTCCCTGGACACCCGCCCAAGGGGGGCGTCGCACGCTATTTCCCTGTGGGGTTGCTACGTGGGTGGTCACGATGTTTCCCCACATCAGGGCGACGGGCCGTGTCACTCCTGACAAGGGTTTCCCCCCACAGGACAGACAGTGAGAACACAGCGCCGGATGAAAGCCTGAAAGGACTCTCAGAGGTCACACCATATAAACTAGACACGAAATTAAACAGGCAGGGGCAGATCGGGGAGGCCAGCAATGGCGTGGAAGCAGAAGAAGAGGGGCATCGAGCGATTACGTACGTAATGAGAGGCGCGTCAGGCCGATGCTAAAGCACGCAACAAACGCTCCTGCTGAAAGCATAGGCGAACGAGGAGTCGTGAAGCGGAGCAACAGAGGGGCAGGCATGCCGACGGTAGCCCAATGAACGCCGTGAACACGAAGGCATCCACGAGGGCTGGGCGGCGATGGGGGGGAACGATTGAACGCCCATAGAGGCTGCGTGGACGACGAAGATATGGCGACGAGGCTGGGAAGTGTCCGGGGGGACGAGCGACGTCGAGGACGTGGCGCGCTCGCCATTGTCCCTGGCGCCTGCCGGCCCGCGCACGGAGAAGCCGACGTGCGTACTTTTTGATGTGTTCCGAGGCTTGGAACAAAGGTACGGCCTCTTTGAGCTCTCATCTGACGATATCGCCTTCCGGCACCCCCATGCGGAGGCGAACAGTGTGACTTCTAACACATGTGTCGCACCACAAGCCGTGCAGGACTTGAATAAAATGGCGCGTGCTAAACTGCTGTGCCATTGGCCCTTGGGTCCACAAGTAGACCCCACGTTGTTATCAAGTAGCGCATGCAGAACTGCTCTCTTTGGGAACAAGACTCGTGTCCCTGATCCGGATCAAGCAGCTTGGGAGCGCTTCCCGACCTCAATAACCCTCTCGAGGCTCCCGAAGGTTTCATTGGCAAGTTTGTGGTCGTGTGCTGCGGGACGCCAAGATCAAGCGGCTGTTCTGTCGCGCTTACGTTAAAGCAGAGGTTTGTTGGAGCGCTGAGCAGTGACCCGCCAAAACCGGTAGCGGTGAGATTTCCAACTCACAGACGGTCGCCCTTCGTCCCCTCGTCCGATTTGCTACCTGGATCCCCTCGCGTGGACACACAAGAGCGCAAGACTCGGCCACGGAGGCCCACTAAAGTCGAGCGACCCATTGGAGAGGCCTGTATGGGGCGTAGCCGCATGTGAGGGTCAAGAAGTGCAGCAGTCCAGACTCCAGCTGTTTTAGACCTCCAGCGGGCTGTGGCCGCCTTGCCGCTCCATCACATCCTACCTCCTTGATTTAAAATTACTCCCCAGCGCCTTGTCTGGGCTCAACGGTCACCCTCGTGGCTTGCTCGTTTCCAGCCTGCAGCTGGTGTGTTCGCTAGAGCTATGTGTTTCTCCTGTTTCTGTGCTCTCGTTCATCGCAGAGACCCTAAAGACAGGTGGGGCGCACGGGTTTTCATGCTCCACTATAGCTGTCGTTGCCACCTCGGTCCGCTGGATGGCCACTGACGACGGGATTGACTGGGAGTCGACCAAAGATTCCAACAGTCCTTTCCCTGGTCAACCGCGCGGGCCGGGGGCGTGGCGCCTCTGTCTACCCTGCGCGCGCACCGTCGGAAAGCTTGACAGGGCCGCACGGACCATCTCCCACGCACTCATGCACGAGCTTGGCATCAAGGCTGTGTGTGTGCCTTTCTTGTGTTGAAGAGGGACGGGGATGTTAGAGTGTCTCGCACATTGATGCTAGCGCTCCATCCGAGGGCTTTCATAAAGATTCAACTGCTTTGTACGCAGTATAACTCCCTATAAAAGCGCACCAAGACACAGGTCAAGGTAGTCCGATCCTTGTATGTTCACGTAGTTCAGACGAGCGCGCTCCACATGACGGGCGGCCCAACGCAGCTCCAATCTGCGCCACCGTGCTGAACATACAAACAGACGCAAATGCCTGCAAAAAAATGAACGAGGCGTATACACCTCCACTACTCACGCGAAGGTGCAGCCGTATGCTGCCGCGATGGCCACGCAGCCAGTACATGACCCATATCTTCAACTTTGTACTCATCAGTCTTCGGGTCCCTCGGCTGGGCGCGGCCCGTTCATAGGCGCCGCAAGAACTCCCTCTTCCCATTCCTAGTCGGACATCAGCGCCTCCGCATCGAAAGGGGGGCGGGCCGCCGTCCTTTCCTCGCTCATGGTCCGGAGCACGGCGATCCAGCACGACCGCGTGGACAAACCTGGCATCAAAAGGTGCCGCGGGCTCGGTTCAATCGAATCCGCGGTGATGTCGCGGTTCAGCAAGGACTTTCACAAGAGGGAGTCGTTCTTGATAGCACGTCGCACATGGATGGAGAACTTCCGCATTTTTGACATCGCCATGTGATTAATCTATGAATTAATCAGTCAAATATTGCCTGTTATAGTTAATCAACGTCTGCAATGCATATTTTGCGGCGCGTTTTTTTTTGTTGCGAATGCGGTGCTATCCTACCGGCGACGACGCGACTTGTTGTGCACTGACCACCCGGGTGACGCCCTCCGACCGACGGAAGGACCCCCCTCCCCCCTGCCCCGCCCTCGCGTACGCACGGACTCCCCCTGCTGCTCCCTGGTGTGCGCTGGCCGTCAAAGTGCACCGTTCGGTTGGGAGTCACTCCAAGATGCCACCCACGAGCGGCCCCTCGAGTGGTCCGCGCACTTTTGCGAGTGCCGCCGCGTCGCCTGGCGCAGTTATTGGCGCCGTGATGGACGTCGATGCGGGCGTCTTGACGGGGGCTGGCGCCTCTACGGTCGCGCTGGCGGGCGCCGCGACGAGCGCGAGCGCAGGCGCCCCGATGCGTGCGCGTGCCGGCGCCTTGACGGGTGCGGACGCCTTGACGGATGCGGGCGCCTCGGCGGGCACTGGGCACGATCGAAGAAGCAAGGGTGGTGCGCAAGGCAGCTTGTCAGGTCGCGCTTGCCCGGCCGTCGGAAGCGGAGGCATTCGACAGGATCATGAAATGCATATTACATTCCGCCGACCGAGTGTGATGAAATCATGACTCAAATCATGACTTAATTCAAACCGCTAAATGCATGCATTGTATTGGTGCCACCCATGACGTCGCAGGCTCAGGGCAGCTCTCCCATTGTCCGTCCGTTCCGACTCAAGTTCTCGACACGTTGCGGAAACGAGGCATATATGGTAAAACGTGTCCGTATAAAGACACTCTACCATTACAAACGGGTCGAACTCCTTGTTGTCCGACCTCAGATTGAATATTTTGTTCTTTTCTAAATCACGTAAGTACCACCGGAAAAGAGTCCATTCGATAGATTCACAACGCGCCCATTCCCATTCGGGGGGTCGCTTGGGGACGTCCGAGGACTGTCCGACCGAGAAATCGCAACTTGGACGCCCAATTCTTCGGTTTCGCGTTTCCGAAACGCGAAATCGACGATTGTTTGGAGTGGCCCGTACGTTCCACGTGTTGGGCCGAACGATCGACGGCAATGAGCGCGTGATGCGCCTGCGTTTCAGGCACGCGATTGTCTGACTCGTGATCACGCTATGCGCCGGCTTTTCTGACAGCGGATTGGTGGGCCGCGAGCGTACGTGGAACCAGTGCATGCTGTGTGCGGTGATTTTATTCTGGAAGCGCTTGCTGCTGATATGTCCTCGCAGCGATGCGTGGTTGCCGATTGGTCCTCTTTCTCTCGTGTGCTCTGCTGTGCATCATTGCCCAGTCAGGCGAATCTCCGTGGACGGCCCTTGTGATGTCGAAGATCGGTCAAAAATCAATCGGTCAAACGACTCTCCGTCCCCATAAAAAATCACGCTGTCAAATGTCCGTGCTTGCCTGTGGCGTGTGACCTGGTCGAGCTGCGGACCGCTGTCACGGCAGTGACATTTCTTTCGCGTGACGGGTGGCATCACTTCCGGCGCCCGCGAAATGGACGGTGACCCCCACCGATCTTGCTAGAACGCGGGATGGCCCGATGCCTACTGACCGGTGAGGCTGGCGGACGGCGCACCCACTCCAGCAGCCCAGTTTTCGCCACGCACATCTGCCAACACTGAGTGAATGAGGCGAGGGTGCGACCCGGCCGCGAGGGGACCGACGCTGCGGCTGGCACGGCTGGCGGCCCCAATTTTGGGGGTGCAGCGGCCGCACCCCACTGTGCGGACCTGATACAGGGGGTGGGGAGTGGCAGCTTCGGGGAGCGGCTGCTGCGCGCACGTGGTCGTGAGCGGTACTCCCCCCAGCGGGCCGGATCGGACGGGTCGGGCACTCAGCACAAGCGGAATCGGTGCCACCGGGACACTATAAAGTGAGCGACGATGGTATCGCCGGACCATCATCACCATCACCACCACCGCCGCCATCGCCGAGCAGCCGCATTCACCGCGCACCACGAGCACTTCTGATCCACGCACCCTACTCTCGCTGTCACTATTTCCCCCACCATCCCTGCGTCCATTCTTTCCCCCTGTAGCGGCACGCCGTCATGGACCCGGCTGATTTGGTCGATGAAGATCTGGACCTGTTATCGTTCTTGGCGGTAAGCGCCTCGGTTACGTTCCACCGCGAGGTTAAGCTGCGGCCAATCATGCAGCGCTCGCTCGCCGACCGTCGCACCCAACGCCACCGAGGCTCCGTGCCCGGTCGCGTCGCCAACATCGAGCGTGATTTCGATGCCGGCGTCAAGCGCACCATCAACGACTACTTCGAGTGGCGAAGGACGCCCGCCGCTGTACGGGGAGGAGGTGTTCAATCGTCGCTTCCGCGTCTCCCGTGACATCTTCCTCGAGATGTATGGCGAGGTATGCGGCCGCCCCTGTTGGTGCCAGCAGGCCAACACGACTGGGCTGCCGCAATCACACGCACTGCAGAAGCTGGTGGGCGCTTTCCGCGTGCTTCTTTATGGCCAGCCATACGACCGCGCGGACGAGTACGTCCGTCTCAGCAAATCTACTATCTCCATTGCCGTCGACAAGCTCGTCAACTTCATCGCGGACCACTATGCATCCATGTACCTACGCGCTCCCAAGGACAACGAGCTGCGCGACATACTTGAACGCACCGCGGCTCGTGGTAAGCCAGGATGCACTGGGTCGATTGATTTCTCCCACTGGCAGTGGCGCGCCAGCCCAACGGCACTTCAAGGGCAGTACCAAAACCGAAAGGGCACCCGCTCGGTCGTCATGGAGAAGATGTGCGACGAGGACGCCTTCGTCTGGCACCTGAACGTGGGGGCGGCCGGCAGCAACAACGACCTGAACGTGCCCCCCCCGCCGCCCGCCGGGCCGCCCAACCGCCCGCTAGCGCGGGCGGTCCCACCAGCGGCGGGCGAACACAGCCCTCGGGGCCGCGCGACGCTGGTGACCGCGTCTCTTGGCCGCCGCCGCGGCGGCGGCCGTGGCGGCGGGGGGGCCGTGCCGCTGCGGCGCGGCGGGGGCGCGCTCCCGGCACGCGGGAGCGAGCGACGGCGGCGTGGGGGGCCCCCGCCGTCACACGGACGTGGGCGTGGTTGGTGTGATCATATATAGCTGCTCGTTGACATAGATCACCGCCGACGACGAACGGCCAGCTGCTGCAGAGCAAACAAAACCACACGCGCCAGGCGCAAGGCCGCGCGCACCAGACCCAAAGCTGATGGAACGTTCGCGAACGTCGGCTGCACAGTCATATGTGTGAATGGTGTAGCGAAACCGCGCATGTCACAGGAATAGCACGTTCATGCATCAGCACGCGATGCAAAAACGGTGATTTAGTGGCTCAGGAGGCGCTGCTTGTGGCTTAATGGGATGAAGCGGAACTGAGCTTTGCGACGAGAACACTGTAAAATACACTGGACCTAGGGAAGACCCCGAAATGTCTGTACTGCCGATCTCAAAACATGCAGTCGGACAACGTGTGTTCCAAGAATCCGATGACCCCTTCGGACTGACTCCGGCGTCGTGACAGCTCGGGTGTGCACATGTACGTTGGAATTGGTGGCTCAGCTTTTCGGCATTTCATCATGGCCACCGGTGACGAGTATCCCGATCACGGTATGACATGGTCTCGCAGCCGAGATGATTCCCTATCAAAGGAGGAAACAGCGAGTTGCGAAATGTGTGAGGTCGCTGCCGCAGTTTCGCACGTTCCATTGGCTAAACAGCCACTGAACAGCGATTTTCAGACAATCGTGGACTCCCCATCATTTCCAGCCAGTCTCTGACCCCCACTTCAAAGTTGGGCATCCAGACTGTGGATGACGCTTTATGAACTCCTCGTGATCCGAGCATCTTCCGCCTCGCATATGTTCATGCGCGCCTGTTCGTCGAATTCTTCACGCCTTTTTGACAGCCTCTCGTCTGTATCGATGGCCTGCATTGCCAGTGCGCTGTCCTGTGGCAGTCGCGCGACCGACCGGCCGATCGGCGCCGACGAGCTCCACATCGCAGTTGCGGACACGCGGGCGAGGCCGCCTCCCACAGCGCACCGAGGCGTCTGCCCCCGTGCGCGGCACTCGCACGTGCGGCCACCGCAAGCGCCGGTGGCCGTTGCGGGCACGAGAGCCAGGCCGTCCCCCACTGCACACAGCAGCCCCTGCCCCCGTGCGCGTCACACGCACGGGGGACGGACGCGGGCGCTGGCGGCCGTTTTGCACACGAAGGCCAGGTCGCCCCCCGCGGCGCACAGCAGCCCCTGCCCCCGTGATCGGCACACGCACGGGCGACCGCCGCGGTCGGAAGTTGCGCGCGCGCGAGCGAGGCCGCCCTCCTCCCGTGACGCGACGCTGCCTCTGCCCCCGTGCGCGGCAGTCGCGTGGGCGGCCGACTCGGGAACCGACTCGAGCGGTCGAGGCTGTTTGCTCGACTCTGGCCTTGTGTAGCAGCACCACGGGCGTCGGCTGCCGTCCCCGCGGTTGCGCGGCGACGCATGTGTACTGGGCGATGTTTTTCGCTGGTACTGTGGTCGTGCTTGCTGGAACTTGTCAGTTCTTTTTCCCTGCAAGGCAAGAAGTGTCGAGGAAAAAAAAAGCCATGAAGGGCAAAAAATCCTTTCCTTCCGTCGTACGACTGGCACACTCTACGTGACATACGAAAGAACCACAGCAACAGAGGCTTTCTTTCCAGCGTCGTGCCCGTCGCTCGTGTCGCTGTCCTCTTCACTCTCCTCGTCGGAACTAGGAGACAAGCCGTCCCTCATGCGGCGTTCAAGGCGCGTGGTTGTGCCGCGTGCGCGGCGTGATGCAGGGGGACAAGACGGGAAAGATGAAGAAGAAGAAGGCCCATTACCGTAAGGAAAGATATCCTTATCGTCGGAGGCAACGACCGCGTGCGCGATCGCCTGCGCAGGCGAGCTCGTTGACTTGGGCGGCGTGTTGTCGCACGACTTCAGTGCGTCGACAGCGCGAAGCATCATGTCCTGCACCTGAGACTCCTCTTTTTCGAAACGGAACCGCTTTGTCTGCATAGCGCGCGCCCCACGAGCTGTCGGGGCAGCGCGGGTGGAAGACGCGGGGGGCTTGTCGCTGCTGCTGGGACGGGGGCTCACCCCCGCCTTGCGACGGACTTGCAACGGAACCGTGACGGTGTCGTCCCTCATGAGCAGCGCCGCCGCACAGCGAGAAGAATCAGAGAGTGAAAGTTAAGGAGGCGGAGAAGACCCGGGCGTGGGCACTGTACGGCCGGTAGACTTCAGCTGTCTGGCAATATTGGCGGCAACTGCCGGCGCTACGGCCGCCGCCACGGCTGGGTCTCGAGAGCGCCCGTGGCCGTCGGCGGCCGCTGTTGCGGCCCCCGTGTCAGTAATCGTCGTTGCGCCACGTGCGGGCGGCTGGGCGGCGGCGCCATCACTCAACGACGAACTAGAAGGCCGCGCGGGGGCGGCGGGCGCCGCCTAGTACCGACCCACGCGCCGACACGCGTGCATTGCCGCCTGGATGGTACCGCGTTCAGAGACGCGCACCGCATCGGAGGAGACCGCGCCGTCAGCGGCGCCTCCACCACAGACTACACGACCAGCTGCCGCACACCCAGAGTCTTTCTCCTCGGCGGCCGCACGGTGAGAGACCACCATGCCGGCGGCCGCACCGTTAGAGGCCACCGCGCCGGCGGCCGCACCGTTGGCGGCCGCCGCACTGGCTGTCGCACCGTGAGCGGCCCCAGATTCAGCGGCCGCTTGGTGCTCTGCCGCCCTCGGAGCAGCTCCGCCTCCACCATCGGCGGCGGTCCCAGTAAAAGCCTCCCCGCCGCCCGCAGCGGCCGCCCCGCCGGCGGCCGCCCCAATTGTGCTCAATCGCCAACACTGCTGCGCTCGCAGCGAGGTGGCCCCCTCAGGTGTGTCTCGGACGTGGAGCTGCGACCAGAAAGCCACCTCGTTTTGGTCCTTCATCATGGCGTTGCGGTCGGCAGATGACTTGGCCAGGGAAGTGAGGGCGTCCGTGTGCGCCGCGGCGCCGCGCTGGCTGCCCGCCGAGACGCGCGAAATATCGGACGCCTCGCGCGCATCGCGACTCGACTCGGCCTTTGCGGCCTTGGTACCGACCGGGCTATCCTCCCATGTCGTGCCGGGTGACGATCTCCTGCGCTGCGTGCTGGATGCGGCGCCGTTGTCAGACAGGTCGGGGCCTCCCTGCACAATCTAGACCATGGCGTTGATAGGATTGGGAGCTGCGTCCGGGATTCACTTCAGGAAGTGTCGCTGGTACTCCCAGACACGACCGTACAGGCAATGGATGGCGTCCGCCTCCCGGCGAATGCCCGCGTAAGGGCTCATGTTGTTGTAGAGCGCCACTGCCGCCATCTAAAGGTCCTTCTCCGTCGGGGACCCATTCAATCGTCGTTGGTGAACCGACACCAGGCAAGCGGTGAGTTTGTGAACGGCTTGGGTGATGTCGTAGCGAAACATCCTCTCGATGCGCGTGACCGTTCGCGCGATGCGCTTGTGCAGGTCAGAGAGCTTTATCTCATTCATAAAATCGCGGGTGTTCTCCACTATCTTGTCCCAGAAGCTCTGCCTCGTTTTGCGCGCCCCATGGATGGGATCAACAGTCGTCTTGCCCCACCCCTTGGCTGCGCACAGCGCCTCCTCCGGGATCCACGCAATGCCACGTGCGCCGTTCTTGGGCACGGGTCCGGCGACGACAGCGGCGGCAGAGTCGGCAGCCTGACGGGTGGTGTCGTGTCGTCCCCCGTCGCGGCCTCCACCACCGCCATCCTCTGCTAGTCTTCGCGGCACGATGCGTCCTTCTCAGAGTTGCCAGAGGAAACTACAGGAGCGGTAGCGCGAGCGGCGGCCGCTGGAGCGGCCGCCGTCGCGTCACTTGCGGCGGCCGCAGGGGCTGTAGCAGCGGCACGAGTGGCGCCTCGAGTCGCATCACGGCCAGCGGCCGCCGCTCGCGCCGCCGACTCGAGGTCGCCACTGGCCACACGGACAGCCGCCGGGGATGAGGCGGTCGCCGCCGCAACAGCGGCCGGCGGATGCTGTCCACGTGCCGCCGAGCCTACTGGGCTGCAGACGATGGGGGCCCCGGCGGTGTTGGTCCACGCGAGCCGTTTTCCGGGCCGTTCTGGTCCTCGGGCTGCTGCTCTTCGCCCCCCCCCCACCATTCCGTGTGCTCCTTGCCCTCCTGTGGCGGCTCGGGGGAGTAGAATACAGCCTGGGGCTCGTACGGAAGCACGGGTCCGGCGCGCACTTGTCGAGTGCGGGGTGGCCCTCCAGCCAGGCCGCCAAGCTGAACGGTCGGCTTTCCAATAAAGGGCATAGAGCGTCCCCACGAAGACGGGCCACGGCCGGTGTCGGGACCCGATGATGTCGGCAGCCCCGATGAGGAAGGAGCTTGAGGCACCCCTGCCGGCCACGGCTATTGCTGTGGCCGCACCAGAGACGGCGGCGGCCTGGTCGCACGCGTCAACGACGGTGGCGGCTGCGCCGCCCTTGGAGCCTTTGCTGCTTGTGAGCTCCGACGGCGGCCGCGCTCCGAGGACGACAAGCGGTAGTCGCACGGCCGCGCGGTTCACGGGCACAGGCACTCGCCGGGCAAAGAGGGTGGGACGGTCCGATTTCATGGGCCCGTCGACACATCGTGCACAGCTGCCTCAGTACTCGAAGGCGTTGGGTCTTGGTTATGTGGCGAAGATCCGGGCCGAAGCACCAGTGCTCCCCGGGTCGGCGGGGGGGGGGAGGCGGTGGAGGTGGCGGACAGTCCATCGCCATGTGGTGGGGCAGCAAAGGAGAGAGATCGAAAGGACAGACGCGCACGCGCAACCGTGCGCGCAAGCGACGACAGCGAACACGTCGGTGGTGACTGCGCGGCCGGTTGTGGCCAGGATCGGGACATCCGCAACTGATCCGCAAACAAACGGAAGAACAGGGCGCGGGGGAAGGGATTCTGTTCAGAATATATCAGATTCTGCGACAACTACGTCAAAGAGGAAGTACTCGAGAGGAAGTACTTGCGATGCTGATTGCCGAGAAATAACGAAGAGCGGGTTGTGGTGGAACCTGTGAACGTGACCTCTCCGAGACCATGTCACGCTCGCGACAGCGAATGTCAGGCAAGATGTGAAAGCATCGTTGCCCATCTCGCTACTTTGGTTAACCTTTATGGCTGAAAAGTGTTCTGAGTCGTACAGGCCGCCCGTCAGCTGCCGCGCGCGACAAAAGACGAAAAATCGCCCAGTTTTCCAATCACCTTCGCCATCGACGACGTGCCCTGAGTTGGCTCACTGCTATCCAGTATGCGGCTGACATATTACTGCGTGTTTCTTGCTGGCTTCGCGCGTTCTGAGCCGCCTGGCTAGTAAAGTGTCTTGAGGTAGTGGGATGCCTTCGTTTGACGACTGGTAAGTCGTTGTACTTCCGTTTATCCGCTTCAGAGCCAATAGAATGGCGGTGGCATTTAGATAAGGGTACACATAATCGGGCTTGTTTTTCTGGAATCCGAGTATATCCGAATATATCTATCCATTATATCAGAGTGCCATTTATTCATGTAAGCCCCTGCTTGTGAGGGCCACGCGGCACGCACGCACACCAACTGCGGGGCGCCGCCAGTCGGCTTTGAGCGCGACACCCCGCCGGCTCAGTGCGCCCAACGCACGGCCGCGCCGGCCACCGTGCCCCTCACTGTTGCGCCACACCCCCACAGCGCCTCTTTAGAAGAGGCGCAGCGGGCGCGTGGGTGCTGGCGGCTGGAAACAGCGCCGCCCTGGCGGGGGCCACGCGGCGCGCACGCCCACCGGCTGCGGGGCGCCGCCAGTCGGCCTTTGGGGCGGCACCCCGCCGCCTCAGTGCGCCCCACGCACTGCCGCGCCGCCCACCGCGCTTCCCAATGTCGCGGCACACCCCCGCAGCCCCTCTTCAGAAGAGGCGCGGCGGGCGCGTGGGTGCTGGCGGCTGGCAAGAGCGCCGCACTGGTGCGCGCCACGCGGCGGGCACGCACGCCGGCTGCAGGGCGCCACCAGTCGGCCTTTGGGCCGGCACCCCGCAGCCTCAGTGCGCCGCATGCTTGTCGGCGCCGGCCACGCGCAGCGGCGCATCCCAGATCACACGCTCGGATATCGGTCGGTTCACACGGCGTGCGCGCAGAAAGCCAGCGGGGGTGCCGCCAGGCGACGTTCTCGGCGTCTCCGCGCCGCCTCATTGCGCCCACCGCCGCAGTGCGCAGCAATTGAAGCAGCGGCGGCCAGGGCGACACTTCCAGCCACACCCTAGCCCGCCTGACCCTATTGCGAATAGGGATGGCGTGCGGGCGGGTGTTGTCGGCTGGCTCCAGCGCCGCATTTGCGGCCGCCAGACGGCGCGCGCGCACACCGACTGCGAGGCTCCACCATTCGGTCTTCGGAGCGCCCCCCCGCCGCCTGTCAGCGCCGCACCCGCGACGGCGGCCGCCAGCGCGCCCCGCACCGCCGTGGCCGAGCCGCACAGCCCCCGACCGAAAGAGGCGTCGCAGGCGGGCGGCTCATGACTGCTGCCGCCGTCGTCAAAGTTGCTGTTACCTCGCAGTGCTCGCGCACAACGGCTGCGAGGCGCCTCCAGGCGGCGTTCTGGGCGGCGCCCTGCCGCCTGAGTGCGCCAAGACCTCGGCCGCGCCTGTAAGCGCTCACGCGTCCGCGGCCGCCTCGCGGCACGCGCGAACACCGTCGGCGGGGTGCTGTAAGTAGACGTGTGGGGCGGCGCGCCCGCCGCGGCGTCAGCGAGCGCGCCCCTCTCCCCGCGCCACAGCCGCCCTGCCCCCTTCGACTGCAGGAGTGGCGGGTGGGCGACAACTACATCGGCGCATTAGCGGCCCCTCTGCGACACGCGCACACAGCGGTGGCGGTGTGGCGCCAGTACGCTTTTTTCGAGGCGTTCCGGCGCCCGAGGGAGACGCGCGCACGGTGGCGCCGGCCAGCGCGCCCTTCACCGCAACGAAAGTGCCTCCCGGCATCTTTCTACGAGCAGCCTGGTGGGCGGCCGGCCGCTTACGGCTTACGCTGTTGGTATCCTGGCTACGGCCGCGCTGTGTGGGCGCACGACGGCGGTGGGGTGCGGTCAGTCACACTTTGGGGCGTTGGGGTGCTACAAAAAAGACATCGTTCATCGTGGCCTATGCAACGAATGAGACGGTACGAAAGCTGCAAAAGAGATCTATCAAAAACCACAGACGGTGCCAGCGTTTGCTACTCTTCATGTGCAGGGGAGTGGCAGCGGGCACGGGCGGCAGCAAGCCCGTTCCTAGAGCTGCTCCCGCAACCCCGGTACGAACCCCGGTACCACTCAGGTACAGCAGCGAACAAGACTCCGCCCAACCGATCGTCAGGAAAGGCCGCGCGATGTCGCCGACGTCATAAGATGTCTTCGACGTTGTCTCCGACAGAACCGTTGGCGCCTGACGTTGCGGCGCATCGCATGGCGCGGTCGCGGACTTGCGCCGGCGCCGCAGGCGCCGCTCACGCGCGGCAGACTTCTTGGCGGCCCACGAAGCGGCCGCCCCGACGTTGCTAGGGTCAGCAGCGACCTTCCCCTCCTTCCGACGTCGCCCGCGCTTTTGCGAGGCAGACTTGGCGGCCGCCAAGGAGCGCGCCGCCTGCTCCTCGCTCGAGTCAGCCGCGGCGGCGCCCGCCGCGTCCCTCACGAGCACGACAATCTCCCAATCCCCGTCGGAGGGCTGGGACCCGGTCCCGCAAGACGAGGTGCTCGACAGGTCAGTCAATTCCCTGTCCGACCCCGTCGGCGACGTCCATGACGACTTTGTCACGCGCACGTCGTTTACCGCCGACGCGCTCGAGCCCGTGCGCATGTCGGCACCGCGCAGCACGACAGAGCGACGCGCAGCGCGCCGCGGCCGCTCCGCTTTCACGGCCTCCCACCGAGCGCAACACGACGCGACAGAGTCGACACGTCGCCGCCACCGGCTCGCGAGACTTCGCAGCAGAGGCCGTACAGCTGCCGCAAGACGCGCACGGAGGCCACCCACAAAGGCGGCCCAGCGGCAGCAAAAGGCGCGTGATCGGCCACGACACGGGCGGCAGGGAGGCTGCTGCAGCTTCCCGCTTCACACTGCCTACCACTCCCCCAGCTGTTGCGTCGAGCACTCCCCCTCAACCAGCGCCGGTGTCTCTCGGTGCACAGAGCCCCGCTCGTGACGGGTGACGGCACGAGTCAGGCCTCCAGATCCCGTCGTCGTGGCATTCTGACCACAGAAATCCCGGAGCTGTCGGATCCCCTCCGTCCGTGCCCCGGTTGCACAACAAATGGCACGTAGTGGCCTGAGTCGTGCCGCAACGATCGCCCCCATGATCGCGTATCGCGGACAGATTGCCTGTTTAAACCTGCAGCGTGTCCCTGATTTCATGATGATCGCTGCCTGTTTGCGCGTCGGTCGCGGCGGAATTCGCGCCTACTTCAATATTGACAAGAGATAGCCCATCACCTCGAGAAATGCGAACAGATCGCGAATGGCTTCCTCGACCAACGCTGTCCGCATTCCGTCGGCTTTTCCCCATGAATTTCGAGCGTTCACGCGTACCGTAGCCCCCGCTCCACATAACTCCATTCGCCATATGGGGACACCCTTGCGGACCCAATCAGATGCGTTTACGTGTCACCTTTGTTAGGCCAATCTGGCTTTGGAAACGCACGTTGGTGGAGCTGCCCTTCAGGGCGAAAATATTCAGCGCAATCGGTTCCGTTGTAGAGTTGCATCTCGTCCGGCACTGCATCACTGCTTCGGCATGATCGTAGCGGCAGCCTTCCTCTATCAGTACCAGCCCTCGTACTGTCGCAGCTCCCGCAGCCGCCGACGCCGCAATTGCGGCAGGCACCCCCCCCCCATTCAGTCCAAACGACGGGCTACATCTTGTAGGCGAAAAATTCGGAGCCGGCAGCGTCAACAGCAAGCGGCTCGTCCGCGTCCAGGTGCATAATAAAAATGCGCACAGTAGTGTCTCGTGCACAAGGAAAAATCGAAACTCGTTGTGAAGAAAGAAGTGTGTGTTGCTGCCCTCCCGTCAGCGAGATGGATATACACCAGGGCCAGCATGTCCTCGTCCACGTTTTCCTCTCTGTCGACGGCAACTCTGTTCTTCTCCTTGAAGATGTCGGGGACAACATCCAGCACCTGATGAGCCTTGTAGCACAGAAAAACAGTGCCGTGGACGACGCTCAAAGTGCTAGCGCACCCAGTGGTTGGCAATGCGGCGCGTTGACGGGAGGTTCGGCGAAATGAAGTCCTCTTTCTTGGCCACGTGGTGCCTCTTCAGCATTTGAAAGACGAAAACCTTTCATGCACCGCCAAACAGTGACAACTGCCCAGTCACGACCGTAGCCTACCAGACTTGGCTCTGACACATGCGTTTCGACGCTGTGTGGGCCGTGGAGATGGCGGAGAACTCAGCAACGACTGCATTGGTCGTCTCGGTGGTGACTGCATGCACCATCCTCTGCGAGGTCGGTATGCGCGACTCCGACGCGCCAAGCCTGTCTTTCATCCACTCATTGGCCCCACGGATAGTATTTTGGAACGCCTTGCTGGTTTTCAAGCTGCGGGCACGACGGCACAAGCGCAGCCACGTCGATGGAGGAGGCTCGTTGTCCATACTGCCACTGCTCTGGCTGCTACAGCTGGGAACGATGGAGTCTCTGCCTTACACGCGGCCACTGCCCATACTTCTGGGGCGGCTGCTTTGACCCTGGAAGCCACGCGTGTCGCAAACTGCGCTCTCGCCTAATGGTTTTTTGCAGCCATCCGCAGCGCCAGGCGGCTGGCTACGGCCTTCGGCCGCATTCCCGCCACCACGCCCCGAACTCGAACCTTGGGTATCCTTACGCGTACTCGGCGGAAAAAGAGGAGACGGCGAAGGGCGTGAGATACAGGACCTGCCGGCCACAGGCGACGCCGATATCTGGCTTTGCGTACCGCCCGGTGGCACACCCGCAGCGATCGCTCGAAATGTCAGCCGATGCTTGTTGCAGGGAGAAGCACTTGAAGTGCCTACGGGACCTGCTGCACTTGTTTTTACGCGGCGCGCAGGCAGCTTGGCGGTACCCTCGTTTTCGAGCTCCCCATTGGGTGTCTTAGTCGCAGCACCGGACGCGGCCGCTGTTGCTGCCGCCAACGCGGAGGAGGCGGCCCCGCGGCCGCTGATCGTCCGCGGGGACTGCGCGCGCTGGAACCTAAACGAGGGGGTCTGTTCGAGCTGGCGTCGATGTGGAACGTAAAACCGGACAGATCGTGAAGACATGATCAGGAACAGTGCAGAGACACTGTGTCAAACTGATGGCTGTCTTCGTTCCCACGGCACCATTCATTCGCGCGGTGATGGCATTGGGCGCCTCCGGGTCCGAAATCTCCGTCGCGGCACACAGCACCCCCTGCAGGCGCTACGCACAAGAATAGACGACGCCACCGCTGCTGAAAATCACAGCCGAACGCCCGCCCTAATCATCCGTCTCCCCTTGTGTCAGCAGCGGCTGTCCCGTCGGTGTCTGACACATCCGTTGGACTCGTGGTGGGCGGTGAGTCTGTAGGAGGCAGCGATTGACGCCACTGCGTCCGAAGCCAATCAGCGCAGCTTGTCTATTGCAAGGGGCGCGACCGAGACCAACAACAAGATGCAGAGACGCCGCGGTCTCCCTGTTTGTGGAGCGCGCTGAGCACGAGACCCATCATGACAGGTGGGGAACGGGTGCCGGTGCCTCCCGGTGTTGAGTAAGCACGGCTCGTGCACGCATGTGCAGCACATGGAGGCCGCCAGGTTGCGCCACGTGCGTGTGCACCTCCGAGGGCAACGGGGACACGCCTCGAACTATAAATGGAACTGAATTCGACATCAGGCGACATACTCAAGAGTATGTTGAAACATGCACATTAATCTCAAAAGCAGTGAACTTCGACTTACTCGCAAGTGTCCAATGCCAGCTCGGCTGGGGCCGAAAAGGCCGCGCTGCCGTGTACACTTCATGGCCAGAAACTTGATATCCCCACAGGGTGTTAGTTTTGCCGTTGCTTCATGAGCTGAAAATCCCAGAACCTCCACGAATCTCGTAACACACGGGGGCCTAAGCAGCATTTAAGAAGCGAAATCTAGACACCTGTCTACTTGAATGGATCGGGTCGTTGCTTTGTATGAGTCAAGCGCCTGTCGGCAGGAATGATGAAAAACAATGATTGGCTACAGGTACCCTCTCGCATGCTCGTGCTTATTGCGTGCCGTCACCTGGATCGCCACGCCCGAGTGCATCGCAGTGGTGGGCAAAGAACACGTCTATTAGGACTTCTCCGAGACCCGTCTCCCTTTACCCACCCGCCCAGGCGCACCACCGGCTTGGTCATCCGCCCTTCTCACGGGTAGTAGCCTGGTTTCAGACCGCCTGTGCCGTGTGCCTTTTTCCTTTTCCGCGGCCACCATCTCTCTCCAAGCAGAGACACCCGCCTCGCTGCCTCATTGCCAGATATTCCACTGGCCGCCACTTTGGCGTTGGCACGCGGCTGCTGTTTAAATTTGTAGCCCCGGTCATTTTCTCCCTCCTGGCTTCCTTCACAAGATGCCTCGGGCATCTTTCTCCGGTACTCGCCGGAGCGGAACCCGGCAGGAGCTGCTCAACTCGGCCGCCGACGACTCGACTCCTGTACCAGTAGTCACCCCCGCGAAATTCTCTGCTGCTTTTCCAGCTGTACCGGCTAGAGACAGAATTGCGGCTCGATTAGACGCTTTGAGAGGAGGGCCAAGGGCTGACGGCCGCCACGACGCCGGAGCGACCCCTCAGCGCCAACCATCTTGTTGTCAACAAAAGAAGATAGACGCGCTTCCGGTCTTTGGTTCCGGATTCGACGACGAGGGTGAGTCGCGGCCTTCTGTCGGTGCCATCAATAAGGAAAAGACGTTGGCCGGAATGGTCGGTTCGAGCTCGGACGGGAGTTTCCCTCTCGGTGGCTTCAGTAGGGGGTTGGGGCTTGTTCCCGATGGTGGCGAGGGCGGCTTGGATCTCGCCGACGACTGCCGGCTGGACGGAGCCTGCAGCAACTCGGTGGACGGTTGCTCAGTCAAAAGCTCCATAAAAAGCCCTCATGCGTCGGAGAACGCGGCTTTCTCGTCCTTGGATGAAGATGAAAATGTCTCCCAGCCGCGCGGACTGTGGGGGGGGCTCGATCCAATGAAGACCCTCGAGGACTACTGCGCCTTCCTGTTTCTCTGTTCTACCCAGCACGCACTTCAAGCGGAGCGTCGCCTTCCGTGCAGCGTACGGCCTCTTCCTCGCGGCTCTCAAGCCAGACGCAATCCGTGCGCTTGAACCGGAGTACTATGAATCTCTTATGAGTTTGCAGCGACAGTCCTCCACGTGCCCGCACCGGCAAGAGCTCTTCAAAATCGACAAAAAGACGAGGACCGTCGGTGGGACCGTTGAAATCCGGCTGCATGGTGGCGCGAGCTTTGAGGGGCTGGTCGTCGGCGCTCCCAAGTGCGCATCCATACTGGCTGGCCTGAGCGTCGCGTCAGAGATACGGGCCGGAGACTTCTTGCAACCGTTCCCGGTCGACGACGTGGTTGTAGGCCGCATCGTGTCCTCGCATTGGCTTACACAGCAAACGGCCGCGTTCACTCGCTACTCTGTTGACAAAAGAAAGCACAAAGTGACAGACTTGGAGCCCATTACAGACTTTGTCGGGGTGGTCGAGCAACCCGCCTTTCGTTCCAGAGATTGTGCCGCAGCGGTTCTTTTCGGTTGGTGAGGAGAACGGAGATGGGTAAAGGCTCAAAACGTTGACTGTGGCAATCTTGTAATCTACTGAAGACCTCAACGGCCTGAACGGTAAGAGAACGACTGCGGGAGCGGGCGCTTTTGAGAACCCTGGGTGTTTTTACCGGGAGAGGGCCAGCCTCCACCCAGTGCGCTACGTCTGCGTGTCACCCGCACGCTGATGCTCGGATCATACTGTGGGCCTTGTCAAAAATGACCTCCGAGTTGGGGGTAAAACCGGGTGGATGGGCGTCGACTCTTAAAGCGTCCCTATCCGTGTTCGTGACCAAACCATTTTCCTCGTCGGTGCCTACGTGCACGTGGCGAATTCCAGTCACATGCGCGGGGTCGGCGCGGACGCTCCGGGCCCGCTTTGCACGAAACGCAAGCCCACAAAGGCCGGCAGCCAGTAAAACGATGTCAGCCACAGCTCGGAAGTGTCCCTATCGCGCACCACAAAGCGCCGGCTGTAGAAGTTGTTTCTCTTGGAGGGCCTCTGCGTGAGGGAGTGCGGGTGGGCGGGAAGGGTCTGTGTGGCAGTTGCGATGCAGTCAACAACCGTCTTCTTTTATTGCGCTCGCACCCGGTTCCATACCGTGTCGATGCGCCGGTCGCGTTGCACTGTATTCCTCCTGTGTCCTTTCCTTTTTCTATGTCGACGCACGCGATCGGTATGGCGATGGCGTGTGGTTAGACCATAGGGATGGTACCATGAAACACATCAAGTTATGTGGCCTGTGTATCTGTACAAGAAACAGAAGCCCGCACGTCCTCCCCTGTACCCTGCACTCCGGTGATGGGCACTGTGACGTGAAACTTCCCAGACGCCAACTCCCCCAAGTCCTAGAGCTCCAGCTTTGACGAGCGGCTCACTTTTGTCACCATTTCCGGAACCGGGACGCGCAAGTAGTCATGCAGAGCTGCAAGTGGCAGCGTGCTCTTGACAAGCAGGTGGACGATGCACTTGCGCCGCGGGTCGTACTCTTCGGAATCGTGATTGTTCACCGCTTTTGTGACTCCACTTCATGAAAGAACGTAAAGAATACTTCCCTCATCCGACGTGTTTAATCCCTCGAAGGCAGAGAAGAAGGCCGATGATCCAGAACACACAGAAGGCAGCAACAGCCGTGATTAGAAACGGCGGCTACGGCGGTGTCACGGTGGTGCGGGAAGGGCGGGAAACGGGTGGGGGGTGGCGGAGCGTGATCCTGACGTCGTCCGGATCGTTGAAGTCGGCGTCCGGTCCATATGTGATTCCGGTTCGTTGCAACTTTCAACAAGCAGTTTCGAGCAACTGAGAACGGGCCTGTGATCTCGACCGTCGAGCAACCTCTCAGGGACTAAATGACGATCAAATCATGCTGCGATTCCGGATTATTTCGCAATGGACTTGCCATGATCCCGAAATGGCGCGGAACCGGAGATCTCCCGGACAATGTCCCTTTCCCACTGAGCCGTCAACCATATTGATCGACGGGACCGCCCGGCTCTGGCTCTGGAAGCTCCAACGCGACGTGTCACGCCTGGAACGCGCGCCCCCCTGCTGGTAAAATAGCCAAATTGATCGGTGGGCCCGGGCCCGCGTGTGGGGGGCCAAGAAGGGCGATGAAGGACTCATTGCTTTCACGTGCGACCTCAAGTGTGTGTGTCGCTCGCGTCTGATGGGCCGATTTAGAAAGATGATGAAGGATTCTGACGATAAGATCCCATGGAGTCGTGACCTGCCTTCGTGCTGCCCTTGAGCAGGTAACAAGTGAGGCATCGATTGAAGCGCGCTTTCTCAAAAGAGGTGCCTTGGCGCTGTCTCACTGGTTCACCAGATCACCGATAATGTCGGCAGTGCCTGGTGTACCCTCGCGCCGAAGAGAGCGCAGGGATGCCGGAACTATCGAGACATCAATTTGCGGCCGTGTGCAATAGGGCCGACCACGTGTGATAGTCTGACGCCACGTCCGGAACGGGGTTGCCACGATCGTTGCAGCAGGGTGCAGCCTCGGCTGTCTCAGCATCATTTTTTCATCATTGTGAAGTCTCCCTCGAGTCGGTCGCCCAGGACCCCGTGTCGTCGCCTGAACTCGTGAATTGGTTTCTTTCGTGCGATCTCTTCATTGCGCCCGTTCAAAATTGACGAGCATTCGGGGCAAAAAGAGGCACATGTGAGATGTCGATGGCACTATGCGTCTCGCCAGACTGCTAGGTTTTTTGTGGAACTACTGTAACTGTTGAAAAGCTATGTTGTCGTTCAAAAACGTTTGTGCATATATAATGTCTAACTCACCCTCCTTGACTGCGTCTGCAACTTGCCAAATCCGAGACAGTATCCTACCGAACTTTTCCGGACTCACCGCAGCCCAGCCCAGCTAACTATCCCAGCGCATCTTCCCCCCCCACAACTACGGTGCCAGCACGCCCGCACACACCCCACTCTCCCCACCCTACCCACCAGGGGCTGTCAGAATATGCTTTTTGGGCCATAATGGGATACGGAAACACGCCGATGCTTCGTATTTGATTAAGGATATCTCCGTCAGCTGAGATATGGATAAGGATATCCCCCTGCGAGGACGGTATTTACGCAGATTGTATTCGTATCCGGGTACGATTATCGTGTCCGATTATACTCTTGCAAGTCCGACAGACAGCACATCAAGAGCCAAGGAAGAACGCCATACAGCCCCTATTCGAGCGCTGAGTTGACGTCAAGTACGACTTGACAGTCACGTTTGATTTCGACGCCCCAGCGGGTGCTGTCCAGGCGGATGCCCGCCATTTTTTTAAACGGACATTGGAACGACGATTCTGAATCTCTTGTCACACTCTGACAACAACGCAAACGGGTCGAGTCGCGTGACTGACCGGTTCGTTCCGGGCCTGTGCAGGATCTGCACTTGTCCCTTCCATACGTTTGCACATGAATTCCCCGATTGTCGGCACGCGCAATGAGAGGTCGACAGTGCTCAAGTATAGCTATATAGGCGCGAACAAATTCACAATCTTATGTATCCCTGTATCCTGACTCTCATATCCGGGGTACGGATCGGATATAATCTCACAATTTCTATCAGACAGGATAGATACCACCCCGGTCGTACGGGCGGTCAGTGAGTAGCTTGTCGTAGTTTTTTTTCTGTTGTCAGTCGTCTGAAAAAGCGTAAATTGTTGGGTACAATATTTTGTCATGTCGCCTGGAATGCCGACCGACCAGCAATTCATGTGCGTGCCGTGTCATCATATCCGCAGTAGCCTGTAAACACTGGACCACTGGCTGGAATCGCGGAGAAATACGGACACTGTTGAACGATCAGCAATCCGGGGTGGTCGAGGACGGACGGACAAAAGCTGCCCACAACCGCGTTTAACAAAGGAGACAAACCTTTATAAAAAAGACTACACGGAGGAGCTCGGCGGCGGTAGTGCCCGCGTCTGTCTCTTTCTGCATCGGCTCCTTCGCACTTGCAGCGCCATTGCCTCCGGCCATGTGTTGCTACTCCGCACTCGCAGCGCCAGCGCGTCCGGCCATGTGTTCCTCCTCCTCCATCACTGTGGCCGCGAGCTCGGTGCAGATCTTTTCCAGGTTTCTGCAGCCATCTTCTTGTTCGGCAGCGCCAACTTCCAAGGTCGCCATACCTCCTTCGTCGATGAAGTCGTCGTCATCGTCATGTTCGACGCTGCTCGCGCCGTTGTTTCTCGAAGTCCCTGTCCCTGTGTCAGGTACAACGCAGCCAGGCTGGTGGGTCCGCCGCGGCCTGGCGTTCGCCTCGAGCTGCGCCCGCAAGTGGATGTTGATCTTAGTCATGGCCGCCAGATTGTCGGTGCTGAGCCGGTTACGGGTGGGGGTGCTGGAAAGCGCCTGCAGGACCACACCAGGGGCTGAGGTGGCTAAATTTGAGCTAGATATATCCGCACAGTAGACTGGGATATACCCGTGTTCCGTGCCGTATCTGCGTATTGATAAAGTACTCTGCCCATGCAAGGGCGAGTATCATGTGCCATAATGATTCTCCGAACGCAGGATAAAAATTAGTCAGAGTGGAGTTCCTTGCCTGATTTTATAGGACTCTCAGAATCGGCTGTGCACTACACAAGCATTCTGAGGCAGCCCTCGGGACGGCACAGGCGGAAAAGATGCGAACGTTAGCCACCAGCTCGGAGATAGTGGTCGAAATGTCGCAACCACAAGCGCCTTGTAACGAGCACACCCAAACTGTATGCCGAGAGCGCGATGTGAAGGTGTTTGGGTATCCGCAGCATGTTACGACCTTCTTCAGGTTAGGAGGAGCCAAGCTGTAGCGGTTTTCTCTTATCTGTCCGGAAAGGACATCAACAACACGAGGCACGAGGTAACGTGGGAGAACATTGTGCCCACTCGCCAATTGATGGGCACGTCCGCCTTTCGCGCCTTGCGACAGCACTTGAGAAACATCTGGTTGGAGCGAGACTGGGGCGAGAACGCCTTGTTGCCGAGATCGAAGAAGTCCCAGATGAAGCTAATCCTGTCCTGGCCGCGCTTCATGCCACGCCCAGGCGCCCCCAGGCGCGATGCGGTACCACGAACACAGCCTCTCAGCACAGCGGGCACAGCGCCGCCATGAGCAATGTTGAGGTCGAAAAAACAACTACGCCACAAGACCGGTGTAACTCGTCCTGGGGAGTTGCTGAATCCAGTTCAAGACTCCCCCCAACTCCACGGAGACAAAAAAGCCTTACTCGATCGACTCGATTCTGCCAACTTTCAGAATCCAACTCGGCCCCGAAAACCTGTGGCAAGCCACAGGATTAAAGCCTGCGACATCCGTGAAGCTAACCGTGCATGCTGGGCCAATAACCTGTCAAGCGGGAGGTAGTTGGGTGGATGCGCTACTTTACTCGATACCGATCCAAGGCGCGAGGCCAGCAGCCTTTTAAGCCCCGTGTGCCCCTCTCTCAATGTCCTGCAGGCACACCCGCGCCATCGCAGTGACAGGGTCCAAGACGGACCCTCCGTGGCAGAGCTCGCTCCCTTGAAGGGAACATGCTCTCAGCACCCCAATAATCGCCACGCCCCCCGAAGAGACTACGACGAAATTCCCCGAGGTCAGCTCCAAAGTGAGCTGCCCTCGAGAGACAAGTCCATGTACAAACAGCACCCTCCTACATCAGTGCATCTCAATGGCGCAGCCAAACAAGCTGACGAACGCATAAGTACTCCCTTAATCAGTCGGCTGTCCGTGGTAACTACTAATTTCCTGCGCGGGCTTAGGGTGCTGCCACAGAACTTCCCCTGGGGCCGCACAATTCGCGCGATGGACTCGCCAGCGCGACGACAGCCCGTCCTGACCAGCCCGAGTTCGTCTTCTCAGGAAACATCGCCTCCAAGGCCTATTCGGCCGGGTGGTTAGTCCTAACTCAGTCCTAACTCACTGATCCCCCATCCAAGTGCCTCTGAGGGGCGATTCTTAGCGAAACGTGTGCCGTCAGTGCTCTCTCGCAGTCCCCCCAAGAAATGTTTCCCGCAGGACAATAGCCTCTCAGGAAAAACGGTGGGAAACATTCCGCCAACAACTCCAGGAAAGGTCGTTTTTGTACGAAACTCCTGATGATTCTCAACCAATAGGAGCCTGCAGCAGATGGGCTATCTAGCCATGTGGGAGCCCACATGTTGAGCTCCCCGGTAGATTCAACTTGGAATCGCCAACAGAATCATATTTGATGGCTGCCTGAGACAACGGCTGTCTGAATACTCGTGCGCGATCGAGCGCAAGCGCGCTCTAAGTCCGCCGAGCGCCACTTCGAGCGCCTCGATGGTCGGTCGCCGATGTCAGGATGGCAGGAGGGCGCCGGGAGGTCCAGTTTTGGCGCTGGCCGCTGGCCACCACATATGAACCTCCCGGCGCCCTCCTGCAATCCCGACATCGGCGACCGACCATCGCGGCGCGCGAAGTGGCGCTCGGCGCACTTAGAGCCCCCTTGCGGTCGATCGCTACCTAATGTTGGACACGGGCATGTGATTGTTCAACCAGGCTTGCGTAAATTGATTCGCAGTTCGGGCTTGGGAAATGTCGCGGTCGGGCCCAAAATGTGATACCTGCGCGGGTAAGATTCCTGGGGCACCTCTTGACAGAACGCGCCTAATCGTTCGGGCCCAATTTTTCCCGAGGAAAAATAACCTGTAAGTCTTCCGCCAAATTCCGGAATCGAGAAAACGCCCAAGTCGATCCCCAGTTAGCAGGTTGTACTACTGGAAAATCGACCGCCGACGACATCGCCAAAATCACCATTGACGTGAAGCAGACGTCGAGGGGAGTCCAGCGTACTCGGAGCCGCCTCGAACGGAGTCGATCCGGCTCGGCGGCGGCCCGTCAAAGTGTGGTCGGAACCCGGCTCATCGACTCAGCCAAAATCGGCTCGACCCGTCGGAGCAGTAGGCCTACTGCTCCGCGCCAAAATCGACCAATATCGACTGGCTCAAAATTCGACTCGGGCCCGACCAGCTGGCTTGGCCCCACGCTGGAGACCTGCAGCTTCGGGCCCAAAACCGCAAGAAATCGACTTCCACCAACATCGACTCGACCCGTGGGAGCAGTAGGCCTACTGCTCCGGGCCAGAATCGACTCGCACCAAAATCGACAAGGAGGACCACCGAAAACCCGCGGCTGCACCACTGGACGTCCCCAGTGGCGCCGCAGCGCCTTGGGACGGTCCCATCCGCCCGTCCGCTGAGTCGGCGCCCCGCACAGCCGCGCCCCATTGCCGGCTCCGAGAAAGTGGACGGAAGCGCAACCGTCTACGGACAACAGCGGCCCGCAGCAAGGTTGACGGAGATCGCTGCCGCGAAACCGGGGCTGCGCCACTGGACGCCTCCAGTGGCGGCATGGCACCTCAGCACTATCCCAACAGGGGGTCTCCAATCTCGTAGCCCCACATAACCGCGCCCAGGTCGTCACCAACGCCGACGGCGTTCCAGAAAACCGAAAACGCCAGTGACGGCAGCGGCTTGGTGAGCTGGTCTGCCGGCATCTCGGCGCTCGGGAAGAAGTATAAGGCGACATCCTCGCGCGACAGGTAGTCGCGAACCATGTGGTAAGCGACGTTGACATGCTTAGTCAGCCCCGTCGCCTCGGGGTTGTTGACCAGCGCGAGGCACGATTGGTTGTCTTCCCCCATCGGAACGGCCCCGCCATCAACGCCCAGCGCCGTGAGAAGCTTGTGAAGCTACAGCGCCTCCTTCGTCGCCATCGTGGCGTCCACGTACTCGGCCTCGGCCGTCAACGTCGCTACCGTGGAGTCGCGCTTGCTCTCCCAGGAGGTGGGACCGCCGTTGATCATAAAGACAAAGCCTGCTGTCTACCGGCGGCCGTTGGTGTCGCCCGCCCAATCGGCGTCAACATACCATTTCAGCGCCTCATTGCCGCCAAACATCACAGCAAGGCGCGTTTTCCCGCGCAGGTAGGGCAGCATGCCCTTGTTCTTGCTCATATGGTCTCGCTTAGGGCATGACATGAACCGTGAGAGCACGCCCACGGCAAAGGCAGTGTCCGGCCTCCTTGTCTTCGACAAGTAGTGTAGAGAGCCGACCAGCTACGCGCGCCGGTTGCCGTCGGGAGGAACGTTCTCCCCCGTCCTTCTTAGCTTGACGCCCGACGCCATCGCCGTCTTTTTGGGCGCGCACGTGTCGATTCCAAACTCCTGGAGCAGCGCCATGATGTGGCCGGGGCTACTGAGCGTGAGTTGCTTGGCCCCTCTATCATGCATGACCTTCATGCCAAAAAGCCTTTGACCTCTTCCATCTCGCGCACGTCGAACTTTGCCGAGAAGCCACTCTTGATGGCCTCCACGCCAGAAAAGCTCTCGCCCGCCACAATCAACTCGTCGAATTACACAAGGATGATGACGCGTCCGTGAACCGGGTGGTGTCACACGTAAAGGCACGGGTCTACCGTCGACCGCGCAGCACCCGTCTGCTCGAGCTCCTCGTTGAGCCTGATGCCTCACAGCAGCCCCGCTTGCTTGGTCCCGTACCTGACCGACCAGGAGCGTCGAATCATTATGACTCTGATTCTCCTCCTTGCCGTTTTCTACAAGGAGGCCGTCAGGATCACCATCGTCTTCACTCTCGGAGCCCCCCACAGGACTATGCTTCTCCCAGACGTCTCCTTCGGCATCCAGCATGCCTATTGACCCACCCATTCCACCGCTGTTGTCTCTGTCGGCGGACATTGTCAACTGGATACCAGCGCGTGACCCGCTGGCCCAAGTCCCGGCCTTGGCCGGCTTCTCCTCTATCAGGACGTCCCGAAGGTCTAAGAATTTGTTCATCCCGTCCTCAAGAATGCGGTAGACCTTGCCACCAACCGTGTAGCCGACAAAGCGGCCCACGTCGGTCTTCGGCTCCAGCTTGCGCTGCTGCTTCTTGGGATAGAGTGCCCAACCCCGTCTCCCCCAGACGCGGAATCTCGCGACGTTAGGGCGTCGTCCTGTCAGCGCTTCCAGCGGTTTGACGTCAAACTCCGCCGGGGGAAACCGGTTGAGCGCATGGACGACGGAAGCCAGGGCCGCATCCCTGGTCTCTTTCTCCGCCCCGGCATCGATCAGCTCAGCGCGCACGCGCTCCATCAGCGTGCGGTTCAACCTCACTGAATTTTTTCCATTCTACTGCGCCCTGTACGGCGCCGTCGTCTCAGAAGTGATGCATTTGTCTTCGTACGATGCCTTCAGGAAATTGGTGAGGGACTCCTTGGCACCGTCGTGACGGACGCGCTTGACATTGACAACAGTCAACGTCTCGAGCTGCTTGATGCGCGTCTTCAGCACCTGCGACGCCATCCCCTTTTTCTTGATGGGCGTCGCCTTGATGAAATCAGTGCTGTCCTCAAGCGCAGTGATGAATTAGATGCAGCTACCCAGTGACACCGTGAGAGGTCCACCCATGTCTGTGTGATCTCCAGCTCGCACTTGGTTGTCTTGGTGAATTACCGCGGATGCGGTGCCTGCACCATCTTTCCATCCACGCACGGCACACACACAGTGCCGACCACACGCTCAGCTTCGGCCACCGACGACGTCATCTCATCGACCATCTTGGCCGCCCGGTTGAATTTCAGAAACCCCAATTGGTTGAAACGGCGATGCCAAAGCTCTGCTTCCCCTGCGATGAGCGTGAACGCCGCGTTCGTCGACGCCTGAACCGGCGTCACTCTCAGCACATACTGCTCCTGGTCGTTGACCTTTCCAATAACCGACGCCTTGTCGAGCACGCCGCTCTCAGGAGCGGGATCACCGTCGCTGATGATGTAGCAAGCGTCCCCGACAAAGACCACGGCACCGCTGTTGCGGTCAACCGCCCTAACTGAGAGCAGGTTTCTGGTCAGGTCCGGCACCAGCATGGCCTCTGCTAAGACCATGCGCGCCTTGGAGCTGCCCTTACCAAGGTCCATAAAGACTTCGCCGTGCCCCTTGATAGAGACTTTTTCGCCATTGGCCAAGGTGACCTTTGCCCCGCTCCCAGCCGCTTGGATGGTGAAGCACTTGTCCCCGGCGGCCATGTGGCTGGTCGCCCCGGAGTCGAGCACCCAGGTAGATGACCCGCTTGTGCTCCCGTGCGCCTTGCTGGAGCCGGGTCGACCGACCAAAGCAGTGTATGCCAGAGCGGCACCCTCCTGGTGCCCGCCCCCATGGCCGCCGTCACGGCGGCCGCCACCGGCATATTCTTTCCCTTGGCCTCTTCAGCCTTCCACTTATATCAGTCACGTTCCATGTGCCCCTTCTTGTAGCAGTAGTAACACACGACCGACTTCTTCTCAAACGGCTTCTTTCGCGCCGCCACCATGAGGGCTTGCGACTTGACACCACCAGCTGGCTTCGATGAGCCACCAGCAGTGCTCCTGTGCTTGACTTGGAGCAGCTAAGCTGTCACTTCGGACATGACCAGCTTGACGTTCTTGCTCTCGAAGACCGTCCTGAGAATCTCGTACTCGGAAGGAAGCTCAGACATGACACTCAGCGCGAGCGTGTTGTCGTCGACCGGATTGCCGAGCATGGCCAGCTCGTCCCAGACCATCTTGGCGCGCGACGTGAAATTCATGATGTTCTCCTCGTCACTCTTTCTTAGGCTGCTCATCTCGTCCATGAGCGGAAGCGGTTGAGCGTTGTCGCGCGCCTCGAACATGACCTTGAGCGCGTCCCACGCCTCCTTGGCCGTGTCGACTTTCGTCACCGTGTTTACATGCACGGGCTTAACCGACATCTGGATGGTCGCAAGAGCCGCCTCATTCATGGCGTCCCACTCTTCGACCTCCGGATCGGCCTTCTTGTCATCCGACCCAGAAACCGGACGGTCCGTCACGACCGCCTTCCACTTCCTCTCCTTCATGCGCTGCGCACGTTGAGACGCCGCAAACACTTTATCATCGTCGTCCGGCTGTGCAAACTGCGGGCCGCCAAAGGGGTCATGTCCGACATGTTGACTACCATGGCATCACGCGGTAGCACCCTGTCGTCACTAAAGGCAATCCGCCCGTTAAGCGCCGGAAAACTCCGCGACCCGAGCAGCGTCGTCCCCCTAGCGACCGTATGAGAGAATGGTGATGAACACCAGCGACAATTGGGCCCATAACCTGTTGAGGTCTAAAAACCAACTACGCCACAAGACGGGAGCGACTGGTCCTGGGGAGTTTCTGAATCCAGGTCAGCAAGCAACAGGCGGCCGATCAGGGAAAAAGATCGGAGCCAGCGCGGCTGGATGAGCTCAATCGGCGGCCTCGATTCCAGACCCGCTGCCATCAGCCCATTTGTCGGCCACAGAAGCGCCTTCAAGGCCGCTTGAGTCCGCAGGCGCTTCGACCGCATCAAGCGCCAAGGCGCGGCCTCTAGTGCCCTCACCTTTGCCATGGTCGCTGGTAGTTTCCCTGATCAGACGAGCAGCCCCTGAGGTCTGTACCTCGCCGGCCATGCTTTCGACGAGGTAGCGCTTCACGAGCATAGGGAGCGGCGTAGCCAGGCATCCAAGAATTTCCGGTGCCGGAGAGGCACGGCAGACGTATCCCGAACTTCTGCAGCAGATGTTGAACACAGAAACAGGTCATGGAGCCGCGAAGCAGAAAAGAACGTGGGAAATTGTGTACTTGGAAACACGTGTTCAGTGAGCCGCTCCTCTCCGCAACGCAACTCAAGCCACTACCATCCACTGTGATAATCAGTTCTAAGAGCACCGGCTGACCTCGCGCGACGTACCTTTCTCAGACTGCGACACTCGAAAGGGAAAGGCACCCGTGACCAGGCCTCTTCCACGATGCTCCACGCAGGACTCTCAAGACAACGGATTTCACATGTCAAGGCACCTAGGGGTGGTGAAGCTGGTGTCCGTCCAGTTCTTGTTGGAGAAGCTGCGTGCGTTGCAGAGCCATGAAAAGAGGCCAGTGAAAACATGTATGTCATCAAAGAGCAGCTCTGGCGCTCCCTCTGTCTGTCAATTCCCCCTTTCACCAGGCAATGTGCACCGCATTGGTTCACAACTACGTAGCGCAAAACTGATTTTCTTATCATGTTCGGAACTGTCTTCCTCAAGGCCTGCTCCAAGTCAGTAGATCACCGAAGATTACCATCCATTGGTCCAGCCGTGTTAGCGTGAGCATGCGCCGCATTTGTAAGGGAGACCCTGTGAGGGAGCCCGTCTGACTTTTCGCTCGCCGCCACCACTGCAGCTGCTCAGTACCCCTCGAAACTCTCCTGACCTTTTCTTACTGTGAAGCTCCGCCAGTTGGCGCGTGCGTCGCTCTCCCCGTCTCCTCTTTCACTGTAAACGCCGCACCACCACTCTGTCACCGACCTCTTCCATTCTGGCCTCCTGCCACACGTCGCTCGCAGGCGCTTCTCCTTCGCCGTGACGGAGAACACCGTCCAGAGGGAAACCTGTCCCTAATGATAACGCCGCTCTGCGCCAGTTGACCACGGTCGGTTGCCCATAGTCCAAAACCCCAGCGGGGGCATCGGCCCCCGCCCACGGGTGTGCGTAGCTGCCCTGCGACGCCCCCGTGTCCGCCCCCGCACTTTAGCCGCAGCCAGTGTCCATGTTGAAGACGCCCTCTCTGTTGGAAAACGTGACCGCGCAGTTGGCGTTGACGGCCGCCGTGCATGATTCTGCCCACTTCAGGGATATAGAGCTGCTTTTTGTCTCCACTGGGGAATGAGGGGTTTCGGCGGCGGCGCCTGCACCCGTTGACGTGAGTATCTTGACAACGGCAGGGGGGGGGCGGGAGGCGGAGGGCTCCCATTGACAGATAGCGGCCGGGAGGGTGGCGGGGCAAGAGGTAGCGTCCCGGAGGCGACTGCGGGGGGGCGCGGGGCGTTATTGTCGCATATTGCGGTGCCGGGCCGCGGCACTGGCCGTTACGGTCGGCAGCGGGGCACGGATCGTTGCCGTTGACATGGCGTGACCCTGATTGGGCAGGTGGCCTTGTCCTTTCTGGTTGGGATATTGTTTGATTGTGGGTCGTCTGCACTTGCATGTCAATTGCTTGAATGATCTGCTTCACTGTAGGGGGGTCCACTGGTATAGATCTTCAGATCTCCCCATTGGGAGGCTACTGTGCGGGATTCGGGGCCATTTGGGCCCGCTTGCTTGGATAGCGTAAGGGGACAGCGGGGCGCCCGTGGCCCGGCCTCCCCACAAAAAAAAAACACGACTGCGTTGTCACCTCCTTCTTCCCTCTTTGCGCCTTCGGGTGTTTTCCTAGGTGCCCGTGTCACCGGGAGAGAGTAGAGAAAGGGTGTACGGGCGGGTTCCGTCAGCTGGGCAGGTGTCTCTATCTCTTTCTGTGGGCTGGGGTGACACGGCTTATTATGCGACAGTTATGCCCATCGGTGGCGCAGTGAGTGCAACCGGGTGGGCGGCGGGGGGGTGGTGACGTCGGGAAGGCGGCGAGTGAGGTGCCGTTTTCATGGCC
>Ga0209093_1000062_pt1 | contig 55064 bp, 90 predicted proteins | sample SidtaG_4_FD_187450 | JGI IMG/M metagenome (GOLD analysis project Ga0209093, IMG submission 187450) | Marine algal microbial communities from Sidmouth, United Kingdom - Sidmouth_Male1 metaG (SPAdes) (version 2) | ecosystem: Host-associated > Algae > Red algae > Unclassified | place: Sidmouth...
TTTCTGGAGCTCGATTTGGAGCACTTTCTGGCGCTCATATTGCCAGCCCATCAACCGCCTTCTTGACCGCCACTGCCCGCCCGCTGGCCCGCCGCCCGCCCTCCATCCACTGGCTGCCTGCCCGCAACCTGCCCATCGTCCGACGATCGCCCGCCCAACGTCCCCCGACCGCCCGCTCAATGCCCGCCCGCCCAACATCTTCGACCAGCCCAGCGATCGCCGCACGCCCAGCGGCGCCCACCCAACGTCCAACGCCCACCCAGCGTCCGCCGCCGGCCCAGCATGCGGCACCGGCCCGCCTTTCGCCCGCCGGCCCAAAATCCACGACCCGCGCAGCGTCCGCCGCCCGCGCCGCGTTGGCCATCCGCACGCACAATGCCGCACACCCAACGTCCGCCGCCAGATCAACGCCCGCCCAATGTCCGCCACCGGATCTCCCAATGCCCGCGCGCCCTACTTCCACGACCCGCCCAACGTCGGCCGCCTGTCCAACACCGCGCGCACAGAGTCCAACGCCAGCCCAGCGTCCGCCACCCGGTCGCCCCATAACTGCGCGCCCGACTTCCGCCCAATGTCCACCGCCCGCTAACCGCCCGCCTGCCAAACGTCCGCCGCGCGCCAAGCGTCAATTACGCGCCCAACATCCATCGCCTGCCCAGCGTACGACGCTGTGAAGCGATGGGTGTTTGGGTGGGTGCGCTACTTCTTCATGGGACGGGTCGTAGAAGTGAGGCCAGCAGCCTCATAGCCCCCGTCTGAGCCTCTCTCAGCGTCACGCTGGCCCACCCCCGTCGACGCAGTGACACGGTCCACGACGCATTTCCCGAGATGGAGCTCCCTCCCGCACACGCCCATTCAAGGCTCGATCAATGCGGACATTGGGACTCTCGACCATACATTGGTTGGAACGGCGTCTGCCAGCTCTACTCCATTCTTCTACGTACGTGTGAGGGTGGGTGTAGACTTTCGAAAGCCGTGTCAGATCTTCGCCGAGCTGTTCGAAGCCAGGAGGCCCCATTGAGTCTTGTGCGACTGTCGTCCGCTCGCGTTTCCAGATAAGCGCCAAACTGGCGTCTGAAATAATGCACCTGCTCTCAAAACAAGTCAGGGCGTCGGGATCACGTACTCGCGATCCGTCTGATCCGTAGCACGATTGATCGACTGCCCCACCCGGCAGAAACACCCCTCACGCAGCTCCTGGCCCGGTATTCACGGACATGGATGGCTCCATGGACGGCCACCCCTTCAAACTTCTGTAGCCACCTTTGGACAGCGGGATATGGCGCGGCTCGGTGCGTCGAGCGCCGGAGCCCCACGGCTCCTTGCGAGAGTTATCCTCGACACCATTTTGTGCGAAAGGATCTGTGGAACGCAGCGTTGAGAAGCAGTGCAGCGTCCACAGCTCGAGAAGGCAATGAATAAGGATGCAGCCCCGTGCCCAGCTGATCCTACGCAACTCGAAAAGATGTACGGACTCCGATTGTCGAACCCTCGAGTAGAGCTGGCAGACACATCGCCTCTGCCCGCTTCAGAAGCTCCTTCTTCTCGTCAGCAGCCGCCGCTGCGGCAGCGGATGCGGCGGCTGCTGGCCCAGCCGCATGTCCGGGCCCAGCGCGATAGGTCGCAGTCTTAGAAACCGCGGCCAGGTCTGAAAACTCGCACAGCCAGCCCCAACCAGTTGGGTGGGACGCGAGCCCGACCGTGTCGCCGGGGTGTCTTGTCGGGGAATACCCGCCCCGGAAAGATACCCCGAAGAGCACACACGCATGGCGTCGACCGGGTCAAGACGCCCCGAGCGGCAGCCACGAGTTGTGTGACGGGAAGCTTACTTGCCCGCGTCATAATCCCCGAGGCAACATTCACGCCTAGCCCTCTTATCCCCTCCACAGCCCGTCAGTCCCCCTCCAACACTCAGAAAGCACCCCCTCAGACACCCTCAGAGGACCCTCAGAAACCCTCCTCTCAGGGCCCATGGGGCCTGTCTCAGCGTAGAACGGCCGAAGCTTCGGACACCGCCTTGCTTTGAGGCGGGGGAAGTGTGCTACGTGACACCCTCGCGGCGCGCCGGTGCAGGGGGCGCGGTGTCATGCTGGTCAGTGGTCCAAGTCGGGTTTACACAAAACTAGGCCTTTAACCGGGGGCCCGCCCTGGGATGTACTAGCCCCAGGGAACTCTCGAGATCGCGGATGTGGTTAGTGAGCCACGCGGTGATCACAAGTGGATCGCGACCGGAGCGATTCGAAGTATGCGTCAGTAGCACATATTTCCCTTGCGAGAGCCCGGGGCCGTTTCTGTCTGTCCGGATCCGACCGCCCGTGACGCGAATCCACGTGTCCTCTTTTGACTGGGAGAGATCTGGTTCCCCAAATATGGGGGCCAGGTGTCCGGTCGTCACAGTTCCCCCTTCTCAAGGGATCGCCGTCCCGGAGTCCTAGGGCCAGTGGGGCGGGCCTACCCAAGGGTTTCGGGCGGGCCCGGACGGCTAACAGGCATCCCTCCCCGGATCGTGGGGGGCCCGCCGTGGCCAATTAGGCACGCGCCTTCTTCGCGTGGGGGTCACGGGGGCGTGGTAGGGCGGCTATGTGGCAGGGGTGGGCCACACAAACCGTGCCGGGGGGGGGCGCTGGGTCTGGTGCCCCCCTCTGGGGCGGCTGGCACGCGCGCCTCGCTGGAGGAGTTACCGAGGAGAGGGAGTGAAGCAAAGCCGCGGGAGGCGACAGGGGGACCCTGCCAGTGTACAGGGTACCATAAAAAGAGGGCAGCCGGGGCCGACGGGGGTCGGACGGGGAGGCCGTAGAATAGCGGCCATTACCTCACGCCCTCCGAGCCCCGAGTCGAGAGTATCACCCACCCCTCTCTCCCCTGTTCACCTCGTCCGCCTCGCGTTCCTACTCGGACACGGCGGCCATGATATCCTCGCGGTCGACGGGAGCGACGCCGACGGAGGAGATGACGTCCCCAAGCGCGGAGCGCGTCGTGAGCCAGGAGGAGACGGCGGCCTCGAGTGTGGGGCACGCCGCGACGGCGTCGGGTGTGACGCCGGCCTGTTCAGATCCCCGCCCCGCGGAGGCGGGTGTCCGAAACCCGTGGCGAGGCCCGGACGATGGGCGCGGCAAAGTGGGGCGGCCCGGCGACGGAGACCGCTCGGACCAGCGGGGCACCGCCAGTTTGGGCGCGTTCAAGGCCTAGGGCTCCACCGCGGCCACCCCACGGGCTGGCGGGGCGGCCGCATTGGCGCCAGTCACGCCTACGGGCGCCGCAAAGTCGAGTGGCGCGGCCTCCGCGACGGCCCGCCGGAAGGCGGTCCGTCGGTCGCGCCTGGCTATCGGCGCGACACAGAGCCGGGAGTCCTCGGCGGCGGGGAGTCAAGCAAGGCAACTGCGGCCGGCCCCCCGTCATTCCAAGTCAACGGCGGGGTCGGCGACGGCCTCCCGCGCGTCAAGCACGGCGGGGCGGTCGGCCGACGAGAACGCGGCGGCGCCTACCACGGCGGCCGCCCGCGTTCTGTTACCGCCAAACCGGCCGGGGACTCCACCGGCGGTGGCGGCGGCAGCCGCGGCGGCATCGGCCGCTGGGGGGGAGGCCCCAATTCAGCAAGAATTCTCTCCGCCGGTGCCGTGCCGGGCGCGCCGTCCGGCAGTGGAGGAGGCTCGGCCCGCGGGGGCGGATTCGGGGGCACTAGTCCAGTGGACGCTCCCCCGCGCCCCTATTCATTATGAGGACTTTCGCCTGCGGGCCCTGTACGAGACCATCCCGGTGCCGAAGCAGGGACCGAAACGGCGGCGGTGGCTGACATGTCCCTCCGTGCAGTACGAACTACTGGCCAGGATGACGGTGGACCTCCCCGACTGCCTTGAGGCGGCGGCCGTGCCGGGCGTGGAGCGCGTGGCTCTGCGCCTGTCCAATGTGATGGAAGGGGCGACGGCGGACGACATCCCGCCCGTCGTCGCGTGGGAGTGGGAGTGCTGCTCCCCCCCGTACTTGGGGGAGAGGGACCCCCACTTCCACCACCAGGACGCCCGCACAGAGCGCCGTGTGCGACAGGAGTCGGGTATTCTGGTGAGTGCTACTCAAGTAGAGGGCACCCAGATCAATATCTCGGCGCGGCGGGACAAATATGTCCCGACGCCGACATTATGGTCGGCGTTGGAGGTACCCTGCGGGTTCCCCGCGAGGAGTCCCCGCGTGGTGGTCTAGTTTGGCACGGCGCTTCGTTGGGGGGAGTCCACTTCGGCGGCGGCCGTCCTAGCGACCCAGTGAGTGATATAGGTGGCGGGGAGATTCTTTGCCTCCACCCGGACCAGAAGGTACCTGTGACACCTGCCTGCCGGGTTGATGGACCGCCTTGTAGGCCTGCTCCTCTCCATGGTGGCGGCGAGGGCGGACCCGGAGGCGCACGCGTCACCAGCGAGCTGGTGGACCTCCAGCAGTCCATCGACTAGGCGGCCGCCGGTCCGTACCTGGCCCGCCGAGTTGGCGGGGAGGACGACGAGGCAGCCTGGGCGTTCGTGCACTGAGACAAATGCCTCGTGGATGGTCGTATTGGCCTCCATGAGGGCCTGGGCGACACGTCCTACCCCTACGCTGCCGGGGCGACGGCAACTTCGGCACCGCCCGAGTCGGGATATGGCGCCGCGGGGGCAGAAGCCCCCCACCAGCGCAAGCGTACCCGTGGTGCGGCCGAACCACCCCTGCTCGTGGGGGCGCCGTCCGGCGGACTACCCGGGCGGGGCCGTCCCCCGCGGAACTGACGGCGCGCCCGAGGTTTTCCCCGCCCGCGGTGCCGTACTAACCGGCCTTCGTGGCGGGGCAGAGACTTAGCTGACGGTATGTCACCCCCCAGTGTGTGCCCGCCTCGGCGACCACCTACCCGAGTGCGGTGGGGATGCTTCGGGCGGCCCACGGGAAGGAGATAGTTGCCTTCCTGGTGGACACCCTGGCTTGGGTCGCCCGGGGCGCCGGGACCGTACTGCGGGGCTCGCCGGCGCCACTCTCGACGGCGGCCGAGCAGTTCATAGTGATACCACCCCCGACGCCAATGGGTACCAGATGGCCTTTCAGCTGGGGGGACATGGCCAAAGGGTGGCGCCGGGGTCCGCGGTGACCGTGCCTGGCGGGGGCTCCACTCGAGCACCGTACGCCAGGGAGCCCGCCACAGCCGCCTCGCCCGCCTACGGGGCCGGCTGCTCTGACTCCGCCGGGGGCACCGCGGCGGCGGGACACTCCCCCGATGCCGGGGGTTACTTCTCAGCGGAGGCGGGCCCCAGTCGGGCCCCGCGCTCCACGTGGGGGCCGGTGTCTACCGGCCGGGGGCCGGCACATGAGTACCCGTTCGACCCTCCCGTCCGTGACCAATACGGGGGGTACGCCCGTGACAATATCCCGCCGTCGCCGGACAGGGGTTAGCGGCCCATGTCCGTGAGGGAGGGGAGGGCACGCCGGGTCTGATATGCGCTGCCCCCCTGTCTGTCCCTAGGTGTGTCTGCCGACCCCCTCAAGTAGCGAGGGGACGGCCCGTTGCTTTTTCTTTCTTTGCGGGGCCCCGGAGTTGCGGGGTGGGCTTTTTCTTCTGTCGGGGGTGTGTGAGGGGTACCCAGTATCAGGGGTTAGTTGGTTTATACCCTTCTTCGCACAGTGAGTCTGTGTCGCATACAGTGTTTGCGGGCCTCATCAGCCTGGAGGTCCTCCACATAGTGCCAGGAGTACTCCCGGTGTCCATACCCGAACCATTGAACCCTGAGAATGCGTCGCTCATGTTCGTCGTAACTCTGTCTGACCAAAAGGTCAATTACCGCCTCAATCGGTTTACTAGCCGAGGACGGAAAGGAGGGGACCTGGCGCGTAGCCAGGGCCCGCGCCCCGGCAGGGTCCCCCTCTGGTGGTTACGGGGCCCGAGTGGCGTGGTTCCCATTTATGGTGCGTTTACCATCGTCACCATAAATGGCGAGCCGACGCCCGTCCGTCTTCAGGAAACGGTATGGTCCTAGAGTCTCGAAGACGCGTTTTTCCCCCTGGCTGTCGTGTGACTTAACCAAAACCCTGTCTCCATTTCGGAGGGCCTCCCGTAGGGCATGAACGCGCATGTCGAAGGCCCGTTTGGAACGGGCTGAGGTCTTTTCCATGGTACCCCTTAATAGGGGTATCAGGGCGTCCAGTCGCTGGAGGAAGTTCTTCTTTGCTCCCCCGGGGGTTATTTTTCCCCCGGTGTCTGTACCCGCTGTAATTCGTTCGATCGCCACGGCAATAAGCCGTCGTGGACTTACGAACGCGAATGGGACATGTCCGGTCCTACCATGAACTTTGGACATATATGCCGTAACCACAAGGCTTAAGTACCTGGACCACAAAACTACGTGGTCACTTTGGAAGTGTCGTAGTTGCTTATCTAGAGTTTTATTAAACCTTTCGACTTTCCCACCAGTTTGGGGGTGGTAAGGCGTGGCATAGTTGGTGTCATTGCCCAGTGCCTTGGGCACACGTTCCCAGAGTACGGCGGAGAATTGGGGTCCGTTATCCGACAGTACTGAATCAGGGATGCCGTTTCTTCCAACCCAGGTGTCCAGGAAGGCACTGAGGACATCCAGATCCGAGACGTCCTTCAGCGGGACAGCCCGCGTCACCTTAGTGAAGCGGCCACAAATGACGAGGATATACTCCTATCGTTCGTGGGTCCGTGGTATTGGGCCAAGTAGGACAATTGTCACGGCCGCGAATGGTTCCGTAAAGGGGAATACTCTCATGGGTGCAGTACTCTGCGTACCCATGAGGCGGTTCTTCGCACAGGTAGGGCACGCCGCGACCCAACCGATGACGCCGGCTGCCAGTGAGGGCCCACATTTATGGTCCCTCGGGGTCTTGTACATCCGGTAACCACCGGGATGTGCCGCCAAGGGGGACGAAGGCTCCGCCCGCAACACGTCCTTGACAAGGGATCGGGGTATCAAGAACTGCTGGGAGCCAGCCGGAAGTTCGCCTCGGCAGAGCTGCCCATCTGCATTCTCGTAGAAGCGGGTGCGTTCGGATGCATCATAAATCTGCTTGCCCTCCTGGCAGAAGTCATCGTCTGCCTGGTTCTGGGCTAGTTTGCCCAGGGGTAAGCGGGCGGTCTCCCGGTTCTCTGCGAGCCGAGGGTCGAGGACTGCCCCCGACCGCGTGGTCACCGCAACTGTAGGGATCCCCTGGGAGCTTGGTCCCGTGTCCAGCCGCTCAGTCTGGATGCGGGACAGCGCGTCGGCCACCGCGTGTTGGGGGCCGGGCTTGTACCCCACATCATAGTCGAACTCCGAGAGGAGGATGCGCCAAGGGTTTTGTCGATTGTTCGTGCAGGCCGTCGTGGTTAGTATCCACTTCGGTGCCTTATGGTCACACCGGATGAGGAACTTGGAACCGTCGATGTACGGTCATAGTCAACCGACAGCTCATACCACACCCGGCCCCTCTATCTCGGTGACGGTGTTGTTCTTCTCTGCCGGGAGAAGGCTCTTACTGAGGTAACCCACCGGCAGGCACTTGACATCTGGTTGCTGCTGTACTAGGCAACACCCCGGCTGATCGTAGCTAGCTTCTACATCGATGATGTACTTCCCCTCCTTACTGGTATCTCAAGGATGGGCGGGTGGCGTATCTGCTCGCGTAGTTTGTCGAATGCGGCCGGCTCCATCGCGGTAGGAGGACCCAACCGATTCGGGATCGTCACGCTGCTCCTGTCATGCAGCGGCTTCGCGGTCTTCGCAAAGTCTACCGTGAGCCTACCGTAGACATTCCGCATGCCGAAGAAACTCCTCAGTTGGGTTTGGGTTCTGGTGAAGACGGTCTTCTTGATGGTTTTGAGGTTCTTCTCGTTTACACTCAAGCGTCCGGGCCGAACTTTATGGGCGAGGTACGCCACCTCGTTACTAAAGAGGTGGCATTTCCGCGCCTTGAGGGTGACCCCATGCTTCTCAAGTAGGGTGAAGACCGTATCCAAGTGGGACAGGTGGGAATCTGCATCGGCGGAGAGAATGATGAGGTCGTCTAAGTAGACGAGAAATTTCTGCCACTTGATTCCGGACAGGATCATGTCAATAGCCCGCTGGAAAGTGGAAGGGGCATTGCACAGGCCAAAAGGAAGACGGGCTCATTGGTACGTCCTACAGTGGCAGGTCAGCGCCGTCATGGCTTTATCCTCCTCGGCTATGGGGATATGCCAGTAACCTGCGCTGCAGTCTAACGTGGAGAAGAACTGGGCATCCCCTGAGGAGTCGAGACAGTCGTCCATGCGGGGTAGCGGATACGAGTCGCGTACTGAGCGCTCATTTAGCTGCCGATAGTCGATGCAGATCCGGGGACTCCCGTCAGGTTGCGGTATGAGGACTACCGGGCTAGCCCATTCCCTCTGGCTGCGCTGGAGGACTTCGCGCTTGAGCGATCGGTCGACCTCTGCCTTGATGAGCTCCCCAGTTCGGGGACCCATCAAATAGGGGTTGAGCTGGACGGGCTTAGAGCCCGGCTTCAACTCTATCCGGTGCTCCGTTGCCTCGCTGGAGCACAAGTGACCAATCCATAGGGCCCGGTGCTTCTCCAGTGAGGCGAGCATTTGAGGCCGCAACCCGTAGGGCACGTTCGAAGTATGAACATGGGGCTCCTCCACGGAGTCCGTTGCGTCCGGCGCGGTGGCCGGACTGGGATTCAGTGCAGCCCATTCCTCTCGGGATATGGCCGCCACCATGCCGGAGAAGGCGGTCATATGCCGCAGGACCATTCCGTTGGGGAGTCGTTTACTCGTACTGCCCGTAAGGGTCACTTCCACACACCACGTGGTTGGCGGAGCAGTCCATGGCGTCTTTCGCCACATGCACGCGATGGCCCTCATACAATTGGTGGCGCTGGGTAATGACCCCATTCCCTTGGAAGGATGTCTGTACTGGGTCGTAGCCTTGGGACCGCGGGGGCAGAACCACCTCGCGGGCCAGACGCACCTTGGTGTCCGCCTCACTAGCAACACCAGCCTTGCCGAAGTGGTCCGCCTTGGCATACGACACCATGTTGGCCCGACGGAGAGTGGGTACCGGACATCCTCTTAGTACCGGAATATACCCCTTGGGCCCGCAGATGTTGCGGTCGTTGACGTCGGTGTAGGCGGTCCCTAGGAGGAGGGGGTCAGACATTCCACGCACTACTCCACCTGTGACCTGTGTAGAAAACGTGCCGACTCGCACCGTCAGGGTCACGGTGCCCGTGGTGCCAAGAAGTCCCCCATTCACGTCAAACAACTGGGCGGTCGCCGCGTCTAGGGGCGTCATCCTCATCTCCGGGGGGAGTAGCGCTCCTCGTACTAGAGAGACGCCGGATTCCGTATAGGAAATGACGTGAAGGGATAACTCACGCCCCGCGTCCAACCAGATGCGGCTGGCCACCTGATAGTTATACCCCTTCAGGATGGCCACCACATTCCGGCCGTCCAGTCCCTTCGGGAGGTGTGCGTCCCGAGGGCGGATCCCCTCGGGTCGGTACTGGATGCGTACTGCCATCACATCCGCGCCCCGGATTGGGACCGCCGGTCGCCGCGGGGCGGGCCCAACACCGGTGGTTACTCGTTTCCTCCCTCGGACTCGGAGGAGGTAGCTGGTCCGCACTCGGACCCGGCCGGTGGTTCCCCCTTCCCAAGCGATGTCGACTAGTCGCCGATTGAGTTGGAATCATCGTTGAGGATGGCAACGGCCACACGCCTGCTCATCCGCTGGGTGCCTCGAGAGCTCGAGGGCGCCCCGAGAGGGGACCACCGAGTGGCCATCGCCATTTGGTCATGTAGGCGTGCGTCCAAAGCTGAGCACACCTCGGCCCAATGTCCCACCTTGCCACACTGACATCAAAGGTACTCTCCCGTCCTGGGTTGGGGACGAGGAGTGTCCTCTCTCTGTCGGAACCGGCGGCGTGCGCTGCCGCCGCCGGGAGTCGAGCTGACCGGTGCCTAGGGTCGGAACGCATCGTGCCGTGTCCGAGCGCCTGGAGTCGTGGCGTCCACGGCCCCGACGACCCGAACGGGAGCGTCTCGCTGTGGGTATCCCCGAGCACCACCCGACACCCGCGGGGAGCGGGCTAAGCGAGCTTTCAGCCGGAGCCGGGTCTCCACCGCGAGCACTTTTTGCTCCTTGATCCTATTTTAAGCTGCTCAAGTCGTAGCCAGCGGTGCTCGTCGCCCTTAGTCTGGGTGACGCGAGCTGAGTACGCCATAGTCATTTCGGGGGTGTTCCACTTCAGAACAGTGGCGTGCGCGGCGCGGTGGACATTTTCTGCAAAGCGTCCCTTGAGCGCGCCCTCCCCGTACATGAACCCGTACTCTGTGTTGAAAAGGCGGATCCGTTCGGCGAAGGACAAGTCGTCCTCGTCGTCGCGTTGGACCGCGACGTGAAGGTTCGCGACGAGGACTGCCACTGAGGCCTCGTCGACCTGCCGTCGAAGCATCCAGCTGATGAGCCCCAGGTAGGAGGTGACCGTGCCGGGGTTACCCTCCCGGCGAGTCGGCATAACCGTCATCACCTCTGAATTGAGAGGTTCATCCGCAAAGTCTTGAACGATGTATAAGGCCTCGCCTTCGGAGATGTCGTTGTCATCACCGACCATGGCGAACTTGCGCAATAACTGGAAGACCTCGAAACGGAGAGAACCATCCCACGCTTCATGTAAGCGGAAGGATTAGGCAACGTCCTTAATGCGCCGGCCCAGAGTACGGGCCTGGTGCCGCGTGTAGGCAACCGACTTGTTGTGCAGCGCGCAGGTCTCGCAATCGAACGTAATTCGTTAAAACGGGTGGTTCACCATGATCTTGAGCGGCACAACCCGAGTCAGTGGCGTCGGGGTCGCTTGCGTTTGCCACCTCTGCCTCCGTACCAGTGACGAGGGAGCGTTACGTCGGTAACCCCGGTCCAATACCCCAGGGTTATTCTCGCGCCGCCTCCCCGCCTTGCGCACCGCCCACCAAGTCAGGAGCTGGTCACGTCCTCATGTCAATACCCTAAGTACTGTCCCTCACCGTCAACGGCGAAGGGGTGGCGCGGAACGCACCTAGTAGGGCCGCAACGGCCGACTCGTCCCCCGAGCGGGAGACGTTCGTGGTTGAAGACGATGAAGAGTCGTCGCGTCGGCGCTGACGGAAAGAACGCCAGGCTCTGCGCCGGCGTTCAGAGGGTTCGCGCGTAGAGCCCCTTATCACCGTAACTAGCGAGCGGGAACCTTCAGACCGAATGCCTTCGCCGACGGCTTCTCGCCACTCGAGACCCTGGCCATCCCTGGCACCCCGTGAGCCTGGGGGAGCACGACAAGAGCTCCCACCCGCAGGCTCCCGTGCCGGTGGTGGCACAGACCCACTGCCCCACGGTATTACGTCTGGCGACTTTCCTCCGCCGGAAGGAGTGCCAGGCCCCGACGGGGCCCCCTCAGGTTGATTAGTACCCGAGGCGGCGCCCGCCGGGGGGCGAGTCCCAGTCGGATCGAGGCCCGGGGCCAAGGGCTGGAACAAACTCCGCTGCCCGCGGGCACTAACAACCGTGGTGCCTGCACGGGTGCGGCGATCGTCCACGGACGATCCGCCTCCGGCGGGGGAAGACCCATCCCCCCCAACACCAGGCACCTCGACAACAGGGGGGTCTCCATGCCGCCCCCCAAAGGCTATCGACCCGGCCGGAATCAGCCAAACCTGGCGTTGAGGGGCGCCGCCGGCAGCGATAGGCACCAAGGGGAAGAGGACCAACTAGGTTACCCTCGAGGCGGGTTAGCGCACCGCCACCACCCCGAGAAAAGCTGAGTCGCCTTCCTCCCCTGCTGCTCCTCCAAATGAGACAACACGCCCAGCCAGCCCGACCCAGTCGGGGGGAGGGCGAGCAAAAACGTGTCGCAGGGTCGTCGTGTCGGGGAATACCCGCACCGGAAGGAGTCCCCGAAGAGCATACACGCATGTCGTTGACCGGGTGAAGAAGCCCCGAGCGGCAGCCAGGAGTTGTGTGACGGGAAGCTTACTTGCCTGCGTCGAAGGCTTCGAGTAAAAACTCACGCTTCGCCCTCTTATCCGTTCCACAGCCCGTCTGTCCCCCTCAAACCCTCAGAAAACCCTTCTCAGACACCCTCAAAGGACCCTCAGAAACCCTCCCCTCAGGGTCCATGAGCCCAGTCTCAGCGGAGGCCGGCTGAAGTTTTGGACAGCGCCTTGCGTTGAGGCGGGGGAAGTGTGCTACGTGACACCCTCGCGGCGCCCCGGTGCAGGGGGCGCGGTGTATTGCTGATCAGTGGTCCAAGTCGGGTTTACACAAAACTAGGCCTTTAACCGGGGGCCCGCCCTGGGATGTACTAGCCCCAGGGAACTCTCGAGATCGCGGATGTGGTTAGTGAGCCACGCGGTGATCACAAGTGGATCGCCACCGGCGCGCTTCGAAGTATGCGTCTGTAGGACATATTTCCCTCGCGAGCGCCCGGGGCCGCTTCGGTCTGACCGGATCTGACCGCCCATGACGCGAATCCACATGTCCTCTTTTGACTTGGAGGGATCTGGTTCCCCGAGTGTGGGGGCCAGGTATCCGGCCGTCACTCGTGTGTCGAGGATCATCCAGACCGATGAGCCGACCTCGTGTCGATGCTGACGCTGGCCTTCAGCAGAATGCCGTCAGCGGAGCACCGGGGTGGCGCCTCTCGAGTTCCTTTTGCCCGAGCGAGTATGGAGCCTTTTCGTGGAGCGCATGGTTCGTTCCGCTGCACCAGAAGAGAAGGACGGTTGTCGATTGGAGGTCCGCGAGGCCATCAGGGCGCGGCTGGGACACATCATCCACAAGGTGTGGCGATCCCTGTCGGTGGCTCAGCGGCGGTACAAGAGGACCTACAACGCCCGCGTGAGGCCCGTGAACAAGGATATCCAGGCGGGGGACTGGGTTTTTGACGATGGTCACGGGAGGACCAAGAAAAATCCCGAAGATCCCCGGCGACCAGGACGCGCGTCCGCCCGTCGCCCGCCTCGAGGTCTTTCCAAAACCATCCCTCGCTGTGAGGACGGTCGCCGCTGTGGGCCAAGAGGCGTTGGCGGAGCGCCTCCGTGTCGAGGAGGTGGTCCGAGTGGTCCAGAAACGCCACTAGAGTAGCGGTCGTGTCCCCGTCGGGGCCCTCGGTTCCGGAGCAGATGTTTGCCACCCCCAAGGAGCGGATCCAGCCGATCAACCGCGGAGGGAAGCGCCTCAGCACCCGGAGGTTATGGAAAGCGTCGAGGAGGGAAATGGTCTCCCGGAGGGCCCGATCGCTACGGAAGATGGACCAAAAGGTACGTCCCCCTGCGTGGAGGACCTGCGCAGAGTACGCGTGGACCCACGGGAGTTCCGCCATACACCCGATGGGGACCTCCGCCCCATGCCACCATGCGAGAGGCGGAAGATGGAAACGCGAGCGGGTCGCCGAGGCGCAGCTCGAGTACTCCGCTTGTCGCCAGCCCACGAGGTGACCGGCGAGCCCGCCCATGCTGGTACGGGCCGTCTCCGACTAGTCCGTCGTGGGGTCCTCCAAGTCGGCCTCCTCGATGTAGGGTGGTGACGTCAAGATTTATAAGAAGGTTGGCACCAACGGCGGGTCCGCCCGAAGGTCGTCCAAGATCTCGAGGTACAACCGGCGGTTACCCACCTCGCGGCGACGCCGCACCACGGTGATCGACAGTGCGCGATCGTCTAAGGACGGGATGCGGGCGAGGGGAGTCGTGGTTATCTCCTTCGCGAACGTGTTTGCGGGGCGGGCCGGGTCGATCCCTCGGAACGTCACGCGAAAAAACGTCTCGGTTACGTCCGGACACGCCTCCTTGCGCGCCCACGCCGGCGCCCACGCCGACGGGTCGGTCAACACGGGTAGGGGTGCCACGGCGGTGCGGTACATCATCTCCTCCTCGGGCATCGCGGTGAAGAACGCAGGCACGGACGCGTAGTAGTACGGCTGCCGCAGGGTACTCGGCGGGAAGGGGGGCCTGCGTGGGCCAGCATACGGCGGAAGCAAAAGCGCAATGCGATGGAGGAGGGGGGCGGCTCCTCGCGGGGTGGGTGGATAAAGGCGCGCTCGCGTGGGCGAAAAGACACAGGAAGCGACGGGCTCGACGCTGGGGGGGAAGGGGGGGCGGGTCGTCGTGGGGTGGCAGGAGGAAGAGGGCGACGGACACCGCGGAGGTGGTGACCCGCGGGTGGGCAAGAAGGGGGTCTCGTCGTGGGGCGAGAGATGTGGTGGGATGAGCGGAGGTTTTTATTGAGGAGGCGGGGCCGTACGTCTCGGGGGACCACGAGGGTGGGCGTAGGTGTGCAGACCCGGGACACCCCGGGAGAAGGTAGGGATTGGGGGTGGGCCCCGGTTGGGGGGTGACCGCCCCCAAGACCCCGATGAGGCGGAAGTCGCGGCGGTGGGCCGCGTGGCCCGCCAGATCACCCGACCCTGAAGACACCTTGGGCGTTGGGATCGGGGGGGGGGGGGGGGGGGGGGGGGGGGGGGGGGGGGGCTGTGGTCGGCACCCACGCGGTGGGCCGGCCCAGAACCATCTCCCCAGGTGTTCGCCGTGTGACGGGCGGGGACGCCACGTCACACGTTGAGCCGGCCGTGTGGCGGTTGTGGTTCCCCGCTCGACCGGGGGGTGACCACACAGTGGTGGGGGGCCCGCCCAGACAGGCGGCCCGACAAAACGTATTCAAGCGAACCCTCTGTCGGGCACACAGTCGACCCGCTGTGGCCCTGGGAAATTGGATCGCAGCTGGGGCTGGGCTTTTCCGAAGTGGCCTTCCTAGGCCCCCTACTTCGCTTATATGTCTTCAGAATGGGTGGGATTCGCTTGTTTTAGGTGAATTTGGGACGGCTTCTTTGGCCAACGCTTGGTTGGGCTGCGGAGAAAGTTTAATAGAGAGCTTCGGCAACTCGCTTCGTGGGTTTGCTGTATTGTACTCAATAGCCAGTCTGATCCCACAAGACTGTCCACATGACCGGATAGTCGCAGTGTTCGGCAACATATCTCTTAGTGTCTGGCCGCGCCGAGTCAATTTCTCGACCCGATCGGCTGTTGAATACACACGATTGGCCTCTCAGACGCCGTCGCAAATCGCCCGACTGTGAAAATCTTGGCCAACATCGTCTCCATTCGTAGCTACAGCGCCTTTTTCCCTTTGGCACGCCGGCGCTGGCTTCGCCGGTGTGTGCTGAAGATGACATTGCTGAGGTACGACTTGGACGCTCGCGCTGTGGTTTTGAGAGCACACCAACAGATCAATGACGACATTGAAAGGCGACAGGGACGCACTCGCGCTGTGTCAATGGCAACATTCAACATCGACGCCTTCTCAACCGTCGAGGCCCTGCTCCTGTTCCTTTTCAAGGTCGTAGGTATGGGTCAGCTGGCGCAAAAAGTTGCTGTTGACGTCAAGACGAGGCGTCGGCATTCCACGTCCCCAGGGGGGTGCTGGGCAATTGTGCTTCGATGTCTTTCCTCCCTCTGCCGGTGGGTCGACCTGGAGATTATGTTTGGTAGAAGTGCCTCGAGTTTGTCTGAGCTCCTCCATGCCACTATCGAGCTGTTGGTGGAGCGGTGTGGTGGCATGGTGACGGCTTGGAGGCACAATCTCATAGCTGGACGGGGGCAGCAGTACGTTGCCGCAAACGCAGAGCGCGGGGCGCCAATCTGCAACTCTGCCGGTTCTGTCGATGGCACGACATGTTTTTTTGCTCGTCCAGGCGGTGGCTACCAACGGTCGTGCTACAATGGGCAGAAACGCACTCGTGGTCTCAAGTTACGAAGCCTCACCTTGCCGGATGGCCTGCTCTTCCACGTTTATGGGCCTTTCGAGGGGCGCCGGCACGACTTCACGCTCTATCGGTTGGCCAATATGGACGCCGAGCTGCAGAGAACTTTTCCGTCAAAGGGACGGGACTCTTGCGCTTACGCCGACAGCGCCTACATGCTCAGGCCATGGCTGCAAAATGCTTTCGGTGGGGATGCAACACTCGAGCAGCGCGAGTACAACACGGCCATGAGCGCGCTGCGAGTGTTTGTGGAGTGGGGCTTCAAGGACATCACGACGATCTTTGGCCACCTTGACTTCAGGCGGAAGCAGAACGTGCGGGAAGGGCCGGTCGGGAAGTTGTTTCTCTCATGTTGTTTTCTCTGGAATTTTCTTTGCTGCATTTACGTATCGCCCACTCCGACTTTTTTCTCGCGGCTTGCACCTAGGCTGGATGAGTGCCTCGCGGACGAATACATGCATCGAAAGCACATGTGGAAATTTCCGAGGATCATGCCGCACAAGCCGCGGCACGCCATCACGGCAAGCCGCTGATGACCTGTGCTCCTGTTTTCCCGACCTGTGCCGCTTTGCTCGTCACCAACAAGGACTTCGGATACTAGTAGTGGCATGGAAAGTTTTATGCTCGATGCGTTGCGCTTCAGCATTACATCTCCGACGGATAATCCGACGGAGATACATCGGTCAACCGCATGCGCCGCACTATCCGTGTCACGCCTCTACCACAGGATGTTTACGGGCTGCGCACCTGTTTTCCAACCTGTAACTGTTCTGTCCATCCGTAGGGCACAGATGCAAACAGAGATAAAGGCTGAGAACGTCACGGTTGGGTGCGTCGCGCTTCACCGCGACAAGTCATTCTACATCCAGGGTGCGCGAGATACACGAAAACCTCAGTTGAAGCTACCCCCCGGCTTGGTCAGACTATGGAATACCTTTAGGCCACTGAAATTGATCTCCGCGGTTTGCTGAGCCCGCTGGCGCCGCAGCTCGAGCTCTGCCTCGTAGTGCTTTTTCTCGGCGGCGCGTGCGGCGGCAGTGTTGGCGGTACGCTTCTTCTCGAGGTCCAATCGGAGATTCTCAATCTTCATATTGCTCTCTTCCAGCGCCCTCAGGGTGTCTACCAGGTCGTCCTCGCCCGAAGCGCTCGAGGGCCGCCACTTTTTCTGCCTCTTGGCGGGCTTGTCAGAGTTCGAGAGGTCCGGGCCTTCCACATCCCGTTCCAGTCGACGCGACGGTCGAGTCATAGCTACCATCCGCGCGTGCTCCCCATCATTGATCAGCTTCTTCTCCTTATCAGCCTTGGTGTTGCGCTTTGTTTCGGTGCTTTCGTCGCGCACCTTGATCTCCTCGTCTGCATCGTTTAGCAACTTGTCTAAGTGGGTGACCTCCTCTGACGTCCCAGACCGCTTCCTGGCCTTGTTCTCGGCGTTCCTGTGCGACCGCAGCAAGCGGTCCCACAGGTCGTGGCAAGGTTTTCAGTCGGTGGAGTACCGCATATCCTGGGACTTGTTCAGCTGCGACGCGACCTGCAAGAACTTCTCTGTCTTGGCACCCAACTCAGAGACATGTGCATCGAGAGAGTACACCACCCTTACGAGCTCTACGTCAAGGTGTGACGTCAAATGTCGGGCGGGCGCCTTGTAACCTGGCTTGTTCTCGCCGTCCAACGGCGGGGCCCTGTCATCGGCGAGCGGCATGTCGGCACGAGGATCTCCGCCCGTTTCCTCTTTCTGGTCAGCTGTTGAACCAGCCCCGGGCTGGTCGGAATGAGAGGGAGCTGATGGAAAGGTTGGGGTCACAGGGAGCTCAGAACTGTCAGCATCAGCCATGGTGTTCTCGGGGGGTAGGCTCGAGTGAGAGGGGGGGGAGTGCTTTGTGCGGGGAGGAAAGCGATAGCATACGCCGATCAAAGGCCAGGGAGATGAGGTCAGCGATCCTGCATGCCTTGCCTCGCAATCTCACCCTTCGTCAAAAGAAATCACACAGTCTTGCGGCCGCGACATGTGGACAAACAGGCCCCACGCCCCACATGTGTAGTATCATATGTGGGTTCATGTGACGTGTCACGTCAGTTTCGGCTTAGTTCGCCTCAAGAAGCCCCACATCCAACAGAAATGCGAGTTGTCGAAGCTCTCTATTTGGGGCGGAGGCGGCCCCCTTCGTCGCCATGTGATAGAATCAACTGTTTTTTGGACGACGGTTCCCCCCTGAGCTTTGCCATGATCGTCTTCCACTTTGGGGAAAGTTGGGCTGTGGGTCGTTCTCCGGAGCAGTTCCTTCGACGGACCGAGCTGATCAAGAGGTCACTGTGGACGGACGACGAACTAGCGTGGTGGTGCTTAGAACCGCGACAACGGGCTGCCCTGTGAGGTCGAAGGCTGCTCCAGTGGAAGGTCTTCGAGGCTCCGACGGCGAGGTGGCTTCTGTGGGTATCAGGGGCACTGTCGCAGGCCTGAGAACGCTTTGCACCGTAAATAAGCGGACCCATACGGACACCTACCTTTTCACAGGTGATGGGCCCAGTGTCACTGGCGGTCATCGTTATCTTCCGTGCGCTTTTGTGCGGAGGGACGTTTTTCTGGTTGATGTCTGTTCCGGCGTCCGAAGGGCAACCTTAGCCTTCCACGACGTCAGTGTCTCTCCTCTTCGCGCGCTTTTCGTATTCATATCAAAGCATGGCCGCTATGTCGGCACCCGCTTCTCCCAGCTGGACGACGACTGCAAGATGTGGGCTGTGTACTGCCGTGCTCAGATCATTTAGGATAAATTGTGGGAGGACGTCGTGACAGGTCTCCCTGCCTCCGGGAGCACCACCAAGGGCAACTTGGCGGCTAATATAAGGGACCACATGAACGAGTCGGCGTTGGCGACCATCGAGAAGTCGGTCAGGCCCGTTCACCTGCGTTTGGTGACGGCTGTCGGAACCGCCAAGGACACGTGGGACGCGCTCAAGGACATCCTTGAGGTGTGAGACAACGCACACCTGCTGCAACTCATGCAAGAGCTGAGCAGCCTTAAGAAGAGCGGCGCTGACAACATTATCAGGTACACGTCGCGCGCCAAGGGCACACGTCAAGAGCTCTCCATGGTGGGCAGTCAGTGATAGAGAACACGCTTGTCCTACACATACTGTTGGCGCTTCCTGCCGAGTATGACATGATCAGGACCGTTCTGGAGAGCGTGGACAGGAAGCGCAGCCTCGTCGGCTTGAGCGCCAAGCTGCTTACGGTGAAGAGCCAAAGGCGGCCTTCCTCGACGGCCGGGGCAAAGTCGCAAGCGTTATTGGAAACGGCTTTCAAGAGGCCGTGGAACAAGCACGCAGTCGTGAAGTGCTTGCCGCGCAATCCGGCAGCGGCCCCTCGAACCCCGCGGCGGGCGTCTGGGCCAGGCGCGCCCCTTCGCGGGCTCGCACCTGCGCTCCCCGGCAGGTCCACCGTCCCCACTCCGCCCGTTCCCGACATCGTCGGCGCCGCCGACCCCCTGCCGTCCGCCGCATGTCTGGTGCTCAGCCGGCCGCGGCACCGCGGACGGCGGGGTTCCGTAGTACTACATCCCCTTCGGCTAAGATGGAGCCGTCCCCGGCAACGCCCCCCGATAGCCCCGGCCGCCGCGCCGCCGATGCGACCGGACGCCGACCGCGCCGATGAGCCGCCCGTCGCACTTCTTGCGAGCCCGTCAGCGGCTGACGACGCGACGGGGGCTGTGCCTTTGTCGAAAACACCGGCGAATACGAGACCGACGAGGTCCCAGCCGCCTGTCCCCGCGGGCCGACGTTGCCGCCGTGCATGCGGCTGCCGTACGACCCAAACGGTCGTGAGTGGCGAAAGCCGCCTCGTGCGGCGGGAGCGGCGGTGGCGACTAGTGGCGGGGGTGGGTCCGCGGCGTCCCCGGCCTCCGCCGTGATCTCGGGCACCACCCCAGCGCAAGGCGGGGTTCCCACGGTCGCGTCGGCGGATCGGCCGCCGTTGTTGGGGCAGGTGACCCCCGTCCTCCCATCGCGACCGGCGTGGCCCGCCGTCCGATCGTGGCTCGCACCGTTGGGGCCGGCCGTGGCGGCGGACGATTGGCCGCTTGTGCGTGACGTCTTCCGGTCCGCCCATCCCCAGGATGCCAAACGGGCGCAGGACGTGTGGCGGGCCTTCCGGGAGTTCGCCGTGGCGGCGGGTTACGACGCCCGGTCGGCTGCTGAGCGCGATGTCGGGTCCTTCATCCGCTCAGTAGTAGCGCCGCGTGGTTGCGTTGCAAGTTGCGGTGCAACCCGGGTCGGGTGCTCTTGGTCCCGCACCCTCCGGCCGAGCTACCTCTTGTCGCCGGCGGCGATGAGTACGCCAACCTCGAGAACTGGCACTCCAGTTTGCGGCATCGCCCCGCGGTCCCATTTGGACACTCCCTGGCGCTCTTCAACTTAAGCGGTGTGGGCCCCTTGCTCTCCCTGAACCCTGTGGGCCCGCCGACCGCGCCGGCGGATCTGATGCTGGAAGCCGCACGCCGCGCGCGCGGTGAGCTTGTGAGCACCCGCCGGGCGGGGCACGGGGCGATCTTCTCGCCCGTGCGGTCCGGCGTCGGGTAGGCCCCTTCGTTCGCTCCCTTGCCGCCGGCGATGGCCTTGCTGTGCGCGACACCCCAGCCGCTAACGTACGATTATCCTCCCGTCATCCACCAACAGCAGACCCTGCTCCAGTCGTACCGGTGTCACCCAATCCCGGGTACGGCGTACGTCATGATGACGGCGCCTATCGTGTCGGGGTTGCTCCGCGCGTACCGCCAGACGCACCGCGTCTTCGAGCCGTCGCCGTGCTGCTACGCCCTGACGGAGAAATTCTCGGTCGACGACCTGGCGTCGGGTGATCGCTCTGCCGCGGATGCCTTGGCGGAGTGCGACGCCATCGCACGGGCGGTGCACTGGGAAGCCGTTCACGAACGGCTACCCTACCACCACGACCCCACCCGTCAGGCTCCCAGCACCCTGCTGCCCCACCAAGTGGGAACCGTCTCGGACAGCCGGCGCCACTAAGTCCGCATCGTGGGCGTCCCACGGTCGCCGCAAGCCCCGCTGGGAGTCATGCTGGCGGCGCCGCGGCTCGCGGAAGCCATCCGGCGGTCACTACCTCGGACGGAGGAGGCCTGGGCGGTGCCCGCCGGCTTCCCCTTGTCCGACCCGGGGGAAGTCCCGCTGTCGACGGAGGAAGCGGCCGCATCGGCCGCGTGCCACGCCCGGCAGCGGCGGCAGGCCGACATGGAGCGTGGCGGCCCTGCGCTGCCCGGGTCCGCCAATCCTGGGTCCCAGGCCCGCGCCGCGCTTGATTTTCCGGTTGGGCCAGCCGCCTTCCGCGCGCCGGGGTTGCCCATCCACGAGCTGGGGTCCCACGGGCCGGGAGGTGGCGAAGAGGAGGCGCGCGCATGCCGTTCCGCGGGTCCCGGCGCGGGGCCCCACGGCGGAGCCGCGTCGCCCTCGGCGGCCAACACCGACTGGGACCGTTATCCGGCCGCCCGTGAAGACGGGTCTGGCGCGGCGCCCGGCGTTCGCTGGGCCGAAAAACGGCAAGACCACTACCCCGACACGGCCGTTTCCGAAGTCTGTGACGGGTGCCCGGCTGCTGCCAGCGGCAACGCCGGAGGCGCCCGCCACGACCCCGGGGACAGTATGGACGGAGAAGTGGGCCGCGGTTCTGGCGCGTGCGATGGCCGCGTGTGGCTGGCGGCCAGTCAGGGCGACGGTCGCAGCCGTGCTGCTGCCTCCCTCGACGGCCCCATGCGGCGCAGCGACGGCGGCCAGGGCCGTGGGCGCGACGACCGCGCCGGCCGCCACTGGGACGCGGAGCCCGAGCTCGACGGCGGCGGATACCCCACCGGCGGCGCCGGGGCCGCCGCTGGGTCGCAACGAGACGCCCACGCCGGCCGCCACTGGGACTTGGAGCCCCAGCTCGACGGCGGGGGATACCCCACCAGCGGAGCCGCGGCGGCCGCCGGGTGGCAACGCGTCGCCCACGCCGGCCGCCACTGGGGCGCGGAGCACCCGCGTGACGGTGAATGAAACCCCACCGGCGGTGCCGGGGCGGCCGCCTGGTCGCAACGCGACGTCCGCGACGGCCGACATTGGGGGTGGGAGTCCCGCCGGGATGGCGGGGAGTAACCCGCCGACGCCGCTGGTATGGCCACCGGGGGTCCGTGTAGCATATCTCCTTATTACTTGGATATTGGGCCGGGTAGCCCCCCTAACTGGTCAGTATTCACGTGGAGGATTGAACTGACTTGTGGCTCGACCTTTGGGAGGTTACTTCCGTCTTGGATATCTGTCCTTTCTTTTTATCGTCTCTATTTTGGTGGTTATTCGATCTTTATGATCGCTTGGTCGATCGACCCCGCCGCTTTACCGTCTTATAATAAAAGCACCATGGGACCGGGGTTCGCCGTCGTCGGCACCCCCGGCTCCTCATGGGCTGGTCCACGAACGCAGGTTCTTCTTTCTCGCCTCTAAGGCGATAGTGCTCACTTTATTGTGCGTCTACGGTCGGTCGCTATTTACCGGTTTTGTAACCTGCGTCACTAATCCCACATTTGGTGGAGCAGCGGGGGAAATTCTTGCCTGCCGCGTGCATCTGCACGCGGTGCCCGCGAGCTGTCCCTTGCTGCCAAGTGGCACGGTGACGGGGATTGCACCTACTGGGTTGACGCGCGGGGCGCGTCTCCCAATTGTGTGCGCTAAGACGCTGGGCGTCGTGGGTGGTGATCTCGAACTGGAGCGCGGGGCGCTTCTGTTTGCACTGTGCCGGTTGAGCAATGACCCCTGATGGTGCCGACGGGCAACGTGGCAATGGGAAAGGTAAGGGCAACGCCCTGCCTTCCGACAACGTCCCTACGGGAGGCGTTCGTACGAACATGCGAGACGCCAACACCCTGGGTGGTTCCCTCTCGGGATCACCTGCGTTGAACGCGGCAGCCTGTGGCCAACCGCTCGACGCGGAGAGCCTTAAGGCGGAGGTGGAGGCACTTCGTCTCCGTCTGACGGCCCACCATGCGACTAACCGCTCGTTAGTGGAAGCAAACAACGAACTGCTCGCAAACGTGAAGGCTATGCGCCAGAAAGACATCGAGTCCGATGCTCGGGCGCCAAAGTCGCGTCGCAAGACGAAGAGCAAGGCCAGGGTCAAGCTCGACCCCAAGGGGGGCGAGTCGTCTTCCTCTCGTCCAGAGCTAGTTGGCCGAACGACCGAACGTCGGGATCAAGAACGCAAGCTTCGCAAGAAGTCGTGTAAGATCCGCAAGGAGACCAAGTTGGCCCGCGCAACATCCTCAGTTGAGAACGCCAACATGACGGCCGCGAAACAGTCAAGCTCGTCTAGTGAGACAACTTTCTCTTCGTCATCCGACTCCGGAAAAACCCCGGGTTCCCCGTCGTCCCCGTCGTCGAGCTCCAGCTCCGAGTCTTCGGACGCGTCATCGGACGCTGCGTCTCGAAGATCCCGCCTGGGTCCGTACAAGGGTCGTTCCGACTCTAAGAAGAGTTGGAGAAAGCCGATCGGCTTAAGGTCATCCGACCCTCCAACAGTCGCTTCAAGTCCCTATCGGACTATCGTACCTACTTCCTGATCCGAAGTGATCTGTCCCTGCCCCCCTCCCTATTGAAGAAAACCCATAAGATGACCCGCCGCCTTGACGGCGCATTCCAAGGGCAAGAGCCGTTTACGGGCACCAGCCCCCTCGGTGTATTGACCTTCTTGACGACATTTCGGCGTGCATGCGACGCAGCCGGCTTGACGCATGGGCAAGCCCTCCCGCTCTTGGCCTTTCGCCTGTCAGGCGCGGCTAAAGGAGCCTTCTCAAGTGCCCTCAACTCGAAGGCCGGGCGCCGCACTTTCGCGATCCGTACCGATGGTGCTGCTATTAACTGGCTTCTAGCCAAGTATGCCACCCACGCCGTAATGGCCTCCGCCTACCACGACATTATTACAATGCTTAAAACCGACAATGAGTCGCCCACGGCCTTTGGGCTCCGCGTTGAGACACAGTGCGACCGCCTAGACGGCCTGTTCCACGCCCAAGATGTCAAGGACGTATGCATCAGCGGCTTGTCCGAGATTATCCAATCTCATGTCCGGGTATTGGACGGACAGTTCCCCAAGCGCACTCCGGTGGACACCATCTCTGCCGCGCAGATGTATTGGTACGGAACGAGCAAGCTTCGCCTATCGCTTAAGCTGCCTTGTCTTCAGACGGCAAAGGTGGCGTACGCCTCTCCCATGCTAACTCGGCATACCAGTGTCGACCACCCCTTCCCGGTTTTTCAACCACGGGCCCTGTCCCGTTCCCCTCCTCCAAAGGAGTCGCCTCAGGCGAGGACCGACATTTGTTACTACTGTAACAAGCCTGGTCACTCTGCAGCGCAATGAGCTGAGCCGTATCGACCTCGTGAACGCCGTCCGTCCGTTATCGCTGTGAACTCCCTTAACGGAGGATAACAAACCAACCGCTGAAAGCGATAGCAACGAGTCCACCGACTCGAAAATCGAATTAGCCGGGTGCCCCTTAACGGGTTGCCCGGCGCATCATCACCAACTGATGAAAGACGTAAAGTCACAAGGATACTAAGCCCGGCACATCGGCACTATGAGATCGCGGCCACTATAGGCCCTTGCCAACGGGCAAAACATAGCTGTCGCCCTGTCTTGGACACTGGGGCCGGTAAAAGCTTGGTTCGACCTAGTGTCTTACCCGCCAACTGGCAGAGTTATGCCGAGAAGCCCGAGCGCCCACCCCGCATCAAAGATGCAAACAACAACTGCCTCATAGCAAATTATGCTATACATCTATACGTAGATGCTGGATGCGCCAAGGCCATCGACCGATTTTTTGTCGCCGAACACCGATCGGTGCCATGCATTCTCGGTACCGAGGTCATGGATAACCATGTCGAAGCCATCTTCACACGCGTGAAGAGGGTGGTGTGGCAAGACCACATTGGTGACGTCACCAGAAACCTATGGCGAACGCTTATCCTCGCCACCCTACTCGCCAATATGTGGGAACGGTCGTGGGAAGATCAACCTGCTACGGTACGGGCGTGTCGCCAGGTTCGCGTCAAAGACCAAATGGAGGAATGGGTTACGGCGACCTGTGCCACCCTTGGCCTCGTCACCATCTCGCCCAACATCCGCCCATGTCGGCACAAGTCGGGGGCCGTCGCCCGTGGCGTGGCACTGGTTAAGCCCGATGAACCATTTTTGGGTAAGGTCTGCAACTTCGGGCCGGACCAGGCCATCGTTCGTAAGAACAGCATCCTCGGGTTCGCCGAACCATTTCAAGGCCCCATGTTGGCCGCCATAACCGATAATAAGGCAACCCAAGACACACCAACCGGTGAGGATACCTCTGTGTCCGACGACCCTGTCGAGGATGTGGACCTTAGTGAAGCATCAGAGCACTCGCATAAGAAAATCCGGGAGATGCTGCGCACGCATTCCGCGATGTGGGACGGTACTCTCGGCACTATACACGCCACAGAAAATGCCATTGTAACCCCAGCGGATGCCGTCCCTAGCCAGGCACAACCGTATCGCACGGGTCCATTTTAGCGGCAGATCATTGCTGATCAAATCAAGAAGATGTTGAAGCTCAAGGTCATAGAACCTAGCCACAGCGCCTGGGCAAGCCCCGTCTTCATCTTACCAAAGCAGAATGGTAAGGCCCGCTTCTTTGTCGATTACCGACGACTCAACAACATCACCAAGAAGGATGCTTATCCCCTTCCGCGAATGGAAGATTGCCTGGACTCCTTAGGAGATGCGCAAGTCTTAACCTCCCTGGACTGAACGGCAGGCTATTGGCAAATGCCCCTACGCCCTTCCGACAAAGAGAAGACGACGTTTACAACGCATGCGGGTATGTACCATTGGCTGTCCATGCCCTTTGGACTGACCAACGCACCTGCTACGTTTCGACGTGCCCTCGACAATATAATGTCAGGACTCAAGTGACAACTTTGCCTGGTCTACCTAGATGATGTCATCATCTTCTCTGCATCAGCAGAGCAACACGTCAAGGACGCTGATGTGGTCTTCACGCCGTTGCGCGAAGCCGGTGTCACACTCAATCTTGAGAAATGCACCTGGTTCTCCGACGAATTCGAGTACCTTGGACACATTGTTCGACCGGGCCAACTCCATGTTCATAACAGGAACGTCGACGCGTTGAAGCACGCTTCTTTTCCCACTACCAAGACTCAGCTTAAGAGCGTCTTGGGGATGTGCAATGTCTATCGACGTTTCCTCAAAGACTTTGCTAAACGAGCAAAGCCGCTCAACGCAATGACCCGCGCGGAGGTTCCCCCGGACATACAAAAGCCAACCGACGCAGCCCTTGCGGCCTTCGACGCCCTGCGGCAAGCGCTTCTTGCACCACCAATCCTGGCCCTGCCAAAGGCCGAAGGCCAAATGGTTGTCGATGTCGACGCCTGCGCCGACCACCTTGGATGCACTTTGCTGCAAGAGCATCCTGGCGGTACTAGATTACCGGTTGGCTATTGGTGCCGCGGACTCAGCCCAGCTGAGAAAAAGTATTCCACGACGCAGCGCGAGTGCCTCGGTGTTGTGTGGAGCGTACTCAAGCTCAGACAATTCCTTGATGGACATCGCTTCCTAATAAGGACCGACCATCAAGCCCTAAGCTGGATTTACAGCACCACTGACTCAAGTGGTCGGCTGATGCGACGGCGCCTACGGCTGTCCGAATATACATTCGACATACAGTACAAGCCCGGTGCATCACACCACGCCCCAGACTTCTTGTCCCGAACGGACAATGACGCCGCCGTCGAAGATATCAACGACGATATCCCATGCCTTGCATTGGCCGAGACGGCCAACGGCTTGCTGACGGGCAGGTACACGGGTACCGACAAGCCGGCCCCCGTCGATTACGATGAAATCGTGGAAGCCCAGCAAACCGACGCGTTTTGCGTCGAGTTGGCCAAAAGGGTGGCACAGAAAACGGCAAAATCCTTCTTTCAAAAGGAAAGCCACGGCCTCTACAGGCGCGCACCATAAGGCGACCAATTGGTCATCCCGGAAAGCCTACGCGAGCGTTTCGCTACGCTGGAACATCGCGCAACGGTGTCAGACCACCCGGGTATGAACCGGATGTACTACGCCATGCGGCGTCGGTATTACTGGCCATCCATGGTCACGGGTATCTACAGCACTATTACCAAGTGTACCACCTGCGCCCAAAATCGGCCGTCACTACGACGACAAACGTCGCTCCCAGCCACGGAACCATTGACAGACCTATCGGTCGATATCTTGGAGCTAATCTCCGCTACCAAAGCTGGCAACCGCTTCATTTTGGTCATTACTGACCGCTTCTCCAAGCTGACCAAATGCGTCGCCTTACGGCGTACAACGGCAATCTCCGTGGCATCAGCCAGTATCGACGCATGGGTCGCCTGGTATGGCCCACCTGACCGAATCCTATCGGATCATGGACCTCAGTTCATGTCGAGCTTCTTCGTTGCCGCAATGAAAGTGCTAGGCACCGAGACGGTGCGCACCACGGCGTACCACCCACAGACTAATGGTCAAGTCGAACGGTACAATCGTACCATGGCCACGCAGTTCCGACATTACGTCGCAGACGACCCGCGCCGTTGGGATGAACTACTCCCTGTATTGACCATGGCTTATAATAGCCAGCCACACCGATCAACAGGCATTGCGCCATTCGAACTCGTTATCCCGAGACGAATCCCGAGTTTGTCGGTACGCAACCGCCCCTCTGGGACGCCATTGACAGATAAGGGTGCCCTGAATGATGGGTCACCCCTAGCGCGCTAGCGTGAGTTCATGGACAAGCTGCGACAGCAACTTTCGGCCGTCGTGGAGGCCTTGCAAAAGACGCAACAACGCTATAAGTATAACTTCGAATCGAACGTTGATACACGTAACAAACGTGTCCACGTTTGTGCCTACGTCTGTACGGCGAGCCACCAACAAAAGAACAAGCTGCAAAGCAGGACCGTCGGCCCATTCGTCTTCATTGACGCAGATGATTCTACCTACGTCGTGGACGTGAATGGCGAAGAGCGAAGAGTCAATAGTGACCATGTTACCCTGGCCCATCGGCCGTCGACCCCAGACGAGACGCAACATCCACTATTGGACGGACACGATAAGCCCGAGATCACACCTCCGGTACCCGCCGAATACGTCATTGACAGCCTATTGAAGCTTCGTCGGAGCAATGGCATCTACAGTGCCAAGGTCGAATGGCTAGACTTTGGTCCCAACGACGACTCCTGGGAACCTCTGGAAGACCTCCCTCGGAGCTTGGTCATCCGCTTTCTCCGAAGGAAAAAGAAGAAAATAACGGGGTACACTTGGAGTATTCCCAAACCCTCGTCTCGGCGCACCCGCCGATCACGCAGGCTTAATCAAGCCGAAACGGCGTTGGTAGTAACCCCCCAACGCCAAGAACCAAAGTGGTCCCCGACCATTCTTGGAGTGTTTTCTAATTCCCATGGCGAAATTCTAATCACACTGAACTGGGTTACGATTAACCAATCCAATTCGGTTCAGGAGACTTTACCGATTTATTGGGTTCGGCTGACATTACCCGAACGCACGCGTATTATCTCCCACGACCCCTGGTTGGCTCTTTGGCGGTTCGCCGAGCTTTCTGAGTGGCACGAGTCGTACACCTATGTGTGGCCCTGCCCCCCGTCTTTACACGACAAAGACTCGCCCCCCACGCCTTTTACCCAAGGGGTTAGATCCGAGCCTAACGGGCTACTGCTACCTTCGGTCCATGACGTAACCACAACGGTGGAGGACCTGATGTACCAATGTACAGAGGAGACTCTTAAAGTCCCCAGATGGGAGAGCGCCCCGTGGTATGCCGATGCCAAAGCGGCTTGTGCATCGCACGAGGTACTCCCCCACACGTCAAAAGACCGTAATGATATGACCACATGGGCACTTGTTGCCTTTCACTTTGAGAAAAACAACAATGCTACAGAAGCCAAACCCTCTCTGTCCAGACGACAGCAACCCATGAGCGGGCAAGGTGTATAGAACACCGCCACAGCATCACCTGCCGAAGGGCTCCGGCAGAAAAACACGCCGAACGAAGCAAAGACACAAGTCTAGCCAACACCGGTCTTGGACCACCCGCCTCAGTTGCGGAAGCGCCCCCGGCTGCCCCCGTCCACCGACGAACTGCGGCGGCGCATACTGTGCGGGGACTCCTCCTCGTCCTCATCGTCACGGCTGTGACGCCGGCCGAGGATGTCGCCCGCGTCAAAACGCACAGGCGAGGGCGGCACTCCGCCACTTGGCGCAGACGTTCGACCTCCTGGGTTAACAGGTCGAAGGCAGCCGCCGAGTCTGCAGCCACGCTCATGGCTTGAGCCAACACCGGCATGGCGTCCTCAAGGACATAGCCATGGGCGTCACGTACGGCCCGGCGCAACGCCTCCGTCTGGCGATTCCACGCCGACGCCAGAGCGGCCGCCTCGACGCCACAAGGCACACGCTGCCCGTCCATACGGCGACTCTGCCCGTCGGCAAACAAGGCCACCGCCGCCTGAAACGCCTCCGGCGAAGTCCAAACGTCCTCCTGGGCCGGACGCGCATGTCCACCGGACGCGGCGGTAACGCGCGTCTCGCGCACCGGCGAAAGCGACCGACGGCTAGGCGAAGAAGCCCGACGCGAAAGCCTACCGGCCGCCGGCGTCCCTTGGCGGACAAAGCCGGTGTTGCCTTGAGCTGCCGCCACGGGCCTATCGCCATCGTCGTCTGACCTCCCGCCCCCAACGGGAAGACACGCAAAGCCCCGACAAGGGGGGATCAACATGAACCCGTACTTGGCCATCGAGTCCAAATGGACGTGCACTTGACATGCCGCACGCGTCTGCGTGTCACGTCGAATGACGTCCTTGATCACAATGGTCCACGGGAAGACCTCCGTGGCCTTGTGCATCTTATGGAACGTGTCCAGCATCGCCTGGCCACCCGGCCCACTGGCCATGTGGTGCAGGTCCAACTTGGACATCCGCTTAAGCGCCTTGGCATCGAGCCAGTCGAAGACCTTGTCCGTCAACAGGGTATGCACCCACCCGGCCGTGAGGAAGTAATAATAGTCCGCGTTGATGACGTGCCAGACGGCACTGAACTCGTCGACCAGCTTATGAGCCATGTACGACAGTGCGTAAGGCATCTCCATCCACACCCCGCGGTTTATCCACCAGCGGGGGTAATGGGGAAACCACCGTGACAAGTCGAAATGACGGGGCACTCGGATGACACCAGAACACCAAGCGGTGGGAAGCAGCCCGCAGCTCGTTATGCGGGCCGCGTCTTGAGCGCGCCGATGGGCGGGAGCATAACTCGGCGCCCGAAAGGGGGAAGTCAACGCCAAAGTGCGAGCGTCGAACTTCTCCTCCACGGCGTGTTCCGCCTCTCGAACTGCCTCAATGAGCTCCTCGAGGTAGTCCCCCATGCCCGCCTGCTGGGCAAAAGGCACCGCCAACTCCGTGGCCGTATGGCGCGACAGGAAGACGGCCTCCGGGAAATCCCGACGCAAACGCCCGAAGTTGTTGGCGGCGACCTCGAAAGTCCCCATCTGGTGGACCGGGAACAGGAGCACCCAAGCGTAAAGACGCGAATCCAAGTCGTGGAAGGGCCGTCCGTCACGGGGCAACTCGTTGGCGTATGCCAGAACTTCATACGCCTGCCGCGCCTCGCGTTGGTTGCCATAGTTGGCGTTACCGTGCACTTCCGCGACGACAGCGTCGACATGGTCGTCAGGAACCCCGTTGAGGATGTCGATAAAACCCGGCGGGACGCCCCAATGGCCTTGTTCAATACGAACCAAAGCCACGCGGCGGTTGTTCGTCGCCGCGTCCGTGAGCACGTCGTCACTCATGACAGGGACGCCGTCAAGAGTCCCAAGGGAAAGAGGGCTCCAGTACGTCCGCCGAAAGAGCGATGGCCCCGCCCCCTCGACGAGCGGCGGCTGAGCCTCTTGTTCGTCCGCCCCATCGGGGTAGTCGCCTCCGTGCATGTCTCGCCCATTGTCGGCGGACGACTCGTCGCGCCGCGACCCCGAGCGGACGATCGCCTCTGACCCGTCCCGCCCCGCTGGGCTGCCCGCGCGATTGGCACCGCTGCCAGCCGCGCCGGCCGCGTCGGCCATCTGGACGTCGCTGCCGCCACACGCCATCTTGGCCTTGAACTTGCCGCCGGCACGCCGCGGCGGGCGGAAAACCTTGGCTCACGCCGCGCCCCCCCCCCCGCAGCCTCCCCCCCCCAACGAGTCCAAAGTCTCCCCCCACGACCTAAGGTCAACTGGCCGTGTACAAACCGCGCGACCGACTCCTCCGTGGCAATGAGCCCGACCCGGTCCTCCCGCCCATCGTGTGCGCCAAAGCGCAAGGACCACCCCCCCGCCGAGGGCAAGGCCGTGATAGCCTCGCTTCGCGACGGATGGGGCACGGCGGACGAAGGACCCAGAGGTCAACAGGTGCGCAAGCGCAGGCCACCGCAACCTGCCGAACTGGGCTACTCAACCCAGACGCCTAATGGCATGGGGAAGCGGGCAGGCGCTCGCCGTCCCCCGACCCCACGGTATGTATGCCACACGAAGAGCCCAGAGGCCCGCCCAGCTGCATCCAGCTGTGCCCCCTGCGGCACGCAGGCACTAGGCCTTCCCACCCCTGTAGGGGCCGATCTGATGCCTGTGCGGCCACTGCCGCCCTGTGGGTGCACAGAGGCTGTCCGCTCACGCCCTCTTGCCCCCCCGGCACGCATCGGCCATTGTGGGCCGCTCGCGACCGTTCGGGCCGCGGGCTCCCACACCCCGTCTCGCGCGAGGGTGTCAGGGGTCTCCCCGATCCCTTTTGCAGGCGCCGGCCATGGCGTAACGCCAACACACCCCTTCGCGCATCGTTCCGCGACACGTGGATTGGTTTCAGCTTGTGGCGTTCGTGGTGGCGGATCAGTCGATCTGCGCCCATTCGCCGGGACGGCTCGAATTTCATTACAGGGGCATGTAGCTTATCTCCGTAATAGTTGGATATTGGGCCCGGTAGCCCCCCTGACTTTCCAGTATTCACGTGGAGGATTGAACTGACGTGTGGCTCGCCCGTTGGGCGATTACTTAAGTCTTGTATATCTGTCCTTTCTTTTTATCGTCTCTATTTTGGTGGTTATTCGATCTTTATGATCTCTCGGTCGATCGACCCCGCCCCTTTACCGTCTGACAATAAAAGCACCATGGGACCGGGGTTCGCCGTCGTCGGCATTCCCGGCTCCCCATCGGATTTTGCACCAACGAATGTTCTTCTTCATCACCTCTAAGGCGATAGTGTTCATTTTATCGTGCGTCTACGGTCGGTGGCTATCTACCGGCTATTCAACCAACGTCATTAATCCCACAGTCCGCGCTCCGCGCGCTGGGACGCCGGTCCCGACGACGACGGCCCGGCGGCGGCGCTCTTGGAGCTTGGGATAGTGGGCCTCGTCGCAACCCCCGTCCCGGGGCAGCCGGACGTCGCCTACGACTGGTGGCTGTTCTCGTTGTGGGAGCCTCCTGCTCCAATGACAGCCACGGCGTGGCGGGACGCGCTCACGTCCGGGTAGGTCGTAGCCCTCTTTGGGCACGACGGGGCCGTGAACTGGGCCGAGGTCGGTCCCCTGGAACTCAGCGCCGCCCTGGTGGAGTACTCGCGCATCGGGCTCTCCGGCGTCGTGAGCAGGGGTTGTCAGGACAGATATCCGATATCCGGCGCTACTGTAAATGGTGACAAAGCACCTTCATGAGATGCCCTTCTGATAGCACTTGTGCGGATATTGATATCCTGAGGTCCTGCTCATGGCTTTGCTGGTCATGTTTTCCACCAGAGAGCAAGCGAGGACGCGTCATCTTCCACATATTCTCGAATATATCCGTATTCTGACCCGGATAGGGCCCAAAACGCGTATCCTGACTACCCCTGGTCGTGACGCCCTGCCTCGAGACCCCGCGGACTCGGGCGAAGCGGTTCCATGCTGCCCTGCGGCATGTCTTCCGTGAGGCGGGTAGCCCAGTCCACGTTTGGGAGTGCCGCCGCCGCGACTAAAGGCATCGCCCTAGCCACGTAGATGCCGCGCTTGTTTGGGCGGCATTAGGCCGTCGCTGCGTTGTCGTAAAGCCGCGAGCGTTCTTCTTGTGTCCCCAGAGTGTGTGCGGGTCGACGTGGCGCTGCCGCGAGGAGTTGGTTCTCCGTGACCGCCGGTCCGGTTGCTCCAGTGGCCCGACAGCCCTCAAGGGCCCCATCGAGAAACCCCACCCCCCCCCCCCGTCCGCACCCGGCCGCCGCGCCGACCCAACGGGTCAGGCGCGGACGGTCGCGGGCGACGGGGCAGCGATGCCTGCGGCGGCCCCAACAGTGGGGCCCGGGGCGCGTGAGGACGTTTGCGGCGGGTCGGCGGACGTATGGTGTAACCCCAGGCGCGCGGCGCGGCGCCGATGGACGCGCAGTGTCTCGCGCGGGGCGTCCGCGGCGTCCATCCAGACAGGCGGGGGGTACCCGGTCTAGTAAACCCGGACCCTTAGGGTTCCGTCGGGAAACGAGGCGTGGTCCGCGATCCGGTCCACGGCGTACCGCTGGCCATCGGCCTCTGCCCTATGGACGGAGCAGGCCGTCCGCAACGCGGGGAGCTGAGCGGGGCCCGGGAACGCCGCGCCCGAGGCGCGGACGACTTGAGCCACGTTTTACCGGCGGTGTTCGCCATCCACGTCGAGGGGGACCGTGGGGCCATCCGTGGAGACCACGCGGTAGGGCCCGCTGGCAACGCGTGTCAGCTTGTCGCCGGCGCCTTCCTCCTTGGCGTGATCGCGCAGCCACGCGCAGCACCCGAAGGTTAGCTTCTCCGCGCGCAGCCCGAGGCGTCGGTCGTGGTCGCGCTGGTAGCGTCCTTGCGTCTCCTTGAGCGTTGCCCGCATATGCGGGACGAGCGGCACGAGGCCGGTCAACAGTTCGGCCTGGGCCCGTTTCTCGGCGGCTGTGCCGCGTTGCGCCATGAGGGTGTACGCCCCTGTTCGGGAGACGTCTTTTAACACCCAGCTCGACACCCCCTTGGGGTTGACCAGCTCCAACGGGGCGACCCCGGTGCTCCGGAGCGGGCAACTGTTTTACGCCAGCGTCAGCGCCCCACGGAGTTGGTCCCAAGACCGGGGATGTTCCGCCACGTAGTGGTTGAGGGTGGTGTGCATTGTGCGGTTGAACCGCTCCGTCTGCCCGTTCGTCTGCGGGTGGGACGAAGACGTTACTTTCGGCTCGATGGAGAGCAGGCTGCACACCTGGCCCCAAACGTGGCTGTTGAACTGCGGTCCCCCGTCGGACAGCAACCGGTCCGGCGGACCATAGGCGGTGACCCTGTAGTCCAGGACCACCGAGGCCCAGTCCACCGCCGTGGTACCATCCATTTGGAGCGGACGCACCAGCTTGGTGAACCGGTCGGATATCACAAGGATGAACCGGTGGCCGGCGGCCGTCCGAGCGAGGGGCCCATAGAGGTCCACAGCAATATCCTGGAGGGGCATGGTGGCGGGGAACAGGGTGAGCGGCGAACGCCGCGCCAAGGGGCGCACCCGCTGTCTTGCACAACTGTCGCACTTCCTAATGTAGGAAACGACGTCCGCCGCCATGCCCACACAGTAGTCATACCGCCGCATTGCCGCGTACATGTAGGAATCCCCGGGGTGCCCCGCGAGGGTCGCGTCGTGCTCCAGGAGAAGGACCTGCTCCTGCAAGGAGGACGGGAACACCATCTGGTGAGCGCCGTCGGGGGCCGCGCGGCGCTGTAGAATCCCATCGGGGTCCTCAAAGAACGGGATGTGCCGTCCAGCGTTCAAAGCCCTCGCGACCTCCTGGCAAAAGCCGTCTGCGGCCTGAGCGGATAGCACCGTGTCCCGCTTGATGCCACGGACCGTGGGACCGCCAACGTACTTGGCGGCGTCGAGCCGTCGGACCGTATTGGCCCGAGTGGCAAACACCGGGACGGCGTCATCGAACGCCCTCTCGTCGCTGGCCCCGTACTCCAGGCGGGACATGCTGTCCGCCAGGTAATGCGTCATGCCCAGTTTGTAGGCGAAGTCAAACTTCAGCTCTCTCGGGCGCAGGTGCCAGCGTGCCAAGCGGGGGTTCCCCGAACCCTCTATGTTGAGGATCCACCGCAGGCAGTCGTGGTCGGTGCGCACGATGAAGCGGTCACCCTCGAGGAAGGGGCAGAGTTTCAGCGACGTCCAGACGACCGCCAGGAGCTCCTTCTCAGAGACCCCGTAGCGGAGCTCGTTCGTTGCCAGCCCTCGGCTGATGTACGCGACGGCCTGTAGCTTTCCTTCGTCCTGCTCCTGAAGCAGGGCGGTGCCCACTTGCGTTCCGCACGCGTCCACGTCGAGGACGTTCTTGCGCCCGCGTCGCGGAAGTGCGAGGACCGGCGGGGCCGTACGGGCCTCTTTAAGCCGGTCGAACGCCTGGTGCCGCAGCGGCGTGGCGGGGGGCACGGGGCCAGGGGCTGTGGACCCCATGAGGTCCGCCAGTGGCGCCGCCATTCAGGTGAAGTTCGGCACGAACCGGTGGAAGACGTTGCGCATCCCCACAAAGCTTCGTTCTTGCGTGCGGGTCGTGGGGAAGTGTGCTTCGCGCGGCGCGCTCGTGTGGGCGTCCATCACGCCAAGCCGGCCCTGCTTAATCTCATGTCCGAGGTACTCCACGGTCGTGCGGAAGAATCGGCACTTGGGCAGGCGGAGTGTCACTCCTGCCTCGCACAGCAGGCGCAAGACATGGTGGACGTCGCCGATATGCTCGTTTTCCGTCTTGGAGTACACGATGACATCGTCGAGGTAGATGAGGCAGCTCTGCCACTTGACCACGGAAAGGATGATGTCCAGTGCCTGCTGGAACGTCGCGGGTGCGTTGGTCAGTCCGAACGGCATCCGCTTGTACTGGCAGGCGCCCTCGTGACACACGGAGGCCGTCTTTTCCCGGTCCTTAATTGCGATGGCGACCTGCCAGTAGCCTGCATTGCAATCCAATGTCGAGAAGATGGTCGCTTCGCCGAGGCTTTCAATGCACTTGTCCATCCGGGGAAGCGGGTAGGAGTCCTTCTTGGTCACGACGTCCAGCAGTCGATAATCGACGCAGAAGCGGAGGGTCCCATCCTTCTTTGGGACGAGCACGACTGGGAAGCTCCGTTCCGAAGATGGCGGCTCGATGAAGTCAGCTTCCAACTGCCCCTTGACCTCGGCCGTCTCGGTCTCTCGTGCGGTGTGCCCCGCGCGGCGAGGCGCGAACCGGACGGACCAGGCTCCGGCGTTCAGGTCAATGCGATGATGGGTGGCTTTGAAGACGCCCAGCGCCTGGCCCGTCCACATCGCGTGGTGCTGGCCGAGCATGTGTAGGATCCGGGTGTGCAGCGACGTGTCGGCATCCGGGAGGTCCACGTCCTCCACGTGAACCGGAGCCACGGGCGGTGCGCTACCCGGTGAGGGGCCCGCTTCGCCCGGGTCCCGGGGCCGCGCCGGGGTCTCTGCGCTTCGCCCTGCGCGTACTGACGCCCCCGGGTCCCGCCGGGGTCCCGGGGGACCCCGCGTGGCGGACACCGCCTCCACCACGCACTCCGCCAAGGTCAGTGTGGTGAAAGCCGGGACGGCCGACGTCCCGGGATGCGCCGTGAAGGGCACCTGCACAACGCCCGTTGTGAGCAGTTCGACATAGCCGACGTTGGCTCGCTGCTGGAGGACGACCTCCCGAACGCAGAAGCTGGTCACGATGACCGGGAAGGAGAGTCCGGGCACAATGTCGTAGATGCCAATGGCAATGGTTGTACCATGCGTCGTGAACAGGCGCGAGGTGCCGAACACCTGGCCCAGGCCCCCCGTCATGGTCCGCACCCAGACGACCGAGGCCGCCGACGGTGGGAGCCGTGTCTTGCAGGTGGAGCATAGCACGCATGAGACACCCATCGAGCGGTCGCCGTCGTCCAGCGGCCCCCGCAAGATTGCGGTGACGGAACCATTTGTCCAACGGATGGACCGGTCCTGGGTCTGGATGGCGTGCGCGTTGTCGTCGATGAATGTGCAGCCCAGGATGATCGGCACTGACAGGTCCTCGACGACGAGGAAGGTCACAGGGACGATCCGTGCACCCTTCTGGACCCACAGCGTGACGGTACCGCTGGTGCGTAGCCGCGCGTTGTTGGCGTCGATGAGGCGGACGCGCTCCTCGTCCTTGGAGGTGACGACCTGGTGGAGCCAGTCAGGGGAAAGGGCGCTGCGGCGGACCAGGTTGAGCCCCGCCTCGGTGTCCAAGACGACCCCGACAGCGACAAGGGACAGCTTGTCCAGGCCCAACGAGACCACGATGCGGTAGTTGTTCACGCTCAACAGCAGCACCTCCCGCGCCCCCGTCGGGGCACCCGGTGGGCGCGCGGAAGCCGCAACGGCGGCCGCATGACAGCGGAAGCGCGTACACTCTTGGCGGGCGCGGCCACCGAGGCCGTGCCCGCGCCCGCCTCCGACGCGCGCTCCGTTGGCGGGGGGATCGGCCGGAAAGCCATCCCCACCACACCACGGCCGGGGGGCGAAGTGGCCCAGGGCCCCAACCGACGCGGCAACCGGTGGCATAGGCGAGGGGCCCGGACCGTCCGCGGGCAGCGCCCGGACCGGGGCCAGGAACGGGCCCCCGGACGTTGCGCGGGGGACCCCCCCCGGCCGCGCCAGGACCCGAGGGCAGAAGGCGGGCGCTCTCGGGAAACCCGCTGCGGCTCGCCGCTTGCGGACCCGGCGCAGGCGGCTCGAAGTCATGTAACAGTGTCGGTGTGCCTTGAGGCGGATAACGTCCGTGGGCAGCCCACTTAAGGGGTTGTCGCTTACGCGTTTCCCTGGGCCTGGCCGGTGCGCCTGCCGTCACCGTCCCCGGCGGACCACTCGTCGGAGGAGCTCCCGTCGTCGTCATCTGGGCCTTCCGAGTAGGATCGGTCGTCTCTTTCCACGGCGTGGATGAACGAGGTGGTACCCGGCGGAGCGCCCCCGGAGGCGGCCTCGCCCGGCGGCGGAGGCGCGACCGGCGGACCTGCGCCCAGAGCCCGAGACGGGGGCGGAGCGGGACCGCGCCCGCTCCGGTGCGCCGGGGCGGCCTCGCGCAAAGCGCGCCCGTGCGCCCGGACTTCGGGGGACTGGGCGGGGTACTCCCACACTCAGTGCCCTAGGTGGCCGCAAAAGGAGCAGGCCCCCTGCCGACGCGGCGCCGGTGTCGACGCGGACGGACCGGCGCCTCCACCGCCGCGTGGCCCGGGCGCCCCGCCTCGTGGGAACCGGGGCGGCCGGTCGGAGTACGTAAACACGGTGCCGGCAAGCGGCGGGACCGGGGTGCCCGGCACCTGGGTGCCGCGCCTGCGGCACATCCCGGTGTGGACGGGGTACATCCCAGGACGTCCACCCCACGCGGGGTGTTGTTGCCACCCAACTGCGGGCGGCAGGCTGTCAACCGGCAATACCGGGGCTTCCCCGACCTGACCGTGTTCGGGGGGCGTCACCGACGCGGCGAGGACGGCGGCCCACTCAGAACGTTCCGCCTTCGTCCCGAAGTCCGTGACGGCCAGGGCCGCGGCGGCCGAGGCGGCTCCCACTGGGAGGGCCACCGATGCGGCCGTCCGGGCGCGTCGGGGCTCCCGCTCTTCGCCCCCAACGGAACAGGAGTTGCTCCCCTTGGGCTTGGCCTAGAGCTTGACCCCCCGGGCCTCACGGGTGGCGGCGCCCGACTTTGCAAGGAACTTCCGCAGCTTAGGGAAGGTCCTTACCTGGGTGTTAAAGTTCCGGCCCAGCGCCCGGACCTCTCGTCCGACGCCCTTGAGTAGGATGCACGTGAGTTTTGCCCCTTGCAGGGCCGAGCCCAGGGCACGGTTAGCGTCGAGGATGCGGTTCGCAAACTCGTGCTCGTCCTCCCCCTTCTCTTGGGTCGCTTGCAAGAGCGACTGCAGGTTGTCCATACAATCGGCGCCATCGGGGTACTCGTTGAGTAGGGCGCGGACCGCGCGTTTGTACGTGAGCTGCCGCGTGGTGTGCGTGTCATTCGCGCGCTGGAGCACCCCGAGCACCTCGCTCGTGACGAAGTACGGCAGCAGTGTCACTGAAGTCCCCTCGTTCAAGCCGCTGCCGTCGCAAGCCGTCTGCAAGTTCCAGAGGAACGTCTCCAACCCCAGCGGGGTATGTCCCGCGAACTGCTGCGAGGCGTGCATCAAGGCCTTGACGTGTGCGCGGATGCCGCGGATAAAGTTGCCGCGGGAAAGGTGCAAGCGGCCCCCCCGCAGCGCGAGACGGTACCGTGCCGGTGACAGGAGCCCCTTGAAGCGGAGGTCCACCATGGTGTCCTCCCGCTGCTACCGTCGGAAGGCGCGCAGCGCCTCCTGCACCAGGGCCCGCTGCGGGCGCCTCTCGGCCGCGCGAGCCCGTCGTCCACGGCGTCGCGCCCCGTGGTCGCAACCGCGGTCGGCGGTTGAGGTCGAGCTGCGGCTGCTTTTAGTCGAGTCCGTCCCAGTGGGGTCGGGAGACGAGCCCGTCGGGCTGTGCTCCCGCTCCGTTGAGGAGGAGGGCCTTGATGAAGGGGGCGACTTGTCACGTCGCTAGGGACGCCGACGGCGCTGCTCATGACGAGCCCCGTCCCTCGGCGTCCGCGCCGCGGGCGCCTGCCGCGAGCGCGACCGCGGAGATCGTCCGCGACGGGTGCCGGCCACCGCCAGGGCGGACGCCACCCCGGCACAACCCGCACCCCGGGACGACCAGCCGGGTGTGTCCGAGCCGGGGCCCGGGGCATTCGTTTCGCCCGCGCTCGCCGATAGCGGGGAAGGCCCCTGGGCCGCCGCGAGCGCCGAAGCGACGGCCGCACTGCCCACCGGTGCCGGGGTTCCATCCCAAGCTGCGGTGCCCGCCTGCTCCGCAGCATCACGCAACACCTGGGCCACTTCGCCTAGGTGTGCGTTATCGGCCGCTGGCCGCGACAGCCCGTGGGTGGCAGCGCCACCGACCCCATGTAAGCTGGGTTCCGACCCGCCCGCCGCCGTCGGCGGGTCCAGGGACCAGTGGTCCCTGGTGGAATGCTGCCACTGGGCCCGGGCCACATACTCCGGGGTGACCCCGAATGCTCTCTGTCAATCCCGGCGCGGTCTCTCCTCCCCCTCCAGCGACAGCGCATCCACTGATCGGCTCCAACCCGGGCCGATGGGTATCCCACTGGCCGGGGCCCCAGACGAGCCGCCCACTCCGGCCAAACGGGGCGGGCCAAAGGGCGGCGCCCCGTCCGGGCGCTGCCCATCCAGGGGCGAGGGGTGAGCCCCTGCGCCCCCACGCTGGGACTCCGCTAGCGTAGACGTCCGTCCCGCACCGGGAAGAGGAAGAGCCCCGGTGGTCGGCGTGCCGCCGGGATCCTTGGGCGGGGAGTTCGACTCACCCGCCACCGTACCGCCGCCGCCAACCGGGACCGCCCTTCCACCCCCAACGAGCGCCACGGCGCCCAACGCCCGCAGAGCCCCGGGGTCTCCCGCCGGTGGCGCGTCCGTCACCCGGCTAGTGCCAGGCATCTCGAACGGAGGAGCGCCCCCGTCGAGCGGGGAAGATGAGGAAGATCCGCGATCCATGGAAGCGAGGCCCGCGTATCGATCGGATTTCCTCGATCAACGCACAGCAGTACAACCCACACGGGTCCCCCGATCTTGATACCGAAAGAGGTGTCGAACCGCAACACGCACCGCGTGCATACAGCGGGTCTCACCAGGAGCGCCAAATGTAGTACCGCGATCTAGGGGGTTTCCTCAGTAGGAGGGAAGTAACGGCCGTCTGGGCCGCTCGCGCGACACCCGCTATGGGACTCGAGGTCGAGGAAGTCGGGCCGATCGAAACGCCAAGATATGAAGACGCGGTTCACCTGCCGGCGACGACGGTGCCCCCCACCGTCGTTGCCCTTCGTCCTAAAAGGGCGGAAACCGTCGCCCGGGCCCAATTCCTTGATAGGGACTTGACCCACGCAGTCATCAACCAATGCAGATAATGCCCTCCATGCGTATAAATTCCCCCGAAGCGATCATTACAGACAAGGTGGAGTGACCGTTCCGCGCAAAACGCGCTGCAACCGCCGCGTCGCGCCCGGTCGGTTGTCGCCTGCCGCGCCCTTCGGCCGCGGCCCGTCGGACCTCGTGGCGGGCGTCTGGGACAGGCGCGCCCGTTCGCGGGCTCGCACCTGCGCTCCCAGGCGGGCCCGCCGTCCCCGCTCCGTCAGTTCCCGACATCGTCGGCGCCGCCGACCCCCTGCCATCCGCCGCACATCTGGTGCTCCGCCCGCTGCGCCACCGCCGACGGCGGGGTCCCATAGTACTACAGGCACTCTGCGTCGACGGCAGCGCCGTTTCATTGCGCGAAGGCAACAAGGCGTGCCTGGCGCTGGTCAAAAATCTGGAGGCGACAGGGCTCACCAAGCACGTGGGCGTTGCGTCCCACGTGGTGCGCAGCTACGTGGCACGTGGCGATGTCGCGAGTTTGTTCCATCCTTGCTCGGAGAGGCCATCGGACGGCCTGACCAGGCCGCTTCCGGGGCCAGCATTCAATGCCGTCCGAGAGGCAACTGGTGTCGGGCCCGACCTGGGCGTTGGGGCGGGGGCGCCCGCGCCGAGCTCTGCGTGAGACTGCTCGTCGGACCCCCGCCCGGATTTTGGGCGCTCGAGGTCTTTAGCGCACACGGATAGGCGGGCCCGGGGGCCGAAACTTCTGGAACATGTCGGCCCCAAATGTCGCTGCCTGGAAGATCCATTTGGGCTCGACCTGTGGTGGACACGTGGCGTTTACGTGGCGGATGTGGTGTCTTGTGTCGCCGTTTCAACACGTAGCTCAATTGCAACGAGTGGCGCACTTGCAGTACGTGGCGGAGGGGCTAAAAGGCTTAAGCCCCTCCGCCTGTGGTTCCCAACGGACCTTTTGTGGACGTACGCGCAGCAGGACGCGTCAGGGGTACTTCTGGCACATGCGGAGACCTCCCTGGACGCCATTCGAGGTCTGTTTAGAACATAGATTTCGGACGGGGTCTGAAGTGCCTCAGAACCCCCGGCAGCATTGTCCCTTCTGGAGGTGGTGCCCGATGGACCGGATGGGGTCGCAAGGGCTCCCGGACGGCCAGCGGGGGGGCTGTGGCTTCTTCCCGAACTGTTGCAGCCGGGCTGCTGTGAGGCCCGCTCTTATGCCCCCCTCGGGACCTAGATATGTCACTGCGTACTTCCGGGTAGATGGCCTGGGGACGGCTGTCCCACTTACGTAGCCTCCTCCAATTTCTGGGCCTGGGATACTTTCGTATCTCTGTTTTCTTCGTCTTCGTCGTGTTTATGTCGGCACCGGGCGCGGCCCCGGCCGTCCCGTCTCGCTCGACATCCAAGACTTCGCGTCCTTATCGGCTCCCGGGCTCTGCGCGCTGTTGTAACTTCCGGCTGCTCCCTGTCGGTCGAACCCAAGGGTCTTTTTCTTGTTTGTATTGTGCGTTTGGTGCCCGTGTCTGGGGTACTCGTTTTTCGCCTGTCAGTTGCCACACTTGGTGGAGCAGCAGGCGAGAGGGGCCATGTTCCTTTCTTGAACGGCTCTTCTCAGTCGCGCCTTGGGCGACAACGAGGGTCCGGGAACCTTTTTGGTACTGCCTGACACGGGCCTCAGCAGATTTTTGGGTTTCCCGGCGGGTACTGTTGCTGGAAGGGGAAGTCGCTCGACGCCGCCCTAGGAACAGTGGTGGCGTCGTGTCCGGGTTGATGCTTCGAGAGACAAGAAGCCCACCCATCTCCGATGGCGAGCGGGGTTGCCGATCCCCTTCGCTTTGACCCGCCTCTTCCACCGGCCGCTGATGCCCGGCACGCCGCCAATGTACCGGTGCCGCCCGATCTGCCTCCACCCCATGCTGACCAATTTTCCGCCAACCCAACCAGGCCTGCCTCGGGCACGGGCGACGTAGGGGTTTCCCCTGCGGCCAGTGGCCCTCACGCGGAACAGTTCGCGGTTGACGCACTGACGAAGATAGTAAGCTCTCTGGCTGTCTCGCGAGATAAGTGTGGATGTAAAGACTCTCAGTTACACCAGCCCGGTGCCCCCAACACCGAATCCTTACGCACCGGGACCCGCCTGATCGACAACGACGAACACGCCTTCCCGGCGCAATCGCCTCGGGCGACGCCGCTCGGACCACTCACTGAGCTCCGCCGCTAACGAGAACTTCACAAGCAGCAGTAGCAGCAGCGAAAGTACCGAGCTGTCGCTGTATCTCCCCCGCTCGCGTCGCGAAGACCGCTGCCACGCCATTTACCTGAAGTCGACTGCACCGGAGGCGGTCACCCTGTGACGGATGCCCTTGACGGCCAAACACCTTCCATTCGCGCGACTGCTTGACTTCCGCCGCTACCTCGTCTGCAATGCGGATCCGATGATTGGCCGGTCTCAAACCAGCCAACTTCGCTGACGCCACCGATTGCTGGACGGTCCGTTTCACGGAGCCCCGTTGTTCGACGGCAGCGAACCCCTCGATACTCCAGCACTGCTTAGGCGCTTGAGCACGGCTTCGGACGAGATGAACGTCTCAGTGGGGGAGGTCCCGTACCTCCTGGCCTACCAACGTGGTTGTGATGCCAAGGAAACTTTCGTGCGAGAAACGAGCGGCTCGTACGGCAGCGCCGTCTGCTTCAGCTTCCCTCACACGTTCAACTATTTGTGGACGCACTACGCTTCTGAGGACGCCCTGAGTAGCGCCGAAATGGCGCTGCGCAGGGCCGGGAAGCACCGAGACGGTGGAAAGACAGCTTTACATGACCAGCGCGTGCGGCTCGGACGCCAGCTCATGAGTATGTACGATCCTGAGCAGCTGCGCTACCTGTACCCTAAGGGGCTCGACTCTTCGGTACAGGGTCAAGCCGAGCTTGACGACCGGACATGCTCCTGTTGGACGAGCTCGTATGCCTCGCACAGAAGATAGACGAGGGCCTCCACTCTAGCATCGCCACCAGCGCCAAAACCGAATGGGGGGCCAAGCCAAGAGCGTACTGAACCTAGTCACAGGCAATGAGATCAATGCTGAGCCATGCAGGTGAACATCCGCCCCCCCGGCTCCTTTAGGGGCCCCACCGGACGCCTACTGCGCGAAGCCCAACCGTACTGGGAAGTCTCAGCCGCCTCGGGCGTTTACGCCCTTCCCCGGGACTTAGACACCAACGGCCACGGCGGCCGCGAGCGGGTGACGCCCGCGACCAAGGACCCCGACCCGCAACCCGGGCCTGATCCTCCTGAGCCAGGTACAGTTCCACTGCTGTCGCGGTTGTGGGCACTACGCCCGGCCGTGCCACTCGCCCGATAGGGCTGAGCTACGCCAGCGTTCGCCGGCAACAGCCTCCCCTGCAGACCCGCTTACGGGCCGCTTCGCCCTGCGGCGCAGCCGCGTGCAGTTGGCCATGGTGGCCATTGAAGTGAACACGTGGGGTGACCTTTTGGTGCCCCCCTAAGATGCTTCTCTCCCCGACGACGAGGTCGCAGCGACCGCTACAGCGGACGCACAGCCGAGCTCCAGGAAGTCAGTCACAGCGCCCGGTCCGCCCGGCTGGGAAAACTGACACAGGACGCGCCGCCAGCGGCCCCGCAGTCCCGTGCAGAGCCGAAGCCTCACATACCTCGGGTCCGGGGCCACCGAGTCTTCGCTCCTGTGCACCTTTGGTACACCATCCCGGCGGCCCTCAGCTTCGACGAGACCCGCATGCGACTCATGCCCCCACGCTGGATACGGAGTCGGGGCCGTCCATCATCCGCGTGGACGCCCTGCCTAAGGTCCGGGAAGAGCACTTGCACCGCCGCCCCCAGCTGCCGCATATGGTGCACGCAAAGAAGAATCCCATTGTTGCCCGCGGGATGATCACTCTGTGCTTGCAGAGAGGCAGACTTCCTACGGACGTCGACTTTGGAGTCCTCCACCAACTAGCCCTCTCCGTCCTCCTCAGCACCAGCTTCATCAACCGCCAAGTCGAGGCGCTTACCCGCATCGCCGACGCTTCCGCTGATCTACGGACGAGGCGGTGCCCATTCTGTCCTGAACAACGCGTGGCACGCGGCGACGCAGAAGAACGCCGCGGGACGCCACCGTGCGCCTTTTGCAGCGGCGCCTCCTGCCCCCGCATCCAAGCACCGCCATGTCGGTCACTGAAAACCTTTCCCGCCAGGTCCTGGTCGCGCCGTACGACAGTCTCAACAAGAAGAAGCACTGCCAAACGTCATGCGATCTCGAGGTCATCGTTCCGGGGCAACGCTTCAGCGATGAGATCGCAAAACTTGGCGCCCGCCCCGTCTGCCTTCGAAAGAGGATCGTGGTCGCCACCGTCGCCCCGGAGGACGTCTTCGCCTGCCTACTCGTGACGAATGAGGCAGCAACCTAATCGGTCGCCGCGTCGGACGTGCGCAAACAAGTGGACTTGTGGGGGGTCCCCGACAGCATACTTAAAGACGTGCAAGCGTTCATCCGGCGCCCCGCCTGCATGCTCGACGGCACCCTCTGATCGATCGAAGAAGCCACCCCACGTGTGAATCTCCTCCCCGGAACTAAGCCGGTACGGAAGCAACCATACCGGGCGATGCACCACGTGCACGAAAGGATCCGTGACGAAGTAAATCACATGCGAGAAGCGCGGGTCGTCCGCCCGAGCACGAGTGAGTGGTAACTCCTATTGGTTGTTGTCCTCAAGAAGGACAGGTCCCACTGCTTTTTTGATGACTACCGACGTCTCAATGCTGTTACGAGGAAGGATCCCTACCCCATCCCGAGGATGTAAGACTGCATGGAATCGGTCGGGGACGCGCGCGTCTTCCCGACTTTCAATTGCATCGCAGGCTACTGGAACAGCCCGATGGGGCTGCACGATATCTCCACAACCGGCTCCACCTGCCTCATGGGCACGTATGAGTACCTCATGATGGCCTTTGGCCTGAATACTTCCCCTGGTGCCCTTCAATGCGCCCTAGAGATGATCTCGTCTGGCATTACGTGGCAGACTTGCAACGTATACGGCCGGTTCGTTGCCAACTACGCATGTATCGTCGCGTCATTGAACCACTCGACGTCGAGGGCGTACAGGTACTTCCTCCCTTCTTTCACCGCTATTCAATCCGCTGCGTTAGGGCAGCTGCCTGACGAGCTGCTTCACCGGCCCGTGCTCGCACCCCCCCGCCGCGGGCCTCCCTTTGCAACCCACGTCGATGCGTGCGGTACTCAATTGGGGTGTGCCTTGATCCAAGAGCAACAGGATGGCATGCTGTAACCGTGGGGTTCTACATTCGAGAGCTGCAGCTACAGCAGCGTAACTACTCGGCCTCTGAGAAGGGAGGTGTTGGACTCCCGTGGTCCGTGCTTCACCTCCACCAATATGTGGAAGGAACACAGACTAGGGTGCGAACGGACCACAAATGCCTCAGCTGGATCTACCGCTTGACGAAGGCCACTGGGCGCCTGCTGCGGTGGCAACTCCGCTTGGCGGAGTTCGAATTCGAGGTTAAATTCAGGAAGGGGGCGAGCCCCCACCTCCCAGACGCCCTCTTTCGCGTGCTCAAGACAACGCTTGACCAGAAGGAGCTGGACGCCGACTTGCCCTGCTTCTTTCTGGCCCGAGCCGCGAAGAGAATGGACGCGAACGACGTTTGGGTCCCGGTTCCCTCGCCCCCAATTTCTGCGGTGGAGACCCTCAGCGCACAAGGAGCCGATGCTCGGTGCTAAGAGCCTCGCGCCGAGATATATTCGGAGAAGCCGATGCGGTTTCTCATCGATGATGAGGGTCGTCTGGCTCGCCGGAAACTGACGATCGACGCCCTCCAGGTGTACATCCCCGAGGCCCTTCGCTCCCAGGCTAAGGGCCTTGAGCACTACCCGAAGATCAAAGGACACGCCAACGAGCGATGCATGTACGGAACCATGAAGTGGTCACTGTACTGGTAATCCACGATTTCCGACCTGTATGATTTCGTACGGCAATGCCCGCCGTGTGAGAAGAAGAGACTGCAGGAACGGCGCCACACATTTCCGATGACCCTGTTCCCGCCCAAGAAGCCACCGACAGAGGTTGACGTCGACATCCTCAGTGCACACCTCAACGCGGTGGACGGCAACCGGTATGTGCTCATCATGTCTCACCGCTTCTCGAAGCAAACCCGTACTGTTGAGCTTCGCCGCATCACCGCCATCACAGTGGCCCCGGAGTTCCTGACCGCCTGGATGGCAGCGTCAGGTCCACCCGATTTCGTCCTGTCGGACCAGGGATAGCAGATGGACAACGCCTTCCTCCGCGCCGTCATCAAAATGCTGGGCACGCGGTGAAAGTACAAAAATCCCTACCACCCGCAAGCGAATGGTAACGTTGAGCGGTATAACCCGACGTTGCTTGACCAGACTCTTACGTTCTGCGGGGAGCACCCGCGGCAGTGGGACCGCCTCCTACCCGCCCTCAGTCTGGCGTACAGCACCTGCCCTCATCGGGCCCCGAGCTTCGTTCTATTCGACCTCCTGATCCCTCGCTGTATGCCCAACCGAACGGTTGAGGGCCTGACAGGCTCCTCTCCCTTGGCTTCCGCCGACGGCTCACCGCTCACGGTGGAGCGCGTGATCATCCACGGTCTGAAGAAGCTCATTCCCACGGTGCGCGTCTCCATTGACAAGCACCATTCTCTCTTTAAGACACGCTGGGACGGTCATTTACGACCAAAAAACAAGGAACAATCGGTAGGAGACTTTGTCTACCTCTGCTCCCATCGGGGCGGCCACAAGCTGCTTCCAAAGACTCTGGGTCCGTTCGCGATCATCAACACAGATGGCACCTACTTCGCGATCGGCCAAGGTGACGACCAGGCGCGCGTTCACAGCTTTCCAGAATCCGGATTCTTCATCGAAATCCGGGACGTATCCAGATATACTCAGATATATCCGTTGGAATCGTTTGGCCATCCCATGTAAGAGAAGATTAATAGACAGTCCTGCAAATTTCCGCTCGTGCTCAAGCTCTCCGAGGAAAAAGTGACGGGAATGCGCCGTTGCTGCGAGCAGGATGCCGCTGCGTACAGAACGGTGCTTCATCCGAATGACTAATCTGAAGCCCTTGGTTAATAGTGACGATGACAGCCCGGCGCCCCTGTGGGGAAAACCCTCTGTCAGGGGTGACACGGCCCCCAGCATGAGCCTGGGACTAGTCGTGACCACTCCCTTAAAACCCCGCTAGGGGGGTAGCGTGGGACAGCCCTCTTAGGCGGGTGTCCAGAACGCCCGAGGGCCACTCACGAAACGAGCTCTCTGGATGAGCGTGGGATGAAGAACACCCGATCGCGCCCCCCTGGAGGGGTCTGACACAGATGAGGGAGAGACGCGTCTTCTCAAATCCGGGCCCTCTGGAGGGACCGCGAAGCTTGTGGAAGCTTCCGCAATCCGAGAGTAAGCCGGACCGAGATCTAGTCTCAACCAGGGAAAACAGCCCACCGGAATTATATCCGGGAAATTTGAAAACTCTTGGGATAAGTCCCGAGGTACTGATTTCGGGTAAATCCTGAGATCTAGGAAGTCTTGGTGACTTTCCTACTTCCGCCTGAGACGGGCGGGGGTCCTCTTCCAATGGATGGGTAGTCGAGGATGCTGGGCAGGAGCCACTAGAGGCCCGGGCCTGAGACCGTGGCGCGTTTGGCACCGGTTTCCCCATGGTGGCGCCCGGCGGTCGCGATTGTGCACATCCTGCGTCTTGTTTCTGGGATTATATGAGTGTATGCTTTGGGGTCATCTTGCTTGTTCGAATACATCAGCGTTGTGCTTGCGATACTTCCGTCGTTCTGGTTGGCTTTGCGCCCGGTTATCCCGGCCTTCATGTTGTTTCTCCTGTGGTTCTCTCCGCATCCTGTGTTGGGTTTTCCGACGCGGCTATACCCGGTCCGCTTTGAGGGCAGGATCCACTACAGCCCCGACAGATCAGCGGACTGGACTCTCAGGCACAGCGGCTTACACAATCCCCAATTTGCGAAGTGGATTCCACTGACCACTACCCAACTTGGGAAATCGATCGGCTGTTGGCTATTTGCCACTATGCCGAACGCGGAACGGTCGTTAAGGTTCGGTGCGCCAAAGTTGGCACCGGCGACGATTCGTGGGAACCGATCTCCGGATTGCCGAAGCATCTTGTCGTCCGCGTGGCCAAGAAGAGGACATTCACACTTTTGGACAATGCCTTCCCGACGACGGCTGTCGTCCTCGCCCCGGACGCTCGGCAACCCACTCGGGTCTGCGTCGCGCTCCAGCATCACATCGATGACGCCGGAGCGATTCTCGTCGATGTCCGCTGGGCGTCCCCCTCGGGTATTCATGAGGAGGCCACGCGCGCCCTTTGGATGTCTTTTCTCTTTGCGGCACACACGGACGCCCTTTCCTTCGCTATTTCGGCTCTCAGGCGGCCCACGTTCTTGCAACTGGATACTCTTCGGGGACCCCACACGGTTGACCTGGTAACCATGGACGCAGCGGCCCATTTACCCCATTTCCTCCCCCTCTACCCGACCGACGCCGCACGCGGCTTCACCGCGGCGTTTTCGGTGGACTGGGCCAACGCAAACGGCTGGGAAAACACCCCGTTCGCCTTCCTGCCGCAGATCCTGTCCCGCCTCACAACATATCCCTGCGACCTCGCCACTGTCGCCCCGCGCTGGATAAACCTGCCTTGGTGGTCACCTGCGTCACGCTACTGCGTCACGCGAGTCCAGCTTGACAACCCCTATCGCCCCGTCACGAGCGCCGACCGCTCGACCCCCCCGTCTCTGTGGCACGTCGTGGTCTTCCGCTTCACCACAGCGCACACGACACGCGTCAACGCCGACGCCTCCGCGTAGCGGTGTTGCTCGCGTGGGCTGGACTGCTCCCGGGGCCATCCGGCTCGCTGCCGTCATAGACGAAGCGCTCGTCCGCGAGAGCCACGCCGTCCGCCTCGCGTACAACCGAGAGGATCTTCCCGATGCCCCCACCCATGCTCATCGCGCGCCGCACGTCCTTGAACACACGTACCACGCCATTCATATCCTCCCCCATCGTATGGTGACTCGCCGTGCGGAGAATCTCATCCAGCTCTACTACACCCTTGCGTACGACCCGGCTGATGGCGAGCCCGACTGCCCCTGCCGGCGCTTCCCCGGCAGCGGCCAACCGATTGACGGCTGCCGCCAACAGGTGCGCCCACAATGCGTCCCCCTCTGGAGGGATAGACCCCACGCGGTACCATTGGCGGTGTTCCGCCTAAAGCGGGTTACCTCCTCCACCTCCATTGGGCGCGGTCTTTTCCCGCGGGAAAAGACCCCACTGCTGCGCGCACCCGCCGCCGCGGTCTTTCCGGAGGCAGCGTCCTCCCACCCGCCGGTCGGTCTCCCGCCCCGGGCCGCGTGCGCGCGGCGACGGCGAATCCCCGCCTTGCCTTTCCATGGCCGTGGGCCGGCCGCGGAACCGCGCGGACGCCGCCGGTGGCTTCTACAGCCGCCCACCGCTCCCAGCCGCCTCCCCCCCCGGAGCCGCTGCGGTTCGCCGCGACGACGCGGGTGGTGGCGACCCTCTCCCTGGCGTTGACCTACGGCGGGGCCTGGGCGGCCGCCGTATAGGCGGCTGAGTGGCGGACCTGCGCAGCCCGTCCCGCGGCGCCGGCGACGCCGAACGGCGGTCTTGGCCACGCAGCGTCGCGGGCGACACGGGACGCCCGACTGGCGACCGCGCCTGCCGCACTGGCGACGCCGTCCGCCCGCGCGGCGACGCAGTCCAGCACGACAGTGTCCGCCCGCGCGTAGCCTCCGCCCCCGCACTCGTTGCCCAACCCCGGGGTGACTGTGAGTTCGACGACCCAAGGGACCCGCCGCGGCTGCCGATCCCACGCCTGACCGCCCCGCCTTCTGCCACGCCGTCCGCCACGACGTCCGAACCGCAGGGTGTTCTCCACCACAGCGTGGCCCCCCCACCACGACGTCGCCCCCGCGGATGGAGTGCCCGGAGCACCGACTGGCGGCGAGAAGCGCTCGGCCCTCGACAGAAACCCGGATCCGCCCGCGCGCAACGCAAGCCGGCCCTAACTGGGCTTCCGCCGCGTCCTCCTCGACCTGTAACGAGGTTTACCCGGCCGGGAGGCCGGCCTCTGCCACAACCGCGCGCCAGCACGGCACCAAAACCTCGGGCCCCTGCAGAAACTGCTGAAAATGGGCGTTCTCCCCTGCAGCGGCCGCCTCCAGGTCGTCCAACATCAGGCGCTCCAGGCGGTGCAGCAGCACGCGCCAGATCCGGTGCACCCGCCCATGTGCGATCTCCTCGAGAAGCGCAATGGAGGTCCGCTGAACGCGCTGCAACACGTACATGTCCCAGAGTCAGTTCCGGGCGTCCCCCGGAACTGTCTCCGGGACATGTACACGTCCCCACTTTGGGCCTTCACGTCCACCTTCTTCCGAGCTTGGTTGACCGTGACGCGGTCCTCATCCGCCAACACCAGCGTCAGGTCCCACTCAACCCGGTCTGGGTTGGTCCGGGAGGTTATTTGCGGACGCTCGTACGGTAGCACCGGCCGCGCCGCCGCCCCAGCCGGAAACCGGCGGGCATTCGTGTCCGCCTCCTTCTTGCCGTAGTACGCCGCCGCCGCGACCGCGTGGAGGTGCTGCGATTTGGCGGCCTGCACGTCCTGCAGGTCCGCCGGCGTGCGTAGGTACGGCAGCGACAAATCCGACAGGTACTCCACCGGCGGCGTCACGGCGTCCGGCAGAAGGCGCATCAGGCGGCCCCACCAGTCAGCCACCCGTAGTACCCTCTCGTGTGACTCCGAAACGCCTGTATTCTCGAGCAGGAGGGTGCGCCTGGCCCGCATAGACAACGACGGAAAAGCCGTACCGAACCGCGCCATCTTCTGGACGAAAAGCAGGGCAAACTCGGGACAGCACTGACGCGCCTGCACCTCCCTGATGCCGCCATGCCATTGAGCCTGGCGCACACCGTCCCGGAGCCGTTACACCTCAGGCTGGTTCCGTGGGTCGGGCCCCGGAACCCGCTGGTGCGGGGGAGCCTGATCTGGCTCCGCCAGGACGACCTCGGCGTGGCGGAGTAGCGCCGCCGTCAGTGCGCTCTGCAAGAAGGGCGCGATGTACGACTCTGCTGCAGCATCCCCGGACTGGGCCATCATGGCTTCCAGTCGCGCCGCCCCCTTCTTGCCGCCCGCGGTCGCGGCGGCAACACCTGCGGCGTCCGCCGCCGCGCCGACAACGCCTTGGCGTCCGCATCCGCGCCGACAACGCCTTAGAACCCGCCTCCGCGCCGACCACGCCTTTGGCGTCCGCCTCAGTGCCGTCCCACTCTCCGCCTCGCCGCGCGCCTTTCGGGCCGCCGGCGGCTGGTCCCCGCCAGTCTATGCCCCGCGTGTCTGCCTTGTCAGGTGGCGTCCCGACGCGCCCGCCCCGGGCACACCGGACCAGTCCGCCGCGGCGACTGGCGGCACGCTCTCAGGCGCGCAGGTAACGCCCCTCCCGGGCCCGCGTCGTGGCCGCGCAGGTGTCCTTGCTGGCGTGTGACCGACAGATCTTGGCCCGATGGAGGTGTTGCAGCCGGACTGCTCTGAGTACCGTACGGACGGTCGCTCGGGCCTTTCGAAGGTCGCTCCGTGCTTCAAGGTACAAGGGCTGGGGATGGCATTCCCTGTAACTTAGACCCCACCGATTTATGGATCTGGGCTACTTTCGTCTCTCTGTTTCCTTTGTTTTCGTCTGCTTTATGTCAACGCCGGGCGCGGCACCCGCCGTCCTGTCTCGCTCTGCATCCCAGTCTTGGCGTCCCTATCGGTTCCAGGCCTCTGCGCGCTTTGCGCCTTCCGGGCTCTCCCTGTGAGTGGAGCCCTCGGGTCCTTCTCTCAATGTAGTGTGCATTTGGTGCCCCTGTTAGAGGCAATTGTTTTTCCCTCGTTTGATGCCACGCGGATCTCCCTTGGTCCCATTCGAGGTCGATTGAAAAACAGATTTTTGGAAGGGGTCTGAAAGGCTTTAGACGAGGGTCTTAGGAATCCGGCATTTTTTATTGCATTAGAATATATTCCACATGCCACTTCATGCACTCTGTACTGAGTATTTCACAAAGTCATCTATCCGACTTTGGATGTTTCTGGGCCGGACAGAGTAAGGATCAGTATCATAATTCGATACCCATTTAGTGCAATTTCGGATATAGTTCGGATAGACAGATTGAAGATACTCTCTTGGATGATGGATCTGGACGCATGGTAAAATTATCGAAAGAAGACAGCTCACCAGGTACAGCCTAACGTGTGCTCGAAGTAGACTCTTCTATTCGCAAGCATTGTTTGCGATGAACCGCCGTCAAGTACCATGTGGTTGCTGGAACTGATTTCGATGATACAGCCGGCCTCGTCAGTAGGGATCGTTGGAACTCTCGTGTGCTCACCAGGGGGCGCCCGTTCGGGTTGGTGCGAGGGCCGTTGACAACAAGGCAAACCGTGTCAGACGCGGGACAAAACCGTTCGGACATTCTCCGGAAAGATCGCCGCTTGGCACTGCCAGATGTTGGCAGCTCAACCAGGTGGCGAGGCATCCCCACGCGCCAGCCATGCGGCGCAGAATCTGTGAGCCGGATCAAGCAAGGTCGTGAATCGATACAAATTATATTTTATCCTGCCTTGGGAGAGTCGTTAGAGCAAACCCAACAACGTCTCCCCCAAGTTCTGAAACCCGAAACGGAATATGCCACGTTTGCTTACGTGGGGCACGCTGAGCGGCCCCCCAGTTTTTTCATCCAAAAGAGCCTTCCGCGGTCCTGGAGTTATAGAAAACAGGGGCTGCATGGTCCAGAGATGGATGCAAGAAGATGGGGGAAGCGTGCCCAGCAATGTCGACCCCCAAGTGATCAGAAATCGGACAGATATCCAAGCAATCACGAGGTCAGGGAGGGAGCGACGAAAAGGCGGCGATCCGGACAAGAACGGGTCGCAACTTTCCACCCGTTTGTGTACACCTTTGTCATCTGAGTCAATACACCGAAAGTCAGGCTCACACGTCTACAAGAAAGCACCAAGACCTGACAGGAACTGGTCGCCCTGCTGGCACGACGCAGAAGAATCTCACTTCGGGAAGACACCTGGCACACTGGTGACAGATGAGGAGCCTCACGCGACAGCGCCGAGCCGCGGCTCTCGGTCGAGGACCCTGGGACCGGTGTGCTGCGCGATGCGCTGTCAAGACGCGGCCACGGCAGGCACTGCGCGGTCCAACAGATGATTCGATTCGAATGCTTCCAGAGCGAAAGGCGGACGGCGCCTTTGCTGGTGGCGGCGATGGCTTGCTCTGCACGGGCACTACCGCAATCATCGAAACGGACAGTGTCGGTGGGCCTGCACGGGAATATCGGCGCGGTCACGCAATTGATCGCGTGCTCCGTTTGAATGCAATCGTAAATCTTTGAATGTTTCCAACCTGATCGAAGCCATATCATTGGCTGCTGGAAATGTTCGACGATATGTTTGAAGGGAGGCGGATTCCCAATCGCCAGGCGGCAGCCGGCCCGTGATCAGATTTCTTTGGTCCCTGTTGGCGCTAGGCCCGCACCCCCTCTCAAATCGGACGTGTGGCAGCCTCACGTCAAGCGTGGGGCGGCAGGTGCCCCAGCCGCTTCCACGAGGCGGGGATCTCGCCGACACGGGGGCACGCACGAGGCCCCGTGACAGGGTCGGTGTGAACCGCCTCGTGGGAGTCGATGTGTGGGGCCGTGTCGCAGGGGAGGCCGCTCGGGGAGCCTCAAAAGCACCTCCCCGGGCGGTCGTGGGCACACGTCCCGCTCACAGCAGTGTGCGCCCCCCCATCCACGCACGCGTTCGAGAGGGTGCCGCGTGGGCTGCCATCCTCGGCTCGTTGGGGCGCCCCCTGGGCCGCCATCGGCTGCACGGAGGGGCGCCACCTGGACTGGTGCGGTCGCGCGCTCGTGCTCCGCGCGCGCGTGCTTCTTATGACTCGTTTCGTCGGCCACCGGCGACGGCATATGAACACGCCGTCCGCCGGCGGCCCGTGCTCCCCGGCTATTTCAACCCATCGAGCTCCTGCGCGCGTCCCCCTACCGTTGAGGTCTTCCCGCCCTTGGCGCCAGCGTGGCATGACGGCGGCTGCACCCCCCCCCTCCCCTGCTGCCGTTGCGTTCTTCCCGCCCTTACCGCTGGCGTGGCACGCCGG
>Ga0209093_1000063_pt1 | contig 54864 bp, 41 predicted proteins | sample SidtaG_4_FD_187450 | JGI IMG/M metagenome (GOLD analysis project Ga0209093, IMG submission 187450) | Marine algal microbial communities from Sidmouth, United Kingdom - Sidmouth_Male1 metaG (SPAdes) (version 2) | ecosystem: Host-associated > Algae > Red algae > Unclassified | place: Sidmouth...
TCTATTAAATATTGAGGGACTTGTGCAACAGCATGATCTGCAGTTAACATTACTACATAATTATTAAAGCCTATTTCTTTGTTTAAATAAGTAATAAAATTATCTAGATCTATATTAAGTCTAAGGTAAGTGTCTTCTATTTCCATAGAAGCAGGCCCGTATTTATGACCAATATAATCAGTACTAGATAGACTGATGGCTAAAAAATCAGAATTTACCTTGTCTTTTCCTAATTGTTCTTTTTTAATAATTTCTTTAGCAAAATCAAAAGTTATTGTATTTCCATAAGGTGTAGATTTTAAGATGCTATAATTTCCGTTTTTATTTTTTAAGGAGTTAAGATTGTGAGGAAAAATAGAATTTTGCTCTCCTTTAAACAATGCTTCATAATGGTTGTTGTCTGTTGTACACTCTGTATAATGCTCCAAAGATAAATTTGTAACCCAAGCAGCAGATAGGTAATGGTCTAATTTTGCTTTATTGGTATTGTTGTAATACATTACCCATTTAGGCAGTTGTTTGGTGTAAAAAGAGCTAGAAATCCATTTACCAGTATTTCCACCTTCAAACCAATAAGCAATGTCAGCAGTATGCCCTACGGGTAATATTGCAGAACGATCTTTAATAGCAACGCCAATAGATTTTCCTTTAAAATCTTGAGAAATTTTTAATTGATCTGCAATTGTAGAGGCTACTAATCTGTAAGGAGATCTTTCTCCTTTTTTAGATACAGATCCCAAAGTTTTGTAATTAGAATCTTCTACCACATAAATAGATTTTTTTTCAAACTTATCATACCAATTGTTACCTATAATTCCATGATTTTTAGGAGTAGTACCTGTGTAAATAGAGGTGTGCCCTACGGCTGTATAGGTAGGAATATAGTTAAAATGAGCATTTTCAAAACTAGTTCCTTTGCTGATAAGTTTATTAAACCCTTTCTTTCCAAACTTATCTTTAAAACGTAATAAGTAATCGTATCTTATTTGGTCAACAACAATACCAATTACAAGTTTGGGTTTTTTTTGAGCATTGAGAATGGTTAAACAGCCAAATAAAAGAATTACAGCTAATTTTTTCATGTTTTGGGTATGAATTTATAAGTTGAATTTAAAAGTAGTAACAATTCTCTACTTTATTGTTAAGGATTTGATATTTTAGCATAAAATCTATGCAAATGAACTACTTAAAAAGTATTGGAGCTTATGCCATAATGCTAGCTAGTGTTTTTAGAAAACCTCAAAAAGGTAAAATATTTAGAGAGGCTATTCTTAAAGAAATTGATGATTTAGGAGTAAAGTCTGTAGGGATAGTTGCTTTTATTTCTTTTTTTATAGGGGGAGTAGTTGCTATGCAAACGGCACTAAACTTAGAAGATCCTATTATTCCTAAAGACCTAATTGGTTTTGCAACCAAACGATCTATGATTTTAGAATTTTCATCCACCTTTGTAATGGTTATATTAGCAGGTAAAGTAGGCTCTTACATTACTAGTAGTATTGGTACCATGCGGGTAACAGAGCAAATAGATGCACTAGAGGTAATGGGGATAAACTCTTTAAATTATTTGGTGCTACCTAAAATTATAGCCACTGTGTTCTTTTATCCTATTTTGGTGTTGTTAGCCATGACTTTAGGGATATTTGGAGGGTGGTTAGCTGGGGTTATTAGTGGTTTGTTTCATCAGCAAGATTATATTGCAGGAATACGTATAGACTTTGACCCTTCTTTAATAATTTATAGTTTAATTAAGTCTACGGTTTTTGCGTTTTTAATTGCAACGGTGCCTTCTTATTTTGGATATTATGTAAAAGGAGGCTCCTTAGAGGTAGGTAAAGCAAGTACCAATGCAGTAGTATGGACGATTGTAACCATTATTATTGCTAATTATTTTTTGACACAAATGTTATTAAGCTAGTTTACTATGATAGAAGTTAAGGGAGTGCACAAAAGCTTTGGAGAAGCAAAGATTTTGAAAGGGATAGATGCTGTTTTTGAATCTGGAAAAACAAGTTTAATTATTGGACAAAGTGGTTCTGGAAAAACAGTTTTTTTAAAAACAATGTTAGGATTACATTTACCTAATAAAGGGATTATTTCATTTAATAATGTTACAACAGAATCTATGTCTGCAGATGATAAACGGCAATTAAAACAAGATATAGGAATGGTGTTTCAGGGTTCTGCATTATTCGACTCTATGACGGTTGAAGAAAACGTAATGTTCCCTTTGAAGATGTTTAAAAATCAATCTAAGCATGAAATGATAGAGAGAGTTAATTTTGTGTTAAAAAGAGTAAATTTAGTAAATAGCAATCATAAGCTTCCTGCTGAGTTGTCAGGAGGTATGCAGAAACGCGTTGCTATAGCTCGTGCTATTGTAACCAATCCTAAATATTTGTTTTGCGATGAGCCTAATTCTGGTTTAGATCCAAGAACTTCTATTGTAATAGATAATTTAATTAAAGAAATTACAAACGAATATAATATAACTACTGTTATAAATACGCACGATATGAACTCTGTAATGGAGATTGGAGAAAAAATTATTTTTTTAAAGGAAGGTTTAAAAGAGTGGGAAGGTACTAGTCAGGATATATTTAAAACTGATAATGAGTCAGTTGTGAGTTTTGTTTATAGTTCTAATTTGTTTAAAAAAGTGCGTAAGGCATATTTATCGGAATAAAACATAAAATAATTTTGTTTAACTGTAGAAAAGTTCTATATTTGCACCCGCAATAACAGATGATAACAATGACCTGGTAGCTCAGTTGGTAGAGCATCTCCCTTTTAAGGAGAGGGTCCTGGGTTCGAGCCCCAGCCCGGTCACAATCTAATAGATAACATTTTGTTATTGCATGGTGAGATACTCAAGTGGCCAACGAGGGCGGACTGTAAATCCGCTGACTATGTCTTCGAAGGTTCGAATCCTTCTCTCACCACCACCGACCTGGTAGCTCAGTTGGTAGAGCATCTCCCTTTTAAGGAGAGGGTCCTGGGTTCGAGCCCCAGCCCGGTCACAAAAGCCTAACTATAATTAGTTAGGCTTTTTTTATTTATTTCTATTGAATCTGTTTAGAGTTCCGTATGTTATAATAGGGGTCAAGATATGTTTTATGAGACTTAGAAATTTATGTATGTAATTTAGTTAATCTATAGAGGAATAATTTTACATCTCTAACGCCTCTAAATTGGTTTCTAAACTCTTTTATTTTTGCATTAAAAGATTCAGTAGCAACATTGATGCTTGTGTAGTCAAAATAGTTTAATATGTTGTCATAATGAATTTGTATTGTTCTAGATATGGTGTTGAATAATTTAAAGCCTTTATTTTCAACTTGATTACACCACTGTGCTAGTTTAAGTTTAGCTATACCTTTATTCGTATTATTTTTATAGACATACATTAGCTTTAAAGCCAATTGATATGCTTTTCAATTCTAGGATATAGTTTAAAGAGTATAGAAGCTCAGGTTATCTGGGTGGAATTCCATTTATTTTCTGATTTGAATAAAAGAGATCTACTTCTAGCAAGTAGTTGCCTTTTGGGGTTTCCATTATCGAGTAATCCCTCTTTGTAGGGTATCTGTTGTTTTTTAGCTATGTTAATCGCATTGTTTTCTTGTTTTATAGTTTCCAGCCTATATTTTATACGTTGTTCTTATACTGCTTCCATAGCTAGTTTTTTGCGCATTAAATCTATACATAATACTTTGTGCTTTAATAAAGCATATTTTAGCGATACTTTTTATGGAATTTACCCTACGTAATATGATTTCTATGATTTTATTTTGTTTTTAAAACGTGTTTTAAGTAATTACTCTATATTTTGTTCTACTTTGTTTCAGTTTGCTTGTTTATTGCCCATGAATCTTTCATTTGAGCTTAAATTTTTACAATACTTCTGTTGACTAACAGCTAGTTTTGTATATGTTTTTTTAATTAGTAACAGGTTTCTAATTATAGATGTAAAGAGTTTAGTTTTTTATTGAGATTTTAAATTTATAATCCTAACATCCTAAAATTAATTTACACCAATAATTTAGACTAGTAAATTTTTGTTATTATAATTATCCATTAGTAACCACAATAAATTTTAGAAAATCTAAGGAGTCTTTGGAGTAATTTAAAAATCAAAATTCTTCTTTTTTTAGTCGCTTAGGTGTAGCTATTTTTTTATTATTTTTAGAGTTAACCTTTAATTTATATTATATTTTTAAACCCTATTACAGGTGTGTTTTGTACACTGAAAAAATGAAAATAAATTTATTTTTTCATTATGAATTTTTAGATTAATCGTTGTTTTTGTTGTCTATTCATACGTTTTTTAAACATATGAGTTAGTATATTAACGATATGTTTCCCTTGTTAATCTGTGTTTTCATCAAATTTGTATCCACTAATATTAAACATACTTAAACTATGAAATTCAAACTGTTTGAAAGCTTAGGAGCTAAAAGTGTTTTATTCGCACTTATTGGTATATTAAGCTTCAGTTTTGTGCAAGCACAAACAATTAGAGTTACAGGATCTGTAACGTCTGAAGGTGAGCCTTTAATTGGAGTAAACGTTAAGGTGAAGAATTCAGATAAGATAACGATATCTGATTTTGACGGAAATTATGAGATCTCTGCAAAGTGGGATGATGTTTTAATTTTTGACTATTTAGGATACGCAACAAAATTTGCTGAAATTAAAGGGAATAATGTCGTTAATGTAGAGTTGCTTGAAGATGCTGCTCAGTTAGAGGAGGTTGTTGTTGTTGGATATGGTTTGCAAACAAAAAAAGAAGCAACTGCTGCAACAGTAAGAGTGGAATCAGAAGATATTAAGAAAATAGCAACTGCAGATTTAGGGGCGGCAATTCAAGGGCAAATCTCTGGTGTAAATGTTGTTGCTTCATCTGGTGAACCAGGAGAGTCTTCTAATGTTCAAATTAGAGGTTTAACTTCTATTGATGGTAACAACGGACCTTTGTATGTGGTGGATGGTATTCCTTTTGATGGAGATCCAAAAATTAGTAATGATGAAATTGAGAGTATTGACGTTTTAAAGGATGCTGCTTCTGCTGCTGTCTATGGAACGCGTGGTGCTGGAGGGGTTATCTTAATTACCACCAAAAAAGGTAAAGAAGGTCTTATGAAAATTAGTTTAAATAGTTATTATGGTATACAAAAAATTACGTCTGGAACTAAGTTGATGAATAGAGAAGATAGATTGTATGCTGATTTTGCTTCTCTGAGAGGTATTAACGGAACTGTTTATGGTAATACCTTTACAACTGTAGAAAATGCACCTTTCAGTTTAACTAACGATTCTAGTCTATTAGATATTATTGAAAATGACAATGCTCCTATTCAAAATCACAACATCAATATATCTGGTGGTAAAGCAGGCTTGTCTTACAATATAAATGCAAGCGCATTTATGCAAGAGGGAGTAATTATAAAATCTAATTTTAAGAGATATAATATTAGAGCTAATACCCAATATACCCAAGGGAAATGGAAAGTTTCTACAGGTATGTCTAGTAGAATTGAAGATAGAGTTATCCCGCCATGGGGGCTGATTAGAGAGGGGATTCAATACAGGCCTTTAAACGCTCAAATAGACCCTGAGTCTAGCTTGCTAGAAGGAGCAGGGACTGATGAGCAGAGAGCTCAGAATTTAGCAAATCTTGGTCAGAGACTGTCACGAACAAATAACAGTGAAAATCATTTTTTTGATTTTAGTTTAAATGCGGAGTATAAAATATTACCGAGCTTAACTTTTACTTCCAGAGCCGCTGCAAGTTTTAACAATGGAGGTGTTGAAATGATCACCCCAAACTATATAGCTTTTAGAGACGACGGAGAAAGAGTAGACACACCTCAGTCTAGAATTGTAAATCGTAGTTCAATTGCTAAAAAAACTACGTGGGAAAATATCCTTAATTATAGAAAAAATATTGGGCAGCATACAATTAACTTAACTGCAGTATATTCTGCGGAACAATATAAATACTCTCAATTTGAGGCTAGTAAATTTGATATTTTTAATAACGAAGTTACGGTTTTAGATGGTGCAACAGGTGAGTCAAATACAGACTCAGGTTCTAGAAATAGATGGACACAAAGTAGAGACAACACTTTGTTGGGAGCTCTAGGAAGAGTTCAATACAATTATGCGGGTAGATATTTAATTGGAGCAAGTTTGCGTAGAGATGGTTCTTCTAGATTTCAGAAACAACCTTATGGTTTCTTCCCATCCGTATCTTTAGGTTGGAATGTTTCTGATGAAGAGTTTTGGGAGCCTATTAAGGATATAGCTTCTTCTTTAAAATTAAGAGCAAGTAGAGGTACTACAGGAAATCAAAATATAAAAGACTATAGCTATGCGGGTATTATTACTTTACAACATGACTATATTTTTGGTACCGATGAGTCTCTAGCAATTGGAGCAATTCAAGAATCTTTCCCAAATCAGAATGTAAAATGGGAAACATCCATATCCAATAACTACGGATTTGATTTAGGTTTATGGAAAAATAAACTGACAATGTCCCTAGATTATTATACAACTAATAAAAAGGATATGTTATTTCCTGTAGATGTTGCTTCTTCTAACGGAGGAGGAAGGGATAATTCTAGAATTACCCGTAATGTGGGTAACATGACAAATAAAGGATTAGAGTATGCTGTTAAATATAGACAATCAAGCGGTCCCTTAAAATGGGATGTTTCTGGAACTTTTACAACCAACAGTAACAAGATAACCTCTGTTAGTAATGATAACATACTTTATTTTCCTGGAAGTACGGTTTCTGGACACAATAATGATGGCGATTTAGTTACAGTTATCCAAAAAGGGTACGAAGCGGGTGCTTTTTTCTTACACAAAACAGATGGAGTTGTTCATACAAATGATGAGTTAGTAGAATACCAAAAAATTGTTCCTAGTGCCAAATTAGGAGATTTAAGATATGTAGATTCTAACAATGATGGAGAAATATCTCTTGCTGATAGAACATATGCTGGTAGTGGGCAACCAGATTTTGAAGTTGGATTGAATTTAAATATGAATTACAAAAGTTTTGACTTATCTGTGCAGATGTATGGTTCTTTTGGGGCTGAAATTTTAAACGGAAACAAAGCGTTAGCATATAAATCTGAAACACACCAAGATTTAGTGTATCAATGGACTCCAGATTTTGCAAATGCAGTTGTACCTATTAACAGAGGTTACCTTCATCAAAACTACGCTGGAGGTACTGATTATTGGTTAGAAGACGGTAGTTTTGTTAGATTGCGTAATGTGGTATTAGGTTATAGTCTTAATAAAGATTTAATTTCTAGAATTGGATTGAACAGATTAAGAGTCTATGTAGCTTCTCAAAATCCATTAACTTTTACTAAGTACACCGGATATGATCCTGAGGTTGGAGGAAATGGTTTAAGTACAAGAGGTATTGATAGAGGTAATTATCCTGTGAGTTCTCAAATAAGAGCAGGTTTACAAGTGCAATTTTAATTATAAAAATAAGAACTAATGATAAAAGTAAAAAATATAGTATACATATTGGTTGCAGTTCTATTTGCGAGCTGTAGCGATGAGTTTCTTGAAAAAGAGAACCCAAATGCTTTGTCTACTGGAACCTTTTGGAAATCCAATGAAGATTTATCCTATGGCTTAAATGCAGTATATAAAGCTTTTTCTAGCGCAAATAATATACGTTTGGTTGAAAATTTGCATAGAAGTGATTTAGCATGGGGTAATGGTTTTAGAAAACCAACAACTGCCAATCCATTTTATTTGCAAACCTTTAACAATTCAGCAGAAGCAATTCGTGATCAATGGAATCAGAATTATCTAACAATTTTTAGAGCTAATCAGGTAATAGATGCAGCAAATAAATTGTTAAAAGGTTACGAAACTGATCCGGAATTTAACATTGCTGATGAAGCAGATAAAGCTAAAGTAGCTAAAACTAACACTATGTTAGCAGAAGCTACGTTTATTAGAGGTTATATCTACTTTTTATTACACAATAACTTTAACCAAGGTTCAGTACCTATTAAAGACAAATTACCTGTAGAACAGGAAGATTTTTTTACATCTGTAAGCTCATCTGAAAAAGTAAGAGAGTTTTATCTAAAAGATTTGCAGTATGCCTTTGAAAAACTACCTAGTTCTTGGGATAACAAGGATAAAGGAAGGGTTACTTCTGGAGCAGCAGCAGCATTAATAGCTCAGTCTCATTTATATGCGGGTGAGTTTGGTAAAGCCGCTACTATGTTTGAAGAAGTAATGAAATTAGGGTATGAATTAACCGAGGATATTGGTAGTAATTTTACTACTAGAGATGAGTTTAATAAAGAATCAATACTGGAAATAGGGTATACATTATCTTTAAAAAACGATTTGCCTGCATGGGATGGTAGAGATGTTGCGAATTCAGCGTATGTAAGACAATTTACTGGAGCTAATCCAGGATCATGGCTAGGAGCAACACCTGCAAGTTGGTTAATTACAAAATATAAATCAGAAGTTAGAGATTCTACGGATGTAAGAAATTATGTTGATAGAGACAATGATGGTAATTTTGATGTAGACGCCAAAGGAAAAAATATATTAAGAAGTTATAGTTTAAGAACATCTCACTCCATAGCTCTTGTGGATGATTTTGACTTAGGTTATTACGGATTTGATGTGCCTGGACAAGCAATATTATTCAATAATAATTTTACAGCCTTTTGGAGAAAACATACGAATTGGGATTTAGGTTTTAAAGATGAGACGCAGGTTTCTCCTGGTAAAGTTCGTTCTGGCGTTAACGAAAGATTGATTAGACTGGCAGAGGTATACTTACAGTATGCAGAGTGTCAAATAGAGCTAGGGAGTTTACCTGTAGCATTAGATTATATTAATAGAGTAAGATCAAGATCTGGTCTGCAATTGCTAGGAACCAAAGGAGCTGCTCCAAAGTATGATGGAGTTACCTACACTGGTGCTAGTTTAATGGAATGGTTAAGGAACACAGAGTATCCTTTAGAATTGTCTGCAGAAGGTGATGGAAACAGAAATGTTGATTTAAGAAGATGGGGGAAACATGGTTCTTTTGCTACAGCAAATTATAAGTTAGAAAGATTTAAGGAATTATCTAAAAAAAGGTACATATCAAAAAGAGTTGATATTGAAATGCCTATTGATCCTGAAAATCCTTTAAAAAAGGAAATTAAAGGTAGATTTGATTCTAGTATTACAGAAGCAGCAGACCCTGCTGACCCATTAGCGAACGAGAAATTTAACGATTTAGTGATAGCATCTCAAAATTATATGAAAGAAGAACATGATTATCTACCGATTCCTATCACTGAAGAGCAGTCGAATCCAAAATTATATGATTAATAATTTTAGTTCTGAATTATAAAAATTAAAATAGATTAAAAATGAAAAATAAAATAATATTAATGTTGACAGCCTTGTCTGCATTGTTTGTAAGTTGTACAACCAATGAATACGAGGCTCCAGGAGATATTTCGGCAGTAGGTTTCTATACAAGTACAGGGACTAGTGAAGAAATAAAGACAGCTTTATTTGGTTACACAACGTTTTCAGATTTGTCTCAAGGAGTTATAGATCATTCATGGACAATTGATGAGGGAAACTTCTTTTTAAAGGGGCCTATTTCTTTTAGAGAAAATAAAAATGATTTTGAAAGCAAAATAATCAATCCGGGTAGTACCGTAACTAATGACAAAACTGCTATTGTTTACTTTAAAAAGGCAGGATATCAAAAAGTACGATTGTACAATACTTTTGATAAGTTTGTTAATTTTAGAGGAGCTAGATTAGATGCTATAACAAATAAAAAAGTAGAATATGATTTTCCTGCTAAGCAAGTAGGTGATAAATGGGTAATAGACACAACATTTGTTGTTAAAGTTTATGATACCATAACTCCAAAAGTAATTGTAAGAAGAAAAGATGGAGTGATATTAAAACATAACGAAGCTAAACCTATTATTATTGAAGCAGGAGAATCTTTAACTTTTGAAGATATTTCTACCCTAGGTGAACCAACAGATAGATATTGGTTTGCGAGAGTTAAGGGGACATTAACTGAAATCGCAAATAGTCGTGATGTTAAAACAGATTTAATATTTAACCGAATAGGTGATTTTGTTGCTGGAATTACTGCTTCTAGAAATGGAGATAAAATACCTTTTGGTATTAAAACAAAAATATTTAGAATGCCTATTAAAGTGATTGCATCAACAAAACCTTTTGAACTTGTAACTATAGAACAAGCTATAGGGAATAAAATAAAGATGCAATTTAGTGGTGAATTTGCATCATTTGATACAGACGCCTTAGATTTTAAAGTACTTGTAAATTCTACAGAAGCTGGTATACAGAGTGTTTCTTTAGATAATTCCAACCCAACTACTATCGTAATCAAGCTACTTGATAAAATAATTAGTAGTGATGAAATTAAGGTTAGTTTGATAGACCCTAAAGGAGTACAATCTGTTGATGAAAGAGACCCTATAAAATTTACTGATGAAATTGTTGAAATGCTAGACACTAGCGTTGCATTCTTTAATTTTGATGGAGTTACTAATTCTAATTGGACTCCTATAACATTTGCAGCAAACACTACAACTGATGTAAGTTTTTCTACTTCTGTATTTAGCAGTCCTACACATAGTTTAAAGCTTGAAAATACGGTACAACAAGGTGGTAAATGGACTGGTTTTGAAAACCTAGTGAACACTTTTGCTTTAAAGAAAGGTAAAAAATACAAAATAGAGTATAAAATCTATAAAGCTGCAGGTGCTGTTATTAATATGAATGGTCCTTTTATAAACGGTTTAGAAGGTCAAGGTAATTACCAGTTCTGGAATAATGCTGTTAAAACGGCTCCTATAAATACATGGGTAACTGTAAAACCAAACCAAGTTTTAGAAGTAGAAAATGATTCTCCTACAGCTCATTTCTTTTTCAGACACAACGGTAAAGGTGTAATTTATGTAGATGATATTAAAATTTATGAACTTGAAGAAAGATAATATTATATAATCTTTTAGTATATATAATTAAACCAGTGATTTTTTCACTGGTTTTTTTATGCTTAAAAGTTAATATATGTGGTTATTGTTTTAGAATGAATATTGCTTACAAGCTTTTATAAAAACATGTATTAGCAATTAATAAGGTTTAACTATCCTTAGTTCTTGCAAACTAAAACTAGAAAATTTATTGTTTACAGTTTTTAAAAATTAGTTTAAAGCGCAACAAAAAATCCTAACCATTGATATACTAGAATTTACAGTATTAAAAAATAGATAACACGGATGTTACAAGTCAGATAAAAATAAAATTTTGAGTAGTTAGAGTCCCAAACTTCTGTACCCCATTTATGATTTGAATTAATGTAAGTTATAAATTACGTTTTTTAGGTACTAAGAATTATAATTTTAAACGAGCTTAATCACTAATTTTATTTTGTTACATTTAGTTGTGTAAAACGAATCGTGTTATTTATTATCTAGCATATCATCTATAGATATAGAATTGTTTTTAGGGTTGTTTTTTCTAGAGTTTAAATAATCGCTTGGTTTTGCTCCAAATTGTTTTTTAAAGCATTTAGAAAAATACGAAGCCGTACTAAACCCCGTCTTATACATAACTTCTTTTACAGGTAAATTTGTAGTATTAAACAATTGTACAGCTCTTTTTAATCGGATACTTCTAATAAATTCACTAGAAGACATACCTGTAATTTCTTTAAGTTTTATATGTAAACTGCTTCTACTTTGTCCAATTTCATTCACTAGCATTTCTACACTAAATTCAGTATTAGACATGTGCTTATCTATAATCCTAATTACCTTTTTTAAAAGCCGTTCATCCGGTGAGCTAACTGTAAACTCTTTGGGTTCTAAATTAATTTCCCTATTCAATCCTTTTCTTAAAAGTATTCTTTTCTGAATAATATTTTTAAGCTTTAATTCAAGAAGTTCAATATCAAATGGTTTTCTAATATAATCATTAGCCCCATTTCTTAAACTTAAAATTTCAGCCTCTTGAGATTGTTTGGCGGACAGTATTAGAACAGGAATATGACTTGTAGTGATGGTTTTTTTTAACTTTTTACAAAGCTCCATACCATCCATTATGTCCATTATTAAATCTGTAATAATAATATTAGGTAAAATTTTAATAGCTAGCTCAAAACCTTCCAATCCATTTTTTGCTTCATAAATTTTGTACTGATCTTCTAAGGAGTATTTAATAAAATTCCTAATATCTTTGTTGTCGTCTACAACAAGTAGTACTGGTAGGTCGTTAGATCCGTTGTTAGAGATGTTTTGGTTTGTACTATCATTATTGATGTCTATAACCAAGGCTTCTGTTTCATAAGATGTTATTTCTAAATCTTTTTTGTTGTTACTTTTACAGAGTATTTCAGGAATTCCTAAATAAGCTTGTTTATGCATAGGAATAGAAATAACAAATTCAGAACCTTTGTTTTTTGTGCTAATTACTTGTATTTTTCCTTGGTGCATTTCTACAAGGTTTTTTGTAAAAACCAAACCAATTCCCATACCTGTAGCATTGTTTTGGTTTTTATCTTTTTTGGTATAATACCTCTCAAAAATAGTATTTATCTTATTTTTTGAAATACCAATACCAGAATCTATTACTTTTATAACAACTTGGTTGTTTTGTTCTGAAACATATAAATCAATTTTTCCGTTTTTAGGAGTAAACTTGTATGCGTTAGACAACAGGTTGTTTATAATCTTCTCTAAAGCATCATGATCAAACCAGCTATGTATTGTATTTGTTGAACTATGTAATGTAAAGTTGATGTTTTTTTTGTGTACTAAAAACTGAAAAGGCTCACATACTTCTTTAATAAAGTGAACAATATCACTATTTCTCATTACGAGTGTAGTTTTTCCTTGGTTCAATTTTCTAAAATCTAAAAGTTGATTGACCAATCGAAGTAAATAGTCTGAGTTTTTTTTGATAAGTTTTAATTGTTCATCATAAGTTTCTTGTTTTAAGCTGTGTAGTTCTTTTTTTTGTAAAAAACCTAAAGGTCCTTTTATAAGTGTAAGAGGTGTTCTAAACTCGTGAGATATATTTGTAAAAAAATCTAATTTTAAGTTTTGAAGCTCCTCTTGTTTATTATTTTCAATAGTATCTAATTCTAATTGATGCTTTATTTCTATTTTGTTACGAATTCTTTTCCATATCCAAAACAGCAAAAGAGAGAATATAAAAACATACAGAAAATAAGCATAGGCGGTTTTCCAAAATGGAGGTGTAATTTTGATAATCAATTCTCTACAAGACTGCTCCCACACTCCACTATTATTAGCTGCTTTTACTTTAAAGGTATATTTTCCAGACTCAAGATTTGTATAAGTAGCAAATCTTTTATTGGAATTTGTATGAATCCAATTTTTATCAAACCCCTCTAATTTGTAAGCAAAAACATTTTTTTTGGGTGCAGAAAAATGCAGTGCAGAAAATTCAAACGAAATATTATTTTCATTGTAATTAAGTTCAATATATTTAGTTTCGTCAATAGGATTTTTATAAACCACCCTAGTGTTTAGTTTTTGACCTCTTTTTACAGCTTGATTTGAAACATAAAAATTAGTAACAATTGCATTTGCTTTGTAGGTGTTGTTTTTTATGTTTTTAGGACTAAAATAATTAAATCCGTTGGTACCTCCAAACAACAACTCACCGCTTTTTCTTTTGATACAAGCTAATTCTTGAAATTCATTTGATTGCAATCCATCATTTACATCATAATTTTTAAAACGGTTTTTGTTTACATGGTACATGGATAGACCTTTGTTTGACGAAATCCAAATATTTTTATCATTGTCCTCTAAAATTCCCTTAATAACATCATTGGCAAGCCCATTCTTCTCTGTATAGTTTATAAATTTAGCATCAATCGTATTTAAAGAGGTTGTTAACTTATTAATTCCACCACCTAGTGTTCCCACCCACAACTCGTTTGTAGAAGTTTCTAAAATGTCTAAAATATAATTATGACTAATAGAGCTATTATCGTTCTCTATGTTTTTATAAGTGATAAATTGAGGGTTGCTTAAAAGAGTTTCAGAGTGGGTAATTTTACACAAACCCTCTGCAGTACCCATCCAAATATTATGCTGGCTATCTTCAAATATTTTTCTGATGATGTTGCTAGGAATTGAATTTTGAACAGACTCGTTAAACGTAATAATATCTTTTTTGTAAGTATTACTTTTAGGGTTTTTAATCCACCTATGGATACCTCCACCATAAGTTCCAATCCAAATTGTTTTATTACTATCTTCTAGAATAGTAAATACACTATTCTTAACCTCTAATATGGGCTTAATATCAGTACGTTTAAGAGATTCAATATTTTTAATTTTTGACAAATCCAGTTCATACAATCCTGGGCTAGCCTCAGTTCCAAATAAAATTTTATTCTGACTTGCTATTTTTTCAATATCAAAACACTTTCTAAATGTTTTTACTTTCACAAAATCATGATACCCTTTACCTTTTAAAGCAATGTTTAAGCCTTCTCCATTGGTACCAATCCATAAGTTACTGTTTTCATCTTCATAAAAAGATCTAATATTATCATAGCTTAAACTTTTTATATCGGTTGTGTTTCTAACTGTTTTAAATCCTTTTTTCATCGGATCTGTTTTGTTAACTCCTCCTGCTTGGGTACCAATCCAAACAATTCCTGTTTTATCTACAAATAAAGATTTAATTACATTTTTACTCAAACTCTTCTCTTCTGCGTGCTTGTAGGTGTAATGATATTTAAACTCAGGATATTTATTTTTATCAGGATTGATATAAAACTTTAATCCTTTATTCCCTCCAGCCCATATATTATTTTCTTTATCTGTAGCAACAACATGCACAAAATCAAAAGAAATTTGTTTTGCAATAGTAATATCAGGCAAAGATTTGTAAACAAATAGCCCTTTTGCTGTAGCAATTATTAATTTCCCAAATTGATCTTCAGTAATAGAACTTACCGGAGTTTTAGGTAGTTTAATTTGCTCGTTAACACATTTAAAATACATAGCTCCTGTAGAGTCTTTAGATAACAAAAAAAGCCCTTGAGAACTTCCTGCCCATATGTTATTTTCTTTGTCTTGGTAAATACAGTTAACTTTATATTTGTTTAAATTGCCACTAACTTTTTTGTTTAACAAACTATAATGTTTAAATTTTAAACTATCGATAGTACTGTTTTTTAAATTGGCAACATTTAATCCGTTACGAGTAGCTACCCACAGTCTTTGCTCTTTATCAATAAGTATATAATTGATGTGATTGCTAGACAAACTTGTTGGGTTGTTTCTATCATGCACAATGTGTTTAAATATTCCTTCTTTTTTGTCATAATAATTGATACCTTTTCCCGTAGTTCCAATCCATAAATTATCATCTTTATCTCCAGTTATAGAGTAGATAAAATTACTATTTAGGGTTTTAAAATTGTCTTTTTTAGGTTTAAAAACAGTAAAATTATAACCGTCAAACTTATTTAATCCATCATGAGTTCCAAACCATAAAAATCCTTTATTATCTTGATAGATGGCGTTTACATCACCTTGAGATAGTCCTTCTTTTAAAGACAAATGATCAAAGTATGCTGAGTTTTGAGACCAACCAAATGAGTTAAAGAGTAACGATATCGTAAAAAATAACAGTAAAAAATTAGAATACCTTAAACGCATGTAAATCAAATTAATTATAAATATCAAATATACTTATATTAACTAGAATACAATCATCTCTAATTCTATCAAATAATTATTTAAAAGATAAAAAAATTGTTTGTTATGTGATAGAGTCTAGAATTTATTTTTGGTTAGTAAATGTATAATCTTTTGTTTTTTAGTTGTTTAGGGTTTTATACTACGCTTCTTTAAAATAAAAACAATATTTTTGTAAATAAACATTGTAGTAACTATGTGTTTGTTGTATATTTGCAATCGAAATCGCGGGATAGAGCAGTAGGTAGCTCGTCGGGCTCATAACCCGAAGGTCACTGGTTCGAGTCCAGTTCCCGCTACTAAAAAAGCATCAACATTTGTTGATGCTTTTTTGCTTTTTATAGATTTTTTTTATGAGTTGATGACTAAGATACTTAAACCTGTTTGGTTTTTAAAGTATATATTTTAATTGATTTCTTCATACAAAGAGCTGTTGTTTATAATTTATAGAAAATTATTGATAACAAGATCAAGTAGGTTAAGTTAAAAAAGGATATAAATATTTGATAAGGCATTGTGACATCAGGTTGTAATAGTATAGTTTTGTTTCATATAACTGTAGGTAATAAATATGCGTTGGAAATTAAAATCAAATCCTGATGAACAAATTGTAGATACTTTGTCAAATTCTTTAGGGATAAACAAAGTATTGTCTAGTTTATTAGTACAACGAGGTGTAACTACTTTTGATAAAGCCAAAGCATTTTTTAGACCCAACTTATCTAACTTACACGATCCTTTTTTAATGAAAGGAATGGAAAAAGCAGTCCAACGCATTTTTAAAGCTATTAAAGCCAAAGAAACCATTATGGTTTTTGGAGATTATGATGTGGATGGAACCACATCAGTAGCCTTAATGGCATCTTATTTACGCACTTTATATCCTAATGTGATTACTTATATTCCTGACCGATATAAAGAGGGTTATGGAATTTCTTATCAAGGAATAGATTTTGCTGAGGATAATAACATTACACTTATTATAGCTTTAGATTGTGGGATTAAAGCGGTAGACAAAGTTGTTTATGCAAAACAAAAACATATAGATTTTATTATTTGTGATCACCACAGACCTGGAGAAATTGTTCCAGATGCTGTAGCCGTTTTAGACCCTAAACAGAAAGACTGTAAGTATCCGTATGACGAATTGTCTGGATGTGGAGTAGGTTTTAAATTGGTGCAAGCCATTGCTAAAGAAATAGAGCAACCTTTTGAAGAATTAATTCCGTATTTGGATTTGTTAGCCATTAGTATTGCAGCGGATATTGTTCCTATGAATGGAGAAAATAGAGTGTTGGCATACCATGGTTTAAAAATCATCAATAAAAATCCAAGACCTGGAATTAAAGCAATAATTAAGAGTTTAAACAAAACAGAATTAACCATTACAGATGTTGTTTTTACCATTGCTCCAAGAATTAATGCTGCGGGTAGAATGAAACAAGGAATTCATGCAGTGGAATTGATGATGGAAGAAAATACTGAATTAGCCCAGAAATTTGCAGCAGAAATAGATGTTTATAATTCTGATAGAAAACAATTAGATAAAAAAATTACTGATGAAGCTTTACAGCAAATTAGAGAAAATAATGAAGAGCAAAACACCACAAATGTTGTTTATTGCCCAACTTGGCACAAAGGTGTAATTGGTATTGTGGCTTCAAGGCTTATAGAAACATATTACAAACCAACGTTGGTATTTACAAAAAGCGGAGATAAATTGGCAGCATCTGCAAGATCTGTAAAAGGATTTGATGTGTATAATGCTTTGGAATCCTGTTCAGAACACATAGAGCAGTTTGGAGGACATAAATATGCAGCTGGACTTACCTTATTACCCGAAAAGTACAACGATTTTAAACAGGCTTTTGAAAACGTAGTAAAAGCAACTTTGCCTGAATCTTTAAAATTTCCTGAAATTAGTATTGACGCAGAAGTTGATTTGATAGATTTAGATACTAAGTTTTATAGAATATTGGCGCAATTTGCACCTTTTGGACCTGCAAATATGAAACCTGTTTTTAAAGCCACTGCGTTAAGGGACAATGGCTACGGAAAACGCATTGGTAAGGTTGAAAATAAATTAGATCTGCCAGAACACTTACGTTTAAATATTATTTATGGAGCTGATAAAAAGACATACAATGCTATTGGTTTTGGAATGGGAAACAAATTAGAAGAGCTCCAAACTACAGAAACATTTGAAGCTGTTTTTACTTTAGAAGAAAACAATTGGAATGGTTATACTTCGTTGCAATTAATGCTTAAGGATTTAAAAACTACCAATCTGCCTCTAGACCCAGAACAAGTCTAGCCCTCTCACCTACTGTTAAAAAGAGTAAGGTTTGTTTTAGAGATGGAAAGAAAATTAACAAGAAATGAATACAAAAATAGCTTAGTGAATTTGCACCCTATTTTATAGATTGTCCATATAATCACAGTTTTAGATAGTAAAGACAAAATGATCTCTGTATTATCTATAATTTTTAAACTTTTTAGAGAACATAAAACACCGCATGTAAGAGGGAATAAAAGCAACTTTTATCTAGTTATACTATGTAATAAATCTTAAAATAAAACAGATAATAATTTGTTAGTATGAGATTTGTAAACAAATAAAAATCAGTAAATCTATTTGTTAAAATAGTTTACTGATTAACCGCTATTAAAATATTTTTTGTGGTGTCTAAAAAAAGAATCTTTATCCTAAGCTTAGGATTCTAAATACACATAAATTTTATAAAAATTAAGGTGTGTTTTTTATAGAATTATTTTAAGAGGATACAAATTATTGGCCACACCTACACTCACAAAAAATAATTGTAATACGTTATTTCTGTCTAAAATAAATAGTAATAGGAACTCCGTTAAAATTGTAAATTTCCCTCATTTTATTTTCAAGAAATCTTTTGTAAGGTTCTCTAATATATTGTGGCAAGTTGGCAAAAAACGCAAATTGAGGTGTTGGAGTTGGCAACTGCATGCAATATTTAATTTTTACATATTTTCCTTTCACAGCAGGAGGAGGAAAGTTTTGAATCACCTCCAACATAGTTTCGTTTAATTTACTAGTAGCAATTTTATTACTTCTGTTTTTATGAACATTAACAGCAGTCTCTAAGGCCTTTAGCAAACGTTGTTTTGTAACGGTAGAGGTAAATACAATAGGTACATCTTTAAATGGTGCGGTTTCTCTACGAATCATTTCTTCGCACTTTTTCATGGTGTTTGTTTCTTTATCTAACAAATCCCATTTATTTACTAAAATAACAATTCCCTTACGGTTTTTTTGAGCCAACCAAAAAATATTCTGATCTTGTCCTTCAAAACCACGGGTTGCATCTACCATTAAAATAGCTACATCACAATATTCAATAGCTCTAACCGCTCTCATTACGGAGTAAAACTCTATATCTTCTTTTACTTTTGATTTTTTACGAATACCTGCGGTATCTACCAATTTAAAATCAAAACCAAATTTATTATAAGCTGTATCAATAGTATCTCTAGTAGTACCCGCAATATCAGTAACAATACTTCTATCTTTACCAATTAAAGCATTGATAAACGAAGATTTACCTGCGTTAGGTCTTCCAACAACGGCAAATCTAGGCAATTCATTGTCTTCAGAGTTTAACAATTCATCTTCCTCGCTAAAATCTGGCATTTCTTTAACTAGAGCATCTAACAATTCTCCAGTTCCACTTCCGTTAATAGAGGAAAGACTGTAATATTCGCCTAGGCCTAAATTGTAAAATTCAAAAGCATCTTGCTCTCTCATGGAGTTGTCTACTTTATTAACGGTAAGAAAAACAGGTTTCTTACTCTTTCTTAACAAATTAGCAACAACTTCATCCAAAGGAGATATTCCTGCTGTTACGTCTACCACAAATACAATAAGATCGCATTCCTCTAAAGCAAGTATAACTTGTTTTCTAATTTCTCCTTCAAAAATATCATCAGATCCTTCAATGTAACCACCAGTATCAATTAAAGAAAACTCTTTTCCATTCCAATCACCTTTTCCGTAATGTCTGTCTCGGGTTACACCACTAGTATCATCAACAATAGCTTCTCTACGTTGAACTAATCTATTAAATAAGGTAGATTTACCTACATTAGGTCTTCCTACAATGGCAACAATACTATTGTTCATGAAATGAAATTTTGTGCAAAGATACGCAAAATGTATGGTTTTAAACAGATTCGCTTAAAAACAGAATTATTCTTTGAACTTTTTTTTAACACTACTTAAAGATTCGGGCTTAACACCTAGATAACTTGCTATATGATACAAAGGCATTTTTCTAAAATATCGGGTTCATTTCTGTTTATTTCTTCTTGAGGTAGGGCAATTCCTAAGTTTTGGTAGTATTGATTAATTTGTTGGTGCATTGTTTTGTCTTTTTAAAAAGAAGTATTGTTTTATTTGGGCTAAAGACACTTAAAAAACAAATACTATGTATGGGGTGGGTGTATTAATTATTTGTTAGATTTAGATAAACTCATTTGTTTTCTAATTCTACTTAAAGACTCTGGTTTAATGTTAAGATAAGAAGCTATGTGGAATAAAGGAATTCTTTTTTCTATTTCAGGATGATTTTTAAGAAGAGACTCATAATTTTCCTGAGCACCAACACTTTTTTTTTGTTTTTCGTTTTTAGCTAACGAATATTTTTCTGCGGAAGAAATCTCTCTTAAAACTTTAGCGGCTATAGGGCATTCATTCATTAAAACATTACAGTCGTTTTTAGAAAAGGTTAGAAGTTGGGTGTCTTCTATGGCTTGTACACTACACAAGGCGGGTTTTTCATGCAGTAGTTCATATAAGTCTACCATCCACCAATCCTCATAAGCAAACCTTCTTACGTAATCTACTCCCTTGGAGTCTGTGTAATATTCTCTTAAAATTCCTTGTAACACAAAGGCTCCGTGTTTAGGAACTTTACCTTCTTTGTATAAAAAATCGCCTTTTTTTATAACAAGTGGTTTTACTAAATTAACTAAGATATCAATTTCTGCTTGGGGAATTTCATGTGTTTTTGATAAAAAGTCGACAATTCTAGTTGGCATAACGATGTAATTAGGGGTTTTCGTTTATGTAAAAATATACGTATCTATTTTACAACAAATACGCATACAAAGGTACAGTATAAAAATTAAAAGACCTATTTCTTGTTAAATTCTTAAGAGCTAGGCTCGTGTTTGTCCAGTTCCCTTCACAATCCATTTATATGTGGTTATTTCTTCTAAAGCCATAGGTCCTCTTGCGTGTAATTTTTGTGTACTAATTCCTATTTCTGCCCCCAAACCAAATTGAGCTCCATCTGTAAAAGCAGTTGATGCATTTGCGTATACTGCAGCGGCATCAACTCTATTTAGATATTTTTCGATGGTGTCTGCATTTTCAGAAATAATCACTTCACTATGTTTAGAACTGTAATTTGCAATATGATCTAATGCGTTTTCTAAATTAGTAACTGTTTTAATGGCTAATTTATTTGCTAAAAATTCAGTTCCAAAATGAGATTCATCTGCTTTGTTTAACAATTCTTTTGGGTAATGGGTCAATTGTTGATAAGCAGCTTCATCAGCATAAATAACGGTTTGTTTTGCAATTAAGTCAGAGGTCAATTTATTTAAATCTGCAAGTTTAGATTCATGTATTAACAAACAATCTAGCGCGTTACAAACACTAACTCTACGTGTTTTTGCATTTGTAATAATTGCAGTTCCTTTTTTAACATCTCCATCCTTATCAAAATAAGCATGTACAATTCCTGCACCCGTTTCAATAACAGGAACTTTAGCGTTTTCTCGTACGTAATTAATTAATCCTTGACTTCCTCTAGGAATAATAATGTCTACATATTCCACAGCATTTAGCATTTCTGTAGTTGCGCTTCTGTCTGTAGGTAGTAAAGTAACAATATTAGGGTTTATATTGTGTTTTTCTAAAACGTTTTTAATAATTTTAACGATTGCGGTGTTCGAAAACTTTGCATCAGACCCACCTTTAAGAATACTTGCGTTTTTGGTTTTAAAACACAAAGAAAATACGTCAAAAGATACATTTGGACGCGCTTCGTAAATTACTCCAATCACACCTATAGGCACTCTTACTTTAGAAATGTCTAAACCGTTTTCTAGTTGTTTATCCTGAATCACTTTTCCAACAGGACTTGTTAGGTTGGCAACGTTTTTAATGTCCTGAGCAATTCCTAATATTCGATCCTTATTTAATAATAGTCTATCATATTTAGGATCGTTTTTATCCATACGATCTAAATCTTTTTTATTTTCTTTTAGGATAAATTCGGTTTCCTCAATCGCTTTTTCGGCAATTTCTACTAAAATAGCATCAATTGTGTTATTTTTAAGATCTATGAGTGTTCTACTTGCATTTCTAACGCTTAAAAATGTTTGTTTTAATTTTAATTTCATGTTACTTTATAGTTAAGTAATTGTAGTGTATTAATGCGGGTTGGTTGTGTTGCTGTTGTAACTCTTTTGCTTTATTAGAGTTGTAGGCTACCTTTCCGTACCCAATTTCTGTGCCAGTTGTGTTTACAATGGTAACAATATCTCCTTTTTTAAAATCGCCTTCTATTTTTTCTATCCCTATGGGAAGTAAACTATTAGCATGATTATTTAAAAGAGCCATACGCGCACCTTTGTTAATATATATTTTTCCCTTAGCAAAGGAGCCAGAATTGGTTATCCATTTTTTAATAGAAGAAATTTTATTGGTTTGTGTTGCGGTAAAAAGAGTACCAGTTTCTCTATTTAACAATTTAGATATAATATTTTGAGTATTTCCGTTGCCAATAGATACATTAATTCCCATTTGAGCAATTTTAATAGCTGTATTGGCTTTGGTTAACATTCCACCTCTACCAAATTCTGATTTTTCATCACTAATTGCATTGGTTAGATTGATGTTTTCAGTATTGTAGTTGCTAATGAGTTTTGCATTTGGTTTTGAAGGATGGTCTGTGAATATTCCATCTACATTACTTAAAAGTAACAATTCATCTGCTTTAATCATTGTTGCAAACAAGCCAGAAATTTCATCATTATCTGTAAACATTAACTCGGTAATAGCTACTACATCATTTTCATTAACAATAGGTATCACACCACACTTTAATAAAGCCTCAATGCAGTTGGTCATGTTTAAATAATGTTCTCTTGTACTAAAAGAATCTTTGGTAATTAATACTTGTGAACAAATAAGTTTGTGTTGCGCAAAAAGAGTGCTGTAAATATTTATTAAGGCAATTTGTCCTATAGAGGCTAGTACCTGCCTTTTGCTAATCGTATCTAATGTATCAGGTACATCTATAATAGACCTACCTGCGGCAACAGCTCCAGAGGAAACAAGAATTACCTGATAGCCTTTTTTTATTAAAGAGGCAACCTGAGTTACAATGTGCTGAATACGCTCTTTGTTTGGAGCACCAGAAGAAAGCGTAAGGACATTAGAGCCAATTTTAATGACTATTTTTTTTAATGTAGTACTCATTTACAGTATTGGCAAAAGCCTTAAAACTAGTTATATTACACAAAAGTCGTTAAAAAATAATGACTTTACAAGCCAATATGTACGAATAAAATGATTAATTGGTTGCTGTATTAAAAAGCACAAATAAGTTAGGGAGTAAAAGGCATTCTACAGGGCTATTAAAAAATATTTTTTTTCATTTGAGACAAATTGTGAGTTGTTAGTTTAGTACTGCTGCCGTACCAGACTTTTTAGAAGTGACTTATATAAAAGTAATGGACTAAGTAAAGTATAAAGCGTAATGGATATATAAGCAAACAGATTTTTTATATTATTTGAGTCCTAACTAAAAGAAAACATCTATGAAAGTTAAAAAAGAGATTTATATTTAGTAAAAATTACTAAATATAAAACGAATTCTGTTAATTTAAAAGGAGGCTTTACCTTGTTAAAATGAAAAATAAGCATCCTAAAAAAACATTATTGAAAATGAACTTAAAAGAGTTATAGACTCAAGGCTATAGTATGTTTTAAAAATCTATATTATATAATAGGTTTGGCTAAAGAAATTATCTATTTTAAAATTTTGTTAAAGGTATATATTCTGTAAAAATTTATGAGAGGGGTGCTTTTAGGAATTTAATTATTAGTTTAATTTTTAAAAGAGTATGTAGATTGTGATATAGTTTAGGAACCATACTATTAAGTAAATCATAATCGCAGTACTAAATTATATAATGTATTGGATAAAAACTACCCAATTGGAAAGATTCACAAAGAGAAGCTTTGGTTGTAGCCTGAATTATATTGTAGGTAAAGAACAAGAAAATTATTTGTAAAAAAAACACCCAATTCTAATTAGAATTGGGTGTAAAATTCGTAACCAATAAATAGTTGGTTTGTGTTGCGGAGAAAGAGGGATTCGAACCCCCGGATGCTTGCACATCAACAGTTTTCAAGACTGCCGCATTCGACCACTCTGCCATTTCTCCTGAGCGTCTCACGATTTCTCGTTTGCGAGTGCAAATATATAAAGTAAATTTAATTACACCAAATTAAAAATATGTTTTTTCTTTGTAAAAAGGTACAGCTTTTAAAACGAGTAGAGTATTGGTTTGTTTTTTCTATTTATTATAGCTGTTGGTGATTAATAAATAGAAGAATTATAAAATAAATCGTATTCTATTTTTAACAAAAAAGTTCTTTATTTTCCGTTAACCTAATAACATACTTGAGCTATAAAAATTTGCGTAAAGCAAAAAGCATCAACAAATGTTGATGCTTTTTTAGTAGCGGGAACTGGACTCGAACCAGTGACCTTCGGGTTATGAGCCCGACGAGCTACCTACTGCTCTATCCCGCGATTTCGATTGCAAATATACAGTAAACTCATAGTTCTCACAAGTTTTTAGACTATAAAAAAACAAAACCACTCAAGGTGTTTTAGGTCAATGTGTTAGTTCGTTTTAAATCCTGTTTTTATTTTCTACACGTATACTGTGAAGTATAAAAAGAGAACAGTAATTAAACTTTTTTTAAAAAAAGTTTAATTACTGTTGTAAAAAGTCTTGTTTAACAAGCTATATTTTTCTGCTTTCTATTTTTTAACCTTAATTTAATCTTTCTTGATTCTGTATTTGCAATAGTAGCACTAATACTGTATAGTTGTCTTTTAGTTAAAATAATCTATTATTATTTTACCATCTCCAAATTTTAAATCGTCCTAATATTTTATCAATTTTATGAATAGTACATCTTATAGCTTGAATATCACTTTCTACAATTTTACCTTCCGTATCCCATCTACGAGCTTGAATTGTTGCAACATCGTCATCATCTATTGTAACATAATGTTTAATTCTAGCTCTTGATACAAATTCAAAATCTTTAGACTTCAAATCTTCTAAAGTAATAGTTTGTCCCCAAACAAAAGAGTCTTGAATAAAATCGTAAGAGTGGTCTGCATTTTCAACACTGCTTTTTGTTTCATCATAGAAAGGAGTAGAAGTATCGTAAGCAGATTTAGAGAAGCCTTCGTTTATAACTGCAAAAATGGTGTTGTGTGAAGTATCATTGAACAAACCAGTTATAGAAAAAGATTCTTTATATGAAGTAAGATTATGGAAGTAATCTAAATCGGGATCATTCTTAAAAAAAGTATCAGCATTTGGTAAATTTATTATCTTATCTATTTTGTGTAAAATAAAATTTTCTAATTCAATATCAGAAGTTGTTATTTTAGAAGTTCCGTTAAAAACAAGAGCATCAGTGTTGGTGTAAATTCCACTTAAATTTAAACCATTATAAGCATTCTTTGCTAACGTTTTGTAGTAACCATATTTTTTAGATGTAAAATTTTTTTTAGTCTTGTTGCCTTTTACAATGTTGTTTAATAACAAGTTTTTCAACGTGTTAATTTCTTCTTCGGTAGTATAGGTACTTACATCTATTGATGCTTCTTTAAAAGCTTTGTTAGTAGGAGCTAATACTGTATGGTCCTCATTTTTTTTCAAATAGTTATCAAGATCTGTTTTTACCCATGCTTTATTAAATTCAGAAAGATCGTTTTCTGTTTCTAGATAATAGGATATTTTTAATTCCTTAGGTTCTTTAGTCTTAATTATTTCTTCAGGTTCTTTGGTATTAGTTACTTCATTTAAAAGATCGTCTTCTTTTTTGCAGGAAGCAAAAAAAAGAGCTAATACGAGTAATTTTACAATGTTTAATTTGATTGTCATAATGTTGTTTTTATATGATTAAGACAACTTTGTTTATGTTTACCCTATGAATGTGTACAATTATTTTAAACTATTTTAGTTACAGTATCTAAAGGTGTGATTCTATTCAGTTTTTTTTGAAAAAAAAATAGCATTTGATACATTTTTGTTAGATTAAACAAACAAAAAAGGGCAGTGATTTCTAATCATTGCCCTTTTTTATAGATGGTGTGGTGTTTACTTCTGTTTAAGCTGCCATTCCCAAGCAGATTTTAAAGCAGTTTCTAAGCTTAGCTCAGTCTTCCATTTTAATTCTTTATTTGCAATTGTAGTATCTGCGTATGCAGCTGTAATATCCCCAGCTCTACGATCTACTATTTTGTAATTTAATTTTAAACCATTAGCAGTTTCAAAAGCATTGATAACTTCTAACACAGAACTTCCTGTTCCTGTACCTACATTAAAGTATTCAAAATTAGATTTATTATTTCCGTCAATCAATCGTTGTAGCGCGGCAATATGTGCTTTTGCCAAATCTACTACGTGAATGTAATCTCTAACAGCTGTTCCGTCAGGAGTGTCATAATCATCTCCAAAAACAGACAGCTCAGCTCTCATTCCTGCAGCAGTTTGTGTAATGAAAGGAATTAAGTTTTGAGGAACTCCTATTGGTAATTCTCCAATTTTAGTTGTTGGATGTGCTCCAATTGGGTTAAAATAACGTAAAGCAATTGCTTTAAAGTCGTGTGCCTTGGTAGCATCTTCAATAATTTCTTCACCAATTTGTTTGGTGTTTCCATACACAGATTCTGCTTTTTTTACAGGAGCTTTTTCTGTAATAGGTAACTCATCGGCTTGTCCGTAAACAGTACAAGATGAAGAGAAAATAAAGTTATCTAATTTTCTATCTCTTATTTCTTGTAACAAATATACCAAAGCACCTAAATTATTTTCGTAATAATCTAAAGGCTTGTGCATACTTTCTCCCACCGCTTTAAAAGCAGCAAAGTGAATCATTCCGTCAATTTGGTATTTGTCAAAAAACGATTTTACATCTGCTTTAATTCTTAAATCAATTTGTTCAAATGCAGGCTTGATACCCGTAATTTCTGTAATTTGATCTAAAACTTTGATGGTTGTGTTTGATAAATCATCAATAACAACCACATCAAATCCGGCGTTCTGTAATTCTACAACGGTATGAGATCCAATAAAACCTAGACCTCCAGTAACTAATATTTGTTTAGCCATTTTGTTATGTGTTAATATAGTTAAGTATTGTATTTGTAATATATTCCAATTGATCTTTGTCCAATTGCGTATGCATGGGTAAAGATATTACTTGTTCTATCAATTTGTTGGTGTTGGTATAGTTATTTTCTATAACGTTTTCATTGTAATAAGCTTTTTGCTTGTGTAGTGCTACAGGGTAATAAATTGCATTGGGAATTTGCAAAGAGTTTAAGTGTTCGTGTAAGTTGTTTCTTTTTCCGTTTACAATTCGCAAAGTGTATTGATGAAATACATGTGTAGAAAATGAGGAGGTTATGGGAGTAATAATGGCAGTACAATTTTTAAAAGCATTGTTGTAATATGTAGCTGCTTTTAGCCTAGCTTTATTGTACTTGTTTAAATGAGGTAGCTTGGTGTTTAAAATACCTGCTTGTATACTATCTAACCTAGAATTTACACCCACTATATCATAATAATATTTTTGATACATTCCGTGGTTTACAATTCCACTTATTTTATGCGCCAATTTATCATCATTCGTAAAAATAGCTCCACCGTCTCCGTAACACCCTAAATTTTTAGACGGAAAAAAAGAAGTAGTTCCTATGGTTCCCATAGTTCCAGCTTTTTTAATTACACCATTCTTAAAAGTATGTGTAGCTCCTAAAGCTTGTGCAGTATCTTCAACAACATATAAATTAAATTGAGTAGCAATAGCTAAAATAGCTTCCATATTTGCACATTGTCCAAACAAATGTACTGGTACAATGGCTTTTGTTTTTGGAGTGATTGCTTTTTTTAAAGCATCTATACTAATGTTAAACGTATCTAACTCAACATCAACTAAAATAGGAGTAAGTCTTAGTAGTTTTATAACTTCTACGGTTGCTGCAAACGTAAAATCTACGGTAATAACTTCATCATCAGGTTGCAAACCCAAACTCATCAAAGCTACTTGTAAGGCATCGGTTCCATTTCCACAAGGAATTACGTGTTTTACATCTAAATAATTAGATAAATTTTGTTTAAAAGACGCTACTTGTGGACCATTTATATAAGAAGAAGATTTTAAAACAGTTTGAATAGATTGATCAATTTGATCTTTAAGTTCAAGGTATTGACCTTGGAGGTCAACCATTTGTAGTTTCTTCATTGTTATACTGTGTTGCTTAACAAATTAACAAAATAATTGTAGGTTTTCCTAAAGCAAGGTTAAAGTATTCTGTATATTTAGAAACGATAAAAAAGTGAAAATGAAAGTTTTTAAAAGAGTTTCTGTAAGTGTTTTAGCTCTATTGTTACTAATCTTACTTACTGTTTTGGTATATATTCAAATTTTAAAACCTAGTTACTCAGGAACTATTAAAGGAACAGAAGCATCGGGTGTTGAGGTTTATTATGACACCATTGGTGTTCCTCATATTTTTGCAATATCCGAAGAAAAAGCGATGGTTGCTTTGGGCTATTTGCATGCTAAGGAACGTTTGTGGCAAATGGAATTATTAAGAAGAATTGCATCTGGTAGGCTTTCTGAAATTTTAGGAAAAGATTTACTGGAGGTAGATGTGTTTTTTTCATCTCTTGGAATTGATGCAACTGTTGAGAAACAAGTTTTGGCCTTGGATTGTAATTTAAAAGTAAAAACACTTGTAAATGCCTATCTTAAAGGAGTTAACAGTTATATAGATAAAGGAATAACTCCTATAGAATTTACTTTATTAGGTATTGATAAAGAACATTATACTGTTAAAGATATGTATTATGTAACTGCCTACATGGCGTTTAGCTTTGCACATGCTTTTAAAACAGATCCTTTGCTGAGTTATATAAAACAAAATTTAGGAGATGCGTATTTAAGAGATTTAGCAGTTGATGTTGGTGCTCAAGATTTTGATCAGAAAAAGGAGACTAAGGCAAAAGTATATGCACACAGCAAAGTAAATTCAATTCTTAATAAATTACCTTTTCCACAATTTATAGGAAGCAATGGAGTTGTTTTGTCTTCTAAAAAAACAACTACAGGAAGTGTATTGTTTGAAAACGACCCTCATATAGGTTATGCGCAACCCTGTGTTTGGTATCAGGCACATATAAAAACACCAACTTACGAAAATTATGGTTTTTATTTGGGATTAATGCCGTTTCCCTTAATGGCTCACAATAGAGAGTATGCTTTTGGAATTACTATGTTTGAAAACGATGATATCAATTTTTATAATTTTAAAAATCACCCCATAGATACTAGTAAATATATAACTAGTACAGGAGTACATTCATATCAATACAGAAAAAAGAAAATAAAAGTAAAAGGAGAGAGTTCTAAAACAATCACGATTAAAAAAACCATATTGGGAACAGTTTTTAACACCCAATTAAAAACATTAGACTCAATAAACCCTACAGCAGTACAATGGGTGTACAATGAGAAACCAAACGTGGTATTGCAAACTTCTTATGGATTAAATCATGTACAAAATAGCAAAGATTTTGAAAAGGAATTAAGTAGTTTTTCTGCTCCAGGTTTAAATTTTATTTACGGGGATAAAAATAACAACATAGCACTTTGGTCTGTTGGAAAGCTATTTAAATTAAACGGAGCTGTTAATACAAAATTTATTTTAAATGGTTTGGATACTTTACAGACAGAAAAAAAATGGCTTTCTTTTGATAAAAACCCAAAAACAATCAATCCTATTAAAGGTTATGTACTTACATCTAATACACAACCAGGGTTTGTAGATGGAGAATTGTATCAAGGCTACTATTTGCCTAGAGATAGAAAGCTAGCTTTGGAAAAAAGAATCCACTCAAAAGAAAAATTATCTGTAAATAACATAAAGAATATGGCTATTAGTCATACAAATACGATACTTATAAATACAATTAAAAGTATTGTTAAAGGTTTAGACTTAGAGAAGTTGTCAGATGATGAGTTGTTAGTCTTAGATAGATTAGTAAAGTGGAAGGGAAATCATAATTTAGATAATATAGAGCCTGCTATTTATTACAAATTGACTTTTAAATTATTAAAAAAAACGTTTGAGGACGAGTTAGGGGAAGATTTGTTTAAAGACTTTGTACAAACCAATTTATGTAAAAGAACACAAAACAAATATTTAGATAAGGTTGATTCTCCTTGGTGGAATAACATACATACCAAAGAAAAAGAAACTTTTGAAAACATTGTACGTCAATCTTTTAAAGAAACTGTATCTGAGTTAAAAATACAATTAGGAAACGATTTAGAAGATTGGAAGTGGAGGAGAGTCCATACGGTAACTCACAAACATGCTTTGGCAAAAATTAGTGTTTTAAAAAAACTATTAAACGTTGCCAAAACGCCTATTGTAGGAGGGAATGAAACTATAAATAATACAATGTTTGATTATAATGAAGAAGGCATTTATAGTTCAAATGCAGGTCCTTCAACTAGACGAGTTGTAGATTTTAGCGATATAGAAAATTCATGGGCAATTATCCCTACAGGACAGTCAGGTAACTTTTTAAGTCCTTATTATAAAAATCAAGCGGCTTATTACAATGCGGGTAAGTATTATAAAATGCTGATTAATGAAGAAGAAATTAAAAAATCTACTCAAAAATTGGTTTTTGAGTAGAGGAGTTTACTCTTTTAAAAGCCTGATAACATTTTTGTCAAAAAATAGAGAAGCGTTACTGATTTTTTGGAGTTCTAAAATAAGAACGTAGTAAAAATCAGAGCAAGTATAGTCTAGATGTAAAAAGTTTTTTTTGGCAATAATTTTTTTAATCCACGGACGAGCAATACTAAAAGGATTGGCATTGAACCAAAAAAAGGAATCAAATTTTTTTGGATCTACCTTAAAATCAAAAGTAGGTGTTTCTCCAATTTTATAAAGCGAACTTGTTAAAATAACATGTTCCATAGAGTGTGTTGTTTTTGTTAAAAGAGTTTTTATTTCTTTAGAAACTAAGGGTGTTAACTTTGTTAATTCAGGATGCGTAGCTACAGACATCAATCTACATATATGATACAATATAATGGATTTTACTTTGTAATGAGGAGCGTAAATATAACTAAGTGTTAAAAGTTCTTTATTTTTAATTAAATCTGATAGAAAAGATATACTCGCTTCATCTACCTCTGTTAATAAAAGCTGATTACTAAAAACAAAAGTTAAAACATTACACAAAACACAAATATCCATATCGTGTTTCATTTTGGTAGCAAACCAAGTTCTGTAGGCTTTTGTTTGTTGATATTTTTGGGGAATAGAGGTTAAGGGTTTTCCATCATAAGATAGGCTTTCTAGTTTTCTTTTTATATCAATAAGTTCTTGTGGGTTAGAAGTCCCTTTGGCTAAGTAAATAGTAGAGGTGCTGTCTAAATCATCTGGAATATAAATAGCCTTAAATCTATTTAAAAACGGAATACCTGTATATTGACTTACTGATGGTTTTGTAGGGTAGAAACTGTAGGTAAGTCCTGCGTGTTTGTTTTTGTAAAAGTTAAAAGATTGCTTACAATTTTTTAAAATTTCATCAATCAGAATTTGATCTTTTTGCAGAAAACTGTGTTTGATGTTTCTAAGAATAGAAGCCATCAAAGCGGTGAAAAAAATATTTTCGTCGTTATAGATTTTATGATAAAAATAAATTTTAGAAATATATACCCCATGTTTATTTTTATGAGGAGAATCTAAAATTTTTTGAAGAATATTCATACGCTATCAATCAAATAAATCAGAAGAAAGATATCTATCTCCTCTGTCACATATAATAGCAACAACAACTCCATTTTTTAATTGATTGGCAACTTTTACAGCTGTAGCTACAGAACCACCAGAGCTCATCCCTGCAAAAATACCCTCTTCTTTTGCCAAACGTTTAGTCATTTCTCTAGCTTCGGTTTCTGAGACTTCAAGAACAGTATCTACTTTAGAGCGGTTAAATATTTTGGGCAAATATTCTTCGGGCCATTTTCTGATACCAGGAATTTTAGAACCATCACTAGGGTGAGCACCTATAATTTGAATAGTACTATTTTGTTCTTTTAAATAGGTTGAGGTTCCCATAATTGTACCCGTAGTTCCCATTGCAGAAACAAAATGTGTAATTTTACCGTCAGTATCTCTCCATATTTCTGGACCTGTTGTAGTGTAATGTGCTTTCCAATTGTCGTCATTAGCAAATTGATTAAGCATAACATAACCACCTTTAGCTACTTTTTGATCAGCATAATCTCTTGAGCCAATAATTCCAGTTTCTGCAGATGTTAGAGTAACTTTTGCACCATAAGCACGCATAGTTTGTACGCGTTCTATTGTTGAGTTTTCAGGCAAGACCAATTCAATATCAATATGTAGTAATTGCGCAATCATTGCCAATGCAATTCCAGTGTTACCACTTGTAGCTTCAATTAATTTGTCACCATCTTTAATTTCTCCACGCTCTAAAGCACCTTTAATCATGCTATATGCTGCACGATCTTTTACGCTTCCTCCTGGATTGTTTCCTTCTAGTTTTAAAAGTAATTTTACATTTGGATTTTTTACCAATTGTGTACTCTCTACTAAGGGAGTATTTCCTATATATTCTAATAACTTGTGGTACATATGTTTTTAATTAACTAAAGGTGTAACTAATATTTACATTTAAGAATTGATGAACAGAAAAGAATAGACAAGTATATTTTTCATTTTTTAGAATGTAAATTAAAAACTACGGTAATACAAAATATTTGTAATTTTGATATCTAACTTACTAATTGTTACCTAGATTTTATGTTTGCTTCTATGGTATTGTATACAACAGAGTTTTGGGGAACAGATTTTGTGACCCATACGTTTCCTCCGATAATGGAATTTTCTCCCACAATGGTTTCTCCTCCCAAAATAGTAGCGTTTGCATAAATACATACGTGAGACAATACGGTTGGATGTCTTTTTTTGTCTTGCTTGTCTTTACTAACACTTAAGGCACCTAATGTTACACCTTGATAGATTTTTACATATGGCTCTATGATACAAGTTTCTCCAATAACAATTCCTGTTGCGTGATCTATAAAAACAGGAGCTTTTATAGTTGCACCTGGATGAATGTCGGTACCGGTTAATCTATGAGCATATTCGCTCATTAAACGTGCAAAAGAGTAAAGTTTTTGATTGTAAATTTCATGACTTAACCTATGAATAGAAATGGCATAAAAACCTGGGTAGGCCAAGTAAATTTCGTCAATGCACCTTGCAGCAGGGTCAGATTCCATAAAATATTGTGCGTCTTTATTTAAATCTTCTAACACCTTTGGGAGCTTTTCTGCAAATACAAGCCATGTTTTGTCGCAGGTTTCTTTAGTAGATGCACAAGAAATTTTAGCAGCTTTTTTAAACAGAAGTTCTAACTCGTTAAAACCATTTGCCAAGTTGATACGATCATCTAATAGAACGCTAAAAATCTTTTCTGTAAAATCTTCTACACATGTTTTTACACTGTAGTTAATATCAATGTTCTCTTTGATACTTTGAAGTTTCTTTATAATTTCTCTCATACTAAAGTTGTCTAGGCATAAAAGTAAACATTACAATTCTTTAATTAAAAAAATGAGCTGCTATCTTTTGTGTAATTGTTTTGGCTAGCTTGTATTTAGATTCTACTGTCCAACCTGCAATGTGTGGAGATAATAAAACGTTGTCTGCTTTAATTAAATATTCAAAGGCTTTGGGTAGTTGTTTGTTTTCAAAAAGATTTTCAAAAGACAATTTTTCGTATTCTAAAACATCCAAGCAAGCTCCTAATATTTTTTTAGATTGAAGCGCTTTTACCAAATCGTTGGTAACAATTGCGCTGCCTCTTGCTGTATTAATGATATAAAAAGAGTTTTTAAATTGGTTGATAAAATTGGCATCTATCATTTTAAAAGACTGTGTGTTGTGAGGTGTGTGTAAACTTAATACTTGTGTGTTAGCTTGCAATTCTTGCAGGCTAACTTGTTTGCAGTTTTCATCGCCTACATGGTCTTTTAAATCGTAACAAATTACTTCACAATCAAAACCTTTTAGTTTTTTAGCAAACGCTTTTCCCATGTTTCCATAGCCTATCAAGCCAATGGTCTTACCCTCCAATTCTATACCTCTATTGGCTTCTCTTAACCACTGTCCTTGCCTTATTTCCAAGTCGGATTTTTTAAGATTGTTGAATAGAGTTAAAATCATACCCAAAGCATGTTCTCCAACTGCATTTCTGTTTCCTTCAGGAGCAGCAATTAATTGAATGTTTTTACTTTTAGCGTAATCACAATCAATACTTTCTAAACCAGCACCTACACGGGCAATAAATTTTAAATGGGTAGCGGCGTTTATAAAAGTTTTATCAATATTAAACCTACTTCGGATAACAATTCCATCATACAAATGGATTTTAGCCTCAATTTCAGATTTGGTAGAAGTATAATCTTCGTGATTGATACATCCAAAAGAAGACAAATCTTCCTTTAGAACAGGATGATTCTTATCTATGTGTAATATGTTCATTATTTAGGTAATGGTTTTAGTAAATAGCCATTAATATTGTTCTTTTTTGTTAGGAAAGTCAACCAACTTTACGTCTTGGGTATATTGCTTTACAGCATTACTCATGTCATCATATAAATTTAAGTATCTACGTAAAAAACGAGGACTAAACTCATGAGTCATTCCAAACATGTCATGAGATACCAAAACTTGTCCATCAACATCAGAACCAGCACCAATTCCAATCACAGGAATTTTTAGGTTGTTGGCAACAATTTTAGCCAATTTAGCGGGTATTTTTTCTAAGACTAAAGCAAAACACCCTTTAGATTCTAAAAATTTGGCGTCTTCAATCAATTTTTTAGCTTCGGCTTCTTCTTTGGCTCTAACAGTATAGGTTCCAAATTGGTATATAGACTGAGGAGTCAAGCCCAAATGTCCCATTACGGGAATTCCTGCTTGTATAATTCTAGAAATTGAATTTTCTATTTCTATTCCACCTTCTAATTTTACAGAATGTGCTCCAGATTCTTTCATAATTTTTATGGCAGAGCGCAGAGCTTCTTTAGAGTCTGATTGATAGCTACCAAAAGGAATGTCTACAACTACCAAACTTCTTTTAGATGCTCTCACCACACTACTTGCGTGGTAAATCATTTGGTCTAAGGTAATAGGTAATGTGGTTTCGTGACCCGCCATCACATTAGAGGCAGAGTCTCCAACTAAAATAACATCTACGCCAGCAGAGTCAATAATTTTTGCCATGGTAAAATCATAAGCAGTAAGCATTGATATTTTTTCTCCATTGCGTTTCATCTCAATTAGAGAGTTGGTGGTTATTCTTTTGTATTCTTTTTTTTGTGTAGCCATAATTGTAATTAGCATCTAAAAATATTGAAAGTAAAATTACAGTTTATTTATCAGAAATAAAGAATTTAAATTTAGGATTGAACAAAAAACAACTCTTTGCAATAGGTGTTAAGTCTTAGTTTTTTTCTAAAAAAGATTGTTTGTGTCTTAATAAAAATGTCCTTAAATTAAACTTAAACACAAAACAATTGATATTAGAAACAGATAGTTTTAGATTCTCATAAAACGATATACTTATTTCTGATTATCTGTTTTAACTATACAATTGCTAGAGTTAGTGGTGTACAAAAGAATACAATATGGAGAAGCTAGCTTGGTTAACAAGATAAAATTGAATCAGTATTTTTTATTTTGCAAGATTTGTAGATTATTTAGCAAACAAAATACAAAATTAACAGATATTTGTTTTTAGCTAAACAACAATAGTTGCTTAAAACAGATAGTTTAAAGTAAAATTAAAAGAACAAATCAAAGAATTAGAAAAATAAAACCAATGCATTTTTTACCTGAAGATATAGATAATTATGTTGTAAATCATTCCCAAACAGAACCTGAATTGTTACAGGCTTTAAACAAAGAAACTTGGCAAACTATTTTAAACCCACGCATGTTAAGTGGTGCTTATCAAGGTAGAGTTTTGTCTATGATTGCAAAACTCATTCATCCTAAAAATATTTTAGAAATAGGAACTTATACTGGGTACTCCGCACTTTGTTTGTGCGAAGGGATGAGGTCTGATGGAGTTTTGCATACTCTTGATAAAAATGAAGAGTTGTATGATTTACAAAGAAAATATTTTGATTTATCTCCTTGGGCAGACCAGCTAAAACAACACATAGGAAACGCACTACATATAATTCCAACCTTAGAAGAAAAGTTTGATTTGGTTTTTATTGATGCAGATAAATCAAATTATTCAAATTATTTTGATTTAATTATCAATAAGATGAATCCAGGAGGTGTTATTTTATCAGACAATGTATTGTGGAGTGGTAAAATAGTTAAAGAAGCAGACGTAAAAGATATTGATACACAGGCTTTATTAACTTACAATGATAAAATAAATACAGATTCTAGAGTAGAGACGGTGTTGTTACCTATTAGAGATGGTTTAACAATAACAAGGGTTAAGTAAAAATAGTTTTTAGAACAATTTATTTATAAAAAACTACCAAATCTTTCAGAATGACAAGTGTAGCCGTTAGGGAATTTTACTAAATAATCCTGATGCCCTTCTTCTGCTTTCCAAAAAGTGGTAAAAGGTTCTAGCGTGGTTACGGTTTTAGCTCCCCATTTTTTAGAATTGTCTACAATTTTAATAATTTCTTTGGCAATTTCTTTCTCTATATCTGTTTGATAAAAAATGGCAGATCTATAGCTGCTTCCTCTGTCGTTACCTTGTCTATTAACTGTGGTAGGGTTGTGAATTCTATAGAAATAATCTAAAATCTCTTTGTAATTAGTTTTTTCAGAATCGTATGTTAGTTCTATACCTTCTGCATGACCTGGATGGTTTTCGTAAGTGGGAAACTCATTTTTTCCACCCATATAACCAACTTCGGTATCTATAATTCCTGGACGAACTCTAAATAACTCTTCCATACCCCAAAAACATCCTCCTGCTATGTATGCTTTTTTGTAATTTTCCATAGATGTATTGATTTAGTACTCTTTTTTAGAAGAGTTTTATTTTGTTTGTAATAGCATAGACTCTGAATTAATGCAATAACGCAATCCGCTTGGTTCAGGACCATCTGGAAATACATGACCTAAATGTGCATCGCAAGTATTGCACAACACCTCTACTCTGGTAGTTCCAAAAGACGTATCTTTTAAATAGGCAATGGCGTTGTTCTCTATAGGTTGAGTAAAACTAGGCCATCCTGTACCAGAATTAAATTTTATATCAGAATTAAATAAAGGGGTATTACAGCAAATGCAATTGTAAATTCCAGCATTATAAATACCACACAGAGCTCCAGAGTGTGGGCGTTCTGTACCTTTTTTACGTGTAATTCTAAATTGTTCTGGAGTTAATAGCTTTACCCAGTCTTCTTCTTGTTTTTCAACTCGTGTATTGGGTTTTGGAGATCCGTTTACAGCGTAACTTATCACATCTTTCCAAGTAAGTATCTTATTTTCCATCGTTAAAAGCTGTTTAAATTTGTTGTCTAAAATTATAAAGAAAATAAAGAGCAACTATCTAGTAAAACTTACTTTGTCTTTATTTTGTTAGTGTCTAATTTATGGAATTTTAGAAAAAAATAGAGTTTTTAAATGCTAAAAAATTACTTCAATGGATTCATCTCAATTTTTTTCCAACTAAATTTTTGTACCACTGTTGCTGTTTCTAAAACTACAATTGCTGGGTTGGCTCTACTTATGGTTTTAAGTGTAGTGCCATCGCAAAAAAGAATTTTAAAAGGTAAACTATTTTGTGTAATGGTTTCTTTTACCAGCTTAGAACCACTGCTAGAAACTGCGTACACTATATATCCGTTTTTTTTAGCTTTGTTGTAAAGGTCTATTATAGTTGCCCACGATTCTTTAGGAGAATTTTCTAGTTTGTTTGCCACAATTAAAATAGCTTTTGGAGCATCTAAAATAGCTTCTGTTAAATCATCAGAATCAGACTCTAAGTAAAAGTCGTGTACAGGTGGAATTTCTCCATCATCTTTGTATTCCATTCCTTGTCTAATATTTTTACCCACTGCATAAGCTCTAAAATCGATAATAGGAAGATAAGTTAAAGCGTAATAAACTACGTATAGAGAAGCGGTAATAGTACTAAATAAGATCCACTGAGAACCTATTTTGTTAAGAATTGGCTGAATAAATCGTTGGTATTTCAGCATCCAAATAATAAGAAAAATAAAAAGAATATTTTTATAAAACGTAGCCCACGGACTTAGTGTAATAGCATCACCAAAGCAGCCACAATCAGTAACTTTGTCGTAAAAAGCAGAATACCAAGTTAAAAATAGAAACAAGGCGGTTATAGAGAATAAGCTCCAAAGGGTAAGTTTAGTTTTGTAACCTATTAAAATAGCAATTCCTAAAAGTAGTTCTGTAAATATGAGTATTATAGCAAAGGGCAGTGCGTAGGGAATTAAAAATTCTAGATTTAAAACATCTGCACCAAAATATTCTTCAAATTTATAAGCAGACCCCAAAGGGTCTACCAATTTTACAAATCCAGAAAAAATAAACAAAACTCCAGTAAATACTCTAAATAGTTGTGTAATAAAATTAGGGAAAGTCATGGCTTATTATAGAGTTAAATGAATCATAGCAAAAACAGCGTAGTTAATCATGTCTTGATAATTTGCATCTATACCTTCAGACACCAATGTTTTACCTTTGTTATCTTCTATTTGTTTTACACGCAACAGTTTTTGTAAAATCAAATCAGTTAAAGAGCTTACTCTCATTTCTCTCCAAGCTTCTCCGTAATCATGATTTTTATTCAACATCAATTCCTTAGTAATCGTACTGTGTTTTTTGTATAATTTTACAGCCGCTTCAGTATCCAAGTCAGGTTGGCTAGCAACTCCTTTTTCTAATTGAATTAAAGCCATAATGCAGTAATTAATAATTCCTATAAATTCAGAAACCTCTCCTTCATCTACTTTTCTTACCTCATTTTCTTGCAATTGTCTTATGCGCTGCGCTTTTATAAAAATTTGATCTGTCAAGCTAGGCAATCGTAAAATACGCCAAGCACTACCGTAATCGCTCATTTTTTTAGAAAATAAATTCTGACAATCGTTAATTATTTTATCGTATTGTTCCAATGTATGAGACATAATGCGTATTTTTCTGTATTTTAGATACAAAAAACAAATTTAAGAAACTATTACGAGTTTCCGTCTATCAATAAACCAAAAGTATACCAATGCAAAACACTATTAATTGTAAAGGAACGCTTATCGATTTTGAAACTCCTAAAGTGATGGGGATTTTAAATATTACTCCAGACTCTTTTTTTGATGGAGGAAAGTATAAAAATGAAAAAGAAATTTTAAATCAGGTAACTAAAATGTTGGCTGATGGGGCTACATTTATAGATGTAGGAGCCTACTCTTCAAGGCCTGGAGCAAAACACATTACACAAGAAGAAGAGTTGTGTAGAATTGTAACCGTTGTAAAATTACTTATTGGTCATTTTCCATCTATTTTAATATCAGTAGATACTTTTAGAAGTAAAGTTGTGGAGGCTTGTGTAAGAGCGGGTGCTTGTATAGTGAACGATATTTCTGGAGGAGATTTGGATGAGAAAATGTTTGAGACTATAGCAAAATTAAAAGTTCCGTACATTGTTATGCATATGCAAGGAAATCCGCAAACGATGCAACAGGCTCCAACGTATAAAAATATAGTAACAGAGGTTTTTTATGAGTTATCCAAAAAAGTCCAAAAATTAAATAATTTGCATGTACATGATGTAATTATTGATGTTGGTTTTGGATTTGGTAAAACGGTGGCTCATAATTTTGAATTGTTAAAAAACTTAGACTATTTTCAAGAAATGAATTTGCCAGTGTTAACAGGTGTGTCAAGAAAATCTATGTTATACAAACCATTAGGGGTAGCGCCTAACAAAGCTTTAAATGCAACAACGGTTGCCAACACAATTGCTTTGCAAAAAGGTACACAAATACTAAGAGTTCACGATGTAAAAGAAGCTGTAGAAGCTATTAAAATATTTAATTTAAGTCAAAAATAAAAAAGATGGAAAACTTAACAGGGCAAAAAGCCATTATTACAGGAGGTAGTAGAGGACTTGGAAAAGCAACAGCAATTGCATTTGCAAAACAAGGAATAGAGGTTGCTATTACAGGTAGAAACAAAGAAAAGTTAGAAGAAACGGTAGCAGAATTAAAAGCGTTAAATGTTAAAGCAACGTATGCTGTTTTTGATGTGGGTAATTACGAGGAAGTAAAAATAGGAATTCAAAAACTATTGACAGATTTAGGAGGTGTAGATATTTTGGTTAATAATGCAGGTATTGCTGCATTTGGAACCTTAAATGATATGGAAGTAGCGCAGTGGTCTAGTATTATTCAAACCAATGTAATGGGAATGTATTATGTAACTAAACAAGTTCTACCTCATTTAATAGCGCAAAATAAAGGAGATATTATCAATGTGTCATCTACTGCAGGATTGAGCGGAAATGCAACCACATCAGCCTATTCAGCTTCTAAATTTGCAGTTATTGGAATGTCAGAATCATTAATGAAAGAAGTACGTAAAAACAACATTCGTGTGTGTACTTTAACGCCTAGTACAATAGCTTCTGACATGTCTTTAGAATTAGGAATTACAGACGGAAATACAGATAGCGTATTACAACCACAAGATTTTGCAGAGCTAATTGTAGCAGGATTACAATTGCCTAGAAGAGCCATGTTAAAAAGCGCAGCTTTGTGGTCTACAAATCCATAATCATAAAAACAAAAGTGAAATAAATTGGGCTGAATATTATAAAGAATAAAAAACAGTATTTAAGTTACCAATTTAAAGAGCAGGCTACCTAAATAGTTTTTCTTAATTTTAACCCACTTAAAAAAGAAACCCAAGTGTCAGATTATTTAGACGGATTAAACCCTCCTCAACGCGCAGCTGTTGAGCAGATGGAAGGACCCATGATTATTATTGCAGGTGCAGGATCTGGAAAAACAAGAGTGTTAACCTACAGAATTGCCCATTTGTTAAAAAATGGAGTAGACTCTTTTCAGATATTATCGTTAACGTTTACTAACAAAGCGGCTCGAGAAATGAAAGAGCGTATTGGAGCTGTGGTAGGAAAAAGCGAAGCAAAAAATTTGTGGATGGGAACTTTTCACTCTGTTTTTGCTAGAATTTTACGTTCTGAAGCGGATAAATTAGGTTATCCGTCTAGTTTTACAATTTATGACATGCAGGACTCTCTACGTTTGATGAATTCTATTATCAAAGAAATGGGTTTGAACAAAGAACAGTACAAGTCCAAAGCCTTATTAGGCAGAATTTCTCAGTTTAAAAATAATTTAATCACCGTTAAGGCTTATAGAAACAATCCAGAGTTGATTGAGGCAGATACCCTTGCGATGCGACCTCAAATGGGAGTTATTTATAAAGAGTTTGTAGATAGATGTTTTAAGGCTGGAGCCATGGATTTTGATGATTTGTTGTTACGTACCAATGAGTTATTAGTGCGTTTTCCAGAAGTATTGTCAAAATATCAAGATAGATTTCGATATGTAATGGTAGATGAGTATCAAGATACCAACCATTCACAATATTTAATTGTACGTGCTTTGGCAGATCGTTTTCAAAATATTTGTGTGGTAGGAGATGATTCTCAATCTATTTACGCATTCCGTGGAGCAAACATTAACAATATATTAAATTTTCAGAAAGATTATCCTGATGTTAAAACCTTTAAACTAGAGCAAAACTATAGATCTACCAGTAATATTGTAGAGGCTGCAAATAGTTTGATAGAGAAAAACAAAACACGCTTAGATAAAACCATTTTTACGGCAAACGAAGCGGGCGGGAAAATAAAAATAATGAGAACCTTGTCTGATGGAGAGGAGGGACGTTGGGTGGCAAATTCTATTTTTGAAAATGCTATGAACCAGCAAATGACCTATGACAATTTTGCGATTTTATACAGAACGAATGCACAATCTCGTGCTATGGAAGATGCCCTACGCAAAAAAGGAATTAAATACAAAATATTTGGAGGATTATCTTTTTATCAACGTAAAGAAATAAAAGATTTATTAGCTTATTTGCGAGTCTTAATTAATCCAAACGACGAAGAAGCTTTAAAAAGGATTATCAATTATCCAGCAAGAGGAATTGGTAGTACAAGTATGGATAAGTTGTCTGTTGCAGCCAATCATTACGGAAAGTCTATTTTTGGAATTATTCAAGATTTAGATAACACAGATATTAAAATACAAGCAGGAACAAAAAACAAACTGAATAATTTTGCAACACTAATAGAAAGTTTACAAATATCTGCACAGACAAACAATGCGTTTGAAGTAGCAGATGAGGTGGTAAAAAGAATAGGTTTGATAAAAGACTTACAGGTTGATGGAACTCCAGAAGCAGTAAGTAAAGTAGAAAATGTTCAGGAATTGTTAAACGGAATAAAGGATTTTATAGAGGAACGAAAAGAACAAAATTTAGACGATAGTTTGACTTCTTTTCTAGAAGACGTTGCATTGGCCACTACTCAAGATTCTAAAGAAGATGATGAACCTCAAGTTTCTTTAATGACCATTCACCTGTCTAAAGGTTTGGAATATCCATACGTATATATTCCTGGAATGGAGGAAACTTTATTTCCCTCTGCCATGAGTATCAATACTCGCAGCGAACTAGAAGAAGAAAGACGTTTGTTTTATGTAGCCTTAACTCGTGCCGAAAAGCAATGTTACTTAAGTTTTGCACATACTCGTTATCGCTGGGGGAAATTGATAGATTGTGAACCTAGTAGGTTTTTAGAGGAAATAGAAACACAATATATAGAACATTTAGCACCACAAAGAAATAAAGTGGTAGCCAATCGGTTTGTAGATGGTGATCTGTTTGAGGATGATATTCCTAGAGATAAAATTCGTTTCCGTAAGCCAGTATCTAGATCTATTCGTAATCAAGAAAAACCAACAGAAAAAAAAACACCTTTTAAGCAACCTCAGAATTTAAAAAGAGTCACCCCCAAGTTAGCAGAACAATTAGGAGCTAAAAAAGAAACTCAAAAATTGAGTATAGGAAACAAAGTAAGCCATGCCAAATTTGGAAAAGGACAAGTTTTAAATGTAGAGGGAACAGGGGTAAATGTAAAAGCAGAGGTAAAGTTTGAGGGAGTAGGAACGAAAAAAATTTTATTGCAATTTGCCAAACTAAATATTTTAGAATAGGGTTTGGATGTGTTTTTATAAAATTAGCAACAAAGAATGATTCTTAAAAAAAACAGTAAAAACAAAAGGTAAATATATTTTCCTTTTACAATAAATAATTGTTTATTGTAAAAACAATAGTTGATGCAATACGTTTGTCTAAACGTATCTACAAAGCAACAAATAATACTTAAAATAAAATATGGGTTTTGATTTAGAATACAATTCTGAAAGAAGCACTTTGATTATTCCAGAATACGGAAGACATGTACAGAAATTAGTAAATCACTGTATTGCGCTAGAAGACGACGATGAAAGAAAGAAAATGGCACACGCTATTATAAATGTCATGGGTAATTTACAGCCTCATTTAAGAGATGTTCCAGACTTTAAGCATAAGTTATGGGATCAGTTGTTTATCATGTCTGAGTTTCAACTAAAAGTAGATTCCCCTTATGACAAAATAACGAAAGAAGAAGTAAATGCCAAACCCGAAAAGTTAAACTATCCAAAATCTGCAAGTAAATATAAATTTTACGGGAACAACATACAAACTATGATTGACGTTGCATTGAGCTGGGATCAAGGAGAGTTGCGAGAAGCTTTGGTGCTAAATATTGCAAACCATATGAAAAAGTGTTACTTAAATTGGAATAAGGACACGGTAGAAGATTTTGTAATTTTTAAGCATTTAAATGATTTGTCTAAAGGAGAAATTGATTTAAGAAAAGCGGATATTGAATTGGCTCAAAGTGGGACTTTGTTGCGAAAAAGTAATTCTGGAAGAATGAATAATAGCCAACAAAAAACAAATACCAATCGCAATACAAACGCAAGAAAGTACAGTAACAACAACAAACATCGTAAATAGTTTTACTACATGGCAACATTTAAAGTAGAAGGAGGACATCAATTAAAAGGTGAAATAACTCCACAAGGAGCAAAAAATGAAGTATTACAAATATTGTGTGCTGTTTTACTAACTCCAAAAAAAGTGACGATAGAAAACATCCCTAATATTATTGATGTAAATATGCTAATTGTTATTTTAGGCAATTTAGGAGTAAAAGTAAATAAACTAGATGCGCATACGTACAGTTTTCAAGCGGATGAGATTGATGTAGAGTACTTAAAATCTGCTGCTTTTAAAAAAGATGGTAAAAAATTACGTGGTTCTATTATGTTGGTAGGACCTATGTTAGCTCGTTTTGGAAAAGGATACATCCCTAAGCCAGGAGGAGATAAAATAGGAAGAAGAAGATTAGATACGCATTTTGAGGGGTTTGTAAATCTTGGAGCGGAGTTTAGGTATAATAAAGAAGAACATTTTTACGGAGTAGAAGCAGACTGTTTACAGGGAGTAGATATGTTGTTAGATGAAGCCTCAGTAACCGGAACGGCAAACATTGTAATGGCCGCTGTATTGGCAAAGGGAACTACCACTATTTACAATGCAGCTTGTGAGCCATATTTGCAACAGCTGTGTAATATGTTGAATAGAATGGGCGCAAAAATAACAGGTGTAGGTTCTAATTTATTAACCATAAAAGGAGTTGAAAATTTAGGTGGAACAAATCACCGAATTTTACCTGATATGATTGAGATTGGTTCTTGGATTGGAATGGCTGCCATGACCAAATCAGAATTAACCATCAAAAATGTGTCTTGGGAAAACTTAGGACAAATACCACGTGTATTTAGAAAATTAGGAATCAAATTAGAGAAAAGAGGAGATGATATTTATATTCCTCAGCAAGATTCTTACGAGATAGAAAATTATATTGATGGTTCTATGTTAACCGTTTCTGATGCTCCATGGCCAGGTTTTACTCCTGATTTATTGAGTATTGTTTTAGTTGTAGCAACACAAGCGCAAGGAACTGTTTTGGTACATCAAAAAATGTTTGAAAGTAGATTGTTTTTTGTAGATAAGTTAATAGACATGGGAGCAAAAGTAATTTTGTGTGATCCACACAGAGCTACTGTAGTAGGAATGAATCATGAATACAACCTAAAAGCAACAACTATGACGTCTCCAGATATTAGAGCAGGGATTTCTTTATTAATTGCTGCGTTATCTGCAAAAGGTACGAGTACCATTCACAATGTAGAACAAATTGATAGAGGATATCAAAATATTGTAGAAAGATTACAAGCTGTGGGTGCCAAAATAGAAAGAATTGCTTAGTTGTGACGAAGTGTAGAAAAGCAGTAGAAAAAGATATTGATTTTGTTGTTGATTTATTTGATGCTTATCGAGTTTTTTATCGCAAATAATCAGATTTAGAACAGGCTAAAAAGTTTATTTTAGAACGATTGAAAAACAAAGATTCTGAAATTTATGTTGCAAAATCAAAAAAAAATCAATGTATAGGGTTTGTTCAATAATTTAAAACAAAAAGCTGTCTTTCTAGATAGCTTTTTGTTTTATCAATAAAATCTAAATATTAACAACATCCACCGCCATCATAGTGGTAGGTAGATTCTGAAAAGAAAATATCATCTCTTCCTAAATCTTTTAAAGCTTGTGCCGTTTTATCGCAAATAGCTAAAGGTTGATTTTTTAATAAGGTGTGTCCTTTTCCATCGTCAAAATAGTCTCTATCGCCATAATAAATAGCTGCTTTACCTGTAAAAATACAAGGACCATCTTCTGGCATTGGATCTTTAATAGCGGCAACCTCTATAGATTCTATGTAAATTAATTCCTCAGTAGGGTAATTTTTAGGATCTAAAATACGGTAAGGCTTTCTGGCTCTAATTTCAATGGTTCCAAAACCAGCATCGGTTAAAGCTTTTACATAGTCTGCAATAGATAAACTTCCGCTTAAACACAAAGCACGCAAACGTTCATCATTACGCAAAGTATCGTTCATTTCCTGCTCACAGGTAGGATCGCTCATTACCAACTTTCCGTGAGGTTTTAATACACGATACATTTCGGCAATAGCTTTCTTTAAATCGTCAGACTTAAAAATATTGAACAAACAGTTTTGAGCAGCCACATCAATAGAATTATCTTCTACAGGCAAAGCCATAGCATCTCCTTTGCGTAAATCCACAAATTCTTTTTTAAACCAGTCGTTTTTTTCTTCTGCTTCAATAAAGTTTTTTGCAGATGCTTCTAGCATTTCGTCAACTACATCTAAACCAATAACGCCCCCTTTATTTCTATTAAAATAAGCAAATTGTAACAATTCCATTCCGCCACCTACACCTACATACAGTATTTTAGGATTGTTGGTTAAGTCTCTAGCATGTACGGTAGAACCACATCCGTAGTTCATTTCTTGCATAATTTTAGGAATGGTTAAACCAGGTAATTCCCAAATAGGATTGGTGGTACAACACAAACCAATATCAGGCATTAAAGCGGCCTCTTTATATACGTCTTTGGTTGTTTCTAAATAACTCATATTTTATAAAGTTTTAATCAATTCCTTGTACAGTGTGATTAGTTGAGGTTCCGCTTTGGCTGCCATTTCAAAAATCTCAGGAATGTTAATAGGTTTTAAATTATTTGGGTCGCATTCATCCGTTAAAACAGATATGGCAATGCAAGGTAACTTTAATTGGTTGGCTACAATAACCTCAGGAACAGTGCTCATTCCAACAGCATCAGTCCCAATAATTTTTAAATATTTATATTCAGCTTTAGTTTCTAACTGCGGTCCAACAACAGCTGCATATACACCTTTATTCAGCTTAATATTGTTTTCTTTAGCTATAGTTTGTAACTGATCGTTTAAATCTTTATGATAGGGAGTAGACATATCCACAAAAATATTCCCGAATTCTTTCGCATTTTTAAAGGCTAGGGGAGATCCTCCTTGTAGGTTGATATGATCTTCTATCAGCATTAATTCTCCTTTGTTAAAATTAAGGTTGATGGCACCTGCAGCGTTAGAAATTAACAATTGCTGAATACCCAAAGCCTCCATAACACGAACTCCGTAGGTGATTTCGTTAAAATTATAGCCTTCGTACAAATGAAAACGACCGTTCATTACCACAACAGGTTTGTTTGCAAAGGTTCCAAAAATTAATTTTCCGGCATGAGATTCTAAAGTTGCATCTACAAAATGAGGAATGTCCGTATATTTAATAACACGTTGTATGTCTATTTCATCAACTAATTTTCCTAGACCTGTTCCTAAAACAATACCAATTTCAGGAGTTTTGATACCTTGTTTGTGTAAAAATTGTAAGCTTTCTTGTATGTGTTCTTGCGTCATTATTATTTATAATTTTTTACATGGTGCGCTAAAAATGATTTGGGTCCAATATCCTCCAACAAATCAATATCATTTAGTTCGTCTAAAAAGGCAATTTCTTCGTTAGTTAAGTTTATTAATGTATCTCTTAATACGGTATCTGTGCTCCAATTTTTATTCGTAAAAACATCGGTTCTAGGTTCGTTCAATCCTAGTAAATAATAGCCTCCATCTTCTGATGGACCTATTACAGTTTGATGTTTTACTTGCTCAAAAGCATCTTCTATAATTTCTTGAGAAAGCGTGTCAACATCGCTACCAATAATTACAATGTCTAAATATCCAGCTCCAAAACCTTTAAAAAAAGCGTCTTGCATTTTTTTACCTAAGTCTCCGTCAGATTGAATCATTTTCATAAAACCGCCTTCGTCCCAAATATCATTAAACTCAATTTCATCAGTATAAAATACCCATTTATCTACCTCTAAATTTTTAGTGATGTTGTGTGTATGGACTAATAATTGTTGATATACAGCCAAAGCAACTTCATCAGAAGTATCTTTTGCCAAACGTGTTTTAACTTTTCCTAGTTCGGGTTTACGAACAAATATAATTAAAAGTTGATCACTCATATTTTTATTTCTTTTTATTACTGCTTAACTATGCTACCACTCCTTGACAACTACTACCTTCACCAGCAGTACATCCGTAACAATGTTGTGATACAATAATATTTCTTTTTTGTAAAGCCTGAGCATCAAAATCAGACAAGTGTTTTCCTGTAGTTGCGACCTTTAAGTCTAATTGCTGATTGAAATCACAATCGTATAAATAACCATTCCAATCTACAGAAATGGTGTTTTTACACATGACATTTTCTACGGCAGATGGATTGTAAGCATCTACCAATTCGTCCATATAATCTTCGTAATTTTCACTAGCTACTAAAAACTCTAAAAATCTACTAACAGGTAAATTGGTAATGGCAAATAAATTGTTAAATGTAATGCCAAAATCTTCTAGTAAAGCGGTTTTAAATTCCTTTTCTAATTCGGATTGATTTCCAGGTAGAAAAGCTCCAGAAGGATTAAAAACCAAATCTAATTTTAAACCACTACCTTCAACACCATACCCTACTTTGTTTAATTCTTTTAAAGCTTCTATAGAAGCATCAAAAACACCATCGCCACGTTGTTTATCTGTTTTTCCTCTTTTGTAAAAAGGTAAAGACGATACTACGTGTACATTGTGTTTTTTAAAAAATTCAGGCAAGTCGTAATACTTTTTATTAGCTCTAAGAATGGTTAGGTTAGAACGCACAATAAAATCTTGCACACCAATTTTACTTGCTTCTTCTACAAACCATCTAAAGTTAGGATTCATTTCTGGGGCACCACCCGTTAAATCTAAAGTTGTTGCACCCGATTCTTTTAATTTGTTTAAACACAATTGCATGGTTTCTGTGGTCATAATTTCTTTACGATCGGGACCTGCATCTACATGACAATGTGAACAAACCTGATTACACATGTAACCTACATTGACTTGGAAAATTTCTAGTTTAGTTGGTTTTAATGGAAACTGATTGGTTTCAGAAACCTTTTGTTTAAAAGTAGGTAGCTCTCCATTGGCAAAAATTCCGCTATTAAATAGGGCTAATTGATTTTTAGGATCGGCTAAACTATCTTTTCTTTTTGCGAGTGATTTCATTTTTTTGAGTAGTAATGAGTAGTAAGTACAACGTACAGAGTTCTTGTGATACAATAATCTTAGTATTTTCTCCTAAGTAGTATCTTTACATCGACAATTTGTCGTATTTTTTCATCATCTGTACACCGTGAACTAATGTAGCTCCCGATTTTATAGCAGCGGCTACATGTACGGCTTCCATCATTTCTTCTCGCTCCAAACCACGCTTTAAACCATCACTAGTATATGCATCAATACAATAAGCACATTGAACTGTATGAGAAACAGCCAAGGCTATTAAAGATTTTTCTCGAGCTGTTAAAGCTCCTTCTTCAAAAACTTTCCCATAATATTCAAAAAACTTATCTCCTAATTCTTGATCCCATTCGCTAATCTTCCCAAAATCTTTTAAGTCTTTTGGATCGTAATATGTTTTTTGCATTGTTTGTTTTTTATTGCTTGTTTAAGTTCCAGTTATAGGTTTTAAAATCTACGTTAGCATCTTTAGAAATTTTTGTATCGCTATACTGATTGATAAAAGTAATCAAATCTCCTGATTGTATAAAATCATCTTTAAACCAATTAAAAATTTGAGAAATTTTTATGTTTTCTTTGCTGATAAGATTACGTTTAGGGTTGTTGATAAATTTTTTAATTCCAGTATTTAACAATGTCTCTATGTTTTTTTCTGAAAAAGCTATGTTTGGTAACGCAGGGCAAGAAATAGAGGCACAGTTAATTGCTACATGTATACGAGGGTCGTTAAATGTTTTTCTTAAAATTTCATGTTCTATAAAATTTAAGGTATAGGTTTTACTCCCTACTTTTGCAAGCGGAATTTCCCAAGCATTTTTATCGTTTTGTTTGATGTCTAAAATAGATTTTAAAGGATAGTTGTTTAAAATTAATTGAATAGTATATGCGTTGTACGCATTTACCCAAAAAGCTTTGGCTTTGTTGTTAGACCACTTTTTGTTAGGAGTTGTGTTGTTTAAGTAAGAAAGGTATTGATTTAATAAGTATTGATCTTTTTTAAAAGTATCATAATTAACCCATCCTTCTGCGTTGACGTTTTTTTGTAATAAATGATTCCAAATAGTATCTTGAGCAAAACTGTAAGAGCTTAACAATAGCAATAGGCTACATATTATTATTTTAGGGCAGATTAATTTCATAGAGAGAAGTTAGTTAAAAAATATGAATATTTTGATGTATTAGTTGTAGAAATATCTATGATATTGCATAATAGTATCCGTTTCTTGTAGAGGTAGCTGATTCGTATTTTATTTATTATTTTTGTGACACAAAATTTAGAAAACTAATTTTATGAAAGCATATGTATTTCCTGGACAAGGAGCTCAGTTTACAGGAATGGGGAAAGATTTGTACGACAACTCTCCATTGGCTAAAGAATTATTTGTAAAAGCAAACAATATTTTAGGGTTTGATATTACTAAAGTTATGTTTGAAGGTTCTGCTGAAGATTTAAAGCAAACCAACGTAACACAACCAGCAATATTTTTACACTCTGTAATTTTAGCAAAAGTTTTAGGAGATGCCTTTAAACCAGCTATGGTGGCTGGACATTCTTTAGGAGAATTGTCTGCTTTGGTAGCTATTGGGACTTTGTCTTTTGAAGATGGATTAAAATTAGTTGCTAAAAGGGCAGATGCTATGCAAAAAGCGTGTGAGTTAGAATCTGGAACCATGGCAGCTATTTTAGGGTTAGAAGATACGGTTGTAGAAGAAATATGTGAAACAACAGAAGGAATTGTTGTAGCAGCAAATTATAACTGTCCTGGGCAGTTGGTAATTTCTGGATCTTTTGTAGCAGTTGAAAAAGCTTGTGATTTGGCAAAAGAGAAAGGAGCACGCCGAGCTTTATTATTACCTGTTGGAGGAGCATTTCACTCACCATTAATGGCACCTGCTAAAGAAGAATTGGCTGCAGCTATTAAAGCAACACAGTTTAACCAGCCCTCTTGTCCTGTGTACCAAAATGTAGTAGCTAAGGCAGTTACATTGCCAGAAGAAATTAAAGAAAATTTAATAGCTCAGTTAACAGGTGCTGTAAAATGGACACAATGTGCACAAGCTATGATTGCTGATGGAGTTACAGAGGTTGTTGAGGTTGGACCAGGTAAAGTTTTACAAGGTTTGTTTGCTAAAATAGATAGATCTATAACTAGAAGTAGTGCGGAGGTATAATAAAATAACGCATTAAAAAAAACCTCGGTACTAGTACCGAGGTTTTTTTTAATGCGTTATTTTTGGTAGGCAATATGCATACTCTATTTATACAAGGAGTAAATGATTGTTTTGATAAAACAAATCGTTGACAATAGCTGTTTGCAGTATTCTTATAATAGATTTTTTGAGGAAACTTAAAAAAAAGCCAACTTTTCTTAAGTTGGCTTTTACGAGTGTTATTCTTATTTAATCAAAGCATTTGTTTAGTACATTTTTCATAACAGCATAAGAAGTAGACGCTCCTGGCGAAGCACCTAAAAGAGCTGCTATAGATTTATCTTTAGATATAATAATTTCTGTTCCAAACTGTAGTTTACCTCCTTTTTTTTCGTCTTTTTTAATAATTTGAACACGCTGACCAGCTACAACTACTTTCCAATCCTCATCTTTTGCATCAGGATAAAACTCTCTAAGCATATCCATTCTATCTTTAAAACTTAAACTTACTTGTTTTACTAAGTAGCCTACAAGCGACAAATTGTTATATCCAGCTCCTAATAGACTCATGATGTTGTCAAACTCTACTGATTTTGGTAAATCTAAAAAAGAACCGTTTTTTAAGAATTTAGTAGTAAAGCCGGCGTAAGGTCCAAACAACAGTTCTTTTCTACCATCAATTATGCGTGTATCCATGTGTGGAACAGACATAGGAGGAGCCCCCTTTTTTGCTTTTCCGTATACTTTTGCGGCATGTTGCTTTATAATTTCAGGATTGGTACAGCGTAACCAAAGCCCGCTAATAGGAAAACCTCCATATCCTCTAGCTTCTTTAATATCTGATTTTTCTAATAAAGGCAAAGCACCACCACCAGCACCAATAAATAAATAGTTAGCAACTATTCTCCAATTTTCTCCTGTATTTTGTTCTTTAACACTTAACAACCAACGTTTGTTTTTTGTTTTTTGAACATCAGTAACATTGCTGTGGTTTACTAAATTAACATGAGGTTGTTTGGATAAAAAACAAAATATTTGTTCTGCAATTTCTCCAAAATTAACATCATATCCCTCTTTAAAAAAAGTAGCGGCAACCTCAGATTTTTTACTACGATTTTCCATCATTAATGGAATCCATTCTTTTAATTGCTCTGTATCTTTAGAAAAGACCATGCCTTTAAAGTACTCAGTTTCTTTTAAAACGTTCCATCTTTTTTCTAAAAAATCGACATCTTTTTTACCCTCTACAAAACTAATATGCGGAATAGAAGACAAGCACTTGTCTATATTCTGAATGTATCCTTTTTCAGCACAATCTTTCCAAAAATCCAAACTTTCGTAAAATTGAGTAGCGGTTTTAAGTGCTTTTGTTGGATCTATTTTTCCGTCTTTTTCAGGAGTATAGTTTAATTCACAATTTCCAGCATGTCCAGTCCCGGCATTGTTCCATGCCTCTGAACTTTCTTCTGCCATTTGTGGCAACTTTTCAATAATAGTAATTTTCTTTCCTGGAAATTTTTCAAAAAGTAAAATTGCCAATGTAGCACTCATAATTCCTCCACCAATCAGTACAAATTCAGAATGTTTGATGGTATTATTTTTAGAAGTTGTTTTTTGGGACATTGTTTAGAACCTTTTATTTTTAATGATTGCAAAGATATAGGTTTCATAGCATAAATCTAGACCCATAACTCAATTAAGATGAATGTCAGGGTGAATAAATTAAAAATCTAACAAAAACTGCTTAGATGCTAAATTATAAACAAAATAAGAAGTTGTTCTTAATAAATCATTTTAGGCGTATAAAAAAGATCTCTTAAGCGTAAATCGTTATTTCTATTTAGTCTACCTAGTATTTTAAAAAATACTAAAGCTGTAATATAGGCATCACCATAAGCAGTATGTCTGTCTTTCTTTTTAACTTTTAATTCATCACACACCTGATCTAAACTATAATGTTTGTTATAAACATCAGAATATACTTGGTGTTTGGTTTTTTTAAATAAAGTTCCAGTATCAAGTGTTTTGTTTTTAAGATTAGGTAAGCCCATTCTTTTTAACGCAAAATTGATACAGTTAACATCAAAACTAATATGATGTCCAATTAAAATGGCTCCTTCTATATATGCTAAAAATTCAATAACAGCTTCTTGTTCAGTACATTTAGTGTAGTTTCCTTTTTTTAACAAGCCATGAATAGCGACACTTTCTCTCTTAAAAACATCTTGCTCTAAATACCTTTCAAAAGTATTGCTTACCTCTATGGTTTTATGATTGATAATTACCGCTCCCATAGATAATATTCTATCCGTTTTTGGATTCAATCCAGATGTTTCACAATCAAAAACTACAAATTTAGACTGGGCTATAGACTTGTTTTTTATGTTTTTTAAAGAGTTGGTGTATTTTTTCCAATAGTTGGGTCGTTTTTTAGGGGTAAATAACAACAAAATCTTTTTTAGAGGATTTGTAAACATAGTGTAGGTTTTAAATATTTGTTTGAAAACGTACGGTAATAATTTCTTGAATACTTTTGATGGGTTTAAAACAACGTCGAAGCTTTACTTTTTCAGATTTTGATAATTGCTCTAGTTTGATAAATTTTCCATCATCATCACCTAAAATAGCCAATCCATTTTTGGTTTTAAATTTTAACAAAGCTTTAAAAGCATACGCACAAGCCTCGTATACATCTGCGTTTTGAGGTTCTAACTCACGAAGTTTGTAATATCTTTCTGCGGTATTGTTAATGCCTTCTAAATTATGCTGCAGTGTTAAAATTCTAGCAGCATCAATCAAAGGCATAATAGCTCTTTGTTTAATGTTGAATTGATCTTTGTGAGCACCATCTTGATCTACTAAAAACTGTCTAAAGAAACCAATTGGACTAGGGCTTTTTAAAGCATCTTTGGCCAAAAACATAAAAAAACGATGATTGTTCTTAGTGTATTCGTATACCGAACTAGACATATCTTTTACCAATTTTTTACTTCCATACACATAATTAAAATCAAAAAATATAGCAGTAAGAAGTATGTTTTTATCTGTAGGGTTAAACACCCATTCTTTAAACTGATTTTGCCATTCTTGTTTGCTTAAACACCATTTGGGGTTGCTGGCCATCATTTCTGCTGGGCAATATTCAAAACCAATGGAGTGTAGATTTTTAGTAACAACATCTGCCAATTTCATAAAGAAAGAGCGTGTTTCTTCTAAAAGATGTGTCTCTACATTTTCAAAAATTATTCCATTGTCTTGG
>Ga0209093_1000064_pt1 | contig 54767 bp, 51 predicted proteins | sample SidtaG_4_FD_187450 | JGI IMG/M metagenome (GOLD analysis project Ga0209093, IMG submission 187450) | Marine algal microbial communities from Sidmouth, United Kingdom - Sidmouth_Male1 metaG (SPAdes) (version 2) | ecosystem: Host-associated > Algae > Red algae > Unclassified | place: Sidmouth...
AAAAATAAATTTACCATCTGACTTTGCCATTTTCCGATATACTTCGTTGAAAAGCCTTGTCTTAGCCCCACTAAGACTGCGTTTTTCAACTCGTCTATCAAAAAATAACTTTATCTTAGTTGGTAAATTTATTTTCTCATCATTCCTTAGGTATAATTTTATTGGTGGTAACCTTTGTACAATTCAAAAAATAAAGCGATATTTGCCCATTCGAATAAATAGAAAGCAAAGCTAATGTCTAAAATATGTGATTTAACCGGTAAACGCCCAATTACTGGCAACAATGTTTCGAAGTCGAAAAGAAAAACTAAACGTAGGTTTTTGCCAAACTTACAAACTAAAAAGTTTTTTGTACCAGAAACTGGCCAATGGGTTACTTTAAAGTTATGTACATCGGCTATGCGAACTATTGATAAAAAAGGGGTTTATCAGTATTTAAAAGAAATTGAGAAAAAAGAAGGCAAAAAATTCTTATAAAATTAAAGTGTAATGGCTAAGAAAAGTAAAGACGCACGTCAGCAAATAATATTAGAATGTACAGAGCATAAAGAAAGTGGTATGCCAGGTACTTCGCGCTACGTAACGGAAAAAAATCGTAGAAATACGCCAGATAGAATTGAGTTGAGAAAATTTAATCCTATTTTAAAAAAATATACAATTCATAAAGAAATAAAATAATAACCAAATGGGAAAAGTAAGTAAGAACTCGAGAACCGATAGGGGTTTAGCCGGCGGTGGTAAAGACCACGTAAAGCTTGTTATTTCTGAAAAAAACGAAAAAGGCGGTTACGTTTTTAAAGAAATAATGGTACACAAAGATAAAGTTGATGAAGTATTAAAAGCCCAATCACAGGGTTAATACTTTAACTAAAATAATAATTTTAATCGGCTTCTTTTGCATTGCATCAGAAGCCTTTTTTGTAAAATACTATTGATGTCCATTTTGGTATACCTAACTAGTGTAAGTCAAAAATTAATAAATGAGTGAGCAAGAAAAATCGGCTGCCGAGTTGTGGAAAGAACAATTTGGCATAAGCGAACCTGAAAAAGAAATAATAGCCACTACTACTGATTCGGAGAGCACAGCAATTTATGAAGAAGATGCAGTAGCTGCCTGGAAAGAACAGTTTGGTATTGTTGACCAACCAACACAAACCGAAGCAGAACAAGAAGTTGAAAATCAAGAAAATTTAGATAAAGGTTTAAATAAAACGAAGCGTAATTTTTTTCAAAAAATAACTGCTGCTGTTGCTGGTAAAGCTACCGTTGACGAAACTGCGTTAGATGATATTGAAGAGGCGTTGATTTCTGCCGATGTAAGTTTAGATACTACTATTAAAATAATTGACCGTTTGGAAGCCCGTGTTGCTAAAGACAAATACTTGGGTAGCAGCGAGTTGATGAACATTTTAAAGTCGGAAATTGTTGAACTGCTTTCGGAAAACAATACACCCGATGAAGAAGGTTACGTTTTGCCTGCTGGCACACGGCCACACGTGGTAATGGTGGTTGGCGTAAATGGTGCGGGTAAAACTACTACTATTGGTAAGTTGGCTTATCATTTTAAACAAAAAGGGGTAAAAGTAGTTATTGGTGCTGCCGATACTTTTAGAGCTGCTGCGGTTGACCAAATTAATGTTTGGGCGCAGCGCATTGGGGTTGATATTGTTATGAAGAAAATGGGTAGCGATCCATCTTCTGTAGTGTTTGATACCTTGGCTTCTGCTATAGCTAAAAATGCTGATTTGGTTTTGATTGACACCGCTGGCCGTTTGCACAACAAAAAAGGGTTGATGGAAGAGTTGGCCAAAATAAAACGGGTAATGAGCAAGCAAATACCCGATGCGCCACACGATGTTATGTTGGTGTTAGATGGTTCTACTGGGCAAAATGCGCTGGAACAGGCTAAAGCTTTTTCGGAGTTTACGCAGGTAAGTTCGATGGCGATTACTAAGTTAGATGGTACGGCTAAAGGTGGCGTTGTTATTGCTATTGCCGATCAACTAAAAATACCTATTAAATACATTGGTGTTGGTGAAAAAGCACAGCATTTGCAGGTGTTTAATAAGGCTAATTTTGTGAATACTTTGTTTGAGTAGGGTTATTGCTTTAGCACTTTACTTATATAATGAACGTCCTCTTTATTGATATCAGCAATAAGTAATTGAGGTTGGAAAGATGATAGGTCGATTTTTGTTTCGATACTATTGAGCTTTGTATGAAGTAGTAACTTTCCTTCAATATTGTATAGGTTGATATTGCTGTTTATTAGGGATGGTTCTTTTAAAACTATTTGTACTTGAGATGATACTGGATTAGGAGAAATTGCTAAAATATTTTCTAAATCAAATTCGTAAATATCGCCAAAGACAGGACAGGAAAGGTTTAGTGAATCAAAAGCATACACTAAACTATCGTTATGATATACCTTGCAAAGTGTATTAAAATCGTGCCTAGGAAAACCTAAAGTACAACCTATTCCTTCAATATATCTCAATTTAACATGATGGTGCTCATAAGTAAATTCAATAATTTTTCTATCTCCAGTTGTATCAACTTTCTGTACAGTTGCATCAGTCCAATAATCCTCAATTGTATCACCTACTTCAAAGTTTAAATCCATTATCAATACTTCAGTCTCCCCGTTCCTTAACCAAGTCTTGCCTGAAATCGTATCTTCCCTAATCCAAATTTCAAACAAACCTTTTACAATTTTATAATTTAGGGTATCCACGGTTATTGTTTCCCCAATATATAAATATTCGTCAAGATAAGTACCATCAGAATGATCCATAATCATTTCAAATGTAATTGAATCAACCGGAAACATGGTTTTGTATTGAGCTTTTACATTGATAAAAGTAATACAGAAAAAGAAAAATAATACGATTCTCATTTGTTAGCAATTAGTTGTTCTTTTGTAAGATATGAAAATAAATATTAGTACTACGTATTGTTAGGTTTATTCACTTTATCTTTGACACAATTGTGACAGAAAAAATATACATTGATGGCTTTGCTGGTTTAAATAACTTCGAAATGGAGTTGAATCGGATAAACGTGCTTATTGGTCCGCAAGCGAGTGGTAAAAGTGTGGTGGCTAAGTTGGTTTATTTTAGTAGGTGGTTTCCGTCTTACTTTTTTTCGCAATATGAAAAAAAATATGGTAGCACTCAAATAGATAAAATTGCTAAAGATGAATTGAGAAAAATGTTTCATCCAAATGTTTTTAAACAAAAATTTGAAATTAGATATAAGAACTCATACTTAGATTATTCAATAAGTAATTCATCTAAAACAGACAACTTAAAACTTTCTGGCAATGAACATTTTGTAGCAAAAAATCAAAAAAAATCTGAAAATGATATCATCAAGGATGATGAATTATTTTCTATTGTAAAGAAAAATTTTGGTTACAAGTTTGGGAACGATATGTTGATAATTCCGCGATATTTTACCATTGGGAATTCAAAAACAAACCTCATTCCTGCATCACGAACATTATTAACCCAAGTAAGGCAAATTAGGCTTAAAGTTTTTGATGAAGGTATTCAATCTTCAATTGATCCTTTTTTATCAAGGTTTGTAGCCTCCTATCATCAAATCAGAGATATTTACATAAATAACGAAAAAAGTTTGACTTCAGATAATGATGATATAGTAAGCCATCTTATCAAAGAAATTTTAAAGGCTGATGTAGAGTTTATTAATAACGAAGATTATCTAATTTATGAAGACGGCAGAAGAAATGCGTTAACGCAAGCCTCCTCAGGTGAACAAGCATTAGTGCCCGTTTTACTTCTGCTAAAATACCTTTATGAAAATACGCTTGATGAACGAAAACGTGAAAGTATTTTTTTTGAAGAACCAGAGTTACATATCTTTCCTAAGTTTCAAAAGTTGTTATTGCAATTATTAATAACAGTTTTTAATAATAGAAATAATGATGGTAATCTTTTCATTACAACGCATAGTCCATATATTTTAACTTCTTTAAATAATTTATTACAGGCTGGAGAAATGGAAAAACATCTTAGTAAAGAAAAATTGAAAGCATTAGAGGAGTTAGTTCCGAAAGAATATAGAATTAATCCAAAAGATTTTAGTGCTTTTCAAATAATAAACGGTAAAGCAAAAAATATTGTTGATGACGAAACTGGTTTAATAGCAGAAAATATAATTGATGAAGTGAGTGATAAAGATTTCGATCTATTTAGTCAACTAATAGAATTAGATTATGGAGTGGAAAGCTGATTGCTGCAAGTTGAAAGACCAAAAAAATATTGTTGTAAAAAACAAAAAAGAAAACCCTAAAGAATACAAAGGGAAACTAAGATTTAATAACCCAAACAACTATTTATGCTATGATGTAAATGTTGCTTATCAGTTAAGAAAGGAAAGAAACACAACGGGAAATTGCGATTCACTTTTGGTAGTTTTTAGTACGAAAAATAAAGAGAAATTAAAAGACATTAATAGTACGTACACCCAACAAAAACATTTTATAAAATTTAAAGCTGGTGATCTTTCTGGTGCTTACGCGCAAATTATTTCTACAGTTAAAATTTTAGGTTTCAAAAACGAGCTAAACTTTGGCTATGTAGTCAGAAATCCGAAAAAGAAATTGTATGCTCAAGCTCAGGGTAACTTAAAAAAATACAGCAAAGCCGCAAGAGGCAAAATTCTATTTAAAATATTAAAGTCAAACGAAACCATAAAGTTAAATTGAAAACAAAAACCACAACAACCGACTCAGTCAACGTAATAACTTTAGGCTGCTCCAAAAATTTGGTAGATTCCGAAAATTTAATTGGCCAACTAAAAGGCAACGACATTGAAGTGGCACACGAAAGCAATGCTGATGCCAACATTGTGGTAGTGAATACTTGTGGCTTTATTGATATGGCCAAGCAAGAAAGTATTGATACTATATTGGATTATGCCGATGCAAAAACTAAGGGCGACATTGAGAAATTATACGTAACGGGTTGCCTGTCGGAACGCTACAAAGAGGATCTGTCAAAAGAAATTCCTGAAGTGAACGCTTGGTTTGGTACTATGGATTTACCTTTTTTATTAAAAGAGTTGGGTGCTGACTATAAACACCAACTAATTGGGGAACGCCAAGGTTTAACAACGCCGCAGCACTATGCTTACCTTAAAATATCGGAGGGTTGCAACCGCACTTGTTCTTTTTGTGCCATACCTTTAATGCGAGGTAAACATATTTCCAGACCAATTGAAGACTTGGTTTTTGAAGCCAAAAACTTAGTTAAGCAAGGCGTAAAAGAAATTATGATAATTGCACAAGAGTTGACTTATTATGGTTTAGATATTTATAAAAAAAGAAGCTTGCCCGAATTACTAAATCAATTAGCAGCAGTTGAAGGTTTGGAGTGGATACGCTTGCACTATGCATATCCGCATAAGTTTCCATTAGAAATTATTGAGGCCGTAAAAGCGCATCCTAATATTTGCAATTATTTAGATATGCCTTTGCAACACGCCAGCGATAATGTTTTAAAAAATATGAAACGCCAAATTACAAGAGCTGACACAGAAAGTTTGATTGCCAACATTAGAAACATTTTACCAGGCATTGCTATTAGAACAACTATGTTAGTAGGCTTTCCGGGTGAAACCGAAAAAGATATTGAAGTGTTAAAAGAATTTATTACTGAACAACGCTTTGAGCGCTTAGGGGTTTTTACCTACTCGCACGAAGAAGGCACTAGCGGTTATCAATTAAACGACAACATTTCTGAAGAAGAAAAACAACAACGAGCATCGGAAATTATGGCTATACAGCAAGACATTTCAGATGAGTTAAACCAAGCAAAAATTGGAAAAGACTTTAAAGTAATAATTGATCGTAAAGAAGGGGACAATTACATTGGCAGAACTGAGTTTGACTCGCCCGAAGTTGATAACGAAGTAATTATAAATGCTACCGAACAATATTTGAGGGTTGGCGATTTTGCAAAAATAAAAATTACCGATGCCAGCGATTTCGATCTATATGGCCATTTAGTATAAATACATTTACTTTTTTAGCAAGCTGTTCGGCATAACGCTTATCAATTTTAAACACCTCGTTGTGGTTAGCTAAAACTATTTATTCGCTTATCTTATTAATAAAAGTAATATTTTCATTCAACTAAAAAAAATGCTTACTTCACACACAACCAAATACAACGTTTTGTTTAAAACAACAAGTATAAATTATGCTACTATTGGCAAGTTTTCTAAAACAATTATTGACTATTTAGATGCAGCTGCAAACATAAAGCCTTACTATAAATACGAGGTTAACATTAATGCATTCAAACAAATAATTGAAGATAAAAATTACGACAATAGTACAAGAGAAATTTTATCGGCAACCCTACATCAGCAATACGAAGATTTAAGTATTACAACACCAGAGGTACTTAGCAATTTGAATTTATTAAAAAACGAAAATACTTATACCGTTTGTACGGCACATCAACTCAACTTATTTACTGGGCCATTGTATGTGGTATTTAAAATTGTTTCGTGCATTAATTTAAGTAAACAGTTAAAGGCAGCATATCCGGCTTATAATTTTGTGCCTGTTTTTTGGTTAGGATCTGAAGATCATGATTTAGCAGAAATAAACCATTTTAATTTGTTTAATAAAAAAGTAAAATGGACCACACCACAAACTGGTGCAACCGGAAGAATGACTTTAGAAAACATTAGCGAGGTATTAGAGCAAACTTTTCAAATTTTGGGAGACAGCACTAACGCATCTTACTTAAAAAAAGTATTGAACGATTGTTTTACTAAAAATGATACTTTACAAAATGCCACCACCCAATTTTTAAATACCTTATTTGGCCAATATGGTTTGGCAATCATAAATGGTGATCATCATAGCTTAAAAAAAATTTTTATTACAGAACTGCAAACCGAGCTATCTGAAAATATTATTGAAAAACAAGTTACTGCAAGCAATGAGCAATTTGGCCAGCATTATAAAATACAAGCTGCCCCACGGGCTATTAATTTATTTTATTTAAAGGATGCTTTACGTGAGCGCATTATTTGGAACGAAACAGCTAACCAATTTGAAGTGCTAAATACCAACCTCCGTTTTACTAAAACTGAAATGGAAGAGGAGTTACAACAACACCCTGAGCGTTTTAGCCCAAATGTTTTAATGCGGCCTTTATACCAAGAGAAGATTTTACCCAACTTAGCTTACATTGGTGGCGGAGGTGAGCTGGCGTATTGGCTACAATTGAAAAGCACTTTTGAAAGCTTTAATATTAATTACCCATTGTTGGTGTTACGTAACTCGGCTGCGTTTATTGATAAGAAAACAGTAAATAAATGGGCCAGTTTAGGTTTTGGCTTATCTGATTTTTTTAACTCCGAAAACGAATTATCTAACATCTACATTAATAAAAATGAGCAAAACGAAGTTGATTTTACAAAGCATCTTAACAAAATACAACTACTAAAAAGTGAGATTTTAAAAGATGCCCAACTGATTGACGAAGCATTAAACCAACCTATTGACAGCGAGTTTTCAAAAATTGAAAAATCAATTAACAATTTAGAACAGAAGTTTACCCGAGCTACTAAACGCCAACACAGCGATGGCTTAAACCAAATTACAAGCGCCATAAACAAGGTTTTTCCAAAAGGTGGTTTGCAAGAACGACAAGATAATTTTATGCAATATTATCTAAAATATGGTGCTGCTTTTTTCGACTTATTGTTTGAACATTTTGATTGTTTGGAACAACAATTTTTGGTGTTTGAGGAGGAATAACAAATATGTTACTATCAAAATTTTTATAGTAAACAAAAAAACGAATACGTTGAAAGCTTAAACCAATCGAAAAAAAATATGCTTAACTGCCTTACTTTTTTTATAGCTACTGCTTTAATTAGATCGCTAACTCCAATTCACTTTATAAAATAGATGATACTTGAACCGTTTTTAGTAATACAATTGAGGCTAATTTTTTGGAGCAAATTAGTTTGCACCACAAATACGATGGTAATAAGAGGACTTATACTATAAATATGTAGATTTAAGATATAGCAGAATATCGTCATCGATTACTACCAATTGAATTACTTTTTTTTATAACTGATAATTCTGGCAGGCAAGTAGCGTGTCTTGCACAAAATCAAATAGAAACAACCAATTTAGATTATTAATTATGTATTGCTTATCTCACATCGGGCATTTATTTTCTAAATATTGAGCGTGATGAATTTCAAGAAATGGTAAAGTTTGTTGTGGAGAATTGACCCAATCTTTTACAAATTTTTTCTGAGGTATCCTCCGAGTTTTGCGGTACTAATTTCAGAACAAAAGACATCAGAAAACAAAAAAAACCGCCCGCAGAACTCGCTGATTTACGCAGATTTTTTTAAGTACCTTCCCTTTTTATAACCCATTCGCATTTGAAAAACACCTAACAGAGCTTCTCTAAAAATGTTCATACTCATTTTAGAAGTGCCGTGCAAGCGATCAATAAAAGTAATAGGCACTTCAATAATTTTGAAACCGCTTTTCCAAACGGCAAATTTCATTTCTACCTGAAAGGCATAGCCCACAAATTGTATCTGTTCTAAATCCAATTTTTCCAAAACCTTTCTTCTATAACAAACAAAACCAGCAGTAGTATCTTTTACAGGCAGCCAAGTAACTAAGCGCACATATAAAGAAGCAAAATAAGATAGCAACATCCTGTCAACAGGCCAATTTTTAATTTTACCATGTTTAACATAGCGAGAACCAATAGCCAAATCTACCTCGTTATGAAAACAAGCACTATACAAGCGTTGTAAATCTTTAGGGTTATGCGAAAAATCGGCATCCATTTGTAAAATAAAATCGTAACCATGTTCGCCTGCCCACCTAAAGCCTAAAATATAAGCCGTGCCTAGGCCCAATTTCCCTTCCCTTTCTTCTATAAAAATTCTGTTGTTGTATTGCTGCTGTTTTTCTTTAACAATAGCCGCCGTACCGTCGGGCGAACCATCATCAATCACCAAAATATCAAAAGGGTTTGGCAGTGCCAGCACTGCTTCTATAATAGCTGCAATGTTTTCCTTTTCGTTATAGGTTGGTATTATTACTAACGGATTAGGCAATATTTATGTAGTTTAATTTAAGCACAACTGCTAAAGTAAATGTTTTCAATTTCGTTTTATTGTGTTTTAAATAATTTTATTAGTTATCAGTTAAAGTTAGTTTTATTTGCTTCAACTTGTTTTTGGTATCTAATGGAAAGTCGTTTTTCATAATCCAACTATAATATTGAGGTTCATACTCTAACACATCTACTACTCTTCTATCTTTATGCTTACCAAAATTAAAATACACTTCGTTTTCTTTAACGTACATACGGCGTGCATAATCTAAAAACTCTCCATCTTTACTAAATTCGTGCAAAAACTCGCTTTCGTTTTCCAAGTCTTCATATCGGTCTAATTGCGCTTTCAGTACATCATAAGTGGCATCCACATCGGCCTCGGCACTATGTGCGTTTATCAATTCTTTTTTACAATAAAACATTAAAGCTGCCGTAAGCGTGCGCTGCTCTTTTTTCATAAAAATACGCATAACATCAATCGATTTTCGGTTGCGCATATCCAAATCAATATTAACTCTTAAAAGTTCTTCCACCAACATTGGTATATCAAAGCGGTTGCTGTTATAGCCCGCAAAATCGGCATCGGCAACAAATTCAATTATTTCATTGGCTACCTCTTTAAAAGTAGGCTTATCGGCTACATCTTTATCATAATACCCGTGTATAAGCGATACCTCTTCGGGTATCGGTATGGTTGGGTTGACCACCCATTTTTTCGAAACCTCCGTACCATCAGGATTTACTTTTAGCATCACTAATTCAACAATTTTATCTTTAGAAACGCTAGTTCCTGTTGCCTCAATATCAAAAACTATAAGTGGCTTTACTAAATTTAATTCCATATATTTTTAACAATTAGGCTACAAAGGTAATAATCTTACTTATCAATTTACTTATTTGATCTATGCTAACAAAAAATTTCTTTTGGCGAAGCGAAACAGTTGCCTCTCGCAAAAAATTTGGTCCTGCCATCCATTCAAATACCATTATGCCAACGCTTCAAAGCTTAGCTTCAAATGGTATAACTACTACTTTCCTTTAGGTTTACAAAACAAAAGTTAGGGAATAAATAAATAGGTAAGTATTCCTTTCATTTTTGTAATTTTTATAGCAAATTTTGTTCTTTTATAATACAATATTTAAATGAAGTTAAAACCAGAGATGGCTGCGCTATTTCAATTACTTTGCACTCACACATAAGTATTTATTTTTCTTGCTTCAAAAACAATAAATCGTGTAATGAATATAATAAACCAAAAAATTAAAAATTACATTAACCAAAACTGTAGCAATGCTGCTAAGCAATTGCATAATTTAGAGCGCAAAACATATTTAGAGCAATTATACCCACAAATGGTATCAGGCAAAGTACAAGGTCAGTTTTTAAAAATGATAAGCCGTATGATACAACCAAAACACATTCTTGAAATAGGCACCTTTACCGCTTATGGCACAATATGTTTGGCAGCAGCCCTCGCAAAAGGCGGCAGCATTGACACCATTGAAATTGATGAAGAACTAAAAGACCAAATTGAACTTAATTTTGAGCAGGCCAACATTAGTACATTTACAAATTTACATATTGGCAATGCATTAGAAATCATTCCAACCCTAAATAAACCTTACGATTTAATTTTTTTAGATGCCGACAAAGCAACCTACCCGCAATATTTTAATTTGTTGGCCCCCAAAATGAAACTCGGTAGTTTCTTGTTGGCCGATAATGTATTGTGGGATGGAAAAGTAGTTGAACCAACCATAGAAAGAGATAAAGCCACACAAGGTGTAATAGCGTTTAATCGTTTGGTAAAAGACGACCCAACTTTTGAAAACGTAATACTTTCGGTAAGAGATGGTTTAATGTTGGCTTATAAAATTTAATAACTATGCTTATAAAAGAAATAATTCATCATTTAGAAAGCTTTGCTCCATCGGCATACCAAGAAAGTTATGACAATGCCCGCCTAATTACTGGAAATAAAAATTGGGAATGTACAGGCGCATTAACCACTTTAGATTGCTTAGAGAACACGGTAGAAGAAGCCATTAGTAAAAAATGTAATTTAATTGTGGCCCACCATCCAATTGTATTTAGTGGTTTAAAAAGTATTACCGGTAAAAATTACATTGAACGAACCATTATAAAAGCCATTAAAAACGATATCGCCATTTATGCCATTCATACCAATTTAGATAATGTTGACCAAGGCGTAAACAAGGTTATTGCAGATAAATTGCAGCTTCAAAACCAACGCATCTTATCACCTAAAAAAACGATGCTGAAAAAATTACACACCTTTTGCCCTGTTGATAAAGCAGCTACAATAAGAACTGCTTTGTTTAAAGCAGGCGCAGGAAATATTGGTAATTATAACAATACCAGTTTTAATAGCACGGGTAATGGCACTTTTAAAGCAAACGAAAGTGCAAAGCCTTATGTGGGCGATAAGGGGAAACTTCATACAGAAAAAGAAACTAAAATTGAAACTGTATTTGAAGCCTATAAACAGCATCAAATTATAAAAGCTTTAATAGCTGCGCACCCTTACGAAGAAGTTGCTTACGACATTATTAGTTTAGATAATCAATTGGATAATGTGGGGTCGGGTATAGTTGGAAATTTGGAAAATGCAATGCCAATAAAAACCTTTTTAAATCAGCTAAAAACACAATTTAATTGCGGTTGTGTAAAATATACTCAAGCCCATAAAGCCGAGGTTAGTAAAATTGCGGTTTGCGGTGGTTCGGGTAGTTTTTTGTTAAATGATGCTAAAGCCGCTTCAGCAGATGTTTTTATTACAGCAGATTATAAATACCATCAATTTTTTGATGCTGATAATCAAATAGTTATAGCTGATATTGGCCATTATGAAAGTGAACAATACACTGCTAACCTTTTATATGAAATTATAACACAAAAATTTAGTAATTTTGCGGTCTTTATTTCGGAGATAAATACTAATCCGGTTAATTATTTATAAAGAAATTTCTACTACATAAAAATTATATGGCAACAAAAGCAAAAGATTTAACAGTTGAAGAAAAACTAACGGCATTACATAATATGCAAACCATTCACAAAAAAATTGATGAGTTGCATAAGTTGCGTGGTGAACTTCCATTAGAGGTAAATGATTTGGAAGACGAAATTGAAGGTTTAAACACCAGAGCGAATAAGTTGACAGATGAAATTCAGGGGATCAATGATTTTATTAGCGAAAGCAAAAACAAAATTCAAGATGCTGAAACGCTAAAAGAAAAATACGAAAAGCAAATAAATAACGTAAAAAACAACCGTGAATATGATGCGCTAACTAAAGAAATAGAAAATCAAGATTTAGATGTTCAGCTTTTAAATAAAAAGAGCAAACAATCAGAAGAAGATATAAAAGCGAAAGAAGAATATTTAAAAAAGTCGAAAGCGGTACTAAAATCGAAAGAGAAAGATTTAGTAGAAAAGAAAAAGGAATTAGAGGTAATTTCTGCTGATACAGAAAAAGAAGAAATAGCGTTTTTGAAAAAGATTAAAACAGCGGAAAACAAAATTGAAGATCGGTTGTTAAATGCATATAAGCGTATTAGAAATACCTATAAAAACCGGTTAGCAGTAGTAACTATTGAACGTAATGCTTGTGGTGGCTGCTTCGCCAAAATTCCACCTCAACGTCAGTTAGAACTACGACAACGCAAAAAAATATTACTTTGCGAACACTGTGGCCGTATTTTAGTTGACGATGAAATGTAGTAAACCCAGTTTACTTAAGCAATGTTTTTAGTACGTATTCAATTACTAATATTAATATTTTCATTAATTTCAATTGGTGTAGTAAGCCAAGTAACTTTTGATTATCATCAAAAATGTAAAACAGTTTATGAAGATATATTAAAGCTAAAAATTCCTTATGCCCAAAAAGTAATTGCTACAGAACAATTAAAAGAACCTAATAACTGCGCTTGGCTGTTACTGCAAAGTTATATTGATTGTTTATATATTTTCACCAATGAAGATTATAAAGCTTTTGAGCAATTAGAGCGTGATTTTGATACTCGCTTTGCGCTGCTTAATCAAATAGAAAACAGTAGCCCTTGGAAACGCTTTGCAAAAGCCGAAATGTACATCCATAAGGCTGTGGCCCGTGCAAAATTTGAGCAATTTTTTTCTACCATTTGGGAAGTTAGAAAGGGCTACAAACTGTTACAAGAAAATAATCGGTTGTTCCCAAATTTTAAACCCAACCAAAAATCATTAAGTGTTTTTAATGCTATTTTTGGTACTATACCCGATAAGTATAAATTTGGTGCCAAGCTAATGGGTTTTAAAGGCAACGTAGCCGAAGGTATGCAACAAATAGAAGATTATTTGGTTTATGCCAAAGCAGAAAATTTGTTTTATGACGAAATACTATTGTTACACAACTTCTTTTTAATATATTTAGATAAGGATTTTGAAAAAGCTTATCAAATTGCCAGTACACAACTGCAACCAACTGAAAGCATTTTGCATAATTATATGCTGGCCGAAATGGCATATAAAACAGGCAGAATAGAAGAGGCCATTGCAGTAGCAGAAAACTATCCGAAAGGGGAAGCTTATATGCCATACTTTTTTATGGATTATTATTTGGGCATATTTAAAATGACGCATCTAAATACCAAAGAAGCAATACCACTAATTACCTATTTTTTAGAAAACTTTGAAGGCAGACATTATATAAAAGAAGCTTATAGTCGATTGGCCCTTTGTTATTTAATTGAAGAAGATACGGTAAGCTATTTTAAGTATTTGAAAAAAGCTAAAACAGAAGGTTATAAATTGTATGATGCTGACAGGCAAGCGTATGCCGATGCAGTAAGTGAAACCATTCCTAATACCAATTTATTAAAAGCAAGGTTATTAAACGATGGCGGATTATACGGGCAGTCTTTGGCGATATTGCAAGTTATGGATACCCTTGCTTTACCATACAAACACAACTTGGAACGGTGTTATAGAATGGGTAGCGTTTATGAAGCTTTAAATGAAATAAAACAAGCAATAAATTATTATAAAAAAGCGAATGATTTTGCCTTAAACGATGAATATTATTTTGGAGGAAGGGCGTGTTTACAATTGGGACACGTGTATAAGCGTATTAAAAAATATGATATTGCAAATAAGTATTATCGTAAAGCGCTAACCTATAACAAACATCCTTATAAAGACAGCTTTGAACAACAAGCAAAAGCAGGTATTTCTAACTTTTAACAAATAACTTAATTGAATATAACTGAAAACATATCGCTTAAAAATTATAATACCTTCAACGTTGATGCTAATGCGGCATACTTTGTTAATTTAAATAGTAAAGCCGACTTTGAAGAATTATTGGAACACAAAATCTATCAACAAAATTCTCATTATATAATTGGAGGGGGAAGTAATATTTTATTTACCAAAAATTTTACGGGCCTCGTTATTCACAATAATATTAGGGGTATTGAAATATTAAAAGAAACTGAGAACGATGTTGAAGTGAAATTTGGTGCGGGCGAAGTTTGGCACAACTGTGTTTTGTTTTGTATAAATAATGGTTTTGGAGGAATTGAAAACCTGTCGCTAATACCAGGTTATATTGGTGCAGCGCCAATGCAAAATATTGGAGCTTATGGGGTGGAGTTGAAAGATGTTTTTGAAAACTTAACAGCCATTAATTTAAACACAGGCGAAGAAGAACACTTTAATAAGGCAGCGTGTAATTTTGGTTATCGGGAAAGTATTTTTAAAAATAAAGCAAAAGATCAATACCTAATTACTAATGTTACCTTAAAGTTACAAAAGCAGCCTAAATTTAATATTAGCTACGGAGCTATTGAAAAAACTCTTGAAGAAAATAGGGTAGCGGAGTTAAGCATTAAAGCAATAAGCGATGCTGTTATTCAAATTAGGGAGAATAAATTACCTAACCCTAAAGTAATTGGCAACGCAGGTAGCTTTTTTAAAAATCCGGTAGTTAATAATGAAATCGCTTTTAATATTAAAAAGGATTTTCCTGAAATGCCTAATTACCCTACAGCCGACAAAACTAAAATACCAGCCGGTTGGTTAATTGACCAATGTGGCTTTAAAGGTAAAGTAGTTGGCCAAACAGGTACTTATAAAAAACAGGCCTTAGTATTGGTAAACCATGGCAATGCATCAGGCGAAGAAATTATATCTTTTTCAAAAGAAATACAAGCTACAGTTTTTAAAAAATTTGGAATTGAGTTAGATAGAGAAGTTAATTTGGTTTGATGTTTTTATTCAAACTAATAACGTTTAGTAATTATAAATAGACGATTAATACTTAAATAGCATATATTTACACTAATGAATTTTCAATACATTTTAGATAATACAGGAAAAACAACTGGTGTTTTTATTCCAATATCGGAGTGGAATGAACTTAAAACAAAAATTAAAGATATTGATTTGGAGCAATTTGATATTCCAAACGAGCAAATTGAGGAGGTTCAGCAAAGACTACAAGATTATAAAGACAATCCTAAAATAGCGATTAGTTTTGATGCAGCAATTGAAAGCATTGAAAACAAATTGTAATATATAAAGCGGTTATACTGCCTCTTGCAAAAGAAGATATTTTAGAAGCAGCACTTTGGTACAATACTAAGCAAAAAAATCTTGGCAAAAGGTTCACTAAACAACTTAGGGTTAAGATTTTACTGATACAACAGCACCCTCAATTAGCTCCTATAAGATACGATAACGTAAGAACAGCAGTATTAAATTTTTTTCCATATATGATACATTATACTGTTGATGATAAAAAGAAGGAAATTTTAATTGCTGCGGTATTTCATACTTCACTAAACCCAGAAAGATGGAAGAAAAGGAGTTAAATCTTAGAAACTTGTTTAGATAAACTGAAAACTTGAAATCAATAAACCAAAATCGCTTTACTCGAACTAAGCTTTTTAGTATTGAAAATTGTATAATAAATACCTGGCTTTAATGCTTCAGTTGAAATTTCTAATTGATGGTTACCGGTATTAATTTTGGTAAGATGCTTTTGATCAATCAACCTTCCGGTAGCATCTATCAATCGAATTTTTAGAAAACTTTCTCCTTCTAATTGAAATTGTAGTTGTATTGTCTTTCTATCAAAATTTAATTGTACTTCATTAATATGTAAGTTTACTTCTGCTGCTTGTAAACAACTATTATTGTCAAAATAATTTTCCATTTCGCATAAACTGTTGAATAAATTTAACCTACCATTGCTCACAGTTTTATAATATAAATCGGCAATTGGGTCAGTACCTTGTAAAATAAAATCTTTTACCAATAATGCAGCTGCAGCTTTATCTCTATTAACAACTTCAATTAAACTTGGATTTGGTGTAGCATATAACAAAGCTATTGCGCCAGCCACATGCGGCGCAGCAGCTGAGGTGCCACCAAAAAAACCATAATCGCTATTATTAGTGACGGTAAAAACATCAGAGCCCGGTGCGCTCAAATCTATATGTTGTTTACCAAAGGCTGCAAAATCCAACTCATCACGGTTGTTAGTATTGGTTACGCTAATTAAAAAGTTGCTATTGCAAGTAGTTGGCAAATCGCCCCGCTCATCAACATTAATAGTATTGTTGGCAGTAGCGGCTACACTTAAAATGCCTGCTTGGCCCAAGGCATTATACATTGCGCACCAAAGTGGATGATCGGCTGGTTTACCACCACTAATACCCAAAGAAGCATTGGTGGTTACCACAAAAGCACCTTCTTTACCATTGGTTTCATTGTAACGTTTTCGCATTTCCAATACATAATCATAGGCTGCTATTACGTCAGCTACGTTTTGGTTGGCAACCAAGTTCATAATTTTTATTTGCCAATTAATACCACAAACCCCTTCATAATTATTGCCTTCTGCACCAATAATGCCAGCAACAGGCGTGCCATGCCAATGTCCATTACCAGCATTTCCAATATCAGCAATGGTATCATTAAAATTCCAGCCGTAGTAATCATCTATGTAACCGTTTTGGTCATCGTCAATTTGGTTGTTAGGTATTTCGTGTTGGTTAGTCCAAAGGTTGTTAATTAAATCGGGATGGTTGAGATCAATACCACCGTCAATTACAGCAACTACAATTTCATCGCCGTTAGTAGTTAAACCACCTGTAGTTTGTTGCCAAGCTTTTAGGGCATCAATGTCTGCATCGGTTACCCCAAAATTTTCGCTTTTATTATTGTACTGCCATTGGTTTGCAAACCAAAAATCGTTAGGTGAGTTTCTTAACTCAACCGCTTCATTCAATTGAGCAGTTTTAACTTTAGGATGCTTTTGAAAATTAGTTAAAGTCGTTTCTTTTTTTTGTGTAGCTGCTGTTTCTATCAGCCAAATATTTAAGCTTTTAGAAAGTTGTTTATAACTATTAATTTTATTTGATGCATTTAATTGTTGTATAGTTTCTCCATCTTCTAACTGAAGAATGAGTTGATTGGTTTTTGCTTGGCAAACCATTAAGCTTAACCAAAATAATAATGCGATTAATGTTATGCTTTTCATATTTTAAAGATATTATAAAAACAATAGGGCTGGGTGGTTGCCTAATTGTTTGGTTGAACTAAAAATACGCCAGTAAGTTGTAGTAAAATAAACTTGGCCTAAACTTATTTTTTTTATTTAGAAAAATATGTCAGCCCATCACCAAAAAAAAATTGCTTTGCGATATTGATCTTCGGCATCCAATATTAAATGAAATATTTAACTTTCATCCTCTAAAACCTAAACTATTTTAAACAAACCTCTAAAACCCATTATCTTTCACTACTTTTTCGTAAAATTCTCCACAAGGCTTCATGGTACGATCGTAAGTGCCGTTTTCAAAATCAACATGTACTAAACCAAAGCGGTAAGTTGGGCCAATGTTCCACTCAAAATTATCTAAGGTACTCCAATGAAAATACCCTTTTATATCAATGCCTTCATCAATTAAACTGTGCAACATGCCCAAGTAATGTTTAATGCTTTGTATTCTAAAATTACTGTCTTCGGTACAAACGCCGCTTTCTGTAATGTAAAATGGTTTCTTATATTTTTTCCAGAAGTATCTTATAAAATCACCCATTGCTTCGGGGTAATACTCCCACATGCCATCGTGCGGTAAGCCAAGTTGTTTTATTTTTTCAGGCGTATCAATATAGGTTACTGGCAAAGGATCGAAACCAATGCGTGCATAATAACTGATGCCAAAATAATCTAAAGGTTCAATAAATTGCTCGGCTACATAACGGTTGAAAAACCAGTTCATTAAGGCAGCAGGTGCTTTACCTAAAACATTCATACCATAAAAATTTACCGTATTTTTTGATATGCCAACAGGAACATTAGGGTAACTCTTTTTAATAATTTTTACCGCTTCAATATTAGCTTGGGCCATATTTCTCAAGCTTTTCATCATTAAACGAATAGCTAATTTTTTGTGTGGCGGAAAGTTGCCAGCTAAAAAACCATTGGTTAAATAAACACCTGGTTCATTAAACGTGTTCCAGTTGTTTACCAAATCTCCAAAATGTTCCACTAATTGCTCTACATAATTAGTGAAATACAATACCGCTTTATTGCCCCACCAATGGCCCACATTATCAAACCATAAAGGGTTGGTAAAATGATGCGCTACCAACATAATGTAAGTGTTTTTTTCTTTTAATAAAGTAATGAAGTTGCGGTATTCTTTAACTACTTCCATTTCAAAAGGCGCACCAGGAGCGGTTTGCAGGCGACTCCAATCTAAACCTAAACGATACGAGTTACCCAACTTACTAATGTATTCTGCATCCTCCTCTCGGCGTTTTTCGTGGTCGGTTGTGCGGGCAAAGGTATAGCCATCTTTTGCTTTTAAGCCCTTCCAAGCGTGGTTGGTAGCTGTTTCAATTTGTGCTGCGGCAGTTGAAGTACCCCACTTAAAACCTTCTGGAAATTTAATTTTCATAAACTATTATTGCTTAAATTTAATTAATTGCTTGAAGTAAAAAAAATAATCATAATAAAATAATAGTGTGAAAATATAGTGTTAATATAAGTTTTTAGTAAATAGAGCTTTACTATTACATCATATAAATTAGGTTAATACGTAAACTATTTTATAATTATCTCGTAAACCACAACAAATAGGTCAATGAAGCTAACTTTATTTGTCTTTAGTTTTTTATTGTTTCAATTACCATATTTAGGTAATTCGCAAAAAAATATAACTAAAGAAGATAAGATTATTTATAAGCGAGTGGAGATTAACTATACAAATGAAAATACTTTTTCACAAATTGCAAAACTTGGTATTGACTTGCTGTGTGGTTTACAGTTTAGCAGAGATGATAGGGGGTACAAAAAAATAATTTTAGAAGTATCGGAAAGAGAATATAAGATGTTGTTGATGGAAGGATTTAACCCTATCATTCTTATTGATGATTTGTCAGCATATTATGCTAAAAGAAATATGCAAACTTTACTTGATGCTAAAAAACAATTAGAAAAAATGAAATCCGAGATTAGACAGAACTAAAATGTGTATAAGATAAACAGTCGATATGCTTTAATAAAAAAAGGTTTTGTGAAATTTCACAAAGCCTTTTTTATTTTCTCATCATATTCTTAGAAACGATTTATCATCGTGCCTTATCAATATTGTAATTATATCTATTCTGCTATTACCAAAGGTAAATGCAATAGTACTTTTTGGTTAGTTGCTAACTGTACTAAATACATGCCTTTGCTAAGGTTAGCGGTATTTAGGGCAATGCTATTTTGTCCATTTACAGTTTTGCCTTGCTGGCTTTGGGCCATCTTACCATTTACATCAATTATGCTTAGCTGGTAATTATAAAACTTATCGGTGGCAAAAGTAAGCTGTGTTAGTTTAGTTGCTGGGTTAGGATATATGTTGGCTGAACTGTTCAACTCATAAGCATCATTTATTGTACTAATAATACCGCTATTTTCATCAAAACGGGCAACAAATTCTTGGTAATATTGGTTGGCAATATTAGCATCGTGAATAATGAGGGTATTTTCATCGTTACGTTGTTGTGCGCTAGTACTCCAGTTATGCGAACCTGTTAAAACAGTTGGGTCAGATGCTGTATTATTTGGATCAACAATTAAATATTTGTGGTGAAATATATTGTTTTGCTGATTGATCACCCAGTTTCCAGTTTCATTGGCAACGCTATAGGCAAAACCGCCGCTTGTAGTATCGTTAACAATGCCATGCGATGCTATGCCTTTTTCTTCAATTAAATCTTCTATCTCAAAAGAAATGCCAAAGCGGGTGTATGCTAACAAAGCAATATACAATCCATGGTCTGTTGTGTTAATAACGTTTTTTATTTGAGTTTCTGTATCGTCGCTCGGGCTAAAGTAAACTTCAACATCTTTACCACCTATTTTTAAATGTGTTGGTGTGTCGGCAACTTTTTCGCCACCAAAACGATCACCAATAAACATTTCGTTAAACTCTTTAGTGTAAACTTTTGCCAATGCTTGATCTTGAATAATAATAATATTATTAGGGTCTTCATTTAATTGCCCATCTGTCCAATTGGTAGAGCCAGCTAAAACTACTGCTTTGTCTGCATCACCAACATCTGCAATAATAAATTTGTTATGCATAATACCATCGGTAGCATCTTGCGAAGCGGGACTAACTTTTAAATTATCACCCAAAAAATAAGCTAAAGTACTTACTCTTGCATCGCTTACCCCACTATCTACTATTACTCTAATTTCAATACCACTATCTTTTGCATTCGATAAAGCTTCGATAATACCGTTGTTATTGTCTAAATTATAAACCGCAATATCAAGGCTTGTTGTTGCATTGGCAATTACATTTTTTATAAGATCAGCAAAGCCGTTATCAACAAAATTAGCGGCTTGTTCTGTAGCCAAATTTTCGTTAACCGGTTGGTTAAAATACACTTGCATATCACCAGATGAGGTAGATTCGGTAATCATATATTGTGCTGAAGAAGTTGCGGTTTCTTCACCAGTTTCTCCTTTCGATTCTGCTACTATTTCGTAAATAGTGGCTGGCTGCAAATCTGTTAAACTAACACAATGTTGTTTGGTTAAGGTTTCGTCGGTAACTGTTTTAGTTTCGCCGGCTTCGTTGGTGTAATTTATTATAGTTGTGCCGTCGTTTTGTGTACCAAAACAAACCTCAAAACTATTGGTAGTAATGTTACTTTGCGAAATAGCTGTTGAAATAACTGGGTTGCCGATGGCAAAAATAAAATCATTTGTAGAGCGTGGTTGTAGTTGATAAGTTTCATTGTATTGCCCCATAACACCAATTAAGCTAATGGCATCGCCTGGTATTGGTGTGCCACCAATATTGGTGTTACTCCAAATGCGCACCTCTTTTGTAGTTTCACCATCGGTAATTTGGTAGTTTGCACTGCTACCTGCCGCAAAGTCACCACCTTCGGTAAAGCTAACATCGTCTATTCTAACAAGTCTGCCTTCATTATTTTCACTAAAACCAGCTGCCAAACTTTGTAACACTCTTGGCGCTGGTAAGGTGGCGTTTTCGTTAATTATTTCAATATTGCTTACTTCAACAATTTCTAACAATTGGTTGTATTGCACTAAAGCACCGCTTACTTTAATTTCTTGGCCTAAAGTAATATCGGCTATATTATCGCTAAAAACAGCTATGCCGCCTGTTTCGTCTTGTATGTATCTTAATCGATCGTTAAATTCGCCATTGGTGGTTACTACACCTTGTACGGTAACTAATGCCCCTTCGCTTTTGCTGCGAGCTTCGCTAATATCAATTTGAGCTTGTAAAGCAATAGCAATGCTAAATAGCATTAATGTAAATATTTGTTTCATATAGTTTTATAATTGTTTATTTTTTTAAGATGCGCAAATATAATAAGCTTTGCGTTAAGGCATTGTTAAGTTGAATTTTTAACGCAAATTAGCGTGGTTGGTATTGCTTCTTACGGCCCACAAAGGTTTCCAAAATATCGCCCTTAGTAGCGGTTATGCCTTTTGCAGCGTTAGCCTTGCAGCGTAGGCAAGGCATTTGAACGGAAAGCGAGAGGGGTGTTTATACCAATTGTTGGTTTCGCTTCAAAAATAAATTGTATCACTAATATTTTTGTTTATAAACTGCGAAAATAACAGTAATTATTCAATTGAAGTTTGGTAATACCAACTGCCCTTGAAAATACAACAACAACAATTGTAAACAACCAATAAAAAAGCCTAAAATGGCACCAACAAGCTCAATAAATCTAAATTCGTTTTTTAATAATTGATGTAATAACTCTTCTAAGCGTTCGGCTGGAAACTGGCTTACTTTTTCGCTAACTATTTGCTCAACATCTATACTTTGTTCAAATTGATTTACAACTTTTACTAATAAGCCGGGGGTTAAAACCTCAATTTCTTTCATAATTTCGGCTTGCAGTTTTTCTTTGGTTTTGCCCGCAATAAATAGGGATATCAGCGGATACTTTTTGGGTAAGGTTTTGTTTAGATAACCGGTAATTTGTTGATCGACTGCAATATGTAATGCTTCAATATTATTGGGTTGCAGCAAACGATCTTTTAAATCGGCACTTGATAGCAGTTGCTCTGCTACCAATTTGCCTAATTTTTCGGCAATTTGTTGCTGCCTTTTTGGAAAAATACCTTGCAATTTAAATAGGCCAAAATTTATGGCCTTACGAGGATGAAACAACATTTTAACGGCCACAAAATTAGTTAACCAACCTATGGCAGCTGATATTAATGGAATAAGATATAGCAGCAATTGTAATCGTAATTTAAAATAGGTAACAAAACTATACTTAAATAAGTTTACTCAAGTGCTTTTTTAAATTAATTATTTGCTATAAACAAATCGGGGTTATCAAATGCCTCTTTTAATAACATTTTATTTGCCGGATCGGATAGATAGCCTTTAGCCAAATCGGCAATTACTAATTTAGATTTATCGGTAGCAAATAATTGCAATAGCTGTTTCACCTGTTTGGCGGTAAAACAGCTATTATTTCGCTGTTGGTTTATAATTATTTTTTTTGTGATGTTTAATTTTTCTAGCTCGTCGTCGTTTTTTGCTAAAGCAGAGTATATATCATTATATACTTCCAAATTTACTGATGTGGGGCATACGGTATTTAAATAAGAGGTTTCGCAAACATATAGCATTACCTCCACTTCTATTGGATATTCAATTTGTCTTTGAACTGTTTTAACTTTTTCCGAACCCCAAGAGACAATAAAATTTCTGGTGTCAGGCAGCGGGGCATAAGGGCCGTGAATCAAAATTTTACTACTTTCTGTGTAGCAATTTTCATCATCAATTTTTAAAAAATTGTATGTAGTAGTGGTTTTGCTAGAGGTAAAATCCAATTCGTATACGCCATCAATATCTTGTCTAAGGGTGTAAATTAAGTCTGAAGAAGGAGGCATCTTTATAACTTCTTCTGTCAAAATTTCGTTTGTTTTTGGATCAATCAATTTTACCTTGTACACACTTTCGGGAAGATTGGTTAGCACTACCCTTGCGCCTGGAATAAAATTTTGCTGAACCTCATTTACAAAAACTATAAATTGAGAATTTGCCACAGCATCAATAACTAAATTAGAATTTTGTGCAGCTAATTTATTTAATGAAAAACAAATAATTAAAGCTAAGTAGAAGCAAGACTTTATCATTCTAATATAAACGATCAAAAAATGTACCTAACTTGTACAAAATAGTAAATGTAAATTTATTTAACGATATTTTGTTAATTAAATATTGCATTTTACTAATAATAAGGATTGTACAACCTTTGTTAAGACAAGTTTAATATAATAGGTCACCTTATTAATAAAATTAATAATTACCTAAGTCGTCGCAATGCCATAAATGTTGTTTTTGTGGCTTGGGTTTTTCTGCTTTACCGCCTTTGTTTTTGTGAGCTATCATTTTCTGTATGAGCCTATTACGTTCATGCGCTATATATTTACGCTTTTCAAGGTCTGCTTCAATATCAAAATATAAAATACCATCAACAAATGTTTTTTCTGCCTTTGCCTTTATTGATAATGGATGGTCGTTCCACAACACAACATCAGCATCTTTACCAGTTTTAATACTCCCCATTTTATCATCTAAATGCAACATTTTTGCTGGGTTAAGGGTGATCATTTTAAAGGCTGCTTCTTCTTGCGTTCCGCCATATTTTATGGCCTTGGCAGCCTCTTCATTTAATCTTCTGGCCATTTCTGCATCATCACTATTTAAGGCGGTAACTATTTCCATTTTATCTAAAATGGCGGCGTTATAAGGTATCGCATCCATCACCTCGTATTTGTATCGCCACCAATCGCTAAAGGTTGATGCTGCTACGCCGTGCGCTTTCATTTTATCAGCTATTTTATAGCCTTCTAAAATATGGGTAAAAGTGTTAATATTAAAACCAAATTGTTCTGCAACACGCATTAGCATTGTAATTTCAGATTGTATATAACTATGGCAAGTAATAAACCGCTGTTTTTGTATAATTTGAAGTAAGGTTTCCAACTCCAAATCTTTCCTTTTGTTGGGGCTGTTATCTTTTTGGTATTCTAATGCTCGTGTAAAATGATCTACAAATACCTGCTCAACACCCATTCTACTTTGTGGAAAACGAGTTACATTATCATCTCCCCAATTGGCTTGTTTTACATTTTCGCCTAATGCAAATTTTATAAAAGGGTCTGCTCCTTCAATTTTCATTGCCTCTGGTGCAGCGCCCCAACGCAATTTTATTAATGCTGATTGGCCTCCAATTGGATTAGCAGAACCGTGTAACAATTGTGCCGCAGTAACACCGCCCGCTAATTGACGGTAAATGTTAACATCATCGCAATTAACAACATCAGCAATACTAACTTCGGCCGAACTCTGTTGCGTCCACTCATTTACACCACGGCTTATAGCAATGTGCGAATGTTCATCAATTATGCCTGCGGTTAAATGTTTATCTGTTCCATCAATAGTAACATCGGCTTTTGCCTTTAAGCCCTCGCCAATTTTAGAAATCTTACCATCTTTAATCAGCACATCCGTATCCTCTAAAATGCCCTCTTTTTCATTAGTCCAAACGGTAGCATTAGTTATTAAAACAGTTGTGGCTTTAGGTTGTTCTTCTTGTTTCCAACCATAACCTACAAACGGATACCTTACGTCATCTATTGTTGGATAAACCACTTCCTCTTCCTTATCCTCATCTTCTTTTTCTTTTTTATCAGATGCTTTAGCGTCGTCATCTTTGTTGGTTTCCCCTTCATCTTCTTCTGCATCATCATCTTTGTCCTCGTCTTTCTTTCCGTCTTCCACTTTATCTGCTGTTTTTTCAGCCAACCAATCAATCCATTCTCCATTAGCTAACTGGCCTTTACCCTTCATTACGCCATCATCAAACCAACCACTAAGTCGTATTTTTTCATTTTTTAACTCTTTGTTTGGTGCAAAGCTTAAACTTAAATTAGTTTTTTTAAGAACTGCTTTTACACTTACATTAGTAGAATCGTTTATTTCAATTTTAAATTTAGGGCTTGCTTTTTTACCACTAATTTTCAATTTGTAAATGGTGTCACCAACATTTAAGTTATACACGCCAGTTAAAGTTTTTTCGTTTAAGGTATTTATCACATATCTTTCCCCTTGCACCCAATTTTCTAAAATTTTGGCATCATCTTTAAACAATGAATCGCTAGTAATAATAAAGTTGGCTATTTTACCAGCATCTAAACTGCCTACATAACTATTAACCTTTAATATTTTTGCCGCACTTTCCGTCATCGCTTTTAATGCCACTGCTTCTGGCAAACCGTACTTTATCGCTTTCTTTATATTTTTTAGGTAAGATGCTTTTTCCTTCAAGCCGTTTGCGGTAAAACAAAATGGAACCCCTTTTTGATGTAAGAAATTGGCATTACCCGGTGCCATTTCCCAATGCTTCATAACCGCCCAGCTTACTAACTCCGCATCAAAGGGGTCTTCAACATCTTTAGCTTCTGGAAAGTTTACTGGTAAAATAAAGCTGGCATTGGTCGCCTTAATCTCATCTGCCCGCTGATACTCATCGCCTGCACCTTTTATAATGTATTGCAAACCCAACTCATCGCCCAATTTATCGGCTCTTAAAGCAGTAAGTTTATCTGCTGCTGCAATAACAGTTGGTAAGCTTTTGCCATCATTTAATTTTTGTAAAGAAATGTTAACTTCTTTTTTATCAGTATTGTTATTATACCAATCCGCATCAAAATAAGTTTGTTTAATTAAAGCAATGCTGCCCATTAAAGATGATGGGTAGTTTTGTGTTGAAATACCTTTGTTAAACGATTGAAAAGCAGCAACTTCTTCTTTTAAAATTAACTCGTTTACTGGCTTATCGGCTAAACTCACCAAAGTACCTGTGCCTCGCATAATACCATCGTTAATATGGCTAACCAACGCGCCAAAACCAAGCTTGCGCCATTCTTCAGCTTTTTTAGCATCTTTATCAAACTGTTTAAAAGCAACTATTTCTGGTTTAATAGCTTGGTTCCAAGCAAAAGCACCTTTTTTGTTACTTAAAAATTGAGGTTTACCACTAGTATTTTTAGGCTTTTCTGGCTTTCTAAGGCCATAAGCTGCAAAAGGATCAATAAACGAAGGATAAATATATTTACCCTCCATATTAATTGTTGCTGTGCCAGCAGGTATTGTAACCGTTTTACCAACTGCTACTACTTTACCCGCCTCAATTAACAAAGTACCGTTTTCTATAACGTTATCTGCAGTTACAAAAATGGTGGCATTAGTAACAGCAAAAGCGCTACTGCGCTCATCTTGCACACCGTTGTATGGAAAAGTTGTTTTTTGGGCGGTTAAATTAATAACACTTCCAATACAGAAAAGTATGAATACTATTTTTCTCATTTTTACGAAAATATGTTTGCGACATCAAATATACGGAAATATGCGATTAGGTTTATCTAAATTTGAGCCGAAAGAAAAATGAAAAGAGCAATTGTAATTGGAGCAGGAATAGCTGGCATAGCCGCAGCATTAAGAATTAGAAAGCTTGGACACGAAGTTACTGTTTTTGAAACGAGCGATAAGCCGGGCGGAAAAATTAAAAACTTGGCAATTAATGGCTATCGATTTGATAAAGGGCCTTCGCTTTTTACAATGCCGCATTTAGTTACCGAATTGTTTGAACTGTATGATGAAAACCCAATGCATTATTTTAATTACACCAAAAAAACTACTGCTTGTAATTACTTTTGGGAAGATGGCACTTCTTTTTCTGCGCCGGCTAATGTAGGTGAGTTTGCTAAAACTGCTTCTTTAACTTTTAAAGAACCACTTGCTTCAATTGAAGATTATTTAAAAAACAGTAAATTAAAATATGAGACAACTGCGCCAATTTTTTTAGAAAAACCTTTACACAAATTTGATACTTACTTAAACAAAGAAACACTAAAAGCAATTGCGAAAACAGCTCAATTGCATCTTAATAAAACGTTAAACCAAGTTAATGAAGCATCTTTTAAAAATAAAAAATTAGTGCAACTGTTTAACCGTTATGCTACTTATAATGGTTCGTCGCCTTACAAAACACCGGGCATTATGTCTATGATTCCACATTTAGAATTACATTATGGCACTTACTTTCCAAAAGGTGGTATGAAAAACATTGCCTTGAGTTTATACAATTTTGCTATTAAAAAGGGGGTACAATTTAAATTTAATACTAAGGTTAACCGAGTTTTACACCATCATAAAAAAATAAAAGGAGTTGTAACAGAACAAGGAGAAGAGCAAGCCGAAATTGTAGTGAGCAATACCGATGTGTTTTCTTTTTATCAACAATTATTGCCCGATGTTGCGCCACCCCTAAAAACCTTGCAGCAAGAAGTATCGAGCTCTGCCATTATATTTTATTGGGGCATCAACAAAACATTTACACAGTTAGATTTACATAATGTACTATTTAGTGAAAACTACAAAGCCGAATTTGAAACCTTGTTTAGCAAAAAGCAAGTGTTTAATGACCCAACTGTTTATATTAACATTAGTTCGAAAGCAGCACCAAGTGATGCGCCCAAAGGTTGTGAAAATTGGTTTGTAATGGTTAATACGCCGGGTAATTTTAATCAAAATTGGGAACATATTATTGCAGCAACCAAAAAAAGCATCATACAAAAAATAAACAGCGTATTACATGTGGATATAGCAAAGCATATTGAATGTGAGCATGTTTTAGACCCAGTAAAAATTGAACAGCAAACCGGAGCTAACAAAGGTGCTTTATACGGCGCAGCGAGCAACTCAAAATATGCAGCCTTTTTACGGCACGCCAACTTTAGCAGAAAATTGAAAGGCTTATACTTCTGTGGCGGTTCTGCACATCCAGGCGGTGGCATACCTTTGTGTTTATGGTCGGCAAAAATAACAGCCGATTTAATTGCAAAAGATAACTATGTTTAAGTTACTAAATAATAAACATATAAATGTTTCTATTGGTATTGTATGGCTATTTCATGTTTCGGCTATTATTGGTATTAGCTTGGGTTATCAAAATTGGTTTGTTAGTAAAACACCTTTTAATTTGTTGGTACAAACTATTTTGTTGGCATTATGTTTTTCGTTTAATACATTAAAAAAATGGCTTATTTTTGGTGGCTGTTTTGCTACCGGTATGTTTGTAGAAGCTATTGGCGTTGAACACAGTTTTTTATTTGGCAGTTATTATTATGGTAATAATTTGGGGGTTAAAATATTTAATGTACCATTATTAATTGGCGTAAATTGGGCGGTGTTAGTATTTATTACTGCAGCAATTTCAATGCGTATGAGTAATAACTTTTTTATAAAAATAATTATTGGAGCTACCTTAATGGTAGGTTTCGATTTTGTAATGGAGGCTGTTGCGCCCACTTTCGATTTTTGGTATTTTATTGAGGGTGCTCCCCCACTCCGCAATTTTATTACTTGGTTTTTAGTAGGTTCTTTTTTACATTGTATATTTCAATTTTATAAGCTAACAGGTAATTATAAATTTGCCTTACATTTGTATATTGCTCAATTAATATTCTTCACCTATTTTAAATTATTTTTATAAGATGGCGTTGATGCAGTTTGATTACGGAATAATAGGAGCAGGAGCAGCGGGTTTACAATTGGCCTTAGCTTTAAGCAATGATGAGTATTTTAAAAAGAAGCGTATTTTAATATTGGATAAAGCAGCTAAAAACAAAAACGACAAAACGTGGTGTTTTTGGGAAGAAGGCAAAGGCCAATGGGACGATATTGTTTCTAACAAATGGGAAAAATGTTTGTTTGCTGATAAAAAAGGAGTAATTGAACTGGCCCTAAAACCACTATGTTACAAAAAAATACGCAGCTTAGATTTTTATACTTATGCCAAGGCCCATCTTAACAAAAAAAATAATTTTACTTTTGTAATAGATGAAGTGAAAAATTTGATAGCGGATGAAAATGGTGTTTCTATTATTGCTAATAAAAATAAATATAATGTAAAACATTGTTTTGATAGTAGAGTAGATAATGCATTTTACAGCAACAATCCGCATCCTAATTTACAACAACACTTTATAGGTTGGGTAATTGATTTTAAAAAACCTGTATTAGACGAAACTGCTTTTACTATAATGGATTACCGTGCAAGCCACAATAGCAGCACGAGTTTTATGTATGTTTTGCCATTAGATAAACAAAAAGCATTAGTAGAGTTTACAGGCTTTACCAAAACAGTTTTTGATAAAAAAGTATATGCCACAGCAATAGCTAATTACATTAAGCAACACATTAGCGATAACACTTATGCAATTATAGAAAAGGAAGGCGGTATAATACCTATGAGCACTTACCCTTTTGAAAAAATTAATACTAATTGGCTAACTAAAATTGGTACTGCTGGTGGTTGGGTGCGTCCTTCCTCTGGTTATTCGTTTAAAAACTGTGAACGATATGTGGCTAAAATTATTAAAAATTTAAAAAGGGGTAAAATGCCTTCTAAAGATTTTGTTAATAAAAAGCATCGTCTGTTTGATGCGGTATTATTAGAAATTTTAGCAACCGACAACAGTTATGGTTTAACTATTTTTTCTAATTTGTACAGAAAAAATAAGCTGCCTAAATTATTAAAGTTTATTGATGGTACAAGCAGTTTTACGGAAGACTTGCGCATTATGAAATCTGTAAATAAGTTAAAATTTACAAAAGCTATGTTGCGAGTAAAAAATCGTAAATTGGTTTAAATAAAATACATTTAAGTTTTTCTAACTATTAAGAAATTAAGTACATTAAGGCAAAGCCATACTTACTAAGGTTACTTTATTTGTTTTAAACTTGCCAACCTTGAAATTGATTTTTTCACCTTAGGCTCACCTTTATATTTTATGGATGCTGGGCCTTCTATGTTAATTTCAAAATTTTCGGTTACCCAAAATTGGCCAACTGCTGCACCTTCAATATTTACTGTAGTGTTATCAGTTTTTAATTTTATGGCATTAATGTTGGCTAAGCCTTCACTATTCAAATTAAAAACTTTGGCTACGCCATCAAATTTATAAGTGCCTGCACCTTCGGCTTCTAACTTAAAATAGTTGACCTCAATATTATCAATATCAATGCTATGCGCGCCTTCTGCTATAAGCACAAACTCATCTAACTCAAAATTTTCTAGGTCAATTGAGCTGGCGCCTTCTAGTAAAAGTTTCTTCAAATCTGGTAGCCAAATATCTAACTCTGGCACATCGTCCATATCATTTTTAGTAGCAATTTGCAACAGGCTCAAGCCATCTTTTACAGTATATTCAAATGGTTTTAGGTAGCGTTCATTATCACTAATTATCACCTTATGTTTGCCTTGTTTCAAATTTAATTCAACAACTCCCCTAATTTCTATGGCCTCAAAAACTTTGGTTTCCATTTGCTTTACATCCTTACCTACAACGTTTTGCGGTATTTTTTCATAGTCATCATCACAATCTAAACAGTCTAAACCATTGGCAGTCATTAACCAAGTTCGGCCATTCATATTATACCCTTTTATACCTTGTAAATTTTCAATATCATCTATTAAAATATCATCGGCTTCTTTAGTAAGTTTTATTACTTTACCTTCTGGTATTTCCAATAACAAATCAACTTCTTGTTTTCTCCATTTCGTTTTTTTATCTAATGCAAAATTGTTAGGCAACCATAGAGTATCCTTACTTAATTGCCAATTATAATTAGTTAAGGTAGCTCGCTGGGCGGCTTCAGTTGCAGTGTTACCTTTTGCAAATTTTTCTACGGTAAGGTTTAGTTTATTGGTTGCACTTGGCTGTAGCTTCAATGTAACTTCATTAAGATATAAGGTAGCCGTAATAAAATTAAAAACATTTTTATCAACAACTAAACTATTGGTTTCAATATTTGCATCGCTTTCTTTAACTGCAATAAAAAGCGTATCTGCAACCGAATGATTTAGTGTAGTAGTTTGTTTTACTATATTTTCATTTTCAAAATCATTAGCTATTGCTTTACCATAAAGCCCTACACAAAAAATACTAATTAACCATAAACCTGCCAATGGCAATACATAATTGGCTTTAAAATAATTTCTATTAAACAGCAAATAAACCATTACTACAAAAATAAATACTATTGGTATTGCCAAACTAAATAATAACATCAATTTAATAAACCAATATACCAAACCCGAGCCTACTGCAAACAAATTTGTTAGGGTACCACCCATTATAAAAGCAAAAAATACGCCAACGAAAGCAGCTACTAAACCGAACAACAAACTCATACCAATAACTATTAATAATAGCTTTGCCACAACCATAGCAAACTTGGTAAGGTAGGCGATTAATTGCCCCACAAAATCAATTAACTTATTGTTACTGTAAGTGCGTGTTTTAACATTATCGGCCAAGGTATTTACGTTTATCGGTAAGCCTTTCATTAGTAATTTATCGGCAGCAGTAGTTGCTTTGGGTACAATTATCCAAAATAATATGTAAATAATAAAACCTGGGCCAACAAAAAACAATATTAAAAATAACAGCCTAATCAAAATAGGTGAAGCATCAAAATAGTAACCCAAACCAGCAGAAACGCCACCCAATACCCGGTCGTCATTATCGCGCATTAGCTTTTTATCAGCTCTGGTTATAGTTGCATCAGTTGTTGTGTGCTGTTCAATAGTGCCATTTGCATCTGCTGCTTCTTCAACGGCTTCAAAATCTTTTACCGTACCCATTTTCAGTTTCACATACGCTACTTGCTCCTTAATAATTATTTTATAATCATTAGTTTGCTGTTCAATAAAAAGCTCTGCTATTCTGGCCTCAATGTCGTTTACAATTTCTTCACCATCAGCATCATTTTTAAAATATGTTTTTAACGAATTTATATAAACATCCAACTGTTGATAGGCATTTTCTTCAATTTCAAACAACTGTCCGCCCAGGTTTATTGTTAAGGTTTTATTCATTATTGCTTTCGTTTAATTAGTGTGTTTCTTGTTTTTTTTCTTACAAAAAATTTTAAAAACTTGTGCAGCAGCGTAAAAACTTAGGGAAGCGAAACCAATTAAGTCGCACTAATTTCTTACCTGCTTTCCGTTCCAATCTTTTTTTTCCGCTGCGCTCCACAAAAAGGATTTCCACTTCAATCAGGGCTATTTTAAAAGTCTCGCTCAGCCGTAGAAAATTTTTTCGTTATACCTATAAAAAATCCAACATCATTTTAATAGCAACTTAGCTATTGCTTAGCAGCAATCGGTTATTGGCAGCTGGCATTATTGCCCAAAGAATAAGGTATAATAAAATACCAACACCATTAAAAACAGTTAGTGCAATAAAACCCAATCTTATAAAAACCTTATCAATATTAAATTTTGCTGCCAAGCCACTTGAAACACCGCCGATTAATTTTTCATCAATATTTCTGCTTAAACCATGGCTTAAACCACTCCAGCTATTTTTAGTTTGTCCTTCCATTGGTTCGCTGTTTGCTTTTATATTTCCAATCACACTTTTATCATCAATGGCTAAACCGCGCATTAATATTTTGTCGCTGCTGCTTTTGGCTATTGGCATAATAATCCACAAAGCAATGTAAATTAGCAAACCGAAACCTGCGCCAAAAAACAAAGCTAAAACAATTAAACGCATTACTATTGGGCTAATGTTAAAGTAGTGTGCCAAGCCTGCACAAACACCTCCTATAATTCTATCATCTGGGTCGCGCATTAATTTTTTTTGACTAAAATTTTGCACCTGACTTGCTTGCAAAATAGCGGCTACACTTTTTTTCGGCTCACCTTCTTTTACTTCCACCAAATCAAAATCTTCTGTTTTACCCAGCATAACAACCATTTTATCAATATCGGTTTGAGTTAAAATTTTGTTTTGTTTGGTAATTTCGCCGCCAAAAATTTCGGCCATTCGGCTTTCTAAATCGGTTAAAATTTCGTTGCTATCCTTATCGTTTTTAAAGTAAGTGTGTAATGTTTTGATGTAGTTTTTTAAGCTGTCGTAAGCATTTTCTTCAATGTTAAATAATTGGCTACCTACTCTTACGTTTAGAATCTTGTTCATTTTTTGTTATTTTTTATTGTTAGTTAATGTTGTTACTGCGTTTGATAATTGTTGCCAAGTATTAGATAATTCGTTAATAATTTCCTTGCCCTGTTTAGAAAGTTTGTAATATTTTCTAGGCGGGCCGCTTTTCGATTCTACCCATCTATACTCTAACACACCGCTGTTTTTTAGCCTTGTTAGTAAAGGGTAAATTGTACCTTCTACTACCATAAGTTTTGCTGCTCTTAGCTCCTCAATAATTTCAGAAGGATAAGCTTCTTTATTTTTTAAGATGTTGAGTATGCAAAATTCAAGCACCCCTTTCCGCATTTGAGCTTTCGCATTTTCAACTTTCATTCTGCAAATTTAATAAAATTAATAGTACCTTGCAATACATAGTACTATAAGAACTGTAGGAAATTTAGTTTAGTTCCCAGAATTGAGAAAAAATAGTTTAAATAAAAGGTAAGTTAAATGTTAGAGATAGTTGGGCTGATTATTATAGAAAACATAAAAAAAAGTTTAGGAGATCTGTTTTCATATAATTTGTTTAAATTTACAGAAGATATTAGTTCTAAACTTATTTAAAATGACGTTACAAGCCAGAAAGCATAAGCTTATCAAAAAAATTAATCGCTCTGAAAATGCAGAATTAATTATGCAATTAGAAAAATTAGTTGAAGATAAAACTGAAACTAAATTAACTAATAATGTTGATTTATTAGAGCTTGCAGTTTCGATTGAAGATGAACTAAATATTGAGGAATTAATTAAAGAGCAAGGCTTTAAAAATCCGACAAAAGAAGCATTAGATATAATTATTAAAAATGCAAACATTACTGAATCAACAGATAAATTGTTAAATATGATTTAATGCATGAGGTTTTTTTTAGATACTAATATTATAATAATTTATCTCAGAAATGACAAAACCAGAATGTTCATTGATGAAAAATTTGCACCATTTACTTCACCTAACATACCAATAATTTCTGTTGTTACTATTGGAGAGATAAGATCAATAGGTATAAGAAATAAATGGGGAAAACAAAAACTAATTAGTGTTGAATTGTTATATAATAATTGTCTTATTATTGGTATAAACAAAAAACCCATAATAAACGCTTATGGAAATATTGACAGCTATAGTCAAGGAAAATTAGAAGATAGGCCTTTAATTGGCAGCTCAAGAAACATGGGCAAAAATGATTTATGGATTGCTGCAACAGCAATTGTATCTGGAGCAAAGCTTTTAACTTTAGATAATGATTTTGAGCACTTGAATGGAGTTTTTCTTGATGCCGAAATAATTGAACGAGTTAAATAAGCAGCAATTACTATTACAAAAACAAAGGCCTCCAGAAATTCTGAAAGCCTTTGTTAGTTTATCTCTTTAAAAGAAAATATTATTCTGCTTTATTTTTGGGCAAGCTCAAAAAAATATGCGTTACCGAAAAGCGAAGGCCGTATTTCCAGTATTTATCTTCCCATTCAGGCTTATCGCTATTTGGTATTCCAAATTCTGTAATGTTGCCTACAAACTCCAACTCAGCCATAAAATTTTTTATCGGATAGATGTAATAACCTAAACTTAGTGTACTATAAAATTTGTTAATTTTATCAAAAGTAAAAACGTCATTGTAGTTGCCTTTTTGAAATAAATAAATATAAGTACCCAAACCAATTGTAACTCCATCTCTAACATCATTTTTATAATATTGAAGTTTAATGTTTGGATTGAAATAGTTTAAACTATGCTTAATGTCTTTTTCTGGATCAAAAGCATCAAAAAATAAAGGGTTCAAATCTTCTGTATTAGCAGTCAAATTTGTTAGATGATAAAGGCAAGATATGTTTAAACTAATTTTATTTTTGAACTTGTAAACACCATTAAGCCCCAAATTAAATTCTGATGATAAATTATAATTAATAAATTAAGAGTTTGGTTGCTTTAAATTGCTTTTTTGATAAGCAGCTATAATACCAACATTTAAAGATTGACCAAATGTAATTAACGGTAAATACACAGATAATAATATTAAAATTTGTTTCATAATGTTATTGGCTTGAGACTAAGCAAATATAAGTTAAAAGTGGATAAACTAAACTTAGTAAAAAATTTCAGCATATTTAATGTTGCGTATCTTATCATATAAAAGCAGCTTGTTAATTTTCCAATAACAAAAAACCCAACTACCAAAAAAAACTGTATTTTTGTGAATGGTTTCGATTAATAATGCTGGTAGTTTTACAAATAACAAAATTGCCTTTCAAGGTTTAACTTTCGATGATGTTTTGGTAGTGCCCGCATATTCAGAAATATTACCACGTGATGTTGATACTTCTACACAACTAACCGAAAATATTACCATTAATTTGCCCATAGTTTCTGCCGCTATGGATACGGTAACAGAGGCAAAACTGGCCATTGCCATAGCTCGGCAAGGCGGTATTGGTATGCTACACAAAAATATGAGTATTGAAAAGCAAGCCGAAGAAGTGCGCAAAGTAAAGCGTAGCGATAGCGGTTTAATACTGGACCCAATTACCTTAAAACAAAATGTGCCCGTTACCGAAGCATTGCGATTGATGCGTGAAAATAAGATTGGCGGCATACCAATTGTTGATGCACAACAAAAACTAGTGGGCATTTTAACCAACCGTGATTTGCGTTTTGAGAAAAATATAAATCAGCCGATTAAAGATGCCATGACTTCTAAAAATTTAATAACCGCCCCGCAAGGAACGAGCCTAAAACAAGCCGAAAGTATTTTACAACAGCATCGTATAGAAAAATTACCGATTATAGATGAAGCTGGAGTTTTGGTAGGCTTAATTACTTATAAAGATATTTTAAAAGAAAGCGATTATCCTAATGCTTGTAAAGATCAGTTTGGCAGATTAAGAGTTGGAGCAGCAGTTGGTGTAACTGTTGATATGTTAGGGCGCATACAAGCTTTAGTAAATGTTGAGGTAGATGCCATTACTATTGATACGGCTCACGGCCACTCAAAAGGTGTTATTGAAGCGGTTAAGTTGGCAAAAAAAGAGTTTCCACAATTAGAAATTATTGCTGGTAATGTAGCAACAGGTGCAGGGGCAAAAGCCTTGGTAGATGCCGGTGTAAATGCGGTTAAAGTTGGCGTTGGCCCTGGTTCTATTTGTACAACACGTATAATTGCTGGTATTGGCATACCACAATTATCGGCTATTTACGAAGCAAAAAAAGCGATGGCCAATTCGGGTATTCCAATTATTGCTGATGGAGGTATTCGCTATACTGGCGATATTGTTAAAGCCATTGTAGCGGGTGCAGATAGCATTATGGCAGGCAGTTTATTTGCTGGCGTAGAAGAATCGCCTGGTGAAACTATTATTTATGAAGGCCGTAAATTTAAATCGTACCGTGGTATGGGTTCGGTAGAAGCAATGGAAAAAGGCAGCAAAGATCGTTATTTTCAAGATGCGGAAGATGATATAAAAAAATTAGTGCCAGAAGGCATTGTTGGTCGGGTACCTTTTAAAGGAAAGCTAAAAGAAGTAATGATGCAATATTTAGGTGGCCTACGGGCTGGTATGGGTTACTGCGGCGCCAAAAATATTAAAGCTTTACAGCAAGCACAATTCACAATAATTTCTGGTGCGGGCATACGCGAGAGTCATCCACACGATATTGTAATTACTAAAGAGGCGCCTAATTACAGCAGATAATATTATACAAACTAATTTCACAAATGAAAAAAACCACAATTGATTTTGTCGCTAAAAAAATTGCGCCATACATTCATAAAACGCCTGTGTTAACTTCAACTCAATTAAATGAAATGGTTGGGGCTACTTTATTTTTTAAGTGTGAAAACTTTCAAAAAATGGGCGCTTTTAAAATTAGAGGTGCTAGTAATGCTCTGCTGCATTTAACTGATGAAGAAAAAGCAAAAGGAGTAGTTACACATTCTTCAGGTAACTTTGCGCAAGCAGTAAGTTTGGCAGCCAAAAATTTAGGCATTAAAGCATACATTGTAATGCCATCTTCTGCACCTAAAGTTAAGCAACAAGCTGTTGCTGGTTATGGTGGTGAAATAACTATTTGCGAACCAACACTAAAAGCTCGTGAAGAAACTGCACAAAAAATTGTTGCTAAAAAAGGGGCTACCTTTCTGCACCCTAGCAACCAAATTGAAGTAATATTAGGTAATGCTACAGCTGCTAAAGAAATGTTAGAAGAACAACCAAATTTAGATATAATTTTGGCACCTGTTGGCGGCGGCGGTTTAATTGCTGGCACAGCTTTGAGTACTCATTTTTATGGTAAAAATTGCATTACTATTGGTGCAGAACCTTTTGAAGTTGACGATGCTTACCGTTCTTTACAAAGTGGCAAAATTGAAACCAACGAAACTACCAACACCATTGCCGATGGTTTGCGCACCAATTTAGGTGATGTAAATTTTCCAATTATTCAAGATCACGTTAGTGAAATTATTAGAATTACAGAAGAAGAAATTGTTGCAGCCTTAAAGTTAATTTGGACACGTTTAAAAATTATTTGTGAGCCAAGTTGCGCCGTTCCTTTTGCTGCCGTTTTACGAGAAAAAGAAAAGTTTGCCGATAAAAAGGTTGGTATTATTATTACTGGTGGTAATGTGGATTTGGGTGGTTTGCCGTTTTAGAATGCTTATTATCATTTAAACTTTATTGAAATATGCTTTCAAATGTTTTACTTCAAAAAACAAGTCCATTTGTGAAATACCTGTTTTAGTGTTTTTAAAGTCAAAATTTTTGGTCGCCTTAGCATTGTTAATTGCTTCTTTTTGAAAGGGTTTTAATTTTGTATAGATGTCATTGTTTTGTTTCACATAAAAATTTCTTGTTTTTTCATAACTTGGTAATAATTTCTTTGATTTGAGCAGCTTTTCAATGCGTTCACATTTTTGGAAATATTTGGTTGTTTTTTCAAAATGTAATAAGAACCAAAATTCTAAACAAGGATTGTTAATTATCAAAATAACGTTGTCAAATTTTTCTTCAATTTCAGTCTTATACTTTTTTAATTTTTGAATTGCGGTTTCTGTACCTTTCTTAGCTTGCTTTGTTTCTTTCAAAACTACATCTAAATCAACAATCCAAAAAACCTTGGTATAATCTTCTGCAAGTGCTTTAGTAGTTTTAAATTGTTCATCTAAAGTTTTCTTTTGAGGTATTTTTGGTTCAATATTAATGTTTAAATTTCTTTCATTTCGCTTTAACATTTGTAAGTACCAAAATTCGGTTTTTCCTTCTACTACAACTGCGTAGGCGGGTCTGCTCTTAATTGGCTTTTTTCTTCTCTTTCTCATTTTGCCAAGTCAATAAAGTAATCTCCTAAATTGGGAACGCCACCGAGCTTGCCACTTTTATAAGCATTTAATCTATTGGTTGTATCTCTAATAACCGAAGTATTAAAATCTGCTAATGAATACAATTCGGTGGAACAGCTTTGATTATTTTTATTAGTAATCCAAATGGCATCATCTCTAAAAACATCTTTATTGTTTAAAATTTCTCTGTTATGCGTTGTGGCAAGTATTTGCGAATTTTTAGAATTCAATAAAAAGGTCATTAGAAAATGCGTATATAATTCAGGGTGTAAGGATGCTTCTAATTCATCAATTAAAAGAACTGAACCTTGCGGAGATTTCAATAAGACAAATAAATAATGGGATAGAATCAAAAATTTTTTCGTCCCATCAGATTGTGCTTCATAAGGAAGCGCAAATTTTCTACCATCTATTAAATGTTCAAACTCAATACTTTTCTGCGATTTTTCTTTTACTTTATTGATTTGTTGATCTGAAAGGTTCAATTCATTAATGAAACTGTTTAATTTGTCGTCAACATCTGCATCTACATTTACCAACAAGTTAGAAATATTAAAATCAGCTTTTCTTAATTGATTTAAAAAAAAATCTTTCTCTTTATTAATACGATTGAGTATGATTTGAAAATACTCTTTTGGAAGAGAATTTAAATTAGAAGGTATAGAACCAATACCTGCAAACCATTCAACAACTTCTTTTAATTCTTTTAACTCAATATTTGTTTTTAAAAATCCAGCTAAAACAGTATTGTTCCATAGCGTGTTAGATTCTAAGGTCTTCTTATATGTTTTATCTATTTTAATTTTACCTCCAAATTCAATTTCAGTAAATTGATTTTTTAAGTCAGTAGTTCTACGAAAGATATTGGATTTTTTGGGCTTATATTGAAACAATGCCTCCTTAACAATCGCAACTCTATTTAACTCAACTTCATAAAAATATTTTATATTATGTTGAATGAATTCTATAGACAGGAAAGTGTTCTCATTAGGGGTTTTATCATCCAATAGAAAAGGGTTGACTGTAAGCTTATCTGTCTTATTATTAACAGGGTTCGTAACAAGTAATCTTAAAAAATGTAACGACTTAAATATATTTGTCTTTCCAGAGGCATTTGCTCCATAAATCAAACCTAATTTTAGTAGCCGATGGCCTGTTTTGGTTTTTTGAACATAAGTATCTTCTAAGTGGGTTGACTTATCTGCTTCAAAAGACAAGGTTTGCTTATCTTTAATTGACTCAAAATTTTGAACACTAAAGTTTATTATCATAGCCAAATTTGTAAATAATTTACAAAATAAAGCTTTTAAGCTCAAAATTGGTGGTATTTGATATTTATTTTTGAAGTACAACAACAGAGAATATGACCAAATTGATACTAAGTGAAACGATAAAAATAAGCTAATCCAAAAAAACAATCTTATTTTGATATTTGCTATTTCGGAAAAATGACATTTCTCCAAGAAATGTCATTTTTAAGCATTCTATTATAATTTAACTTGGATTAAGTTATTTTTGACTTTTTACTAAAGAAATTTAAAATGAAATTAAAATTAATAAAAACAGAAGAAGATTATCAAAAAGCCTTAAAGCGTTTAGTTAAAATATTTCATGCTAAGGCTGGAAGCAAAGAACAGGAAGAGTTAGAAATTCTTGTGTTATTAATTGAAAAATACGAAACCGAAACTATTGGAGAATTTCCAGATCCTGACCCAATAGAAGCGATAAAATTTAAAATGGAACAAATGGAATTGACTCAAAAAGATTTAGCAGAATTGATTGGTTTAAAAAGCAGAGCCTCTGAAATACTATCAAGAAAAAGACCGATGAGCATTAATATAATCCGGAAAATTAGTAAAGCTTTGTCAATTCCAGCTGACATATTAATTCAACCTTACGAAACTGTAAAAGTGAAGGGCAGGAGATTGGAGTTTCAAATATAAAACTGACTCGTTAAACTAAAATGAAAACAATTAGTATTCGAACTTTTAAGCATACACTAAGAGATATTCATCAAAAATCCTTAGATAGAAAATTCTGTTTTTTACTTGGCGCAGGTGCAAGTTTTAAAAGTGGTATACCAACAGGTGCAGATTTAGCAAAAGAATGGTTTAAAGAAATTTCGGAAAGATATACAGCAAATGAAATTAAAGAATGGATTAAGGATGTGAACCTAAACAAAAAAGAATTGGCGGCTCATTATGGTTCTATCTACAGAAAACATTTTGAAACTGATAAAACCTCTGGCTACGAGTTTTTGATAGAAGCCACGAAAAATGCCAAGCCTACTTTTGGCCACATTGTTTTAGCGCAAGTATTGACTAAATCGCCTGGTCATTGTGTTTTAACCACCAATTTCGACAGCTTAATTGAAACGGCTATTTATCAATTTACAGACAAAACGCCTTTGGTTTGTGGCCACGAATCTTTAAGCGGTTATGCACGACCTTCTACCATTCATCCATTGATAGTTAAAATACATAGAGATTTATTGTTAGCCCCTAAAAGCGACCCTGATGAGATAAATAAATTGGCAGAAGGTTGGAAAGCAACTTTAGATCATATTTTGAACCAGAAAAATTAAAAGCATTGGCAAAACAAATTACAACCGAAGCCTAATTTCCCTAAAACCATTATAGCAGAACTTGATTCAGTATCTGAAGCGCAAAGGAACAAAATATCAGCTATCTCGCCTAACTTGTAAGCTCCCTCATTGTTTTGGATCAGACTTTAGGTTTTCTAAACAGCAAAATCATTTTTTATTGAACGGTACTTTTTTAGAAAGCCGTTTTAACTATTTGTTAAAAGGTGGAATGGTGCGTATTTTAAAGCTCATTCAGCAATTCCTCAGCAGGTTTTGCAGTTAATTTACCTGCTCTCACCAACTTCAAATTATCAACTGTTTCTTTTATTTCATCAGCTAATTGTTCTTTTTCTTCATTGTACGGCACTACATCAACATAAGGCAAACTCTTTAGCACTTCTACTAAGTGAATTGCTTTATCATCTTTTATATCTAACAATAACTTCATTATTCAATGTTAACTTTTTTTAAACTAAAAACTTACTCACTACGCCCTTAAAAATTAGCACTCAACTGAAACTGCAAACCACTAAAAGCGGGTTCGTAGCGGCAAACACCACCAACACAAACAATGCCATCTACTCTTCTGCCATAAAAAATACTGTACTTTTGGGCTTTGTTTTTGTAAGCCGTATAAATGCCGTAAAAGTGTTGTTTTAATATATTTTTATCGGGTTCGGCATCTTCATCGGCAGGGTTAATGTTATACATATCGTTTATTGCAAACGACCAATGTGGTGATAAATTTAATTCTAACAAGCCGCTTATCCAATCATTTCTATCTTGTTTAAATTTTTTAGCGTCAAAGCCCTCACTAAAGCGGGTTTTGCGTTGTAACATTTGATATTCGCCTTCAAAACGGATGCTGTTACGCCGATTAAACTTATAGGTTATCTCGGCAAAAGGAACGAGCGCATTTATGTACTTGCCTTTTTGAGCATAAATAGCTTGGTTCTGATCTAAAAGCTGTACCCCAAAATGATATTGTATTGGGCTTTTCGGTTTCCTAATTTCTGTTTCAATAAAAAACTCACGATAATACAAACTGTCTAAAGCTCGGTTGCTAATGTTTGAAAAACTTATTTGAATATTGAAGTTAGTTTCAGTTTTTAGTTGGAACAATTTTGTTGGGTTAATAATAGCATCAATACTAAAAGCCATTTCGTCTAACTCTAATGCTTGTGCATTGTATATTGCTAAACGGGCTAAACTATGTTCGCGATTAATAGCTGGCAAAAAATTTAGCGCAACATTGTTTTGTAAAATTTGTTCTAACGGATCGGTTCGTAAAGCAAAATTTTGGGTGCGCTTCGCTTGAAAGGTTACGCCCAATCCTTTTTGCGAATAACTTAAACTGCTGTATAAAAAATTGCCACTCAAATTTTCCCAAGTGTTGGGTAAGGTTTGTATGGCTTCATTCGATTTTACAGAAGCCTCTAACAACCAAGTGAAATTACCCGAACTGAAACTGTTGTATAAACTGATTGCATATACATTGTGTTTGGGTACAAAACGGGTGGCCAATGGTTGGCGGTTAATATCGCTGGCAATGGTTTGTATAGTGGCCACATCTAAAGTGCGATTAACTAAGGCTACGCTGGTGTTTAAATAGATGTTTTTAATATTATTATAGGTGTTAACTTGCAGGCCCTTTAATATCGGTTCACTTAACTCAAATAGTAATTTTTGCCTACCCATAATGGCGGTGATTTCAGCATTTTCGGAGATTTCATATTTGGCTTTTATGCCCATAATGGCTCTGTCTAAACCTAACAGGCGTTCTTCGTAAGCTCTAAAAATTGAGCCTGCACCAAACTGCTCGTAAAAATAACCCGCCGTTAAGTTTAGGCGGTCAATTTGTTTATTGATAAACCAGTTGCCAATACCTTGCTCACTATATTCGTTGTTGGGGAAGATGCGGTTGGAGTTGGCAAACAAATCAAAGCGCAAACCAGCATTTATAAAATCGCTATTATATTTTAAATCAAACCAGCTTTCGCCACCAGCTTTTAGGTTATCGTAAAAATTATTGCCACTTGCGTTTATAGTGGTATCGCGTAAATAGAAGTTACTATTTAAAAACACACTTCCCGAAAATTGACTTAAAGATTGCGCAGTAGCAATAATATTGCAACAAAAGAAGCTAAGCAATGATATAAAAATAAATTTACTTTCTGACTTTGCAATTTGCCGATATACTTTGATGAAAAGCCTCGGCTTAGCCCCACTAAGACTGCGTTTTTCGCCTAGGCTATCAAAAAATTGCTTTTTCAAATTTAATAAATTCATTTTCTCATCATTCCTAATAACTGTAGCAATAATAAGGTTAAATTTCATAGCTTAAAGTTACCTGTTAATATTATACGAATTTGTCGTGTACTTACTAAGTGCGAGATAAGGAAATTTAAACTTTAAGTCGTTATTTGCGTCTTACTTTTGTTACAATTTTGAAAAAAATTATTTATGAATAAGATATTATTGGTTGTTGCCTTTTTAGCTTTTGGTTTAAGTGTAATTGCACAAGAAAATTTGCCAGAATTAAATTTAAAAACGGTTGATGGTGAGAAAATTAAACTGCAAGATTATGCCACTAATGGTAAAAACACTGTTTTTGCTTTTTGGGCAACTTGGTGTGCTCCATGTAAAAAAGAGTTAAACAACATTGCTGAAATTTATGAAGATTGGAAAACGGATTACAACACCGAAGTGGTAGCCGTATCGGTTGATAACCAAAGAAGTGTGGCCAAAGTTAAAACCTATATTGATGGCCAAGCTTGGGATTATGATGTGTTGTTAGACACCAACCAAGAATTGATGCGTGCTTTGAGCATACAAAATGTGCCTTATACTGTTGTAGTTGATGCTTCTGGTAAAATTACCTATACGCATAGCGGTTATGCCGATGGTGATGAATTCGATTTGGAATCGCATTTAGAAAGTTTAAGCATCAGTAAAGAATAACTTAATTTTATTTAAAAAATAGGAAAAGGGCATCAAAATTTGATGCCCTTTTTCATTTATATTAAAGTTTTGTATGATGTAAATGTATGAAAAGCGTTGAACATTTCCAAATTGATAAAGTGAGATTATTGATTACAGCTTTTATAAAACAAAAAAATTACGGCTCAATTGTTTGGGCAGCTTAAATCGGTTAATTTGGTACCATAATTACAATTTGTGCTGTTTGATTTTTACACTTGTCTTTTTTTAGTAATAGCCAGTTTTTTTAGTGGTTTTATGATCGCTTGGTTTAGTAGGCTTTTTACTATAAAAAACATCCACAAAATTATTGATGAGCAAAGAAAACGAATTGATGGGTTACACCAAAATACGGACTTAATTGCCAATCAATTAGAGCGTTGCTCCCTTAGCAATACTGCTTTACAAAAGCAGGCCAAAGCACAAACGCAAAAACTTGAAGAATTTAAAATTTGCAACAAACAGCTTCAAAATAAAATAAGCGATCTTAGTTTTCCTACAGAAAAAATATCTGATATAAAAAATAAGAAGAATTTAAGCAAAGAGTTAGAGGTAATACAAAGAATAAAGGCTAAAAAATACCAAATTGACTTTGAAAGAATAGGTTACGCATCTAACTTAAATAAAGATAACCTTAGGTTAATTGTTGGTATTGGCGCCTTTATTGAACAAAAGTTAAACACCTTAGGCATTTATACCTTTGAGCAGATCGCTAATTGCACTCCACAAGATGTATTGTTAATTACCGATGCTATTGATTTTTTTTCGGGTCAGATAAAAAAAGACAAATGGGTGACCCAAGCGCAAAAGTTAAAGCACAGTAAAGCTGAAAACTGAGTAAAGGGTATTTTTTTAAACGTTACTATTCGCCTAATTATTAGTTAGCCATTTCCGACATAAACTTAACACGCATTAATAAAATGTCTTCCAACTCAAATTCATCGCTTCCCAATTCGGCGAGTCCATCTTCTAATGAGTCGCTTTCTGCTTCTTTAAAATAATCGTAAATTTCTTCTTGCTGCCATTCATCTAAAACCTCATTTATATAATAATCAATATTTACTTTGGTGCCAGATGCTACTATGGTTTCTATTTCTGTATATAAATCTTTTAAGGATAGATTTTTATTATCAGCTATAGTTGGTAATGGTATTTTCTTATCTATATTGGTTATAATGTAAACCTTTAATTTAGATTTGCTAACAACTGATTTTACGACAAAATCTTCTGGTCGTTCAATTTCATTTTCTTCGACGTATTTTTTTATTAGCTCGGCAAATTTTTTGCCATAGCGGTTTGCTTTGCCGCTACTAACGCCAGTTATATTAGCAAATTCTTTTAAATTAATGGGGTATTGGGTGGCCATATCTTCTAACGAGGGGTCTTGAAAGACAACAAACGGAGGTACGCTGTTTTCTTTAGCTACTTGCTTGCGCATATCTTTTAACATTTTAAATAAAATGTTATCTAAAGCGCCGCCTTTCATTGATATGGATCCGGGGTCTTCTCCTCTTCCATACTCGTGATTAATGGCTAACTTAACCGATCTTGGTTTCTTTATAAATGCGTGTCCATTATCGGTTAACTTTAAAATACCGTAGTTTTCAATTTCTTTAATTAAAAAATTATTGAGAATGGCTTGCCTTATAATGCTGTTCCAATAATTTTTGTCATTATCTTTTCCTTTACCAAAATACTGGTTTTTATTATGTTTAAATGCTAAAATTTCTTGTGCATTACTACCCGTTACAAGGTTAACTATATAATGTAATTTAAAATTTTCGTCTAAGCTTTTTATTGCTTTAAGTGCTAATAAAATGTCTTCTTTACCTTCCAGTTTTTCTTTTGGTGTTTTACAATTGTCGCACATGCAGTTACAATCTTTTGCGTCATAATCTTCTCCAAAATAATGCAACAAAAATTTTCTTCTGCATTCTGCTGTTTCTGCATAACCTACCACTTCCATTATGTGTTGGGCGCCAACTTCACGTTCTGCTACTGGTTTATCACGCATCAATTTTTCCAGCTTTTCAATGTCTTTATAGCCAAATAGTGCTAAGCAGTGCGCTGGTAACCCATCTCTACCTGCTCTACCTGTTTCTTGGTAATAATTTTCGAGGCTTTTAGGTATATCATAATGTATAACAAAGCGTACATCGGGTTTATCAATACCCATACCAAAAGCAATTGTGGCTACAATTACTTTTGCTCCTTCCATTATAAAGGCATCTTGTGTGGCAGTTCTTACTTTCGATTCCATACCTGCATGGTAGGCTCTAGCATTTATGCCATTAATTTGCAATACTTCTGCTAATTCTTCGGTTGTTTTGCGGTTTAAACAATAAATGATACCTGCCTCATTTTTATAGTTTTGTATAAATTTCACTATTGTTTTAAAGGCATTTTCTTTACCTCCTTTTGGTACCACTTCATAAAATAAGTTGTCTCTATTAAAAGAGTCGATATAGACATCTGGCTCTTCTAATTGAAGGGTTTTACTAATATCGTACCTTACCTTTGGCGTGGCAGTTGCGGTAAGTGCAATTATTGGTATGGTATCATCAATTTGTTGAATCATGATTTTAATACGGCGGTACTCTGGCCTAAAATCGTGCCCCCATTCTGATATACAATGCGCTTCGTCTACTGCTACAAAAGAAATTTCTAATTCTTTAAAAAAGTCTATATTTTCTTGCTTTGTTAATGTTTCTGGTGCTACATATAATAATTTTGTAGCTCCGTTAACTAAGTCCTCCTTTACTTTTTTTAGTTGTGTTTTATTTAGTGATGAGTTCATAAAATGGGCAATTTCATCATTATTACTGTAACTGCGCACCAAATCAACTTGGTTTTTCATTAAGGCTATTAAAGGCGATATGATAATTGCTGTACCACCAGAAATGATGGCGGGCAATTGATAACATAATGATTTACCGCCACCAGTAGGCATTATTACTAGTGTATCTTTACCGTTTAATAGGCTTTCAATTATTTGTTGCTGTCTTCCTTTAAAACCACCAAAGCCAAAATATTTTTTTAATGATTTTATTAAACTTACTTCTTCTACTATTGCAGACATTATAAAAATTTATTGTAATATTTATACGTAAATAATATGAGTGAGGTTATTATTATAACTAATTTGTAATTTACAAACTATTAGTAACTTTAGCAAATTTGAGACTTAAAATAAAGCAAATAGTATCGGCCACTTTTAGTAATGAGGCTAAGGCGCTTGACAAATTACAACACAATAACATTGATGGGGTAACTGAGGCGGTTGAAATGATTTATCATTCGAAGGGAAGAGTGGTGGTTTGCGGCTTGGGTAAAAGTGCCTTAATTGCAAAAAAAATAGTGGCAACGCTCAACTCAACGGGCACTAAAGCTATTTTTTTGCATGCTGCTGATGCTTTGCATGGCGATGTTGGTATGGTTGATGCTTTAGATATTATTATTTTGCTTTCAAAAAGTGGTAATACCCAAGAATTGAAGGTTTTGCTGCCTTTATTAAAAGCTAATAATAACAAAACTATTGCGGTTACTGCTAATAATGGTAGCTATTTGGCTCAAAATACTGACCATAGAATTGTTTTTGAAATTGAGGAGGAGGCCTGCGCTATTAATTTAGCTCCAACAACAAGCACTACTGTTCAAATGGTAATTGGAGATGCTATTGCCAATAGCTTGCTATATATTAAAGGTTTTACTACTACCGATTTTTTTAAATTTCATCCTGCTGGTTCTTTAGGTAAAAAAATATATTTAAGGGTTAGTGATTTAGTGGATAAAAATAATTTACCGGTAGCTTATATTAATGATTCTATTAAAACTATTATCATCGAAATGTCGTCGAAGCGGTTAGGTGCGGTTGTAATTTTAGGTTTAAGTAATAATATTGCTGGTATTATTACTGATGGCGATTTGAGGCGGATGTTAGAAAACACTTTTGATATTGAAAACTATAAAGCGATTGATATTATGAACAAACAACCGATTACTATTAATGAAAACACGCTTGCTGCTAAAGTTTTAAATATAATGAAGCAAAAAAAGATTAGTCAAATTATTGTGACAGCAGAAAATAACAGCCTTACTGGCTTATTACACGTGCAAGATATACTTAAAGAAGGTATTATTTAATTGTGGGATTATGGCAGTTGCCTAAAATATGGTGACTGATGTTTTGTTTTTATTTGATATTTATTAGCGAGAAGTATTGCCTCTAAAAGCGGTTTATACAGCGGAGCGAAGTTGGAAAAATAGCCCCGATTGTAGTGGTTATGCTATTGTGCAGCGTGGGCATTTTGAAGCGAAAGCGATAGCATTTGAACGGAAAGCGGGAGTGTGGTTTGTGTGAACCCAATCTTTTCGCTTCTAAATATATGTACTAGCGATTATAAAGACAAATTTTTGATAATTTTATACGGTTATTTTAAATGCAGGGTTCAATATAAACCGACAAATTGCTGCTTTTGTCTACACTAAAGCCACCAAACAAACTAACAGATGTTGCGGAAACATAAGTTACATCGGCATTTTTAACTACTTCATTACTGGCAGTAACTTGGTTGCAAGCTTTTATTAGCTCCACTTCATTTTCAATAACGGTTGCTATATTTATACTATCAAAGGCGGTAGTACATTTGGTGTGGTTTAATAAAAAAGTGCGTGAAGGATGATTAAAAATAGTTAAGCGTATTCTCTCTGCTTGCCCTTTGGTAAACAGGTTCATACATTGGTCGTAATGATAGTCCATAAAGTTATCCGACATATCAACACTACCACAAGTGCTGCCGGTATTGCAAGCCATATATGGCAAACTTGATTGTGGGGTGTCTTCCACATAATCATCTAAAATACAAGTTGAGTCTGCTTCTGCACCCCAGGGGTGTATTAGGTTTAACCAATGACCAACTTCGTGGGTTCCGGTTCTACCTGCTGCATAATTAAATGATAACAATTCACCAAACAAGCCAGTAAAGCGATAGTCCATAACAACAGCGTCTTCATAAGCATCATACCCTGGTAACGAAGAAAACCCAGCAACACCATATTTATTTACACCCAAATTGCATACATATATATTTAAGTAACCTGGCCATATATCTTTTCCCCCTTTATCTGTTAAAAATATGTTATCTTCTTCATAGAAAAAAACAGTTTCTTTAGTGAAGGTGCGGGTAATACCGCTAAAATAATTGCCATTGGTATCAACTTTGGCTAAACAAAACTCTACCCCAACATCTGCCGCTTGTGGCCAAATGTTAGTGGTATCCTCATTTTTTCTTCTAAAATCCCTATTTAGTACCTCTATTTGGCTTAGCAGTTTAGGCACTCCAACGTTTTCAGCTCTATTGTTATACATTACATGAAAAACTATTGGAATTGTTATTATTGAATCTTGAAAATTACCGCTGTTTCGTTTGTATTTTGAAATATCATCCAAAGAATGGTTTTTAGCGTTTTTAATAGTAGTACCACATTGTCTTTGGCCAAAAACACTTACTGACATAAAAATCAGCATAGCAGTTAGCATAGTTAAAGTAGGTTTAAAAAAATGGCTCATCAATTACGAATATTATTTTATATATATTTAGTTCATTTTCTAATCATAATGTAAATATTTTAATAAATGCATGGTTTCATTGTTATATACTGCAAAAAAAGTACCAACTTTATTAAATGAATTTTATTTCTGGTGCTACAGGCTTGGTTGGTTCTTACTTATGTAGGTTTTTAATAGGCAAAGGAGAGACAATTGTTGCCTTAAAAAGAAAAACAAGCAAGCTTGATTTACTTGGTGATGCGGCTACCAAAATAGATTGGATTGATGGAGATTTACTAGATATTGATTTGCTATTAGAAGCCACAAAAGATTGTAAGTATATTTACCACTGTGCTGCTTTAGTTGCTTACCATAAAAAAATGCAATCGCAACTAATGCAGGTTAATGTAATAGGAACAAAAAATATAGTTAATGTTGCGCTTCATAATAATATACATAAAGTGGTTCATGTAAGTTCAATTGCCGCTTTGGGTGCTGGTGTTAAAAGTAAATTAATTGATGAAGATATAAGTGCTGATAAATGGAATTCTGCTTATGGGCTTAGTAAACATTTAGCAGAATTAGAAATATTTAGAGGCAATGTTGAGGGTTTAAAATCGGTAATAATAAACCCATCTGTAATACTTGGAGCAGGCTATTGGTCAAAAAATTCGGGGAAGTTATTTGTGCATGCTGATAAAAATTTTCCGTATTATAGTAACGGTAGCACGGGTTATGTTGATGTACGTGATGTTGTAAATATTATGCACCAATTAATGCATAAAGATATTTTTAACGAACGATTTATAGTTAATAGTCAAAATTTTTCTTTTAAAGATATTTTAACAAAAATAGCCGTTTTATTAAACAGAAAACCGCCCAAAATTTTAGCTGGTTTTTTTTTACAAAACATTGCATTAATTACCGATTATTTGAAAAGTGTATTAAGCAACAAAGAAAGCTTATTAACGAAAGAATTGATTAGGGCAGCAAATTGCACTCATTTATATAACAATGCAAAAATTACTGATATCTTAAATTATAGCTTTATACCTATTTCAACAAGTTTAAAAGAAATTGCTGCTTCCTTTGAAAACAGTAAAGCCAAAAACACTTCATTTGGCTTATTGCCGCTAACTAAAATCTAACGCTATGGCAGGGTCCCAAAATACTTTCTCAAAGTTTTGTACTTGATCTTCCGTTATCACAACACCTTCTTTTTCCAACAATTGTTGCATTTCTTTAGGCCCATTTTTAAAATGAAATTTCCCTGTTAACAAGCCAAGCCTATTTACAACTCTATGGGCAGGTATTTTTGGTTTAACACTAAAAGAATTATTCATTGCCCAACCTACCATTCTTGCTGACCGGCCTGTTGCTAAGTACTTTGCAATAGCACCATAAGTAGTTACCCTACCTTTTGGTACCAAGCGCACAACTTGGTAAATCATATCATAAAAATTAACTGTGGACTCTTTCATATCAATTGTTCCACATAAATATAATAATAAGTAGTCAAAATCAAATTAAGTCTTTCAAAACAATTTTCTTCTTGTATCTGTTTGGCCCTCTTCTAAAAGTAAGTTTCACCTTTTTTCCTACTTTTGAAGATAAAATTTTATTTATTTTTGATAGACTTAGTAACTGTGTGGGCTTATTATTAATCGATAATAATCGATCTTCTGGTAAGATGCCTGCTTTTTCGGCAGGAGAGTTTTCGATTATGTTTTTTATTATAAAGTTATTTAAATTTTTACCAGTAACAAATAAAACAAGGCCACTTTTGTCATAGTCATTAGTTTTCGATTTCGATTTCGATTTATTTTTTTTAAAATATACTGCTGGTGTTTTATAATCAAAAATTATTTTATATTTTTTTAGAAGATAATTTCCAATAAAACCATTTCGCCCATCTAAAATTGACAGGTCTTCAATATGTGGTAATACTTGAAAGTGTGTTGGCAACTGTTCAAATATTAAACTATCAATGTTGAGCAAGTTCGTTCTCCCCATATAACCTTCTACAACACCGCCTAAGCTCAATCCTATTACACCTTTAACGTAACTTTCGGGCAGGTTAATTTTAGGATGCGAGTAATTGTGCAATACTAATGTATGTGCGGAGCCGGTGTCAATCAGCAAATTCACATTTGCAGTATCCGAACTTTCATTTTCAATATAACCGTTTAAATAAAATCGATTTTGCTTTACCTTACAAGGTAGTTTGCTGTAATGCTTAGTAAAAGATTTACTTTTATTAAATGGTATTAATTCAATTCTCTGCTTCTTATAATCAATTTTCGTCAACCACTTTTTAAAATGACCTAAGCTTAATATGCCGTGTATTGGCACGCCTGCAATGGCCTCCAAGTCAAAATAATCTTCCTCTAAAACAAAAACATATTGATCTTTAAGCAAAAAATCATCAAACTTAAAGCTAACATTTTTTGCTAAGCTTGCATACATTATAGTTGTTAAATCAGCACTAAAAAAACTTTGTTTATAACTAAACTCTAATCCCAATATTTTGGCTATTTCTTTTTTTGTAATTATAGTTTGTTCAGCCCCACTATCAACAATAAAATTTGCGTTTATAAAATTGTTAAGCTTAATTTTTACTATAATTAAATTATTCTCATACGTAAAAGGTATGTTTTGCTTTTTAATATCATTACCTAAATATTCGGCTTTTATATTTGCCACTAAACCAAATAACAACACTAGTAAATATGTAAACTTAAGCTTCAAGTTTTAAATTTACCTATTAATATTTTAAGGTGGCTACTTTATTTATTAGTTAAATGTATACAGGGCACAATTACTTCTTCTAAAGATATGCCTCCGTGCTGAAAAGTATTTTTAAAATAGTTAGCGTAATAGTTAAAATTGTTTGGGTAAACAAAGTACAAATCATCTTTAGCAAATACATAACTCGAACTTAGGTTGGATTTTGGCAGGCCGGCTTCAATCGGATCTTTAACTTCAAATACGTCTTTTTTGTTAAAACTTAAGTTTTTGCCGTTTTTATATCTCAAATTGGTGGTAGTATTTCTATCACCAATTATTTTTGATGCTTTTTTTACCCTTACCGTACCATGGTCGGTTGTTACAATAAGGTTAACAGGCTTATCCGCAATCTTTTTCAACGCCTCTAATAATGGCGAATGTTCAAACCAGCTTAGTGTTAAAGAGCGGTAAGCCGCCTCATCACTTGCAAGTTCTTTTAAGACCTCCATTTCTGTTCTTGCGTGCGAAAGCATATCAACAAAATTATAAACAATCACATTCAAATCATTATTCAATAAATTAGTCATATTATCAACCAAATTCTTAGCATTGTTATGGTTAGTAATTTTTGAATAGCTTAATTTATAGTCTCTATTGCTTAGCCTAATTTGCTCTTGTAAAAAAAACTCCTCGTGCATATTTTTACCACCTTCTTCATCATCATTTAACCATTTGTCTCTATATCGTCTACTTATTTCAGAAGGCATCAATCCAGAAAAAATTGCATTTCTACTATACTGCGTGCAAGTTGGCAAAATGCTATAAAAGTAATCCTCTGTATTAATTTTAAAGTACTCATTAAAAATAGGTTGAAGAATCCTCCATTGATCATACCTTAAATTATCAATCACCACAACAAAATTGGTGGCATCATTTTTAAGCTTTGGAAATATCTTATTTTTGAAAAGCGTATGTGAAAGAGTTGGAGAGTCAGAATTTCCCTTTATCCAATTTAAATAATTCTTCTCAATAAATTTATTGAAAGTGGCATTTGCCTCATTCTTTTGCATCGAAAAAACTTCCGACATTGCGGTTGCATTATTCTTATCAAGTTCAAGCTCCCAATATATTAGGCGCATATACAACTCTGCCCATTCATCATAGGTGTTCACATTCTGCACCTCCATAAATATCTTTTGAAATTCTTGTTGATACAATGCGTTTGTTTTCTCACTTCTAAGATCTTTAGAATCTAATATCTTTTTAAGCGACATCAAAATTTGATTAGGGTTAACAGGTTTTATTAAATAGTCTGTTATTTGACTACCAATTGCCTCCTCCATCAAATTCTCCTCTTCGTTTTTAGTAATCATTACTATAGGCAGGTTACTATCAATTTCTTTAATATGAGTTAGCGTTTCTAAACCAGTAAGTCCAGGCATACTTTCATCTAAAAATACTACCTCAGGTTTATCTTCTCTGCACTTTTCAATTGCGTCGTGTCCATTCGTTACCGTAGTTACAGCGTATCCTTTCTTTTGTAAAAACATAATCTGTGGTTTCAACAAATCAATTTCATCATCTGCCCAAAGTATTTTAATATCAGCCATACTATTCAATTTAACAATACAAACGGTACTAGAAGCTATATAGTATCAGTATAATGCAAATGTTAAAAAAAAGACATCCAACAGTATATAATAGCAATTGAGGTTTCACTATTTATTTTACAAAACCAATACCAATTTGACTATAGTGTGTTAAACATAAATTTTGAATCTAAATTGATTGCTTACCATAAATAATTTTCAGAAG
>Ga0209093_1000065_pt1 | contig 54490 bp, 73 predicted proteins | sample SidtaG_4_FD_187450 | JGI IMG/M metagenome (GOLD analysis project Ga0209093, IMG submission 187450) | Marine algal microbial communities from Sidmouth, United Kingdom - Sidmouth_Male1 metaG (SPAdes) (version 2) | ecosystem: Host-associated > Algae > Red algae > Unclassified | place: Sidmouth...
GGGCCCCCTTCCAGTGGAAGGGCTGTCAGGGATGCTGGGCAGGGGCCACTAGAGGCCCGGGCCTGAGACCGTGGCCCGTTGGGTACCGGTCCCCCCATGGTAGCGCCAGGGGGTCGGGATTGTGCACTTCCTGCGTCTTGTTTCTGAGGGTATATGAGAGTATGCTTTGGGGTCATCGTGCGTGTTTAAATAAATCATCGTTGCGTCTGCGTTACTTCCGTCGTTTTTGTGCGCTTCGCGCTCAGTGAACCCGGCGTTCGTGTTGTGGCTCTGGCGTAGCGTTCCGCATCCTGTGATGGGTTTTCCGACGGGGTTATACCCCGTTGGCTGTGAGGGCAGGATCCACTACACGGATGGGTAGCGACCTCGTTTCCTCGGGCCGTCGTGCTGCCGTCATCGACAGCGGTGTGGAGGGCCAAAGCGAGTCCGCAGGTGGTAAAGAATGACTCCTCATGGTTTTTGCATTCGCTCCAGGAGGACGCGGTATCGCAGCTACCGCGGAAACGGTTGACTGCGGCAGTGGCCGACCATGCGTCAGCGCAGCCCCGTGCCGATGTGACGCAGGTAGCGCGCCCGTACGCGCAGGGTGTGTAAATGGTGGACGTGAGTGCTCTGGGGAACTTGAAGCAATTTAAGATGGAGCAGTGGCGCGGTCTGCACGACGTCCGCCGTCCGCCAAGCCATCAAATGGAAGAACCTGCGCACCGTGAAGAGCTTTAGGGCAGGTCAGTGCGGGCATGCCCTGCTTCTACGATTCATGGAGTCGTGCGCAGCTTTACTGCTGTCGGGTGGAGCGAGCGATCGCGGCATGCACATCCTGATAGTGCTCCCTCGCGTCCTTGTGAGCATCATCTCTGAGAATCTGTGACGAACATGACTTTTAGGACAACATTATTTTAAGAAATTGATCGATTTCATGTCGTTTCGCGCTTGTTGGTAAGTCGAACGTCATTTTGATGGGCGCGCTGATAAGACCAAAAATGCATGTCATGTTGACACGAAAAGTACAATTTCAATTAGCGTGCGTCGGAGGATGTCATGTTCATTACATTTTTTACGGGACGCTCGGTACGCGGTTGTCTCATCACTGTGAATGTCGTGTCGACAATTGACATGCTGTCGTGGACGACTTCGTACGCATCACCAGCGGGCATCTGCAATCACCGATGCAGACCGGGTACAAGCCATGGAGAATCTCGGCTTGCCTGATTGGTATGTGGAAGATGACATCCCTGGTCGTGCCCGAATCCGTCGGTTTTGCATCATCGACACTCTTTTCGTTGGAGGCTGGCCGCTGGGTGGTCCCCCAGTGCTTTCTTTCGGAATTCGTCGCGGCCAACGGTGGGAAGACGGTGGATCCCTAGACACTCGAGCTTTTTCCCAGAGTCAATCGCCGCTGAACGAAGCAAGGACGGCTCAACATTCGCCCGCCACTACGGGGGTCGCAACCGGCGTCCTATGTACGTGGTACTAATGTCTCACTGGTCCTGGGTGCCATTGACAGCACCTTGGCCTGCAGAGCACACGATCTCTCCAGCTCAAGACACCGGTTTCCTTTCACCTCAAGGGCACCGGCAATCTGCTGCAGGAACCTCCTCTGACGGAAATCGATCGGGTGGGGCGACAGCAACAGTCGCAGGAGGTGGTCAGACGGGAGACGATTCGTTGTTCAGCGAGTTGGCAGCAAAAGCCGCCGCCGCTGCGACAACGATGGCTTCAGACGACGAAAGCCAGGACGGGCACTCAGTCCATAAGGATGTGATCGCCTCACTGTCGATGCGCAGCGGTGCTTCAAGTTCTCGTGCTGGAGATGGGGCTTTCGCCTGCTCTGTAGCAGTCGTCAGCGTTGCAGATGGGCTTTTAGCTGGACTTCCTGCGCATCATTCCTCGTCAATTGCAGCTGCCGCTGCCTTGACGCCTCCAGAACGCGCGCATGCGGTCCCACCCTCTCTGGGGCTCCCCAATTCTTCTAGAGAGAGGACCGAGTTGGACGCGGTCCGTCTCCAGAAGGTTTCCGCGGCTGCGCCTGACTCAGCTTGCGGCCCAGAACTACCCGGTCCAAGCCAAACACCACCACCGGGCTCTGTCCGCGGTGGATTGCTTCTCCAACTCCCGACCGGTATCTCCTTTTGCCGGTCCGCACCCGGCGGCTTGCGGGCTGTGCGAAGTGCCCCTGACTTGTGCAACGCGCGTGCTGTGCCTTTAACCCTCACGAAAGGGGATACAAGGGTTTCGCCGTGCACAAACGACGCTGCCACGATGGCGGGCCCGCTATCATCGTCACCCATCCTCGAAAAGGGGTCTCCACCAGCGTGGTTGGTTGCTGTGCCCACTGCAGCTCTCGCGACGGCTCCTACGGCTGGTACCCGTTCCTCCGTTACAATGTCCGTTCCACCGACGGACGCAGGTGCGGGAATTCTGGCCTCTTTTCTCCTGGCCCGTTTCTCGCCATTCCGGCAGATGCATCTTCCGTCACCGCTGCAGTCGGAGCGCCTCAGCCTCTTTTTCTGCCTGCTGTGCCCGAAGGCCTCCCTTTCTGTGTGGGCAGTACCGCACTTGTGGCTTATCGTGTCGTGCCCGCTGCCGCCTCTGCAGAGACAACACTCCCACATGTACTCCAGCAACCAGAAAGAGAGCCAGGCAGGCGCCTGCCTCGCATCACGACGTAGCGCAGGCGCGTCATCCTAGCCGACGTCTTCGCTTTGACATACAGCGCGACCGACCGCAAGCGAACGCTCTCCGTGGAAGCGACAATGAAGCCTGTCAACTGGCGCACGAGCACCCTTCGGCCGGTGGTACAGCGCACAATGCAGAAGGACCTCTCTTTGCGGCGACGGAGCTTCACGCAGAGTGATGTCGAGGACCCAGCCGACGGCCAGCCAAGGGGTCACCCGATTATTCTTGACGCCGCTCCCCCGGACATCGCCACTGTGCCTCCTGGTCGGAATAAGTGGGTGACTCGTGTGACGTCGGCAAAGGCTGGAGACCTCGCCTGCCTTTATGAGCCCCTGCCTACAGTTCCAAGCCCTCGAGGCTCCCGCATCGTTCCCATGACGGCCGAGACATGGGTGTCGTTGATCCTGACATTGGCACTGCGGCACCCACAGATTTCTCGAGGCATTGTCAGCGGCGCTTCTTCACGCTCCACCTGATGGGTACAGTTCGTTGTTCATTTAGACTATCCCCATGGAGTGCACTGTACCGTTGGTTTCTTCTTCTTGCATTCATCGTTGTACACTTGTCGTCCCTCTTCTCGTCTCTGCTGGGTGGGATCTTCTTGTGCTTTTTATAGAATCGTCTCAAGACGGCCATTGGAGCACTCTCTATCCAAAAGGAACGCAAGAGCACAGCTCACTACCTCTTGAAGCCTGGCTTGTGGCACCCCTGTTGTGCGCTGCTCTCGAGTTCCGTTTCCGCCTGCGCTTTTTCCGACACTTTCCGCTCCTATTGCACATGACCCCGACTGAGTTGAAAAGAACATGTTGACAACATGTTCTTAAGTTGACATCCTACGTTCTTATTCACATGTTCTTAATAAGATACTCGCCACATGTCCTCTACCCATTGACACTGATCATTGTAGTTCTGAACAGCGTCCCAAGAAGGCATGCCCTATGTGTATGCGACGAAGACCGTCTGTAAGAGATACGTCTCGCATTATCTAGTGCCACCACATCGGAGGCGCCCTGTTGCCATCCTTTTTCCGTCGGAAAATGCTTTTGCTCTCGGTGCTGGAGCGCTAAGAGGAAGGTCATCAGAACCAGTGCGAGCTCTGTCTTCCATCAGCCACCTGAAAGGTCTTTCCAGAGTCGTTCTCGTCCTACTCGACACTTGTGAGCCTCCCCATGGCATCTGGCTCATGTTGAGGCCCCTCCATTGCGCTTCCTTCACGCTCGTTGAGATCAACACATGATTCAGTGGCGAAGACGCAGACGCGCTCCACATGATATGCATCACCCTGCCATCTGACAGGTGTCCATCACGTCGGACCTTTGTCAGAGGGAATCTTTTCAGTGTGCGTGGCGTGGGTTCGTGATTTTGCTTTCTGCTGGTACTTCACCGTCGTAAAGGTGCTTCTTCAGTCATAGAAGCATGTCTTTGACTCGTGGTCCTCTTCGCCGACATGGGAGAAGTCGTACTGCCCGATTGCCTGACATGGACACTCTGTTTCCCGTTTCTTTCGTTGTGCGTCTACCGTTGCTATTGCCTGTTTGCCAGAAGTTTTTATAGCCTGCGTTGTGGTGTGAAGCACAGCTGCACACCCTGTCCAGGATGGAGGCGGAGGCAATTGCCCACTCACTGGGTGGCGCTCCGCTTATGGTCCGCATCAAACCTCTGTCGCAGTCGGAAGCAGGAAACAAGGCTGACGGGGGGTTTGAGTGCGTGCCTCTCTGGAAAGTGCCTCTACCAGATGACGTGATAGAAAATATTCACAGTGATTGTGAGTCTGCAAGACGTGCGGCCGCTGTGCTTAAAAGATGGCAGCAGGGTGGTGTTCGCGAGGCCGCTGCGTATCTCCTCAACAGGGACTACGGCTTTGTCTCTGTAGGGGCTCGCGCGTCCTCATGACGTGCTTCAACTCGCACTGCTACTAACTGCTTACCTGAAGTTCGGCCACAAGGCTCCAGCTGCGTGGTGCGCTCAGTCTGTTTCTTTTTGACAGTTTCGCGAGCATTCTGGCCTCCCGGTGGAGCTTTGGGGCAGCGGCATGCGAAACACTGCACAACAGAAGATTGCTGTAGAACCTTTGCCTGAAATTCACATCAGCAAACATGCCCGCGGCGTTGAGCTCGTCGTCATGTCCCTAGTACGAGCCTTCAAAATGTAGCCCTCTGATGTGCGACCGCGGGAGGCGGGTCTGCCCGGAAAGTCATCGCGCCTAGAGAGAGGGCGGCCGGCGGGGGCGGGCTCGAAAGCGGCGCGTCTCCCGCGAGAAGCGGCGCGGTCGCGGCGCCCGGGGGAGCTTCGGTCACCGGGCCGGTCGGGGCGGCCATCGTGGCGGCCCCGTGCATCTTTTGTGCGCGAGGCAGGCGTGAGAAACCGCAAAGAGGGGAGGGTGGTGCGGGCGGCGCCAGAGGCGCAACCAAGGCGGTCCTACCATGTAAGACCGGAAAAGGTGCTTCTCTTGTTGCTTTTCATCACGGGTCTCGGTCACTCTATCTCCTTCCCCACTCGCGGTCTCCCGGCGTCTCTCTCTCATCTCTCCCAAAGTCCCGCCTCCCGCTTGTGCTTGCGCAGGCTCCGCATTGCCTTCTTTCCCTCGTATCAGAACGCGGCTGCACTGACCGCGACCCTTGGAAAGGTACCGGGAGACCCGGCTTGTACCGCCACGTACCCGCGGTTGCACCCCCCAGCGCGCTTGCATTCAAGAAAGACAGTCACGCCTGGTTTTCCTTGGCATCACGTGACGGCGCGTGCCGTGCCACCGCAATGGACGCCGTCACGCCCGCACAAAAGTGGGTTCGGCCGGCCTTGCAGTACCAAATAATGCACACCGATTTAATTACCATAAGAGCATGTCACTTTATTTGGGAGGCGGGCTTTTACTTGTACATGTCATGCCTTTTCCCAGAGTAAACATGTTTCAGGACAGTGACGTGAAAATTGCTTCCAACCGGTTATAGTTCTCTTCATGGCACAGTGCAGCATGTCACACGTCTTGCGCGACACATGCATCCACCCTGTCTGCTGTCATCCTCCCACCTTTCTTTGTTGCGCCTTCGATGTGCTTTGTGGCAGCTCCGCTACGCCTTTGAGCGAGTCCTTGTCGTAATGTGATGCGTCTTAGCTCCGTTTTGTGCTCAATACGCGCCTGGCCCGCACTTCATCACCCTCTCCTGATCGTTCCTGTCTGCGTGTCCTTGGTGGCTCATCTCGACGTGTGGATGTGTTCTGTCAGAGGTGAAAGGAACGTCCTGGGCCTACACCGCCCGGCCAGCGGCCACCGCGCATCTGTTCTCAGTGGAAAAGGGGGGTGTTCGAGGCCAACACGGTCTCGGTGGCCAATCCGGTAGCGACGGTGCTCATGGTGCACGTCGCCTGTTTGAATGCGCTCACTATGCCGACCGCGGCATCCAAGACCTCTGCTGCAGCCAAAAACGCGGCGGCTGCGAAAAGGTGAGCGCTGGGAACGGCGGTTGCGGAGCCCTGCCGGGCGGCTTACCCGGACTCCTCGACGGCTCCCGAGGAAACAAAGTCTCGCCCATCACGGAAACGCCACCTGTGGCACGGCCGAGGACAAGAACTTGGTCGACAGCCGCCCTCCAGTCCGCGGTGCTGCTCATGAAGAGAGCTGCGGTACAGATGCGGATTGTGGACGTGCCCACGAAGGCCTCGGGAAGCTCTGAAAACTGAGCGGGGCCGTGGAAACCGCTGTCGAACAATATCGATGGGTCCTCAAGAAAATGTGGCGTGAGGCAGAAGGCGCCAGCTCTCTCTCCCCGCAAGCACGTTGCGGGCGCGGCGGCTTCTGTCTTTTGGCGCATTCGGGTCTTTGGCTGCAGCGTCCAGCAGGCGGGGAAAGCTGACCTCGGCGAGGTAGCAGCTGTACGAGATGCTCGTGACAAAGGCGACGGAACGTTTCCAGTATTCCCCGTCGACGAGCCGCACCCCGCGCGTGTTTTTTTGCGCGACCTCGCTTCTCAAGGGGATAAACAGCCGCTGCGCAGAGCTGTCGTCGACCTCATTGCCACGCTCTACAATTTCGAGACGCCAAATGACTTTCTCGACGATAAGGTCCTGTTCAAGGCTCGGTTTCATGACATGGTGCTGGACGGCAAATGGGAAGAGGCCTTGGCGTGGCACTCGGCGGACAAGGTTTGAAGGTCCAATTATCTTGTGTTTTTAACGCGGGTTGGCGGCCACTGGACACTACACGTCGTCACGTCTCCCGCTGCCGTGCTCGCCGCCACTTTCAGCTCCTGTATTAGCAGCACGCCTATTCATCCAAGCATCGTGTCGGTTTTAGACTCTATGGAAGGTGTGCGCGACATGGATCCGTATCCGACGCAGTTAGACTACATGGAAAAGATGCTGTGGCTGCCGCAGGAGCCCTCTGCGGTGGACACCTGTCGGCTTGTTGTCGAGCGCACTATCATTTGGACGCTCTCGTGCCCAGAGCAGACGAACACATGCGAAACCTCCATCTTTGCGCTGGCCACATTGGACGTCTTGCTTGCGACCACGGGCAAGAAGCGGAAATCTTTTTAAAGGTCGCACGCTTGCGGCCTTTTGCGTCCTGACTTTTTCCTCAAGCACAAAGAAAGGCTGTCCGTCACTCGCAAGAAGAAGAAGGGGCTTGAAGCTTGCGCCACGAGCGGCGCCGGCCGCTCATTCCCTCAAAGAGTCCCCAAGAATTCGGCACCAACCCCGAACGACGCGTCCAGCACGCATGCTGAGACTGACGGGACGGGCGCGGACGTGTCAAGACAGCCCGTGGGGCACCAGTGCGCGAGGCGACCCGGCCGTGCGGCTGCAGATGCGAGACTGAATGGTGGGGGGGGGGAGAATGACGGCGACCACGGCGGGAAGCAGCCGACCATTCGGATGCAAACTGTGCCAAAAGAAGCCGCAACAAGGGTGGCACGGGCCGCACCGACGCCCTCCAGATGTCGGACGGTTCTTGGATCCAATGGCGGGCTCCCACCACCGAGAGGGCGCCACGTTCAGCGGTTCACGACCAAAGTAGAGCGTTCAGCGGAAGCACGCCGCCGAAATCCGACAACAGCAGAGCTCCTATTCTGAAGACGGCCTCCCACAACTCCCCACAGGAGAAGGCCACCACCGAGAAGGTGAATTTGCCGTCACCCCGCCGCCAACGCCGTAGCCTTCTGGGTGCGTCTCGTTGTCATCTGCAAATCTCCAGAGCGGTGGAGCCTCTACTACTCGGGCAACGCTCGTGGACCAGCCGCTCGATATAGCCGACGGAAACGCCGCCAACGCGAAGGACGCACGCATTGCTTTACCACTCTGAGAAGACCCTACGGAGCAGAGCACGCCCTTTGGAGCTTCCAAGACCCCGCAACATGCAGTCAAATTGCGCAGCGAGGAGTGCTCCATGGAGACGGGCAGCGAGGACAGTAGAGTGCCCCGAGAGGGCGTGGGCTCACGCCCCCTGATGCGGATACCACCGGGAGGAGCGCCTCGTTCCAAGAAGAGTCTGCAGCGAGATCGCCAGCGCCTTCTGCGGAGGCTGCTACGGTGGCGCGTTCTCATAAGGAAGCCATTGGAAAAATATGTCTACCGACGTTTTTCCGGGTCTCCGGCGGTCACGTGTCGGTGGCAGTCACGTCCGAAGAGGTGAGTCCCACTCTTGGGCTGTTGTTGGCCATCTTTTGCGGCGATATCATCGCCTGCGGTGCCCTTATGTGCAAACTTGCGTCCCTCTCGATAAGAGGGGCAGGATACACCCCGCTTCTTGCTGCTGTCGCTCGTGGGCACGCGGGCATCATCCAGCTTCAACGTGCAGACATGGTGGACCCCAACGAGGCCGATGGGCGCCGGCTTGTATTCCCGCTGCAGCAAGCTGTTTACTTTCGGCTGTTGAGCATTGCACAGGATCTCATAGACGGAGGAGCTCTCGACAACGGCGTCACTGGCCAGCGGCTCCCCGCCCCTCGTGTTGCCGGCTTTCTTCAGAAAGCCGAGGCCGTTGTTCTGCTCATGGATGCCGGCGCAGCGACAGGCGCTTTCAGTTGTCTTCGTTGCACAGCACTCCATGGGGCGGTGTTCTCAAAGGACCTCGAATCGACGCGGGCGCTGATACGCGGAAGTGAAAATGTCGATGTGGTGGACAGGAAAGGTTGGACTCTTTTGGTGATTGCTGCCGCGATCGATCAAGTCGAAATTGCCAAGGCACTTCGTGCGTGGCATCACGAAGGCTACATTCGCACCTGCGCCATGCAGGCTTGTTCTCTCGCCGCACGCACACGCAAGGTTCGTGTGATTGCTGTCCTTTGATCGCGCCTTGACGCACCGTCACGGCTGGAGGTTTTGCGTCAAGTGCGACGCGACCGGGATGTGGGTACTCTGCTCCTTGGTCTTCTGCCGGGCTGATTGATATTGATGTGGGTTCGGATCATCTGCTATCAAACGTGTCTTTTGTTACACACTAGTGCATGCTATCCTCAAGGTAGGCCTGTGCTGGCCTCTCCCTGATGCGCTTTTCGCGTACTACGTGGCCTGCACAACATGCCATGAGCTTTTCCTGGATATGTTGTGCTGTCTTTATCGTAATAGTGACAGGGTATGTACGCATGATTGACATGACATCAAAATGACATGAAAGGGATCTCTGTTTGGTGAAGGTGTTCGCCATTCTCATGAACAGTACTCATGAGACGACTGGCTGGCAAGGAGTTCTGGTAAACGGAGTTGTATGGTCTTGGCGTCGAAGCAGTCGCTCACAGTTCTGTGTGAAGGCCAGTTCAGGTAGTGCTGTGGTCGTCCATTGATCAGTATTTGTCTCCAAGCTCATTGTTGCGCCGCAACCGTGCCCCAGCTGCACATCAACCTTTTCTCCCGACTTGCGCACTATCCTACGATTCCGGCCTGACGCCTAACGCTCTCAAGTTTCCGCCACTCCGAAAGACTGGTTCCCTTCTTCAAACGAAATCCCCTCCCCTACCTCGTTGAGAGACTCATGGCTTGTGGCGCGACCCTCAAAGCGGCTGCTCCGCTGCCAGACCAGGCGTACGAGCTGAGACCTCGTACTCATCGCACCTCTTAAGCTCCAGACGACGTTCCGATCATGGCGCTTGCGGAAGCTCTGTCCGAGTTGGACAACACCACGACCGCACCTACTAGCGACAGCAGCAAGACGGCGGCAGCCAAGCAGCCGTCTAGGGAGGTCCTCCGGTATGAGCACCTCATCTTTGATGAGTATGACAACTTCTTCGGCACTGGTGCCGCCATGCGCTCTTCATTGTGCGAAGGTCGGCACGAGCCTGCCGGGTACGTCCTCCTGGTTTTTCTGTCACTCTATTGGGAGGACTACATCTTCCCGCACCAGAACATCTTCCCTGTCCCATCCAATGATCCAAACAGGCTTGTCACGCTTAAGGACATCACGGGCTGGACTGTCATCTGGGACCAGTCACGAGTTGGGAACTTGGTGCATCGTGAGGAAGCCATGCTTGAGATTCTTTACGGTCCTGCTTGATTCTATTTTTTGATAGCGCTCATGCTCGCTGCTTGAGGTATCATGTCTTTGTGTTTCAAAGTGCGCCTTAAACAGTCTAGAAGAACACTCAGTCTCGTTTTGAAAGCAGGTTTGCAGCTCGAACCTCGACAAATGAAAGCAGCATGACAGAACCCGCTCCTTCGGCATACGGGTTACTGTGCATTCGATCGACAAGTTTCGGGCCTCTGTTCTCCTTTCGCTGACTCAAGGTCAACTTGTAACGCACAGAAGTAAGGTTCTGCGCCTCATGGAATTGTGTCCGGAGACACAGCGAGAGAACATGATGTCATGTGTACTCAACACGATTTCGACACAGAGTGCTCATCATTGTGTGGAGGTTTTGGTGCCGTTGTCATTTATCTCGCTTCTGAGTTTTACTTGCTGTCAGCTCTGAATCACTTGTGTGCTCGGGCCCGAGCAGCCGTTATTAAGTCTCTTCCACATTGGATTCCTCGGTCCCCGTGCAAATCGGCTTCGAATCGAGACTCCGGATCGAGGCCTGGGCGCTGTCTCTACTAGGGTCCCAGGATCGGAGCCCGGGCTGAGATTCTGGCCGGAGTCGTGTGGGAGGCAATTCGCACGGATTGCTTACAGAAGTGTGTCAAACTCCTCGCATTGACGCGGGAAGGTCAATACTTTTCTGACCATGTCGAAAGACGAGCCTTTGCGACCCTTGTGCCTCCTAGTCACAAGCCAAGAACACATGACGAGAGGCAACGCATTTTATTCCCTACGGAGCCCGAAACGGGTCTGTCATATAAAACTCAACGCCCACCCGATCAGGGGAGGGGGTACTGGGCTTAAACAAAAGCGGAAGGGGGACGGAGAAGACGCCCGGTCACCCAAGGATGCCTAAGCTACCAACCCCTCGAACGGACACCATGGCCAGAGCCATAGCCCTGAGTCGGGGCCTCTTCGGGTGTATAGTACCCGGGCCTCGAGAATGATGAAGGGTAAGCGAAGAGACCCGAGGCCGCCACATAACGGGGTCGAGCCGTGGAAGGAGAGCGCGCCTCAAAATGGGGCGAGGAAGGAGAGGGCGGACGCTGAGGCGTCGCCGGAATAGGGGCCCCTAGTGTCCATTCTACTGACCGCCTCATTTAAGCCTGTCAGGCGCATTTGAGCCAATTTTTTATGCCTCTCTGTGACCATGTTTCCGGCCTCGGCTGCTCTTTATGAGAAAAGATCTGGACTCAGAGCAGTCCACTGACCTTTGGGCCAGCTCGGCGGCTGTTCATGATGAAAACTCTGAGGGGGTGCCCAAGCCACCTCAAAAAGACCTCGTTTCCAGGCCATATGAGAGGGAGCCTCATGTATGCCTCATCTGAGGCTCATTTGAGCCTCGGGAACAGTTGAATGGACACTAGGGGCGGGGCCGCCAGGACCGCCAAGTGTCGAGGAGACCAAGCGGCAAAGACCGTATTCGTGTCGGCCACGGCGACATCATACTCCTTCACCAAAAACGGCGGAGCGACTTGGAGATACTTAGGTGTTACAGCGAATCAGAGTCCCGCACCTCCATGGGGCGGGACACAATGTAGGCCATCTCGGTACGCAGCCGCACCACGGTGCGGCTCATGGACATCATACGCGTGTGGTCCACCGCATGCGTGAGGATCCGCGTGAGCTCCTCTAGGAAGCGCCACAAGCTCGACCATGCCGCGGCGTCCACGGGACGAGGGGCCCCCAACTGGGCCAACCTCTCCCAGCTGATGAGAGGCAGGGACGCCAAAGGCGGACCCGCGTGTCCCGCAATAAGGGGCACTGTACCACTGCCACTAGCAGGGGGGTAGGCCCGACAGGCAAGGTTATATCGATGTACTCGTCGGGGGCGAAAACAGGGCGCGTTACTGTACCCCAAAGGGGCGATGTTGTAGATGAACAACTCGCAGCCGCCGCGGCCGGGGACGACGGGGACTCGAAAACCACCATGAGGCCAATTCTGGCCGACCCGGCGTCGGCCACGTCCCGCTTTTAGGGTCGAACGCGGTGACGATGCGTAGCATCTCGCCTGAAGTGGAGACTGGGGTCCTCTAGACCCTAGGAGAGTACCAAGGTCCCCTTGTTGTCCAGCGACATGGCACAACGGAAGACCCCCTGGTGTCCTGCACTCTACTGAATCCAAGAGGTTGTCGTCCGCTCTTCGACATGTCAGATGGGCTCTAGACCGGCCTCAAGAAGAGGCCGGACCGAAGAGTCCGTCGTGCACAAGCGCACGGCTGTGAGGTACGCGAATGCCGACCGTATCTCCAGGGGCAGACGCCAGAGGTGGCCGCTGTGACAGATGCTCCCAAGAAAGACTTCCGCGACCTTTAAAGCCCATAGGGAAGCCAGCATCAGGTGATAGGGACTCCTTAAGGGCCTCCCCCATGCGTTGTATACGCTGAAAGGCCATCGTCTTAGGCACACTCGCGGCCATGCGGTGGGCCACCTCGACCAACACCCACCATTCTGGTGTGGCGGGATATGAACCCTTGCGACATACCACAGGTACGTCGCGCACCTCACGTTGTTGATACAGCATGAGTAGGCTAAATAAGGTGCGAATGGTCCACTCTTCCATGGCCCCAGGTACATGGGAGCCGCGATTCCCCACCGCAATGTAGGAAGATATCCCGGGTAGTAACCCCAGGAGAAGTGGGGCTTGTCCCCCACCTCTCGACGGAGACCTAGTACTGCGAAGCTCCTAAGAACGCAGAAAATCCGAATGTCTTTCCTACCGCGGATACAGAAAGAGTCCGTCACCGTCTTTTTGGGGACGGCATAAAGAGGACCGTACATCCCCCGGATGGTGGTCCAGATGCAGACCATCAGACGGCCGTCTACATCATCAAAACGCTCTTCGACCAAAGACCTCCCCAGGGGGGTCCCCGGATATCGCCCGTGCTTCCCGTCGACGGCGGGGAGTTAAGGCCAAGAGGCCGAAAGAAAGTTGGAAGAGACGTCGTTGTTAATATTCCCCTCGGGACCCAGGACGGCGCCCGCCCCCTCAGCGGGCCGCCGACGCGGAGGCGGCGCTGATGGTGGCGCTGGGCGGGCTGCGTCAACAGCGCGGAGACTAGCTACGAAAAAGGGTAGGTGGTTAGTCACGCAATTTGTATTGATTGCAGTAATTGACAGTGGTTGCAGTAGTTGAATGGCAATCTGACCGCAAGCCGCACCGACGTGGCGACCATTGGCACTCGGGCTTCCTCATCCCTTCCTGCTCTATCGGCCTTGAACATTTACCCCCTCCTACCGGCTCAGAGTCGCGCGGGCCACACGATCGTGGGCCCGCACGGCGACTGGACAGGATTACAATCGAATTTCAGCATGTGGACCCGAACAATCCGATCTGAGACCGGCAAGAGTTCTCTACATGGTCCACCAGACTGAGCCACTGGGGTAGCTGTTCGTGATTCTCGTCTCGGGGGGATGTGGTCCAGGGATGGCGGGATGGGTGGGGAGAGCTCATTATTGGAGGGGGGTTGCTTGTTTTTACAGCGGTGATGGGCCTAAATGCAAACGCTCGCTATAGCAGAAGGGTGTAAAGAGCCCTGGCGCACTGTGGGAGGCAATGACACACAAATAGCAAGCGGAGGGCGGCGAGATTAACCGCAGGCTCGTCGCGGTGTTTCGTACGCTCGCAAAAGCTGCAGGTGGGGGAGTCTACGCGTCCTTACCATGGGGGCACGAGAAGTGGACGGTGGCGGCCGAGGTCGTGGCGTGACAAAGACCATCGGGGGGAAACAACAAAAAAGGACTCTGAGCTTGGAGCTGAGGTGATTCTGCAGCAGAGTGCATCTCTGAAACAGCTGCGAAAGGAGCCAGGTCATTGGGCAGCGTGGCGCCAATCGATGTGGCCGCCTGCAGGAACAGTTCTTGCAGGAATTCCTAACTGTTGCGCGTGCTGTGGGTTGCTGAGGAAATTTTCAGCCACTCAGAGCACCTCTGAGCATGGAAGACAAAGACCGAGTAATCACATCTGACCAATCACCGCCAGACGATGGCAGTATGATTGGAAGATATCGGAGACGGCTCGTCCACAGCCCGAGACAGCAGCCAACAGCAGTCCACAATAAAACTCGACACTTATGACAGCCTGCTGCAGATCGGTGATCAGTGAGGTCGGCAAAAGTGGCGAGATCTCACATGCTCGCAACACGCGATTCGTTGCAGTTCTCATGAGTGCTTTCCAAGTTGCAGCCAATCGCGTGCTAGAGATATAGCTGACAGCTGTGGGATTTACGAATAGCATTGCTGTGACTTGCTGTAACTTGCTGTGAGCTTTTCACGGATCCGATCATTCTTCTGGGACGCGCCATGGAAGCAGCTGGAGGAGGCGCTGATCTTGGTTGATGCGCCCATCAGGAGCAGGCGTTGATCTTGGGTGCGACTCGCGAGCGGCCTTGTCAAGAGTCCCGCCTGAGTGAATGCAATTGACTCATGAACCGCGTAATTCTGTAGTTCCAGACGCTGTAAGATTCGTGGACTCGATGTAGTCAACCAGCCCGGCCCTATTCTGACGCGCATCGATGCGTCGGCCTGGCTTCCAAAATGCCGATCGCGATGGCATCTGGCACCACAGACTGCATGGGCACGAGCACCAGCCAACCGTTGGTGGCCTGGCGCAGTCCACACCGGACATGCCTGTGTCGTGATTGTGCGTTGACTGACTGCAATCCCATCTTTACCACTCTTCGCCTATCAGACGCACACATTCAGTGAAGCATCGCGCTCGCGTGTAGTCCATGTACCTTGCCTCTCACTGACAGATGCTGGCAACGGACAGACTTTCCGGGTCTCCTGTGACCTTGACGGTCTCTCGCGAAGCTCGTCCAAGGACTAACGTGCAAAAATGTAGAATCCCATGGCGTGTCTCGTGCAAGGGAATTTACGTCGCGCAAGGGAAATTTGAACGAGTGAAAGGCATTCTCGTTTGTCGGTGGCATGGGTGCCATGAGGTACGGCCGCTGCTCATCTGCATATCTGTTCCGACCGCAGAAGGTTCCGACATCGGCTCCTGCTATTCTCTCAACTGCCAACTGCTGCAGTGTTTGTGGTATCCCCTTCGATCCCCTTCCCCCCTTTATACGATTCTCGGGTGAGTGGCGTGTGCCCAGAGCCTCTCGCCCCTACAAGTTCCCTTAATGATTCATGCGCTCCCAATAGACGTCTCCCACGCTGTTTTGCAGCCCAATCTCTCTCGTTGTCAAGGTCAGGGATGCGCTCGGGCCACTTGTCTTGATACCATCCCGGACAAGCGCCGCAGCGAGCACTATGAGGGCGTCTCAAGAAGGGAGTGGGCTGACGCAGGTGAGGGTGGCGAGGGCGCGGAGGTGGCCGCAGAGGCTTGTGTGGGTGGAAACAGCGCGACAGATAAAAATGACTTGGACGAGAAGGTCTTCAAGCGCGTCTGAGAGAAGGCCAAGAAGAATTCCGTCTGGGGCCACTGCACCGAGACCACTACCCTCCAACCGTCTGGGAAGCCGTCTTACAGGTCATTCTGCAAGTACTGTCACAACAACGGCATTCGAATCACCTCAAAGCTAAGGCAGAGACGCTCACCACGTATCTCCACGAGTGCTTGTATGTGCCACAGGACGTGGCGAGGGAACTCAGCAAGGGAAAGAAGAGGCGCCCGCATCGCACCAAGGGCGTGGTTGGCGGGCTGCTCAAGCTTGTGGTCACCCGCGCCAGCCCAATAGACGTCTGTCGCATTAACAAACCAATGGGCAACAAGGAGCAGACGGACGTTTTGGAGAACCTGATGCGTGTCTCGATCACCTGCAACATCTTTTTTAAATTGCATGCAGTCATCGGCGATGGTTGGGTTTCTGCAACGTTCAGATACCGGCTTGCAGCGCGTGCCGTGATGAAGAGGTCTCAGCAGCATGCTCTTCGAGGACCTGTACGTAAAACTCTGCGCGCTGCTCTCTAAATTCTACAGCAGTGTAGTACCACGATCAGGGGGATTACTTCAAAAGAAGGTAAGTAACGGCCGTCTGGGCCGCACGCGCGACACCTGCTATGTGACTCGAGGTCCAGGAAGTCGGTCCGATCGAAACGCAAAGACATGAAGACACAGTTTACTTGCCGGCGACGACGGTGCCTCCCACCGTCGTCGCCCTTCGTCCTAAAAGGGCGAAAACCGTCGCACGGGCACGAGTCCCCGATCGGGAACTGACCCAGGCAATCACCAACCAATGCAGATAATTCCCTCCATGCATATCAAGTCCCCCGAAGCCATCATTGCAGACGAGGGGGAGTGACCGTTTCGCGCGCAACGCGCTGCAACCGCCGCATGGCGCCCGGTCGGTTGTCTCCTGCCGCGCCCTCTGGCCGCGGCCACCCGGACCCCGCGGCAGGCTTGATGGCCAGGCGCGCCCCTTCGCGGGCTTGAACCCGCGCTCACAGGCGGGCCGGCCGGCCCCGTCCCCTCGCCCCCGTTCCGTCCGTGCCCGTCGTCGTCGGTGCCGCCGACGTCCGACGTCCATCGCACCCTCGGAGCCCCGCCGCCCGCGCCGCCATCGTCGAAGGGGTCCCATAGTACTAAATCCCCTGCGGCTGAGGTGGAGCCGTCCCTGGAGACGCCCCCCGATAGCCCCGGTGGGGCTCCGTCCGCCGCGCCTCCGACGCGACCGGCCGCCGTCCTCGTCGATGATCTTCCCGCCGCGCCCCAGGCCAGCCCGTCTGCGGCGGACGCCGCGACGGAGGCCGGGCCGGCGCCTGCCACACCGGCGAGGCCGCGACCGACGAGGGCCCGTCCGCCCGTCCCCGCGCGCACCACGTGGCCGCCTGGCTTGCGGCTGCCGTACAACCCCAACGGTCGTGAGTGGCGGAAGCCGCCCCACCCGGCGGGTGCGGCGGGGGCGACTAGTGGTAGGGGTGGGTCTGCGGCGTACCCGGCGTCTGCTGTGGGCACAGGCACAACCCCGGCGCAAGGCGGGGGTCCTGCGGTCGCGTCAGCGGACCGGCCGCCGTTGCTGAGTCAAGCGACCCCCGTTCTCCGACCGGGACCGGCGCCGCCCACCTTTCGAGCGTGGCTCACCCCGCTGGGGCCGGCCGTGGCGGCGGACGAATGGCTGCTTGTCAGCGACATCTTCCGGTCTGCCCATCCCCGGGATGCGAACGGGGCGCAGGCGTTGTGGCGAGCTTTCCGGGAGCTCGCCGTGGCGGCGGGGTACGAAGCCCGGCCGGCGGCCGAGCGCGAATTCAGGTCCTTCATCCGCTCCGTCTTCAGCAGCGCGGCGTGGCTGCGTTGCATGTTGCGGTGAAACCCGGGCCGGGTGCTCTTGGTCCCGCACCCCGCGGCAAAGCTACCGTTCGTCGCCGGTGGCGAAGAGTACGCCTACCTCGAGGACTGGCATGCTCGCCTGCGCCACCGCTCTGCGGTCCCGTTCGGCCACTCCTTAGCGCTCGACAAAGTCGGGGGCGTGGGTGCCCTGCTCGACCTGAGCCCGGTAGGCCCGCCGTCCGCGCCGGCGTATCTGGAGTTGGAAGCCGCGCGCCGTTCGTGCGGCGATCCTGTGAGCACCCGCCGAGCGGGGCACGGGGCGATCTTCGTGCCCGTGCGGCCCGAAATCGGGTTGGCCCCTGCGCGTGCTTCCTTGCCGCCGGCGATGGCGAGGCGGTGCGCGACGCCGCGGCTTCTGACCTACGAATATCCGCCCGTCATTCACCAACAGCAGTCCTTGCTCCAGGCGTACCCATGCCACCCAATCCGGTGTACGGAGTACGTCATGATGACGGCGGCTATCGTGTCGGGGCTGCTTCGTGCATACCGCGACACGCACCGCGTCTTCGAGCCGTCGCCGTGCGACTACGCCCTGACGAAGAAGTTCTCGGTCGACGACCTTGCGTCGGGTGATCGCTCCGCCGCGGCTGTCTCGGCGGAGTACGACGCCATCGCACGGGCTGTGCCCTGGGCAGCTGTTCACGACCGGCTGCCGTACCACCACGATCCCACCCGTTCAGCCCCCAGCACCTGGCTGCCCCACCCCGTTCGTACCGTCGCGGACCGCCGGCGCCACTACGTCCGCATCGTGGGCCTCCCGCGGTCGCCGCGAGTCCCGTTTGGGGTCGTGCTGGCGGAACCGCGGCTCGCGCACGCCGTCCCGCGGTCACTACCCGCGACGGAAGAGTCCTGGGCGGTGCCCGCTGGCTTCCCCGAGTCCGACCCGGGGGATGTCCCGCCGACGACGGAAGAGGCGGCCGCGTCGGCCGCGCACCACGCCCGGAAGCGGCGGCACGCCGACATGGAGCGTGGCGGCCCTGTTCAGCCCGGGTCCGAAAATCCTGGGTACCCGGCCGGCGCAGCGCCGGGTGTCCCATCTGGGCCTGCCGCCTTTCCCGCGTCGGGTTCTCCCATCCACGAGCTGCGCTCTCATGGGGCCGGAGGGGGCGAAGGGGAGGCGCGCACATGGGGTTCCGCGGGTCCAGGCGCGGGGCCGCGCGGCAGCGCCGCGTCGCCCTTACTGGTCAACCCCGACTGGGACCGTTATCCGGCGGCCCGTGACGACCGGTCCGGGTAGGAGACCGACGGTCGCTGGGCCGAGGAAAGGCATGACGAAAACCCCGACACGGCCGGTGCCGAAATCGGGGACGGGTGGCCGGCCGATGCAAGCAGCGGCGCCGGAGGCGCCCGCCACAACCCCGGGGACCGTCAGTACGGCGGACTGGACCACAGGTCCGGCACGTAGGATGACAGCGCCAGGCCTGAGTCCAGTCAGGGAGACGGTCGCAGCCATGCCGCTGTCGGACCCGACGGCCCCATGTGGCGCACTGACGTCGGCCAAGGCCTTGAGCGCGACGCCCATGGCGGCCGCCACTGGGACGCGGCGCCCCAGTTTGACGGCGAGGGATACCTCACTGCCGGCGCCGAAGCAGCCTCCGGGTCGCAGCGGGACGCCCATGGCAACCACCACTGGGACACGGAGCCCCAGAGTGACGGCAGGAAATACCCCACCGCCGGCGCCGGGGCGGCCGCCAGGTCGCAGCGCGACGCCCACGGCGGCCGCCACTGGGACGCGGAGCCCCAACGTGACGGCGGGGGACACCCCAACGCTGGCGCAGGGGCGGCCGCAGGGTCGCAGTTCGACGCCCATGACGGCCGCCATTGGGGGTCGGCGTCCGGCCGGGACGGCGGGGAATACCTCGCCGACGCCGTTGGGACAGTCGTTGAGGCTCCGTGCTCTGCGTGCTGGGACGCCGGTCCCGACAGCGACGGCCCAGCGGCGGCGCTGCTGGAGCTGGGGATAGTGGGCCCCGTCGCAACCCCCGTCCCGGGGCAGCCTGACGTCACTTACGAGTGGTGGCTTTCCTAGCTGTGGGAGCCCCCCGCGCCGATGACAGCCACGGCGTGGCGGGAGTCGCTCACGTTCACGAAGGTCTTAGCCCTCTTTGTGCACGACAGGGCCGTGAGCTGGGCCGAGGTGGGCTCCCCGGAGATCACCCCCGCCCTGGTGGAGTACGCCTACATCGGGCTCGCCGGTGTCGTGCCGCCCTGCCTCGAGACCCCGCGGACTCGGGCGAAGCAGTGCCGAGCCGCCCTGCGGCGTGTTCTCCGTAGAGCGGGCCGCCCTGTTCACATGTGGGAGTACCGCGACCGCGATTGAGGGCATCGCCCTGGCCCCGTTGGTGCCGCGCTTTCCTGGGCGGCGTAAGGCCGTCGGCTGCCTTTTCATAAAGCCGCGGGCATTCTTCTTGTTCCCCGAGAGTACGTGTGGGTCGTTGTGGCGCTGCCGCGTGATGTCGACGCCCCGTGACTGCCGGTCCGAGCGACCCAGTGGCCCAATAGCCTCGAAGGGCCCCACTGAAAACCCCCCCCCCCCCCCCCCCCCCCCCCCCCCCCCCCCCCCCCCCCCCCCCCCCGTTCGCGCCCGGCCGCCGCGCCGACCCAAGGGGTCAGGCGCGGACGGCCGGGGGCAACGTGGCAGCGACGCCTGCGACGGCCCCACAAGTGGGGCCCGCGGCACGCGAGGACGCCGGCGGCGGGTCGGCGGACGTATGGGGTAGCCCCAGGCGCGCGGCGCAGGGACGTTGGACGCGCAGCGTCTATTGCGGGGCGTCGGCGGCGTCGATTCAGGTGGGCTCGGGGTACCTGGTCCAGGAAACCTGGACCCGGAGGGTTCCGTCGGGCAACGTGGCGTGGTCCGCGAATCGGTCCACGGCGTACCGCTGGCCATCGGCCTTCGCCCCATGGAAGGAGGGAGCCGTCCGCAACGCGGGGTCCTGGGCGGGGCCCGGGACAGCCGCGCCCGAGGCGCGGAAGACGTGAGCCACGGTTTCCTGGCGGTGCTCCCCATCCACGTCGAGGAGGAGCGTGGGACAATCCGTGGAGACCACGCGGTAGGGCCCGCGAGTAACGTGCGTCAGCTTTCCGCCGGCACCTTCCTTTTTGGCGTGATCGCGCAGCCACTCGCAGCCCCTGACGGTGAGCGTCTCCTCGAGCAGCGCGAGGCGTCTGTCGTGGTCGCGCTTGTAGTGCCCTTGCGTCTCCTTGAGCGTTGCCCGCATCTGCAAAACGAGCTGCACGATGCGGCTCAACAGGGCGGCCTGTGCCCGTTTCTTGGCGGCTGTGCCGCGTTGCGCCGGAGAGAGAGGGACGCTTCTGTTCGGCAGTCGTCCTTGAACGCCCAGCTCGACACCCCCATGGGATTGACCAGCTCCAGTGGGGCGACCCCCGTTCTCCGGTGCGGGCGACTGTTGTACGGCAGCGTCAGCGCCCCCAGGAGTTGGTCCGAAGCAGGGTCTTTCAGAATCCGGGTTGTTCAGCAGAATCTGGGATATATCCAGACATATCCGGATATATCCGCTGGACTCTTCTCGCCATCCAATGTGAGAGCAAAACGGAAGACACCGCTGGAAATCTCACCTCATGCTCAGGCTCTTCGTGTGAAGACTGATGAGCATAAGATGTTGCTGCGAGCAGGATGCCGCTGCTTACAGAGCGGTGCTTTATCCGAATCTTCATTTCGAAGCCCCTGGTCTCAAGACCGTAGATGTTCCGTCACGTAGTTGTTGAGGATGGTGTGCATTGTGCGGTTAAACTGCTCCGTCTCCTCGTTCGTCTGCGGGTGTGACGGAGACGTCACCTTCGGCTCGATGGAGAGAAATTTACACACCTGGCCTGCAACGTGGCTGGTGAACTGCGGTCCCCCGTCGGACAGCAGCCGGTCCGGCGGACCATAGGCGGTGACCCAGTAGTCCAGGACCACAGAGGCGCAGTCAACTGCCGTGGTACCGTCCATCGGCAGGGCACGCACCAGCTTGGTGAACCGGTCCGTTATCACGAGGATGAGCCGGTGGCCGGCGGCCGTCCGAGCGAGGGGCCCGTAGTGGTCCACAGAAGTGTCTGGGAAGGGCGTTGTGGCGGAGAACAGGGTGAGCGGCGAGAGCCGCGCCAGGGGGCGCACCCGCTGTCGTGCACAGCTGTCGCACTTTCTAACGAAGGAGACGACGTCTGCCGCCATGCCCACCCAGTAGTGATACCGCTGCATCGCCGCGTACATGCGGGACTCCCACGGGTGCCCCGTGGGAGTCGCGCCGTGCTCGAGGGGAAGGACGTGCTTCTCCAAGGAGGCCAGGACCACCACCTGGTGAGCACTGTCGGGGGCCACGCGACGGCGGAGGATCCCATCGGGGCCTCGAAGAACGGGATGTGCCGTCCGGCGATCAAGGCCCTCACGACTTCCTGGCAGTAGCCGTCGGCGGCCTGGGCGGACAGCACCGTGTCACGGTTAATCCCACGGACCGTGGGACCGCCAACGTAGTTGGCGGCGTCGAGCCCCCGGACCCTGTTGGCCCGAGTGGCGAACACCCGGACGGAATCATCGAACGCCGTCTCGTCGCTGCCCGCGGGCTCCCGGCAGGAGATGCTGTCCTCCAGGTAATGCGTCATGCCCGGTTTGAAGGCGACGTCAAACTCCAGCTCGCTTAGGCGGAGGCGCCTGCGCGCCAAGCGGGGATTCTCCGAACCCTTGATGTTGAGGATCCACTGAAGGCAATCGTGGTCGGTGCGCACGAGGAAGCGGTCACCCTCGACGTAGGGGCGGAGTTTGAGCGACGACCCGACGACCGCCAGGCACTCCTTCTCCGTGACCCCGCAGGGGAGCTCGTTGGTTGCCAGCCGACCGCTGATGTACGCAATGGGCTGAAGCATTTCGTTGCCCTGCTACTGGAGCAGGGCCGCGCCCACTTGCGTTCCGCACGCGTCCACCTCGAGGACGTACGCTCGCCCGCGTCGCGGGAGTGCGAGGACCGGCGGGGTCGTAAGGGTCTTTATGAGCCGGTCGAAAGCCTGCTGCTGCAGTGGTGTGGCGGGGGGCACGAGGACCGGGGCCACGGACCCCATGGCGTCCGTCAATGGCGCCGCCATTCGGGCGAAGTTCGGCACGAACCGGCTCAAGACGTTGCGCATCCCCACAAAGCTCCGTACTTGCGTGCGGGTTGTGGGGAATTGCGCTTCGCGCAGCGTGCGCGTGTTCGCGTCCATCACGGCAAGTCGGCCCCGCTCAATATCGTGCCCGAGGTACTCCACGGTCGTGCGGAAGAATCGGCAATTCGGGAGGCGGAGTGTCACTCCCGCCTCGCGCAGCAGGCGCAGAACGTGGTCGACGTGGCCGATATGCTCTTCCTCCGTATTGGAGTACATAATGACATCATCGAGGAAAATGAGGCAGCTTTGCCACTTGACCCCGGAGAGGATGGTGTCCAGTGCCCGCTGGAACGTCGCGGGTGCGTTGGTCAGCCCGAACGGCATCCGCTTATACTGGTAGGCGCCCTTGTGGCACACGAAAACCATCTTTTCCCGGTCCTCAGGTGCGATGGCGACCTGCCAGTAGCCTGCCTTGTAATCGAATGTCGAGAAGATGGTCGCCTCGTCCAGGATGTGAAAGCACTCGTCCATCCGGGGAAGCGGGTAGGAATCCTTCTTGGTCACGACCAGGGGCTCAGGAATCAGGAACTTTTTGTTGCATTAGGATATATTCCACATGCCCCTTCATGCACTCTGAATTGAGTATTTCGCAAAGTCATCTATCCAAATTCGGACTCTGCTGGGCCGGACAGAGTAACGATCAATATTTTAATCGGATACTCCTTTAGTGCGAATTCGGATATAGTTCGGATAGACAGATTGATTATATTCTTTTGGATGTTGGATCTAGACGCATGGTAAAATTATCGAAAGGAGACATCTCACTAGGTACAGCCTCACGTGTGCTGGAAATAGACTCTTCTATTCACAAGCATTGTTTGCGATGAACCGGCGCCAAGTACCATCTGGTTCTTGGAATTGATTGTGATGATGCAGTCGGCCTCTGCAGTAGGGATCGTTGGAACTCCCGTGAGCTCACGAGGGGGCGCCAGTTCGGGTTCGCGCGCAGGCCGTTGACAATAAGGCGAACCGGGTCAAACGCGGGACAGAACCGGTCGGACATTTTCCGGCAAGATCGCCGCTTGGCACTGCCAGATGTTGGCAGTTCAACCAGGTGGGGAGGCATCCCCACGCACCAGCGATGCGGCGCAAAATCTGTGAGCCGGATCAGGCACGGTCGTAAATCGATGTACAATAGATTATATCCTGCCTTGAAGAGTCATTGGGGTTCAGTATATCCGGCGATAGATGAACAGAGTACGATGTGGATACGCGGCTGCAGCATCGATTATGGATAATTACGACTATAATGTGCGGATATGTCTGGCTCTACTTTACCCACCTCAGGCCCTGGTCACGACGTTCAGCAGTCCATAATCGACGCAGAAGCGGAGGGTTCCTTCCTTCTAGGGGACGAGAACGACCGGGAAGCTCCATTCCGACGACGTCGGTTCAATGACGTCAGCTTCAAACTGCCGCTTGACCTCGGCCGTCTCGGCCCCTCGTGCGGTCTGGCCCGCGCGGTGGTGCGCGAACCGGACGGGCCGGGCTTTGGAGTTGAGGTCGATGCGATGTTGGGTGGCTTTGATGACGCCCATCGCCTGGCCCGTCCACATCGCTTTGTGCTGGCCCATCATGTGCCGGACCCGGGTGTGCAGTGCCGGGTTGGCATCCGGGAGGTCCACGTCCTCCACGTGGGCCGAAGCCACCGGCGGTGCGCCACCCTGTGAGGGGCCCGCTTCGCCCGGGTCCCGGGGCCGTGCCGGAGTCGCTGCCCCGCCGCCCGCGGTTACTGCTGCCCCCGAGTCCCCCCCGGGTCCCGGAGGATCCCGCGTGCCTGTCACCGCCCCCACCACGCCCTTCATGGTGGTCGGCGTCGTGAAGGCCGGGACGGCCGATGCCCCGGTAGGCGCCGCGCGGGGCACCTGCACACCGCCCGTCGTGAGTAGCTCGACATATCCGAAGCTGGCTCTTTGCCGCAGGAAGACCTCCCGAGTGCCGAAGTTCGCCACGATGACCGGGAAGGAAAGCCCCGGCACGATATCGTGGACGCCATTGGCAATGGTTTCACCATGCGTCGTGAGCAAGCGCGAGGCGCCGAACACCTGTCCGAGGCCCCCTCACATGGTCCACACCCAGACGACGGAGGCCGCCGACGGCGGTAGCCGCGTCTTGCAGGTGGAGCGTAGTACGCATGAGACGCCCATCGAGCGGTCGCCGTCTTCCAGCGCCCCCCGCAGGACTGCGGTGACGGAGTCGTCCGTCCAACGGATGGACCGGTCCTGGGGCAGGATGGCGTGCGCGTTGTCGTCGATGAACGTGCAGCCCAGGATGACCGGCACCGACAGGTCTTCGACGACGAGGAAGGTCACAGGGACGATCCGTGCACCCGTCTGAAGCCACAGCGTGACGGTACCGCTGGTGCGTAGCCGCGCGTTTTTGGCGTCCTTGAGGCGTACCCGCTCCTCTTCCTTGGAGGTGACGACCTGGCGGAGCCAGTCAGGGGAGAGGGCGCTCCGGCAGACAAGGTTGAGCCCCGCCCCGGTGTCCACGACGACCCCGAATGCGACAAGGGACAGCTTGTCCAGGCCCAACGAGGTGACGATGCGGTAGTTGTGCAGGCTGAACAGCAGCACCTCCCCCCCCCGCGACGGGGCGCCCGGCGGGCCCGCGGATGACGCGACGGCGGCAGCATGACAGCCGGAGCGGGTACGCTGCCGGCGGGCGCGGCCACGGAGGCGGCGCCGGCTCCCGCCTCCGATGCGCGCCCTGTTGGCGGGGAGGTCGGCCCAAATGCCATCTCCACCGCACTACGGCCGGGGGGCGTAGTGGTCCAGGGCCAGAACCAGCGCGGCGACCGGCAGCACCGGAGAGGGGCCCGAAACGTCCGCGTGCGGCGCCTGGACCGGGGCCACGTCCGGGCCCCCGGAAGATGCGCGGCGGAACCCTCTCGGCCGCGCCAGGACCCGAGGGCAGAAGGCGGGCGCCGGCGGGAAAATAGCCGCGGCCTGCCGCCTGCGGACCTGACGCAGGCGGCTCGCCGTGATATAGCAGTTCCGGTGTGCCTTGAGGCGGACAACGTCCGTGGGCAGCCCACTCAGGGGGCTGCCCCTTAAGCGTTTCCCAGGGCGTGGCCGGGGCGCCCGAAGTCACCGTCCCCCGCGGACCCCTCCTCGGAGGAGCTCCCGCCGTCGTAGGCCGGCCCGTCTGGGTAGACCCGGTCGTCGGTTTCCACGGCTTGGACGAACGAGGCGGCACCCGGCGGTGCGGCCCCGGTGACGGCCACGGCCGGCGGCGGAGGCGCGACCGGCGGCCCCGCCCCCAGAGGTACGGGCGGGTGCGGCGGGGGACCCCGCCCGCTCCGGTGTGCCGCGACGGCCTCGCGCAACGCGCGCCCGTGCGCCCGGACTTCGGGGGACTGGGCGGGGCACTCCCACACCCAGTGCCATAAGTGGCCGCGAAAAGAACAGGCCCCCCACCGCCGCGGCGCAGGTGTCGACTCGGACGGGCCGGCGCCTCCCCCGCCGCGTGGTGCGGGTGCCCCGCCTCGCGGGAACCAGGGCGGCCGGTCGGAGTACGGAAACACGGTACCGGAACGCGCCGGGACCGGGGTACCTGGCGCCAGGGTGCCGCCCCCGCGGCCAACCCCGGTGCAGATGGGGTACATCTCCGGGCGTCCACCCCACGCGGGTTGCTCTTGCCACCCCGACGCGGGCGGTAGGCTGTCAACAGGCAGTACAGGGGCGTTCCCGAGCGGCCCGTGTTCCGGGGGCGGCTAGGTCGGCGGCCTACTCAGCACGTTCCGCCTCTGTCCCGTTATCCGTAACGGCCAGGGCCGCGGCGGCCAAAGCGGCTCCCACTGGGAGGGCCACCGATGCTGCCCTCCGGGCCCGTCGGGGCTGTGAAATCGGTGTGGTCATGTGGGTGCGTTGTTCTACTATGGCAGAGGTCCTGGGCCGTGTCCAGCCACCTAATGTACCCCAGGCGGCCCCACGACGGGTCGTCGGCCAGCCCGCTCTCGGAGCACACCCCCGTGCCACAGTTCTCAGTTCGCGCGGGCCGCGGCGCGCCTCCCAGAACGGGGCGTGCTCCTCCCCACACAAGTCCCCCCCCCCGAGCTCACCCCAGCAGAGAGTGCCCACTACGAGACCAACAAAACAAGTACACAGAAGTACAGAACATACAACAAGTGCACAGGTAAATACCCAGAATTGAGTCCCAATACTCAACCGGGAAATTACGGACAACTGGAATTGCCAAGCAACGCTCAACACTCCGCCCAATTTCATCGTGACTGTTCCGGAGTCCAAATGCAGGGTGGCCCGGCTTCCGGCTTACAGCTTGATTTGGTTTCCCGATCGCCGCTGCTTGGGCCCGGGCTGTATCAGTACAGCCCACCTCCGGAAGCCAGAGCAGTAGTAGGACTGTACTGATACAGAACCCCCCCCCGCCGTCTTGGCCGCAAAACGCGATGTGGGCCAAAAGACCGCCCACCGCCAAGTAGACAACAGCCGAGTCGGACAGCATCAGAGCACCCGCCAGCCGACCGCCTGGCCGCCGCGAGCCGCCCAACCGCCGCAAAGTCGACGCAAACCGCCGACTTGGTAGAGACGCATGAAGCTGGGCTGTATCAGTACAGCCCTCTGCCCGCAATGCAAACAAAGAACAATGTCCGCCAAGTCAATCCAAGCCGACGGGGACAGCGTCGGAGAGTCCTCCAACCGACCGCCATGCCGCCAGGAGGCGTCCAACTCACCCAAGGTGGATGCGAACCGCCGTCTTGGTGGAGCCGGGAGACGGGCTGTACTAGTACAGCTTCCCGTCAAAAAATCAATGTCCGCCATGTCAGCCCCGGTCGACCGGGACAGCATCGGAGAAGCGCTTAGCCGACCGCCCGACCGCCGCAGGCCACCCAGTCGGCGTATAGGCGACGCAAAGCGCTGCCATCGTGGCGATGAAACGGCTTGAGCTGTATCAGTACAGCCGTAACGGCTACCACCCAGCCGAAAACCCAACTGACGCGGTCGTCCAATGTGGATCAGAGCGTCCAACGAAACGATCGGTAGACGTCCACTCAACCTGCCGCCCTCGACTCGATCGGCGAAACTTCGACTTGATCGACGAATTTCGGCACGAATCCGACTCGGGCTGTATCAGTACAGCCCGCCGACAATCGGATCCCGGCTTCAAGGAGGGCTGTACTGATACAGCCCAGCCCCGGACTTCGCCGCAAACCGCCAAATTGATCCGAAGCCGTTCCGGACCGCCGACACCGCCACTCCGCCGCCAACCGCCGCCCTCCCCCCGAGGGGGTTCAGCACTGCGGCGCAGGACCTAGGGCCCGCATGCCGCTACTCCCCGAAGTGCCCAGATCCGAGCCAGCGCCGATGACGCCTCGGAAAGTGGTGAACGCCGGGGCCGGCAGTGGCTTCGTCATGCCATCTGCCGGCATGTCTGCGCTGGGAAGAAAGTAGAGCGTAACCTCCCCACACGCGACGTAGTCGCGCACCATGTGGTATGCAACGTCTACGTGCTTGGTACGCCCGGTGGCTTCGGGATTGTTGACCAAAGCGAGGCACGCCTGGTTGTCCTCCCCCATGGGCACAGCGTCCCCGTCGACGACCAGCTCCGACACAAGTTCGCGCAGCCACAGCGCCTCCTTGATCGCCATGGCGGCGGCGACGTACTCGGCCTCGGCCGTTGACGTCGGCACGGTCGACTGGCGCTTGCTAGTCCACGATATCGGCCCGCCATTGAGGGTGAAGACAAAGTCCGTCGTCGACCGACGAGCGTCAATATCGCCTGCCCGGTCTGCGTCAACGTACCCTTGGAGATGCTTGTCGTCGCCGTACACGACCCCTAGGCGCGTAGCCCCGCGAAAATATCGGAGCACCCCCTTGGCCGCGCGCATGTGGTCCTCCTTGGGGCATGATATGTAGCGGGACAGCACGCCCACTGCAAAGGCAATGTGCGGCCGCGTCGTCGTGGAGAGGTACAGCAACGAGCCAGAAAGCTCGGGTTACCAGATGCCCTCGGGCAGTAGATTCTCCCCCGTCTCGCAAAGCTTGGCACGTGACACCATGGGCGTCCTGTTAGGAGCAGACTTGTCCATCTGGAAAGCCTCAAGCAGGGAACTGACATGCACCGGATTTCTCAGGGTGATCACCTTGGCAGCCCGATCTCGCATGACCTTCATGCCAGTGAAGTCCTTGACCTCACCCATGTCGCGCACGTCGAAAGACGCCGACACCGAGGTCTTCATCATCTGGACCCCTTCGAGTCCTTTTCCAGCCACAATGCGATCGTCCACGTAGACGAGGATGTAGACAAGCCCGTGCACAAGGTGGCTCCACGTGTAGAGGCACGAGTCCACTTTGGACCGGACCGCTCCGATGGCATTGAGCGCTTTGATAAGCTTGATGCCCCAAATTCGTCGCGCCTGTTCGGTCCCATAGAGAGCATGGTTCAGACGGCGGACATCATCTTCTTTTCCCGGCTCGGCTCCGGCCAGAAGCTTGATGTACACTTCCTTGTCCATCTTTGCGTTGAGAAACGCCGTCTTCACATCCACGTGGTGAACTTCCCAGTCCTTGGCCGCCGCCACCGCGATGAGCGCGCGTTTCGTGGCCGAGCTGGGCACTGGTGCCCATGTCTGATCATATTCGCGCCCCGGCAATTGGTTGAAGCCTTGCGCCACCAGTCGCGCCTTGTACCGAGTCATGTTGCCCTCAAATTCGTGCTTGATGTCGTACACGTACCGTGTTTTGACAGCCTTACGCTTGTTGCTGCACCTGGTCTTGGGCCAGGTACCAAGCTTCTTGTGTGCGAGGTACTGTTCCTTCTCAGATGCTTTCCCAAGCGGCCAGTCCGATCGCGCACGCGCCTTCTTCGCATTGACTGGCGCCTTGCTCAGGTCCCATCCGGACGGAGCTCCGCCCTTGGGTACTTCTGCAACGTATGCCTTCGGGTTACGCTCCCACCAGGTCACCTTTGGTGCCGGCTTGCGCTTCGACCGCCGGGGTGCTTGCATCCCGTCGCCACAACTCTGTGTGTTGGAGCCAGGCAGCACGTCGTGGCCAACATGAGCCGCCGCGTCCTTGCCGGCGTCATTGTCATCGCCGTCTTCTTCGTCAAGTCCGGCAGCCTCCTCCGGCTGAACGTCGCTCTGTGACGACTGCTGCGACGCATACTCGTCCCCGCTTGGGGATTCCGCGTCCAGCATGTCCATGGCGCCGTCCTGCTTGTCATCATCCCTCTGACCGGTCAGGAAAGAGGTGGAAGCGGGGCCAGGAACAGGGGTCTTCTTGATGGCTTTGCTTGAGGTTTCCTCCATGAGCACATCGCGGCGCTGAAAGACCTTGTTTGAGCCATCCTCTAGGATGCGGTAGGCCTTGCCACCAACAGTGTAGTCGACAAAACGGCCGATGTCGGTCCTGGGCTCCAGCTTTCGCCGCTGCTGCTTGGGCTTCAGAGCCCATGCCCGGCTCCCCCAGACGCTAAATTACTTCACGTCGGGGCGTCTCCCCGTGAGGGCTTCGAGCGGTGTCACATCTTGACCCGCCTTGGGGGATCGGTTGAGCACGTGGATGACGGATGACAAAGCCTCAGCCCACAGCTCCTCTTACGCTCCGGCGTCCAGAAGAGCCGCAAGGACGCGCTCCATGATGTACCGGTTGGCGCGCTCGGCCTTCCCGTTCTGCTGCGAAGAGTACGGCGCCGTCTTCTCGGACGTAATGCCTTCTTCCTCATACCATGCTGGGAGTTCAGGGCTCACGTACTCTCTGGCTCGGTCGTGACGATCCCGCTTCACCTTAAGCCCAGTCAGGGTCTCTATCTGCTTAATGCGGGCCTTGAGGACATCCCGAACGATGCCCTTGGACTTGATGGGCGTCGCCGTGATGAACCCAGTGGAGGCTTCCATCAGAGTCACGACGTAGACAGAGCCGCCCAGCGCAGCCGTCAATGGGCCATCAACGTCCATGTGAACCAACTCGCACTTGGTGGTGGTTGTTGTCGAGAGATGATGCGGAGAACGCGCCATCTTTCTTTCTACACAAGGCACGCATACCGTACCAGGAACGCGCTTGGCGTCAGCTACCGTCGATGTAATCCCATCGACCATCCCAACCACCCGCTTGAGGTTCTCGAAACCCAAGTGGTTGAACCGGCGGTGCCACAGCTCTGCCTCGCCGTCCATGTGTAAGAAGGCGGCTCTGGCTGACGCCGTGACCGGAGTCACCTTGAGCACGTAGTTCTCCGACTCGTTGACCGAGCCGACGACCGACGTGTTGCTCAAAACTCCGCTCGCGAGCACCGCTTCCCCATCACTGAGGATATAGCAGGCGTCGACAAAGAACACCACGGCACCGCCGCAGCGGTCGACCACTCGAACCGACAGAAGGTTGTCTGTCAGATCCGGCACAAGCATGACCTCATGGAGGACCAGGCGAGCCGTGGTGTTTCCCTTCCCCACGTCCATGGACGCATATCCGTTCCCTTTGATGGGCACCTTGTGGCCGTCAGCTAGAGGGACGTTGGCCCCGCTCCCCGTCGTCTTGACGGTGAAACCCGCGTCCTTGGCGGCCATATGGTTGGTCGCACTCGAGTCCAACACCCAGGTCGAGGACCCGCTGGTGCTCCCGGAAGCGTTGAGCTTCTGAGCCTGGCCTGCCAACGCAGCGTAGGCCAATGAGGCGCGGGGAGGTGCACCACCTCCACCGCCACCCTCACGACGCCCGCGATTTGGCTTCTTGTTTCCCTTGGCGTCGTCGGCCTTCTTCTTGAGACAGTCGCGCTTCATGTGCCCATTCTTGTCGCAGTAGTAGCACACGACCGCGCGCTTGTCCCACGGCTTCTTAGAAGCCGTTGCCGCAAACGCCTGCGACTTGACGCCGGTCGCCGAGGACGACCGCCCACGGCCCCCCCGCTGCTCCACCGTGAGCAGCTTGGCGCTCACGTCAGCGAGGTTGCGCTTCCCGTCCATGTTCTACAGGAAGGTCTTAATCGTGTCATACTCGGCCGGAAGGCCCGACAAGATCTGCAGGACTAGCGTGTTCTCGTCCACCTGATCTCCCAGCATGGAGAGCTCTTGACGGATGCCCTTGGTGCACGACGTATACTTGATGATGTTCTCGTCGCTGCCCTCCTTGAGGTTGCTCAGCTCATGCATGAGCTGCAGCAGGCGTGCGTTGTCTCGCGCCTCAAAGATGTCCTTGAGCGCATTCCACGCCTGGTTGGCCGTACTGACCGCCTTCACCGAATAAGGATGAGCCGGATTGACCGACATCTGGATAGTCGCCAGGGCCGACTTGTTCATGAGGTCCCACGCCTAAGCTGCAACGTCGCTCTTGGCACCGCTCCCAGACGCGGGGCGGTCCGTCACAACCGCAGCCCAAAAAATCTCCTTGATCATCTTTGCACGCCAGTACACAGCCCAGAGCTTGTAGTCGTTGGCCAGCTGCGCGAAGCGAGGGCCAGCGTAGCGGCCGTACTCCGACATGACGATGACAACGACGCCAGCAGGCGCAGCACTGACGACGTGGGATGCTATACCCGCCTGCCCGACTCCGGAACACACAGCAACCCAACCAAGGTCGTCCCGCCAACAACGGCACGGAAGACGACGATGACCACCGGCGACACTGGGCCCATAACCTGTGAAGTCGGTGTGGTCAAGTGGGTGCGTTGTTCTACTATGGCAGAGATCCTGGGCCGTGTCCAGCCACCTAATGTACCCCAGGCGGCCCCACGACGGTTCGTCGGCCAGCCCGCTCTCGGAGCACACCCACGTGCCACAGTTCTCAGTGCGCGCGGGCCGCGGCGCACCTCCCAGAACGGGGAATGCACCTCCCCACACAAGTCCCCCCCCCCGAGCTCACCCCAGCAGAGAGTGCCCACTACGCGACCAACAAATCAAGTACACAGAAGTACAGAACATACAACAAGTGCATAGGTAAACACCCAAAATTGATTCCCAATGCTCAACCGGGTAAGTACAGACAACTGGAATTGCCGAGCAATGCTCAACAGGGGCTCCCGCTCTTCGCCCCCGACGTACCGGGAGGGGATCCTCTTGGGCTTGGCCTGGAGCTTGACCCCCCGGGCCTCACGGGTGGCGGCGCCCGTCTTTGCAAGAGACTTGCGCAGTTTGGGGAAGGTCCGGCCTTGGGTGTTGAAGTTACGGCCCAGCGCCCGGACCTCCCGTCCGACCCTCTTGAGTAGGATACTCTTGAGCTCGGCCTCTTGCAGGACCGATCCCAGGGCACGGTTTGCATCGAGTATGCGGTTCGAAAACTCGTGCTCGTCCTCCCACTTCCCTTCGGTCGCTTGCAAGTGCGACTGCAGGTGGTCAACCAAATCGTTCCCATCGAGGTACGCGCTGAGTAGAGCGCGGACCACGCGCTTGTACGTGAGCTGGCGCGAGGCGCGGGTGTCCTTAGTGCACTGGAGCACCCCGAGCGCCTCGCTTGTGCCAAAGTACTGCAGCAGTGCCACAGCCGTCCCCTCGTTCAGGCCGCTGGCGTCGAAAGCCATCTGGAAGCTCCCGAGGAACGTCACCAACCCCAGCGGGGAATCGCCCGCGAACTGCCGCGAGGTGTGCATCAAGGCCGTGACGTCCGCGCGGATGCCGCGGATGCAGTTGCCGCGCGGGAGGTGCAAGCGTCCCCCCCGCAGCGCGAGACGGTACCGTGCCGGTGACAGGAGCCCCTTGAAACGGAAGTCCACCACGGTGTCCTCCCGCTGCTCCTGTCGGAAGGCGCGCAGCGCCTCCCGCACCAGGGCCCGTTGCGGGCGCTTCTCGGCCGCGCGAGCCCGTCGTCGACGGCTTGGCGCCGCGTGGTCGGTACCGCTGTCGGCGGTTGAGGTCGAGTTGCGGCTGCTCTTTGTCGAATCCTTCCCACTGAGGTCGGAGGACGAGCCCGACGGGCTGTGCTAGCTCTCTGTCGACGAGGAAGGCCCCGATGATGAGGGCGACTTGCCACGTCGCGAGGGGCGCCGACGACGCTGCTCCCGACGGGCCCCGTCCCTCGGCGTCGGCGCCGCGGCCACGTGCCGCGAGCGCGACCGCGGAGACCGTCCGGTACGGGTGGCGGCCACCGCCAGGGCGGGCGCCACTCCGGCACGGCCCGCACCGCAGGACGACCCCACGTGTGTTTCCGAGCCGTTCCCCGCGGCAGCTGTTTCGACCGCGCTCGCCGACCTCACGGAAGGCCCCTGCGCCGCTGCAAGCGCCGAGGTGGCCGCCGCACTGCGACCCAAGACCAGGGTTAGATCCGAAGCTGTGGTGGACGCCTCCTCCGCGTCATCTCGGAACACCTGGGAAAGGTGGCGTTGGCGTGCGGTGTCGGCGCTGACCGCGACAGCCCGTGGGTGGCAGCGCCACCGACCGCGTGTAGACTGGGTCCCGACCCGCCCACCGCCGACGGAGGGTCCAGGGACTAGCGGTCCCGGGTGGAACGCTGCCACTGGGCCCGTGCCACTTCTTCCAGGGTGACCGCGAATGCTGGCTGTAAATCCCGGCGCTGTCGCTCCTCCTCCTCCAGCGACAGCGCATCCACTGATCGGCTCGAACCCGGGCCGTCGGGAATCCCGGCGGCCGCGGTCCCCGACGAGCTGCCCACTGCTTGCACGCGGGGCGGGCCAAACGGCGGCGCCCCGTCCTGGCGCTGCCCATCCAGGGGCGAGGGTTGCGCCCCTGCGCCCCCACGCTGGGACTCCGCTAGCGCAGCCGTCCGTCCCGCGCCGGGAGGAGAACGAGCCCCGGTGGTGGGCGTGCGGCCGGGATCCTCGGGCGGGTAGTTCGACTCACCAGCCACCATACCGCCGCCGCCAGGCGGGACCGCCCTTCCACACCCAACGAGGGCCACGGCGCCCAACGCCCGTAGAGCCCCGGAGTCTTTCGCCGGTGGCTCGTCCGTCACCCGGCTAGTGCCAGGCATCTCGAACGGAGGAGCGCCCCCGTCGAGCGGGGCAGATGAGGAAGATTCGCGAGCAACGAAAGCGCGGCCCGCGTATCGATCGGATGTTCTCGGTCACCGCACCGCAATGCAGCAAACGAGGGTCCCCCGACCTTGATACCGAGAGAGGTGTCGAACCGAAACACGCACCGCGCGCATGCAGCGGATCTCACCCGATGAGCCAAATTTAGTACCACGATCAGGGGGATCACCTCAAGAGGAGGAAAGTAACGGCCGTCTGGGCCGCACGCGCGACACCCGCTATGGGACTCGAGGTCCAGGAAGTCGGTCCGATCGAAACGCAAAGACATGAAGACACAGTTAACTTGCCGGCGACGACGGTGCCTCCCACCGTCGTCGCCCTTCGTCCTAAAAGGGCGGAAACCGTCGCCCGGGCTCGATTTCCCGGTCGCGAATTGACCCAGACAGTCACACACCAATGCAGATAATTCCCTCCATGCATATCAAGTCCCCCGAAGCCATCATTACAGACGCGGGGGGGTGACTGTTCCGCGCGCAACGCGCTGCAACCGCCGCATGGCGCCGGGTCGGTTGTCTCCTGCCGCGCCCTCTGGCCGCGGCTACCCGAACCCCGAGGCGGGCGTGATGGCCAGGCGCGCCCCTTCGCGGGCTCGCACCCGCGCTCACAGGCGGGCCCGCCGTCTCCGTTCCCGCGGCCCCGTTCGGTCCGTGCCCGTCGTCGTCGGTGCCGCCGACGTCCGACGTCCGTCGCACCCCCGGAGCCCCGCGGGCCGCGCCGCCGTCGTCGACGTGGTCCCATAGTACTACAAACCGGGGCATCTACGTGGTACTCACCATCGAATGATGAAAGAGCCAAACTGGCACCAGTATGCCGAGCTGCTTGCTCCAAATTATCCACCAGACCTATGGTAGCGTCACGACTGACGTCAGGGGCACAGAAGATATCACGGGCATCTCGGAGTCCAGGCAGCTCGTGCTGGACTTACTCAAATATGCCATCGACCATGAAAAAAACGAAGGCCTCTTCTTTGCGGCCGGCGTCCCCACCTCCAACGTGCCGATTCCATCCACTACCATTGGGTTAGTGACAAACTCCACCAGCCCCGACGCATACGCAAAAAGGCAGCTATCGGAGATGTTTTCTGCCCTGATCGCGACACCGTGCTTTGCACACAAACTCAGCTCTTCATGAGGCATATCCTTGCCAACTCTGACATGACGAAGGCAGCTTCACAGTACTGCTTGATGGTAACGTTCTCCTCGAGGTCGAAAACGTACATGAGTAAGCTTCAGAAGCTAATGGTAGTGTGGCGGTTTGGTCCCTCTGGTGGCGGGCCTGCCTGGGCGGTGGGGTACGTGGCCGTCGGATCGGCCGTGATGATGGCTGGACGGCTTTCGTGAGCCCTACGTTGGCCTCGCCCCGCGGCCGGATCGGGGCTGTGATGTCGCCTCCTGATTGGGCCACGTGCGCTTGGATATCATTGCCGCTGCTGGTGGCGGTTGTCGGACTTGATTTTTCTTTGATTGTATTTCGCATTGTTTGGAGAGACTTGTTTCTCGCACTACGGGTGACCTGCATTGGCCGGCTCCGATTGGAGGCCGAGCCACGGGCTCCCGCGGGTCGCTTGCTTCCACATACTTCCGCGGGTTGGGACCGAATAGCGGCCACCCAGCGAAGGCGCCTCGTGTGCCCACTACGGGCCGGGGTGCTGGCATGTGTTGGCCCGCTGTGGCCCCGCTAGGGGGCCGCCGTGGGGGCTCTGAAGGGGAGGTCTCGGCCTCCTTTTCGTGTCCAGAAGAAGAACCAACCGTGCCTTGGGTCTCTTGCTCCCTCGGGTCTCTGCCGTAATACCTTTGTCCCCCTTTTTGGAACGGGCGTGGATTGCACTTTTCCCTTGCCGGTTCCTTCTGGGCCTCGCCCTTTTGGGCCCGAGGGGTTGTTGATTTCCTTTTAGGACTTAAGAGAGACAACCGCTAAATTAATGATGGAGCAGCAGGGGAGGGACATACGTTTCTCCCGTATCGGGACGCCCCTCCTCTTTCTTTGGCCGAGCCCTCTTTTCTTTTGTCCGTTTGGGTTCTCTTCCCTCTGGTATCCCTAGGGGACCAGTCGAGTGCCGTGGGGCCAACATGCTGGACCCTCCCGCTGGTGGACGGGGTCGGAGTGCGCCCCCGGACGTGTCCTTAGTTACTCCTGCTGGCCGAGGGGGAGGGACAGGTCTCCGACGGACTACTTCAGACGGGGGTCAGACCGGGATTCCCTTTCGTGTGTCGCCCCCGCCCCCTCCTCCTAGCGTTGACGACCCGCCTGGCCGTGGTGGATCGTCCTTCATGACGTCTGATCTACGGTCTGTGTTGGACGTGTTCCGATCGTACATGCTGGTCGACGTGACGCGGGCCCTGAGCGAGTCCCCTCGACGGGAGGAGTCGGGCGGACAAGCGTCGGAAAAAGGAGGGACCAGCAGGTCCCCTAAGAGGCGGCACCATTCCCGGCGTCGCCGTCCAGCCTCCTCGTCTTCTTCGTCGGACGAATCTTCCTCCGGGTCGACCAACGGTCACGATGCCAGGGGTGCTACTACGTCCCACAGGGCCAATCCGGCGGTCCCTCCTTTTCCGGTTCTACAATGTTCGGACGATCGGTTTTCGCAGGTGTTCGACTACAAGACCTACCGCCTACGGAGCCGTCGGACGGGCTACGGGGCGGCCCAAGCGCGAAAGATGGGCCGAAGGACCAAAAACATGAAGCACTCCTTCGGTGGTTTCCCGCCGTTCTCGGGAAAGGACCCCCTCATGGTATTCTCCTGGTTGCGAAAGTTGGTCAAAGCATTTAACGATAATGACGTGTCCGAAGGGATGCCCTCTACGGGATCCCCCACTTCCTGTCGGGCGACGCGGAACCACACTACAACCGCGAGTTTCCGGACTCTGGGACCGCGGTGGGAGGCGCGGGCATCACGTCCTACGCGGTGGCGGTGAATTGGTCTCTGCGGACCTATGCGGAGCCACATACGCTGGTTCGCGCGCAGGACACCTTTAGTCGGGCGATCATCGAGCCCGACGAGACTATCGAGTCCTTCTCGGCCCGCTTGCGCGGCCTGTCGGACCGGTGTGGGAACATCCATACAGAAGGGACCATGAAGCAGCAACTGATTCAAGGAATACCGGCCTGCATTCGGACGGACGCGTTTGTCTCCAACACGCCGGCCTGTTCCTTCCAGCAGTTGTTGACCTACACGTCGGGCTAGAATAAGGCGGCCGATGAGGTCATGACTCTGGCCCGCGATGGCCAGGGGTTCTCGACTCCGTCTTCGTCTCGTCGACCCCGTCGTCTCTCGGTGTCCCTGCGGGCGCGTCCTATGCGGGCGGAATTTCCGGTGATGGCCCTCGGTGAGACGGAGCCCCCTGAGGTCCCTCCTCCGGTGGCCAACCCGGGGCAGTCCCAACCCATTTGGGGCCGGCAGGACAACCTCCCTCGGTTCTTGACGGGGCGTCCTGAAGACCCACGACGCCCCCGCAATTGTTTCCTATGTTGGACACCGGGACACATGTCCTACACGTGTCCGATCCTGACGGACCAGCAGATGGCGCTCGTGAACAAGGCCCGACAGTCCTTCCTACAAGCCACGCGCAGTCTTGTGGCCGGGCAGGACGAGAAGGGGCGGGTCACGCGGACCTACAACCGACAGATCCGGATCGCAATGGTCCAGGCCCTCTGTGGTTGCATCGACAAGTCGGACGCGGAGGACAAACAAGATGGGGACCCTGGTAACCAGTCGGGGAACGAGCAGGACAAGCCTGGCTCGGGGAACGCTTACTTGGGGGCGGACAGCAGTCCGACCCCCCTTTGTGGGCTAGTCAATGCGCGGGCCCTGCTTCAAACTGCGTACCCAAGTTGCTTCCAAGACCGGCGGGACAGGATCCTCGACAGTGTGGTCTCGCTGGTCCCTGTGAGTTTAAGGGGACCTTGCTTGTATTGCGTAAACGGAACTTCGTGGTCTCGGCGGACTTGCGTTCTTCGTGGGACCAACCTGTGCACCAGACCCCATGCGTGTTGGACACCGGGGCGGGCCCAAGTGTCGTGCGGGAGGACGTCTTCCCCTCTGGCTGGACACATCAGGCTCGGCGGGCCCTTCGGTCAACCCACGTGTGTGACGCGTCCGGACAACTCCGAAGGGCAAGTCGCAAGTGGGGTTGTCCATCTTTGTGGACGGCGCCTCGAGGCCCTTTCAGTTCCTGGTGGTCAAGGCTCTCTCGGTCCCCGTCATCCTGGGCATGGACTTCCAGAAGGAGCACGTGAAGGCCCTCTACCCGGGCTGTGATACCGTCGCGTGGAAGTACGGTGGCCTGACTAGGGCGGAGAACGCGTGGGACGGAAAGAAGAAGGAGCCCAACCTGGTCAAGGGCAACCCAACCCGTCGGGACAAGGGGGCCATCTACCTGCAACAGGGAGGGCCTGTGGCCCCTCGCACCGTCCAAGCGGTCTCCTTGGTGTGTGGGACCGCGGGGCTGTGTCGTCTCGTGGAACGACCTGAGGTGTTGGCCCAGAAGCGCCTCCGCCTACACAATGCCCTTGCCATCCTCACGCCCCGCCGGGAACTCATCCTCCAAATGACCAACATTTCTGACAGGCCGGTCAACGTACCGAAGAACTACGCGATCGGCTTGGCAGAGCCCTTCGCGGGCCCGACGTACGAGATCAAGGAGGAGGACAAACTCGCTGATGTGGGGGCCGACCCACTCTGTACGGCTGGGCCGATGGAAGATCAGCCACCCACGGAAGCGCCGTAGGTTACAGTAGAAGCGCACGCCCCGAAAACCAACGGGCCGCCGCAAGATCGGGTCCCGCCGTATCAAGAGCCGTCGAAACTGTCACCATCTCCCAGGGTGGTCTATGAGCTGATCCCGCCGGATTTACATCCCGCGGTACATCAGCTCATGGATCGGTATAAGGGCCTATGGAGTGGCAGGTTGCGCCAAATTGACGTGACACCCCACCGGATCGCCCTCCACCCTGGGACTCGTCCTATTCGGTCCCAACCGTATCGGACGGGCTTCCACCACCGTCGTCTCCTGGAGGACCAAGTGGCGAAGCAACTCCAGATGGGCGTCGTCAAGCCGTTTCAGTCCTAGTCGTCCTTCCCGGTTGTGATGGTGCCCAAGCCGGACGGTTCCCCCAGGTTCTGCGTGGACTACCGCCGCTTGAACGAAGTGACGGTGAAGGACACGTACCCGCTGCCCCGCATGGACAATTTCATTGACTTCCTGGGCGAGGCTTCCGTCTTCTCCATGCTGGACTGCAACTCCGGCTACTGGCAGATCCCGGTGGCCGTCGAGGACCAGGACAAGACGACCTTCACGTGCCACGAGGGGACCTACAAGTACATCCGGCTCCCCTTTGTTCTGACCAACGCGCCGGCCACCTTCCAGAGGGCCATTGATATGCTCCTGTCGGGCGTCAAGTGGAAGACCTGCCTGGTGTACTCGAACGACGTGATTGTCTTCTCCCGTACGGTCGAAGAGCACATCACCCACTTGTACGAAGTCTTTGGTCTTTTGTCCCGCGCGGGAGCGTCCCTCAGGGCGTCCAAGTGCTTCCTTTTCCAGGAGGAAGTCGAATACTTGGGACACATCGTGGGCCGCGGACACATCCGGGTGAACGAGAAGAACCTGGTGCGCCTACGTCACGCCGAACCGCCCCGGACCAAGAAGGACCTACGGAGTTTCCTCGGTATGTGCAACGTGTACTGCCGGTTCGTGAAGGACTACGCACACGTGGCACGACACCTGACGGAACTAACAAGCCCTAAGGTGTCGGACCCACTGCCCCCGTTCTCGCAAGACCAGCGGGACGCCTTTGCGAAGCTCAAGAGGCGGCTCACAAGCACGCCAATCCCGGCACTCCCGCGGTCCTCAGGGGCCTACGTGCTGGACACAGACGCCAAAGATTACCAATTGGGCTGCGTCCTGACACAAGAACAGCCGGACAAGACCTACAAGCCGGTTGGGTACTGGAGTCGTCCTATCACCGGGGCCGAGAAGAACTATAGCACGACGGAAAAAGAGTGCCTCGCGGTCGTTTGGGCCCTCTTTTTGTTGCGTCCGTACGTCCAAGGGACCCGGTTCATCGTCCGGACGGACCATTCGGCCCTCCGCTGGATGCTCCACATGGATGGGGCCCATGGTCGCTTGGCCCGCTGGCGGTTACGACTCTCCGAGCTCGACTTTTTGGTCGAGTCCCGCGCGGGGGCCGCTCACCACGCAGTGGACACAATTTCCCGGCTCGCAATACCCGCGGTGGACACAAGGCCAATTTCGGAGAAGATCCCCTGCCTCATTCTGGCCAACTCCTCGCGGGCCTGGACTATGCCGTCCTACAAGGACAGACGGGACTATGCCCCCGCCACGGTGGACCGTCTGGTCAAGGCCCAAGCGCAGGACAATCGGTGTCATGAGCTCCGACAGGAGATGGACCGCAACGCCCACTCCCGCTACTCCGAGAACGCGCAGGGCTTGCTTTTCCGACGCGCAACCTTGGACCGGGCCACGCAGGTGTACGTCCCCAAGTCCCTACGGATGGATATCCTCACCCTCGAGCACGCGCCGGCCCATGCGGGACACCCTGGCGCCATCAAGATGTACGTGTCCATGCGGCGCTTTTTTTACTGGGAGTCCATGGTGGCCGACTTGTACGCCTACGTGGCAAACTGTGGGACCTGGGCCAAGGGACACGTGGGCGGACGCCGACGGACCAACCCGCTAAGGCTCTTTCCCGCGACGGAACCGTTGTCCGCTGTGTGCCTCGACCTCTTGGGACTACTTCCTAACACCGCCATGGGCAACCGGTACCTCCTTGTCATAGTGAAACGCTTCTCCGAGTTGACCCGCGTGGTGGCACTCCCGCGGGAAGACGCGGAAACCGTGGCCTCGGCGTTCTGTGACACCTGGGTGGGGTCCTACGATCCCCCGGACACCCTCCTGACGGACAATGGGCCCAAACTGTCCTCCAAACTCTTCCAGGGGGTCTGCCGGCTGATGGAAATTACCAACCTGTACTCCACGACCTACCATCCCCAAACGCAGGGACAAGTCGAACGGTACAACAGAACCATCGTGGCCCAGCTCAAGGCCTACGTCGAGGACCATCAAGACACGTGGGACGAGCTGGTCTCTGTCCTAACGTTGGTCTACAACTCACGGCCACAACAGAGCACCGGGGTAGCCCCACTTGAGTTCGTTGTGCCAGAGCGAGTACGGAAATTGGCCCTCGAGCGTCTCCCCAAGGACCCGTTCCCGCAGACAGTCCCAAGGACGGCCCTAGAAGCGAGGGAGCACCAAAGAGGCCACCTACGGAACCTCATCACGCAGGTCCGAGCTGCCCTTGTCGCGGCCCAACGACGGTACAAGAGGAACTTCGATAAGCGAGTCCACGCACTCAACAAGGCCCTCAAGATCGGTGATTGGGTCTTCGTGGACGCACACGACACGGACAGACGCAAGTTGGACCACAAGGTGGTCGGCCCGTTTGAGGTAGTCCGCACGGACGGGCATACCCACACGGTCCTCGTGGACGGGCTGCCTGACACGGTTAGTAGCGACCACATGACGTGGGTGCCTCCCCCGACGGGACATGAACCGAACTTGGACGGATGGACAGTCCCGGATTCAGTCATCCCGGACGGACATGGCCCAGACGGTCCAGTGTTCGTGTGGGACCACTTCCTCGCCCACGAGGTGGACGACGACGGAGCCCTATGGCTAAAGGTCCGTTGGTGGGGCTGTGGGCCCGAGGAGGACTCCTTGGAGCGCGCGCGCAAGTTCGATCCACACAAGGTCCTCCAGTACAGCCGGCGCAAGCGCCTGTCGGATCCGACTGGACTGGCGGCCTTCCTGAGTTGGTGACCCGTCCGAGGCCCCTGTGGCTACGTCCCACAGCCTCCTCTTCGTGCCCAAGATCGGCCATCCTCGTTTGCTCCGCCAGGCTTCGCCCTGCGGCCCCTCAGTTTGTCGCCCTTGGCCGGCTGTTGGAGGTCGGACCCGGTCAACTCCATCCAGGACGGCGCGCATCGGCTCGGAACACGCGGGTCTCGTGCCCAAAAAAACGCGTGTCTCGTGACCAACGAAACGGGCGTAACGGTCGGTCGTTACGTGTAACGGACCTCGCGAGACTCAAAACGTTTGAGTCTCGAGACTCTGCGCCTTCTTGAGACAGACGCCTTCAAGGTATACGGAGTGGCAGTGCAAGAAAGCAGGACGGTTTTATGCCCACATGCACAGGCGCCAACGCACGACAGATCCTCGCTATACGGCGGACACCCCGGCCCACCGAACGGACGGTCTTCCACCGAGACAGGGCCCCGGCCCGGTAACTCTGCGCCGGCCCACCCTGACCCGCCTGTCTGTCATTCTCCAGCTCACGCACCCGTCCACGCCCGGCCGAGTCCCTCGTGGCACATCGGCAAGAGGACCCGACATTCGTGATGTCAACCTCCCGCAGGACCAAACGGCACACGACGCGGTGCCGTGCTTGTGTCTTGTTGCGATGGACGTGCGGGTCAGGTCTTCCAACGGAAGACGGAGGTACGGCGGGGACGTCACGAAGATCACCCCCCCCCCCCGCGGCACCGGTTAGGACGACCCGGACATGTGCGACCGACGTTACGTGTAGGCCGGCATGCACCCAACCTGGGAGTAGCTACGGACTACCTTGCCGGCGTCCGACGGGGCATCCGCTGCTGGGACCAACTTGTCCGGCAAGAGCCACAAGTGCTTAAGGACGGCAATCTTGGCGGTCCTCTTCCATCGAGGTCACGGACGATGACGTGGGCCCGTGTGTTCTTGGTGTACCCGTGCGCCTCCTCTTCCTCCGAGAGCGCCGCCCAACCGGCCGCTTCGGACATGTCTGGGATCTCCCGGACGATGTTGTCGAACCGCTGGTCCCGCCAAGGTCGGCCGCCCTCGTGTGCGGACGATCGGAAGCGGCGAGACAACTCCTCAGGGCCAGTAAGGGCACGCCACGACGATATCGGTGGCCAACCCTTGGGGGGGGGGGGGGGGGGGGGGGGCAAACGAGGAGGACCAACAAGCTGCGGATGCGGGAGGTGGATGGCCGACGATGGGCCCCGAGGCGGACAACACCCGCCGGATTGCCGTTGATGTACTCGCGAAGGCGTCCCACCCGGTGGACCGACGACGCGACGGCCCGCTTTGGCCCAGCGTCCCGAGGACCTGCAGGGCGCGCCCCGCACCACCTGGTGGCGCCTACCCTCTCGGTCCTGCGGCCCCTCCTCCCAACCGCGCTGACACTGTGCGCATTGGCCGGTGGGGACGCTCGGCCTTGATGTGGGGGCCGTGTGGCGGTTGGGTCCCTGTGGTGGCGGGCCGGCCTGGGCGGTGGGGTACGTGGCCGGCGGATCGGCCGTGATGATGGCTGGACGGCTTTCGTGAGCCCTACGTTGGCCTCGCCCCGCGGCCGGATCGGGGCTGTGATGCCGCCGCCTGATTGGGCCACGTGCGCTTGGATATCATTGCCGCTGCTGGTGGCGGTTGTCGGACTTGATTTTTCTTTGATTGTATTTCGCATTGTTTGGAGAGACTTGTTTCTCGCACTACGGGTGACCTGCATTGGCCGGCTCCGATTGGAGGCCGAGCCACGGGCTCCCGCGGGTCGCTTGCTTCCACATACTTCCGCGGGTTGGGACCGAATAGCGGCCACCCAGCGAAGGCGCATCGTGTGCCCACTACGGGCCGGGGTGCTGGCGTGTGTTGGCCCGCTGTGGCCCCGCTAGGGGGCCGCCGTGGGGGCTCTGAAGGGGAGGTCTCGGCCTCCTTTTCGTGTCCAGAAGAAGAACCAACCGTGCCTTGGGTCTCTTGCTCCCTCGGGGCTCTGCCGTAATACCTTTGTCCCCCTTCTTGGAACGGGCGTGGATTGCACTTTTCTCTTTCCGGTTCCTTCTGGGCCTCGCCCTTTTGGGCCCGAGGGGTTGTTGATTTCCTTTTAGGACTTAAGAGAGAAAACCGCTACAGCTAGAGCTGCTGGGAAAGACGCTTGCCTTCGAGGACAGGGTGGTACCTCGTTGGTACAGCCACTATGCAATGGATCGCCGAATCTTTGAACTCAAGCCAGCCCTTGCCTCCTTTTCCAATGCGCTCGTCTTAGATGCTGGGCTACAAGCTACCGCGTACGAGCGGTCTGTGGCCGCCGTGGTGCATGAAGAGCGGTTTTGGGAGCGCGCCGCAGTGATGCGGGCATTTTTGCAGCCGCTAGTCATGACAAGTTGGCATCATCGAGCGCAGAACGTCCAACATGGCGGACGTCGCGGACTCTTCTGGCCGCCTGTTCTCCTTCTTCAGCCACGCCAAGCAGACATCTGCCACCCTGCTCGCCACCAGCACGGGCGTCAAGGGTTACTGCTCCCCGCTGCGAAAAACCAAATCCCTACCTTCATGACGAACCAGGACGTGCAGAGAATCCTCACACACCTGCAGTGGCGCCATAACGCTTACTACGATCTCCATCCTGTTATTTGCTCGCGTGCTCGACCCCAAGAGGCACCTGCGAGGGCTGAGCAGCAAGGCCGGCAATTGCGCTTCCAAGAAAAGCATTTTCAAAGCGCTCATGGTTCTCGGCATACGCTTAGACCTCCCCGCTCGTGCAGAGGGGGACGACGAAAGGCGGAAGGTGGCGGTGGCAGAGACTAAGAAGGCGGCGATGGAGTACCTAGAGAGACGGGCCGGGCGCGCTATTTCAGACTATGATATGCCATCAGACCTCGAGAGAGCATCAGAACGAAGCAAATGCGAGGTGGGAGGCGTGCTCTGAGTACGCCGGGATAGCGCTGGTGGATATTGCCGAACAGATACTTGCCATTCAAGTACATGCCGCTGAGCTCGAGCGGTTGTGGTCGACAATGGGGCTGATCAACACCGACACACGCTCTCGGCTGGACATGGAGAGCCTCAAGAAGATGTCCCGGGTGGCAATGTACGAGCGGGAGCAATCAGTGGTGCGCACGGCTAGGATCAAGGCTCCATGACGAGCGGCAGCAGGTGAGAGGTCTTGCCACCGAGCAGTTCGCGCAGGCTAGTTCCAGGCCAAGCCACGCACGTGAGTCGGAGGAGATGATGGAGATTTTTGTGCGCTTCTCTTAAGGCGATGAGAGTGCGAGCGTGCCGGAAGTAGCGAGCACTGCTGACAACGAACCTCCCGTCACCCCGGGAGGCGCTATCGGCGTCGTCGGGGAGCCGACACCGTGCTTCTACAAGATGTGTCTGACGAGACGTGGTACCTGGTAGAAACGAAGATGCTGTACAAGCAAGTGTCATTGGGGGACGGCGGCTGGGCCTCTGTATGCGTTTGAGTCTTCTTTCGGGGAGGACGGAGGTGGGAAGAAGACCATGGGAGAGAACCACATTTTTTAAGCTCACAAAGCCATGTGCAGCATATCTCCGTAATACTTCGGAGAATGGGCCCGGAGGCCCCCCTGATTGGTCGGTAGCCAAGTAAAGGATTGAGCTTATTTGTGGTTTGCCCTGTGGGAGGTTACTTCCGTCTTGTATATTTGTGCGTTCTATTATCGTCTCTAATTTGGTGGTTATTCGATCTTTATGATCGCTCGGTCGATCGACCCCGCCCCTTCACCGTCTGACATTTGCGGCCCGCTCCACTCCCTTTGGCCGGCCAGGAGGTCGATGACGCGCCGGGCGATGCGGATGACGTTTCACGCCCCGGTTCGGACAGGTGGCGCTGTCGGTGCTGGTTGGGGTCTTGATTGATTGTGGGTCGCTTGTATTAGTATGTCAATTGCTTGAGTTGTCTGCTTTACAGTAGGGGGGTCCACTGGTATGGATCCCGAGATCTCCCCATGGGGAGGCTACTGTGTGGGATTCGGGGCCATTTGGGCCCGCTTGCTCGGTTAGCTTAAGGGGACAGCGGGGCGCCCGTGGCCCGGCTTCCCCACAAAAACATAACTGCGCTCTCACCTCCTTCCTTCCTCTTTGCGCCTTCGGGTGTTTTCATAGGTGCCCGTGTCACTGGGAGAGAGTAGAGCAAGGGTGTGCGGGTGGGTTCCCTCAGCTGGGCAGGTGTCCCTATCTGTTTCTGTGAGCTGTGGTGACACGGCGTTTGTATGCGACAAATTGGTGGAGCAGCAGGGGATTTTCTGGCTGACATTCGGTGCCGGTACGTGTGTAACGGGCGATTTCTTTCGTGTAACGGGTGAGCTCTCGTGTGCGTGGCCTTGCCCGGACGGAATTACAATCTCCCGACTCGTGTTGGGATTCCCACCTGGTACCTCGTTGCCACCCCTTCTTTCTGGGTCGTACGTGTCTCCCTGATCGCCCGGGTGTTGAGCGCCAGAAACCAATATGCCGACCCCGATGTCTTCTCCGGGGGAGACGTCACCCGGGCGTACGTCGACGGACATGCCTCCGGCTGCGGCTGGGGCTGGGATACCTGCTTCCTCGGGTCTGGTTCCGCCCCCACCGCCGCCGGCTGACGTGGCTGGGACTGGTGGTTCCTCCTGGGAGACAACGACCGTCAAGACCGAGATACCGAGACCCAAGGTGGCGGGCACCGGCGCGTCCAAGGGCAAGACGTAGTGGACCCCGACTCCCTCTAGCCCGGGTCGACGTGATGCGAGTGGTGTCCCCCCTGACGTTGCTTCCTCTCCGGCTGTTATATCCTTCCTGGAATCCCTCCGCCAGGGGCTCCGGGCGGACATGGCTGGGGCGGTCGAGACGCTGACAGCAGGGCGAACACCCGGCCGGCTGGCTTCCCCAAGCGCTGGTATGGGGCCGACAGGGAGTGACAGGTGGAGGCGGAGGTGACGAAGGTGGACCGCAGGGGAGTACCAGTGGGGCCCCTCGCCGGGACCGTCGGTCGCGCCGGAACCGGCACAGCCATCGGCGTCGTCGCCCCCGGTCTTCCTCGAGTGACTCATCCTCCCGGAGTGACGGGGAGACGGTCCGGCGGACACTGGTGGATTTTCAGATCCCTGTCCACAAGGTCGGGGACAACCTGATTAAGACGGTGACCAACTGGCACTCCTTCCGTCTGTACAACCAGAACCAGACCTTGAATAGCCGGATGCACCTACGGATTACACAAGACCGGAAGAAACTACGGGAAACCATGGACCGGGTTCGCTTTGACGGGACCGAGCCGGCCAAACTCTTCTCCATCTTGGGCCGGTTTGTCCAGGCATGCGACGGCAGCAATGTCTGTGAGGGAAAGGCGCTCTACCTGGTCGGCTCCTTCCTGACCGGGGCAGCCGCCACTCGGTTCAAAAAGATCCTCCCTGACACGGCCGGGCAGAGCTCGGGCCGGACTGTCGTATCCTTCCCTGAGGCAGTGCACTGGCTCTTGGTCAATTACGCGGACTCCATCACCCTGAACTCAGCCGTGTCGGACGTGAACCGAGCCTCTCTGGGAGCCCAAGAAGTACCTGATGCCTTGGCGGCCCGTTTGCGAGACCTGCGGGAGGCCTGCAGAAATGTGTACGGCGAGGACCGGCTCAACATGGCGTTCATCCAGGGGCTCCCCAAGCACTTGCAGGTAGACGCCCAGAAATGCAACCTCCAGTTCACAGAGCACTCCCTGCAGCAGCTCGCGTCGTTCACACAGGGCAAGCATGAACTGTTCAAGGCGCTCCAGCGACTCCAGCCGACCCCCCCCAAGATGTACCTGGCACGACCGTCTAGTCGGGCAGGACCCAAAACGCCGGTTCTGGCCGTGGGCGAGTCATATTTCCAGGGCAGCGGCCGTCTGAAGGGCTGGCGCGGGTTTGTCACGCCTTCTACGCCCCGTGTCACCCGGGGGGGGGAACGCCCGAACCGGGTACGGGCGTGCTGGTTGTGCAACAAGGAGGACCACATCGCGGCAGCCTGTCGAGAGGTGCCCAAGGAGCGTCAGGACAAGATAGCCCGACGGGGGATCCAGCTCGCCAAGGCCGTCTGCTGGTCAGACCGGCAGGCCAAGGACGCCTCCCCTGGACGGCGGGACCCAAAGATGGAGCACAACCTCCGGGTCGCGATCCTGCAGAGCATCGAGGCGAACCGGTACAAGGAGAGTCCTGAGGACTGGGGCTCCCATCCCGAGTAAGAGACCACGACCACGGGTACCTCGGGATCGGGAAAAGAGGTGGGGGAGGTGCGCCCGTAGTCGCCCTCCCGTCTGTTCCAGGCCCCGGTGATCCTGTGTCGTCCTCAGTTGCAATCCTGGGCCGGTGCTGTCGTCGGCTACAAACCGAAGTAGCTGCATGGACACCGTGTGCCTGTCGGGGTACCCTGCTCGTCTTGCGTAAAGATGCTTTCAAGGTTAAGACTACCTTGAGTTTCGGGAGTGATGACCCGGTTTCTGTGGCCGCGGTGGTAGACACAGGGGCCGGACCAAGTGTCGTCAGCGAAAACCTGCTCCCTCCGGGCTGGCGCACACATGCCTGGCGTGCGCCTACCAGCACCCGAATCGTGGATGCCTCGGGGCAGGCTCTCAAGGCTCTCGCTCGAATCCCTCTCACCCTGCATGTACATGAAAATCCTATGCATTTCCCGTTCATTGTTGTGAGGCGCCTCTCGGTCCCGCTCATTATCGGGTGTGACTTCCAGCGCCAGTACACCAAGGCCATCCTGCCCCAGCGCGGCAAGATCGATTGGTCGACGGGCGCTGTCTCGGAGATCCTCGGCTACCATCTTGACGCCCGGGGGCGAAAATACAAGGCACCGGCCAAGCCCCGGGTCTGCCCGAACGAGCTGGCGCTGGCGGGCGCAACGGTCCTTCCCCCTTGTGCCCAGACCGCGGTCCAAGTGGTGGCCCGATCGACGGGCAGTTGTCGCATCAAGGGCCGGGCGGAGTCCCTGGCCAAACACGGGATGCACCTGGCCCACGGGCACCACAAAAAGGTGCACCGCCACGAGCCCTTCTCTATCCTCCTGGTCAACCCGGGTCGCAAGACAAAGAGTTTGCCAAGGGCACCGGAGTGGGGGTCGCGGACCCGTATACCGGCGAGGCGCGACCCCTCTCCCAAGGAGCCCTCCTGGCCGTCCAGCAGGAGCTAGCGGCGCGACAGGAGCTGGAGACGCAAGCGACGATGGCCACGGCGGAGGTTCAGCCGGAGCCCCCGGTTGTGCGGCCTCTCATGGAACCGGAGACGCCAGAGGTGAACTGGGCGGGCGTGCCCAAGGAATCCAGGGTAAGGTGCACGGACTTCTGGATCAGTTCGAGGGCATGTGGTCGGGGAAGCTGCGTGAGCTCAAGGCCACCACGCATCACATCCAGCTCAAGCCAGACGCCAAGCCCGTGTACTCGGCTCCCCACAGAGCTGGACCACACTGTCGCATGGAAATCGAGAAGCAGATCAAGAAAAGGCTCGACCTGGGTGTCATAAGACCCTCAGACGCAGAGTGGTCCTTCCAGGTGGTCTTCGTGCCTAAGCCAGGTGGCCACTTCCGGTTTTGCGTGGCCTACCGGCGGCTGAACGAGCGCACGGTCAAGGATGTCTATCCGATCGCGAGGATGGACGACTGCCTGGACTCCCTCGGCGACGCTACGGTGTTCTCTACCCTGGCCTGTAACTCCGGGTACTATCATATCCCTGTGGCCGCCGAGGACAGAGACAAAACAACGTTCACCCCTCACACGGGCTTGTCCCGGTTTCTCCTGCTCCTGTTTGGTCTGGTGAACGCGCCAGCCTCCTTCCAACCGGCGATTGACATCATATTGTCCGGTCTACGGTGAAAAACGTGCTTGGTCTACCTGGACGGCGTGATTGTCTTCTCCCAGACCGTGGACGATCACATCCGGCACCTCCGTGAAGTCCTCCTTCTGCTGGAAAAAGCCGGTGTCTCCCTCAAGCCCTCCAAGTGCCACTTGTTCCAGCACGAGGTCGAGTACCTGGGGCATATCGTCCGTCCAGGGCAGCTGCTGGTGAGCCAGAAGAATATCAAGAGCCAGGCGCAAGCGTTTCCCCCGCGTAACCAGACGGAGCTAAAGAGCTTCCTGGGCATGTGTAACTTGTACCGGCGTTTCATCAAGGATTACGCGCACATTTCCAAGCCCCTGACCAAGCTCACCAGCAAACACTCCCGCACGTGCTCCCTCCCCTGGATGCCGCCCAGCTGGCGGTCTTCGAGTACCTCAAAGAGCGCTTGACGTCAACCCGATCCTGGCGCTCCCCCGACGTGAGGGTCTCTTCATCTTGATTACGGACGCCTGCGCAGTCCAAGTCGGCTGTACCCTCCTGCAGCAGCAACCGGACAGGAGCATCCTCCCGGTCGGCTACTACAGCCGGGGACTCATCCCGGCCGAGAAGAACTACTCCACGACCGACCGAGAATGCCTGGCCGTGGTCTGGGCCTGTTTTCTGCTCCGCCCATACCTCGAGGGACTAGAGTTCCTGATCCGGACGGACCATTCCAGTTTACGCTGGCTGCTGAACATGGGAATTGCCTAAGGACGGGTCGCTCGCTGGAGCCTCCGCTTGTCGGAGTTCCGGAAAAAGGTATGCACCAGACCGGGAGGGGAGCATCACTGTGCCGACGCCATGTCGCGTCTCCGGAAGCTGGCACAGGATCGGTCCGTCATCCCGGAAGATATTCCCTGCCTCGCTCTGGCTGACTCTTCCGGTGGCTAGGTGGCGCCGAACTACAGGGAGCCATACAAGGAACAACCGGTCACGCTCGCGAGCAAGCTGGCCGCGCAAAAGAAGAACCAGCGGTGCCGAGATCTACAGGATACGATGGACCAGAACGAGCACTCACGCTTTTCGGAGACCAAGGAGGGGCGCCTCGTGCGTGTCGCCCCCCTAGAGGGGGCAGTCCAATTGTACGTCCCGTTCAACCTGCGCCAGGACCTCCTGCTGTTGGAACACAACGTGGTGTGCGCTGGTCAGCCTGGCGTGAACCAGATGTACGCCGCGATCAGGCGTAACTACTACTGGGAGTCCATGGCCGCGGACGTGTACGACTGGGTGGCCAGTTGTGCGTCTTGCTCCAGGAGCAGGATTGCATCAAGGCGAAGCACGATGATGCTCAAGTTGTTCCAGGCGACGGACCCCTTCGCGAGCCTGTCTGTGGACCTACTCGGACCCCTGACAGAGACCAAGACCGGGAACGTCTTCCTCCTGATCAGCGTAGACCGGGTCTCTCAGCTGATACGAGCCGCCCCCCTGGCTGGCATCACCGCGACGGACGTCTCGTCGCCGTTCTGCCGGGATTGGATTTCCGTGTATGGGCCCCCGGACACAGTTCTGACTGACAACGGACCCCAGTTCGCCTCCCTGTTCTTCCAGGGTGTGTGCAACCTCATGGGAATCAGGAACCTGTACACGTCCACGTACTACCCGCAGACCAATAACCAGGTCGAGCGCTTCAACAAGACCTTCGTGGACATGTTCATGCACTACATCGAGGACCACCAGGATAGCTGGGACGAGCTCGTCTCCGTGTTGGCGCTGGCGTACACCTCGAGGCCCCACCGAACTACGGGCGTGAACCCCATGGACTTGGTCACCCCACGGCGCCTGAGCAACATCTCCCTGGAACGGATGCCAGACGGCATGACGCCGGACCCGAGTCGGTCGGTGGCCGAGGCAAAGGACGCCTTCCTGCAGTGGCTCAAGGCCTTGCTGCCCCAAGTAATGGAATCGATTTCCAACACACAAGCCAGGTACAAGAGGGACTATGACAAGAAATTTCGCCCTCGCCGAGTGTCTGTGACCAGTGGTGACTGGGTGTACCTGCGGCACCACACCCGGAAGCACAAGCTCGACCCTGAGGTTACTGGACCGTGCGAGGTGTTGGAGACCGACGGGAGAACCTACCTGATCGACTAAGACGGACTGCCGTACCGGGTGAGCGGCGAGCACGTGGTGCCGGCAGGACCGGTGGACCCCGCGAACCGACCCAAACAACCGCAAGTGGCAGTACAAGACGCGCTCCAACCGGGTGGGTCCGAGTTTGTGTTCGAGCGGTTCGTGGACCACACCTGCGACAAGGAGGGGGTGCTCTGGCTGCTGGTCCGCTGGTTTGGCTATGGGCCGGAAGATGACACCTGGCAACACTCGGGTCGCCTACCGGTAGCGGCCGTGTATCGGTATTGTCGTCGCAAGGGGCTTCTCCCCCAGGATCCTGTCAAGGCGGAGCCGGGTCGGGACGCCTCGGAGGCGTGACGGGACAACCAAGAGACAACAATCCCTCGTTTATGCACGTACTATGTCTCCCGATTCATCCCTCGCTAAGGGGCCGGGAACTACCCCGGCCAACACGAAGCACGCTCGTGCTCCCTAACACGACCGACACCGACCTGGGGCCCCGCGTCTCAGTCCAGACAACGACGGGTTGCAGACGGGCCCTCATGACCGGAAGGGCCATCTTGGCCCCCGTAGGTACGACCATAGCCACGCGTGTTCTCATCCGGGGCGCTCGGCCGAGGGCGCCACTCGAACCAGCTGTGACCCCACGTCTGGATGCCGCCACCGCCTGTGCCACGCTGGGGGCGCCCAGGGGCATCGCGATACCAGGTCTCGTTGGCTCCCGCGGCCTCCTCCCGACGATCACCGGTGCCGGACCCACGAGCACGCCAAGTACCGGCCTGCTCCGCCCGCCGAAGATTGTTCTCCTGCCGCTGCTGGTGGATGTTCAGGAGTCGCTAGAGCTGGTCGTTCACGACAGCACGGGACCACCCCTGCAGGACCGCCTCCCGCGCTCCGGAGTTCCCCACCGGGTGCGTCTCCGCCCAGGTGAGCAAGTCTGTAGTGGATCCTGCCCTCAAAGCCAACGGGGTATAACCCCGTCAGAAAACCCAGCACAGGATGCGGATCGCTACCCCAGAGTCACAACGCGAACGCCGGGATCACTGGGCGCGAAGCGCACAAAAACGACGGAGGCAACGCAAACGCAACGATTTTTTATTCGAACACGCACGATGACCCCAAAGCATACTCTCATATACCCTCAGAAACAAGACGCAGGGCGCGCACAATCCCGACCCCCTGGTGCTATCATGGGGGGACCGGTACCCAACGGGCCACGGTCTCAGGCCCGGGCCTCTAGTGGCCCCTGCCCAGCATCCCTGACAGCCCTTCCACTGGAAGGGGGCCCCCGACCGTCTCGGGCGGTGGCAGGAAAGTCACTAAGACTTCCTAGATTTCAGGATTTACCCAAAACCAATACCTCGGGACTTATCCCAAGATTTTTCAATTTTCCCGGATAGAATTCCGGTGGGATGTTAACCCTGGTCGAGATCATATCTCGGTCCGGCTTACGCTCGGATTGCGGAAGCTTCCTCAAGCTTCCCGGTCCCCCCAGAGGGCCCGGATTCGGGATGACGCGTGTCTCCCTTGCGTGTGCCAGACCCCCCCAGGCGGGCCCGATCGGGTGTTCCACGCCTCACACCCCTCTAGAGGGGTCGTTTCATGTGTGGCCCTGGGGCTCCCTGGACACCCCTCCACGGGGGTTGTCCCACGCTACCCCCCTAGGGGGGTGTTGCGTGACTGTTCACGACCCGTCCCCGGCTCATGCCGGGGGGTCATGTCACCCCTGTCGGGGGGTTTCCCCCACATATCCCCCACCTCAGGGCCCGCGTCTCGCGGGACCGGGGGCGGTGTCTCGCCACCCCCTCCCTAAGTCAGGGGGAAACCCTGTCCCGTGGCTCTCTGACAGCGGGCCCCTGGGGGCTCGCTCTTGGGCGCCATACGGCGGGGAACCGACGGGTTCACCGAACCGGGGAATCCTCAGGTCAGTCCCATAAGGCAGTCACCGCCGGCGGTGACTGGGGCTTCCACCCTCTGGGTCGGCACCTGTGTCGTCACCGGGCGGACGACCCTGTCGGGCGCTACCGGGTTCTCCCCGCGCCCGGCGTCGTCCGTGGACCCCACCCTAGGGGGGGGCATCCTCATCTTCCCGGTCCCTGCCTCTAGAGGCGGGATGGCGTCTTCTACGGCTCCCGACGCGTCGGCCGCCATGGCGGTCGACCGTGAGGCCGAGGGCGTGGGTGCCCTTTTGGGCCCCGAGGAGGACATC
>Ga0209093_1000067_pt1 | contig 53508 bp, 40 predicted proteins | sample SidtaG_4_FD_187450 | JGI IMG/M metagenome (GOLD analysis project Ga0209093, IMG submission 187450) | Marine algal microbial communities from Sidmouth, United Kingdom - Sidmouth_Male1 metaG (SPAdes) (version 2) | ecosystem: Host-associated > Algae > Red algae > Unclassified | place: Sidmouth...
TTTTTAAATAAAAACGCTTTATCATGGATACACTAAAAATCAAAAAACGCTGCGGAAAAGACCCTCACACATTGCCCGAAGGCAAGAAAAGCATTGCTGCCGACGGTTGCCCCGATGTCTTTGAATTGGAAAACGGCGACTTCGCAATCATTGGTGTGCGGGTGACGAGTGCGCTCAAAGCCAACCTTCCCGAGTCTGCCGGGTGTGGCGCAGACGAGGAAATTGTCTATGTACCGCGTTACGTACTTACCAATGCCAAGCGGGATATTCCCGACTACGAGGCTTGAGACTATCGTGGAAATTGCTATACTGTTGGAGTATGTTCTGGCAACTACTCCAACAGCATTTATTTGACATTATTCAAACCATTTCCCTTGTGCTTGGATTTTACTTGGCAGCAAAATCGTATCAGGATGATGACCGTTCACGGCAAGTGGGGCATCTTCTACAATTGGGCGAGAGCTACCGAAAAATCAAAGAAACACTTATCGAAAAGCCCGAACTCGCCTCTATTTTCAATACCAAAAAAGACGCTTCAAAAATCACGACCATTGAACACAACTACATTCAACAGGTCATTATGTAAATGTACTCGGTGTATATCGCCACAAAATTAGGTCAGTTTGATTCCTTTGAGGGTATAGAAAATGATATTAGAAGATTTTTAAACTTTCCACTTCAAGCGACTGTTTGGGAGCAAATCAAGGAGTTCCATGACAGGGAATTTGTGGAATATATCGAAAGACTTCAAAGCGAGTAATCTTCAAACAAAAAGCCCCGAAAACTCAGGGTTTCATCACATCACTTGTGATATAAAATAACTCAATAAATGGCTGCGTTGTCCTTCGGGAATCATCTCTAAGTGTATCTGTATGATATCGGAATCTGTGGGCGAATAATCAAAGTCAGTGGCTAAACTATTCGCTGATACACAGACGGAATTTGCAAGTGTCGTTCCGGTATGTTCTTCAATTTCGCGCTTGGCGATTTTAAGAATATAATCGTATGCGAGTCCGATAATATCCATATTGAACGGATTAATGCTCTGACTTTCCGCTTGCGATTTTATGAAGTCTGCAAAGTCGTTTGTGTTGACATCACATTCGGATAAAATCTCGCTACATCGCTGCAAATCCAATACACCGATACCAAACAGATTTTTCAATAATACTCTCATGATTATGAATTGAATTGTGAAAAGAATTTGATTGAAAGAAAGGTCAGGCGGTTGCAGTATCTTTTTGTTTGTTAAGGCTTTCCGTTATCATTTGGTAGTATTCAGGATGAATTTCACAGGAAATAAAATTGCGTTTCAAGTCTCTGCAAAGCGTCAGTTCTTTACCGCTTCCACCGAATAAAATAAAGCAATCATCACCAGTCTGTGTACAGGATTTGATAAGCATTTCAGCTAAACCAAGCGGTATCTGGCACGGATGTTTAGTCTTGTCTTTTGACCTGTTTTTCACCAGATTAAAGTAAAACCAACTGTAGGGCATTCGTCCTTTACGACCTTCAGCAATAAGTTTTTGAATCCGCTTGTCATTCAACTTCTTGTAAGGAAGGGCAACATTGTCTTTGTAGAAATGATTGTCCTTCGATTTGGTCGCATGAAGAATGCTGCGGTGCGCCCGTGTAAATTTGCGTGGACTGTGACCAATATTTGAATTATACACCCAAACATAATCCCAAACATCATGAGCGTTTTCCTCCAAATATCTCACTCGCAAATGCGCGTTTTGCTTGGGGTAATTTATCATAAATAAATTGCCCGTAGGCTTCAGCACGCGCATACACTCCCGCGTTAGTTCGATATATCATTCGATATAATCATTCCATTTTGTAAGGTACTCTCTGCCGGAATAATTTATACCAACGCAATAGTCCGGGTCGCCATAAACCATATCCAAACAATCATCGGGAAGGGAACGCAAAACCTCTAACACATCCTTGTTAAATACCTGATTACGAAAGTTTTGAAGCATTAAATAAGGAAGGGAAAATTAGAAAACGGTTAATTCCTTTGATGCCGCTTGACTATCCTGATCATCTGATTTTTGTTGTTAGTCTTTGCACTGATTCTATGCTTCCTAAAAGATGTAAGTGCTGTTCTTCTTAGATTCACCCTACCATAAAAGATGTAAATAAGACAAGAGATTTTTAATGAATTCACGGTGTATTAGTGAAGTGAATTAGACGGATTGGCAAGCCACTTCAATTGTACCGAATTCGGTAAAATTAAAATTGGACAATTCATATCGTCCATGCGATAATACAACTGCAATTTGGTTAGGGAAGAGGAAGAAAATAATCTACCCCAAATGAAGAAGTTATTTTTTATATGTTTGGCTAAATTTGACGCGCATAGCCGAGCTACGTAAGGAAGATTTAGTGAAACATATAAGAAAAAGAACAATTCAGACGGGTAGATTATTTTTTTCGTCTTCCCTTAACTGAAAATCAATATTATGGCAAAAAATAGAAAAATTATGGTCAAAGAAATTGAGGTTAAAATCAATTTAATGCAGGAGACGGATTACATTTCGCTCACTGATATAGCCCGCTATCAAGAAACGCAACATACTAATGACGTGATAAGAAATTGGTTACGTAACAGGAATACGATTGAGCTATTAGGGCTTTGGGAATCCTTACACAATCCGGATTTTAAACCCGTCGAATTCGACGGGTTTAGAAAGCAAGCCGGTTTGAATAGTTTTGTTTTGAGTTCTAAAAAGTGGATTGAACAAACAGGGGCTATCGGTATTATCTCAAAATCAGGTAAATATGGTGGTACGTATGCTCATCAGGATATTGCCTTTGAATTTGCCTCTTGGATGTCGGTAGAATTCAAACTTTATCTCATCAAAGAATTTCAACGACTCAAAGCCGAAGAAAATGACCGTCTTCAACTCGACTGGAATCTGCAACGTACCCTCACTAAAGTCAATTACACCATTCACACCGATGCGATTAAAGAACGACTGATTCCACCGGAACTTACCGCCCAACAAAAAGCAATGGTCTATGCTACCGAAGCGGATATGCTCAATGTTGCCTTATTCGGAAAAACGGCTGCCCAGTGGCGTAGTGAAAATCCCGAAGCCAAAGGCAACATGAGAGACGAAGCTACTTTGGAACAACTCGTTATACTCTCCAATCTCGAAAGTATCAACGCTGTTCTCATTCGACAAGGATTGACCTCACAGGAACGTATCGAACAACTTAATCAAATTGCAATTACTCAAATGACTTCACTACTCAAAAATTCAAGTATCAAAAAACTAAAATAACCTAAAAACAAAAGCAAGTTCTATAAGGTAGTACCGTTGGTATTGCCTTTTTTAGTTTCCCAAAAATAACCACTCACCAAAAGTAAATACAACAAGACATAAAATCAACTCGTAAGCAGCTACCCGCGAAAGCAAAAAGTTGTGTCAAGGGCGAGTTTGTGGGAGAGGCTCGTGTGCAAGCAACTCGTTTATATACCCTTTACACAACTTTTTGCGAAGCTATCTTTGCTTGAGAGTTGATTTAATTTCTTTAAAAAAATACTCAATTCTCAAAAGAAGCTACCTTTGCTTTATGTCTTTGAAAACTTAAATCGTATAAATTTCTCATCTTTCAAATAATGAACTTGGAAATTCAGGCGGGTAAAAACATCTTCGCCATCAACGGCAAAAATGCTTCTAAGGGTACTGTCATCGTAGGTGAAAAATATATTGTAAAGAGAATTATCGGGTCTATTTGGATTGCTCAAAATGCGTATAATTGCCTCCTTTGCCGGTAGTTTATGGCTGTTTTTTCCGTTTACGCTAAAGAGATAATTGTCGCATTTTATCAGGCTGAAAAGTTCATCACTATTATTGCCGCTACTGCCATGATGTGCAACTTTAACCCACTCACATTCCACTTGATTAGTTTCGGAATAACCAAGTTCACGTAAGGATTGAATCACGTTGGTAGGGTGTGCATCCGCTAACCAAAGGGTTTTCTGACCTTGAAATTCCGTAATCAAGGAAATACTACTCCCATTTTCGGCTGAATCATCTTCCTTCCAATTGCCTAAATTAAATGACTGAACAAGTACGTGGTAATCGTTCCTTGATGCACTTGCCGGACTACTTATAGTTTGGTTTTCTATTCTCTCAAGGGGCAAGTTTTTGTCTTTGTACTTCTTCCGTAATTTGCTTAGTTTTTCTTTTGAAGGAGATAATACAGTTATCGTTAATCCGTGTAAAATTTCCGTGTGCAAGTTTGTTATATCTTCTTGTGGAAATTGCTCGGTTTGATGCAAATACTGTGATAAAAAATCTCCTTGTTTGATGCTTACAGGAGAGCTAATACGATGTTCATCTTTAGACATTTCCTTAGCTACAAATCGAGGCGGGTTGTAATACCATTTTTTTACAATATCGTTTATTTCGCCTGAAATTACTGCCTTGATATACCTGACAATGCCATCAATATGGTCTTCATGTATATGAGAAACAATCCACAAATCAATACACTCATCATTGGATATGATTTCCTTGATTTGCTCAATTAGTATATGTCTGAATGTTCTGCCATAACCACTATCAATCAGGATATTATGAAACTTACCATCATTACCTAAATAACGAAGTCTGGCTGCGTCGCCACATTCAGCTTGATAAAAATATACCTCCATAAGTTACCAGTCAAAACGGTTGATTTTGCCTTTGAGCAAGTCATTTTCCATGTAATATACGCCAGAAAAAGTACTACGACTAGTTACTTCAGGAAAATGTCCACAAATTTTATCGCTTAAAAAACACCATATTATATCTAAATTCTCATTTTTCAGATATTCTGAAAGTACATCTTTCTTAATCATTATACCGTCAGGACTGGTGTTAGTTGCTACTAAGTTACCATTGCTATCTTCAATATCACCATCAATTGGAGAATATTGAAGGTTCAGACCTTCAAAAAGAAATCGACAAGGTATATCATAAAAAGAATTAGCACCAGACTTATCATCACTAATTCCACTCTTGGCACTCTCGACACTTGACATGATTTTAAGATTTGTTCCTTTACTATTATACCGAATACTGTTCCATATAGGTGTTTGCTCATAGTCAAGATATGCTGGAGACCAGAATTTTTCTCTATTAAATACCCCATCCATGTAGTCGTTGATACCAGGCATTTCCCATTTTGTAAGATCCTTATTTTTCAAAAAACCAATAATCTTATCTCTATCCTTCTTTCTTACAATGTAACTTATAACCCTTGGCCACATTCTTTTTGAATCCCGATTATATTTATCGTCACCAACTTGTTTAGGTTCTTCTATGTGTTTGCTCTTATATAAGAAAACCCATGTTTGTCCTTCGTCATCATTTTTTTGAAGCAAGTTATTTACATCTGGTATATCATCTATACTTGTAAACCATTCCGAATTAGGTTGGTTCCAGTATTGGTATTCATCATCGCTCCACCACGCTCTAATTTTTGGGGCTGCGTCCAAATCTTCCTCTCCTTCATATCCCTTGTACTTAGTGTAAACAGGATCAATATCTCGAAGATACGGTCGCCATGTACCTTTATAATACTCATATTTACTATCAGAACTCCAACCGTTTTTGATTTTATAATTATCAGTAAGAATGCTCATTATCTCATGAAAAGCTATCCATTGATATTTTTTGCCTATTGTTTCTAAATTATTATCACGCGAGTATCTACTATAGTCCTTATCATAATCTCCATGTAATTTTATATTATATCCTAATTCAAAAACTCTTTTTACAATCCAGCGCCTGGCAGGTATAGAGTCGAATTTATAATTAGAACGTTTACTTTCAAACTCTTGTTTGTTTCTCAAGAAGGGTATAACATCTTGTTTCACAAATTGGCTTTCGTCTCCAAATATGTTCTCTATGTGATTTATTCTTTTTTCGATAAAAGATTCGCAGCTTAATATTTGGCTTTCATATTTTTCTGTTCCCAGAATATCTGTAAGACGGTTTTTTCTATTGATAAGGAGTAATCGCAGCTTATCTTCTTGTAAAAGCATTTTGACAAATTCTTTCTTTTTCTTAGAAAGCAAACTTATATAATCAATATATTGTTTTTCTAAATTAAAATTAACAGGATAAAAATTTCTTAATTTAGGGGCAACTATTTTATTTCCAAAATCCCATCTCATAACGGAAAAATGAATCTGAGTAAAAAGTCTCCAATGTTGTTTATCATAAAGAGAGCTTTCATGGTCAATATTGTACCGGCTTATATCATCTTCAGTAGGAAATATTGGCATTTGACTTTTATAAGGTGGTCTAATCAATTCCTCGTCAATATTTAAACCGACTTGTTTACAAATAGCATATTCAACAGCGTTCCGTGCATAATCTCTGAGAAGTATATGCTCTGGCGGATTACCTTCTTTGAAAATTGTATCGTAAATATATTGTGCAATTTCTTTGATAGATTCACTTTTGGCAGTTCTCAACACACAACCGTAGGCTACTGCGTAGAGTCTTTCGGATATATATTTGTCGTCAATATCTTCAAATGCTTTTAGAATAGCAATCAAAGCTTTAGGTTGTTGCTCCAAGAGATTAACTATTGCTTTCGTAGTTTGGTCTCTCGACCTTCGATTAGTTGACGAAAGTATCCATGCAAGTGTTTGTCCTGTCAATCTTGCTGTTTCGGTATCAATCTCAAAAGAAATACCAGAAACCCATGCCCAGTCAATTAATCTACGGAGAGGGAAAGCATTATCGTCGTCGTCATACCCACCGTACCAGTTAGTATGCCTCTGCCAACGACTATCCCTTTCAGGCATAGTATAGTAATTAAGTATTCTATGAAGGTGGTCGCTATTCAAAGGGTGTTCTTTTACTGTAGTTAATTCCGTTATAGTAACTAAATAGTCATCGTAACTAATATCGGAATATTTCCCATTTAACCATTTTCGTAATTTCTCGGCATCAACACTTTCAATGCTCCTCCATTTTAATCCTTCGAGTACGTATTGGCTTATCCATGAATCAGCATTTCCAAATTTTTCTCGGGAATCTTTTTTGAATAGCCATGAGTAAGCTTCAAACAATTCTAACCCGAATCTTTCAGGTAATAACACGGATAGAGCTTCAAGTAATCCTCTATTTTTTCTGTAATAAACGCCATTTTTGACTAAACCGCCAAGTTCACCATCTTCTTCAAATACCTTTTTTAATTCTTTCTTAGATTTATACTTATCAAGCAATTTTCCCACAGTAAAAAAGTCCCCAAAACGCTCGTATGCAAAATATACTATTTCTTCATCCTTGTCCGTCTTATAATTGTTTCTTATATTTCTGATGAAGACGCTTTCTTGTATGAGGTCATTTAATAGATATTCAAATTTTGGAAACTCCTTGTCAAAAAGTGTTACAGCTTCATTGAGCTTGAGTACCCAGTCGTCATTGTCAAAGCATTGTTGAGAAAATTTGTTGATAGCTTCTCTGATTAAATCGGGACGTATAGCGTATGTTTCTCTCTTTTTAACCAATCTTTCGTGTAGAGAATCAACGTAGTATTTGAAAACTTTGCTGATACCTTGAAAACCTTGCGGAAAGGATTTATCAGGAGAATTTTTAACCCCTTCACATATCAGCATCAAAAATAGAGGATTTGTAAATTCGGGTGAGAGGATAGGGAAGTTTGGTTGTTGAAGCCCATAGTGTTTGCAAAACAAATGCAGTGCTTTGTACTCATTGCCCTTTAATCCTTCGTGATTCTTTATGGTTATTTGACGGTTGTTTTCACGCAAGGTTTTAGGTAGCAAAGAATTGAAATATGTAGTTCTTACGCTCATTACCAGTGCAATATATGGATATTGGGATATTCGATGTACAAAACCTTCAATTTCATCTTTCCAAAGTGCTGCGCCCGCTCCTTCATTCAGCGCATCAATCAAAATTAGAAATCGGCTGCCTATCTGTTCTCCAATACTATTGGCAGATTTTAATAATTCTTCATACGAACAATTCAATCCGAGAAGTTCCAATATATTACCCTCTACATTTCTGGAATTTTTGAAATGCTGCCCAAGTAAGAGAAATGACGGGAGATTTAGTTTTTGTCGTTCAAAAGCTATATCCCCAAGTAGATGAGATTTACCGCTACCGGCTTCTCCTTTTATTATGAGTACAGGATTGTTTGAAAGGTGGATATTGACAGCATAAATATCATTGGTCAATTCATTGTTGTGGCTTATTATTTCGTGTAATCTATTGATTTCATGCTCTAATGGTCGCCTATATGAATGGTCTTTTTTATCGTCTTTTTCCTCAATCATTTTCTTTTTCCTCAAATCGTATAATTCTCCTTGTTTTATGCGAACTAACTCATCTATATCGCTTATTTTCTGTTCAACCCACTCAATATCAATTTGATGCTCAACGCTAAAATCTAACTGTCTAATCCAATCTTTCACATCGTTTACTAATTCAAACAAGGCGTTTTCAATATCTTTTAAATGGTTGTTTTCTTGATTTCTCTTGTAGTTATTTTGAGTCAACCATTTATCGAAAGCTTTAGTGAATCTTGTTCTAAAATACTCATCTTTGGCTATATCATTGAATAGTCTTGATATCGGAAGTTTTAGGTTTAATTCTTCGCTAAAACGCGGACCTAAATTTTTAATTGATTTTGCAATATGTTGTTTGAAGTAATCAGGGTTCAATCCGTTTTGCCCTAAAAATGAGAAAGTTATGAGAGGCAAAAAATTAGCTCGTAGGATTTCATTCGCTGTATGAATATATTGGCAGTAGATAACCTTCCCTCGTTCCTCTTCTCGAAATCGTGTAAATATCCCAAGTAGATAGATTTCTTGATTAATTTTCGAAAAAGCACCACTTCCTGAAAAACCTTTTGTAGCTGTTTCTACATAGTCTTCGTTGAGTTGTAGTTGAAATTTCGACACTTCAACCATATTTTGTAGCCACGTTGGGTTAATGACAGCAAGTTCTTTTCCTTCAGTCGCATTGGGAAAACCTTTGACCATGAAATCGTTACAACCTTGCGGATGCTTTATGGTATGAACAACAGGTATCTCTCCGAGTATGCCCTCAATTAATGATTTCTCAATCACACAAATTCCAATATCCTTGTCGGCATCTTTAATAATCAGTCGTTCACCAGCCTCAACGGTTAGAGAGTCGTAGCTATTTTTATTGGGATTATATATGTCTATTTTAATGAAGGGGAACATCTGATTGAAGCCCGTTCCATCTTCAAACAAACAATGAGCGGCAGTGATGATATATACCTTTTCTTTGAAGTTAGGTTGGTACAGGATTAAGCCTGTACCTATGGTTCTATTGGATTCTACTTCTTTTAATCGAACCGTTAATTTTGATAATAAAGAGTCAGCGTTGGAGCTCATGTAATGAATAGTTAGTTGGATGAGACTAAATGATAGATTGTCATTTTGTTGTGCAAAAATATTGATTTTCAACGATGTATCCAAGTGTAAAATTCCATTATCGACTTTTTGTTTATAAAAAGTTAGACAACCGCCTCTACATCTGCAATAATACCCCTAACAGAAGCAATCAGGCAACCACAGCATATTAAGGACAATCTTCTGTCACCTTTTATGCTGTTGCCTCAATTCACTCGCGCACACCACACGATATTAGCAAATGTCCGCACCACTGCCGGGCGTTTTGCCGAACTCGGAAAACCGGATAAAAGCGAAAAAAACCTCCTGCCGTATATCCACCAAATCCACAGTGCATACAGTAGCTTGCTGGCAACAGTACACACCAATTTAGGCATCACGACCACTCACCAAATCGGTAAAATCAATCACCAAATCACCACAGCCAACAAAAAGCGATTGCAAAAAGACCTCCGCCAATTACAGGAAGCCGGACGACAGGAAAAACTCGACGGCGGTGTACCGGATTACACTGAGGTTAAGATTCGTTTGGTGTTCGCGGCTTTACTTTCCGGCTTGCTGCATATCGGCGAAACTTTCTTCAATATCAGTGCTTTTCAGGTCTTTGGCGACATGTGGTTGGCATCGGCGGCTTTGGCTTTTGCCTTGTCGATTGCGCTGTTTTGTTGGTCACATGCGCTGCCTGTTTTTGTCAAAAGAGAAGTGGAGAAACAGCGTAAAATCCTTATCGCTCTTGGTGGTATCGGCATCGTGACGGTGATATTTACAGTCTTGGGATTGTTGCGCTCACAGATGTTGGCATTGCATACCGAACAGAGTGTTTCTGCGGTGTATTTTGTGTTGTTGAATTTGTTTGTGTTTATCGCTTCGGCGGTGGTTTCGTACTTCCTATTACCTGAATGGGAAGCTATCAAAGCCCTGATTCAATCCCGCAAAAAACAACGTCAACAAACCAAACGTCAGCAAGCCCACAAAGCTCTGACTCAACAAGAAAAACACCTCCACTCGCAAGCCGAACAACACATCAAAAATCGCATCCTCAACATCGGTCAGGCGTATGATTTGGAGCGTCAGATTCATCTTTGGTATAGGGAAGCGGTGGGCATATTTATTCAGGAAAATCTTATACGCAGGTCGGACGGTATTACGCCCAAATGCTTTGCAAGCGAAGTGCCGCCACTCAAAGGTATCTATTATTTACCCGAACAAAATTAACGCTCAACCTCTATGAAATACCTCGTAACTACAATCGTTATTTTCTCATGTTTTGTACTGATAAAGACCATTTTACGCACGACTTCACCACCTCCAAATGGTGCTACCACAACTATTTTATTCGACATTACTAATCCAAATCAACAAAACAAAATCGTCCTTTCCGAACAAGACATACAAAAAATCACCACATAGATTGAAGCAGATAAATGGTCAAAGCATCAATTCAAAATCCGGTATATTGGTGATGTTTTGTACACCGAAAGCCTTGTCAAAAACCTTGCGTCTGCCAAGCCGACAACTTCCAACATTTATCTCCGAAATAAGTTGATTAAAGACTACATCAGCGATATTGAACAAGACATCCAAGAGGCTCAAAACCAGCCTCCCGAAATTGATTAATCGCCTACAATTCAAAAAACGCTAACTCCCATTACTGATATGTGAGTCGGCGTTATTTTGGTATGATCCATGCCAACAGTACGCCTGTACCCAACTGCCTGTTTGACAGTATTTTACCGACCCTCAAACCCGCAGAACTCAAAATATTACTCATCATCATCCGCCAAACTTACGGTTGGATAGACCCTCGTTTTCCGAAAAAAAGGAAACAGTTTGACTGGATTAGTCAGTCGCAATTTCAGCATAAAACCGGCTTGTCGCGCAAGGCGGTTTCCACTGGGCTTGCTTCGCTTATCGGGCGTAAACTCGTGCCCGTGTACGATGCCTGTGGACTCGCTGTGGGCGGCAGTGGAAAAGGCAGAAAATTTTACGCATTTGCCTGTTTCAATGAGCAAAATTTACCCAAAAACCGCGTAAAAAACGCCCCTCAAACTGGGAATTTTTTACCCTCTACAAAAGAAATTATTACAAAAACAAACACAGAAAAATTCAAAAAAGAATTAGAAATGGCAGGTGGTTTTCGACAGTTGATGGCGCAGAAAGGAATTATCAGAATGGATGGTCGCGAAGTGGTGATGTTAGACCCAAAAAGGTATCAATATTGGGAGGAAGTGGAAAGGAAAATACGCTAATTTATCCGCTTATGACCTCACATAAAATTCACTTTGAAGCAGCAAAGGACTTACAACGCATCGCAGATGAATCAATAGATTTAATCGTCACCTCACCGCCTTATCCGATGATTGAAATGTGGGATGACATCATGGGAAAACAAAATCCAGCCATTCAAAAAGCCCTTCAAAATGGTGAAGGAATGACCGCTTTTGAATTGATGCACAAGGAATTAGACAAAACATGGAAGGCTTGTTATCGGGTGTTAAAAGAAGGTGGCATTGCCTGTATCAATATCGGCGATACGACGCGAACACTCAACGGTAATTTTGCACTTTACCCAAATCATGCACGAGTGATTCAGAGTTTTTCCAGTGCTGGCTTCCAATGTCTCCCACACATCATCTAGCAAAAACCGACTAATGCTCCGAATAAGTTTATGGGTTCGGGCATGTTGCCACCAAATGCGTATGTGACGCTTGGACATGAGTTTATTTTGATATTCCGAAAAGGGAATAAACGCACCTTAAAAGCCTCTGAAAAAGCTAACAGAAAATGCAGTGCCTACTTTTGGGAAGAACGTAATCAGTGGTTTACCGACATCTGGAATATCAAAGGTACTACACAAAAACTGACCGACAAAAAGACTCGAAAAAGAAGCGCAGCGTTTCCATTTGAAATTCCATATCGACTTATCAATATGTTTTCGGTGCAGGGCGATGTGGTTTTAGACCCTTTTGTCGGCACGGGTACGACTTCGCTTGCGGTTATGGCGGCGGGGCGTCATTCGGTTGGGTTTGAGATTGATGAGGGGCTTGCTGATACGATTGTTCAAACGCTGTCTGATAAGGAGAGTTTTATTGATGAGGTTATTCGGCGGCGATTGGCTCGGCATGTGGAGTTTGTGAGGGCTAAAGGGGAAGAGGCTTTTGGGTATGTGAGTGAGGTTTATGGCTTTTCGGTGGTGACGAAAGGGGAAAGGAACATCGAACTTAGGAAAATAAACAACATTTTCGGACAATCTGATATGTTTAGAGTTGAATAGTAATCAACAGGCGGAGATTTCCCTCTTGTTGCTTATCCGACAAAACCTACCACTTATCCAGCAAAACCTGCGAGTTATACATTTTTTAATAAAAGTTTGGATAATAAATTATATTTGCTTAAAATTACCCTGCATAAAATATTATTAAGGTAAATAGTTTTTACGGAAAATAAATATTCGGCTATACACAAAGTCAAGTTTTTCATCTCAAAAGGTTCAAGACAAGCTAAGACCTGAAATCCACCCAGCTACCATGAAAGAGCAAAACGCCCGTATCTCAATAAGTGACAAAGACCAAGAATGGGATAAAACATTTTGGAACATTCCTGATTGGGATTCTGAAAAAATCAGGGCTGCAAAGGTAATGGTAGTCGGTGCAGGTGCTTTGGGTAATGAGGTCATCAAAAACCTTACATTATTGAATGTGGGGCACATTGTAGTAGTTGATTTCGATGTAGTCGAGTATAGTAATTTGGCAAAGTCCATATTATTCAGAGAAGAAGATCGTGGAATCAAAAAGGCTTTGGCAATCACCAAAAATCTGAAAAAAATTAACTCCAATGTAAAAACGCTTTCCATTATTGGCGATATTTCTACAGACGTGGGTTTGGGTATAATGAGGCGTATGGACGTGGTGATAGGTTGTTTGGACAATCGGTTGGCACGGATGTTTATTAATCGCTATTGTTTCAGGCTTGGCAAAACTTGGGTAGATGGTGGGATAGAAAACCTATCGGGAAAATTCAGTGTCTATACTCCAGGTATATCATGCTATGAATGTACTTTAAGCGAAGATGCTAGAGAGATTATTGAATTTCGTTTAGGATGTCCTGATGTTGTAAAGCGAAATGCATCACGAGGTACTATTTCCACGACACCAATCGCTTCGTCTATTATTGCTGGTTTTCAAGTTCAGGAAGCCTTAAAAATTATCTTCGACAATACTGAAGATTCAATGGCAGGACTGGTTTTTCGCTTCGATGGCTTGTGTAATTCCTTTCTCCGCTACAAGGAATCAAAATTAAAACAGGACTGTAATAGCCATGAGTACTACGACACTATTGTAGAAGCACAAGACCTATCATTCAAAAGCACAGTTAAAGAAGTGATAAAGTGGTTAAGTGATTATTTTAAAACTAAACATATCAAAATCCTTTTAGATGAAGACATTGTTTTGGAAGTCGCTACTATGAATAAAAAATTTGATACTGCAATATACAAAAACCATTTAAATGATACAGAAACAGCAAAGTCTTTTGGTTGGGATGAAGCACTAGGTGAAACTATTTATATAAAAAAGAGTATTGCTTACATAGACCGTAAATTCCCATATCAAAATAAAACATTGGAAGAAATGGGAATTCCTTTCTTACATATTTTAAAAGTAGATACCGAGAATGATATTCATCTTGTCGAACTATCAGGTGACGAACCTCTTTTAGATTTTAAGTAAAAAATATAAAGCACGTACAACATTTAATCAAATCATTAATCATATAAAAATCAAATCATGAGTAAAGTAATAGAAGTAACAATAGCTGTAATGCCTTCAGGCGATGCTCTTGAACTACAGCTACCTATCAGCACAAGTGGTAAACAAATTAAGCAAGAAATACTTGCGGCAGAAGATGATGGAAAACCTCTCATTCCTTTTTTAGACAATGAAGGTAATAAGATTATTTACGAACTTATATCTAATAAAGGTAAAATTCCTGATAATACAACTTTAGAAGAATTGAATATACAGAATGGAGATCGTTTATCAATGGTTCCAGATTTAATTGCAGGGTAGCTAATGCATTGAACCTGAACTTAGACAACAAGAAATTAAATAATGGTAAGTTACGATTTTAATCACCCCATTTTAAAAAAACATTACAGATACGAACGTCTTGCGAAAGAGCATATTGCGATATCAAAACTGAAAAGCAATCGCATTAAAGTTCGAATTACTGATTCTGCCACCAAGTTAAAAATTCCTACAAAATACGAAATTGATTATCATATTAGAAGTATAGTAGGTATTGAAAAAGACAGTCGAGTTCCAAGATTTGGCAGCAAACATACTATTGAAATTTCCTTTCCCGCAAAATTTCCATTGGAATCATTTATAGTAAAGGCAATTACAGACATATGGCACCCTAATATAATTTATCATGGAGAGGAAAAAGGTAAAATCTGTGGCAATATTAAAGGTATGGGTAAAGCATATAATATGCGCTTACTCGTAGAGCGAGTAGGTGAAATTATCCAGTATAAAAATTATCTCGCTGAACATACTGAACCTTACCCTTTCGATCCTATAGTAGCTAAATGGGTATTGGAAGATGCACCCAAACATCGTGTCAATTTTCCTATTGATGATTCCAACTTACTGGAATATACCCCACCGCCTGAAAAAGAGGAGTACACTCCACCGCCCGAACCAGAAAAACCGAAGATTATCATAAAATCAATAAAAACGAAAGAGAAGAAAAGTGGTATTATTATTAAAAGTGTAAATACAAAACGAAATTCTGTTGAATGACCTGCAAAGCATTATATATAATTATTTTTATTATGTTCTTTGCGCTGACTTGTGTTGGGCAGGATCAGAACTGGTACGCCCCATTTGGCAAAGATGATATAGTAAAGGAGGTAGATGGTAAAAATGTTTATGGAAGATTGAGGTATAACATATACAAAAGAACAATAGATGGTAAAGATTTAAAAAAGGAAAAACCATTCCCAAAAGTTGGAGAAACAATATGTGTGCAAATTGGTCATTTAGAACTAAAGTATAACAAAAAGAATGATAAGAAAAGAAAGTACAAGTTAGTAATAAGTGAAAGATGTATAACATCCGAAAACCTAAAACCTCTCATTGGTAACTACACAATCTATGAAAAAGACGATGATACACATGATGGTAAAAAGTACGCATTAATATGCTTTGAAACTAAAAAATCAGATAAAGCTTCTTTGAAGATTTCCTTCGATATAGTCAAACGTAATTCCACCAACCTGAATGAATGGGGGTGTGACGGTGGTTTCTTGATGGACTCGCTGACTGTAGAAGGTGATGCAAATGGATTATTACCACCAAATGAAGACAAAGGCGGCACAACGGACAACATAGACAATCACTCCACTACTAAGTTCAACTCTGAACAAAAAGATGAAGAAGACGGAATAGAGTATGAATATGAGCGTACAGTAATACCCGAACCACCTAAAGATAGGTATTTGGATATAAACAAAACAGACATAGACACCCTTTGCGACTATCTCCAAACCTCTCCCACAGACTCAAGAGCAAAAAATGACATCAAAAAAATAGACGATGCAAAGTGGCAAATAGTAGGACAAAGTCAAAATATCAGTGATTATGAAAATTATCTCAGGTTAATTCCGGCAGGATGTTCATATTCACTCATTCATACCAAAGAAGCCACTAATAAAATAGAATACCTCCGAATATTCGCAGAATGGAATAATCTAAAAAGTAGCAAAAATGAAGAAGCAATCATAGGTTTTTATAAGGCAAATATCAAAAAAGCACAAGTTGCATACCTTATAAAAGGAGAAGTTACTCTTTTTATAAAAGAAATATTCCCTAAAATAAACATAGCTGTAGATACCATAAAAGAAAACGACAAAGAAAAGCACATCATCAGGGGCAAAAACACCGTCAATCCAAAATACAAAGACCTTTCACTCAATAAAGGCATCTTGATTGACGACAGTAATTGGCCCGACTCTATAGTCATTGAAATAAAGGAAGCCGGACGTTATGAAATACTGATTCGAGATGAATTTGGAAGAGAGACCACCTTAACTTTTGATTATAATTTTAAAATTGACGAAGTCAACCAAGATAGAAAGCAATATACAATGGAAATTAAGGGTGGACACCCCCCGTTTACCACTATTATCTCTCGAGATGGTACAGAAATTTCTGCGGTTAAAGGACTTAAATTAGACAAAATACAACTCAAAAAAGATGAAAAAATCTCTGAAAATAAGATCTATGATATCATCGTCAGAGATGCAGGAGGATACAAGGCGGTATCTGCGGAAAAGCTAACCATAGAAAAATCTTTGTCTGTACAAGCGATTCAGGCAATTATATTAATCACAGCATTAATCATAACATTATTCTTACTTTTTATTTTACTCCGAAGGAAAAGACGGAGAGATAATCCGGCTTATGCCGTATAGAATGAACATGACTACCGCACATATCGTCAGATTATTCAGCATTACTATCGTCCTCATGGGGATAGGGGTGGGGCTTTATGCACAGTCTGGTTGTATCGGTAAAGACAACGCCTGTTTCAAGAAGACTATGCTTGAAGGTGAGGAAGTAGAGTTTAAGTATTATTTCATAGAAAATGAAAATCTATCTTTTGAAAATGGGGAATACATATTAAAGATTAATGAGAAAAAAAGTACTAAAATAGACTTAGCTGTAAAAAACGAATTATCTTCAATAATATATTTTAATGAAAAATGGTTAGATCCAGACGATGTATTTAAATACAAAAGCAAAGAATTTACATTGTCATCAAGTCAAAAATTAAGATTAATATTTAATAATAAAAATCAAAAAAACGCTAAAGTGATACTACCCTTCGGTATTGGAGAAGATGAAAGTTCTATTAATACTTCTAGTGATACTTTAGAATTTTCTTTTGTTATTAAAGGTGGAAAAACTCCAGAAGAAAAAACAGAGGAGGAAGCTAAAAAGAAAAAAGCGGAGGAAGAAGCTCTTAGAAAGGCAAAAGAAGCAGTAGAGAAAAAAGTGGAGAAGGGAACTCTTATGGAAGAAGAAGAAAAGAGGAAAGCAGCAGAAGAAGTAGCAAAGAAAAAAGCAGAGGAAGAAGCCCTTAGAAAGGCAGAAGAAGCAGTAGAGAAAAAAGTGGAGAAGGGAACTCTTACAGAAGAAGAAGAAAAGAAAGAAGCCCTTAGAAAAGCAGAAGAAGAAAAGAGGAAAGCAGATGAAGCAGCAGTCGTAGAAGCATGGGAGCAGGCAAAAAGTCAAAACACCGTTAAGGCATATAGAGATTATGAAGAGAATTACCCCGATTCTCCGAATAGAAGAATAGCGCGAATCAAAAGAAAAAAAATTACGAGAAACTCTCCACTACAAACAGAGGACGGCTACATCATTACGCTAAAATATGTAATAAGCCCTACAGTTGTCTCTTCTAAAAATGCAACCGCCAAATTATACCCAATTGAAGGAGACGAATATTCAAGAGAATTAAGAATAACTGATATTGAAAATCAAAAAAATCCCGAAATAGTCATTACAGACAAAGGTAAAGCAAATGAAGTACAATATCTTCCAATCTCTTTGGGAAAACATTTGGAGGTATCCGTATCACTCAATAATGACAATATCCAAGAAATACGCTTCAAAAACGGCGTTCCTCCATACAAAATAACTTTTTTACCGGAAAAACATACCATATCAGTACATAAATTACAGCGTACCGATTACGAAATCATACACAAAGATAAAGATTCACTCATTGCTGTTTGGCTTCCCCCAGAAGACTTCTTTGAAAAAAAGCAACTCTCCGGTAATATAACATTCACTATTTCTGACAGCGAACTCAATGAGCCTTATGAAGATGATAAATGGACATTGATGATACCCAAAGGAGAGAAAGAGTTAGGAGAAGAAAAAAAGTTCAAAGAAATCTTATCCAAGTTAGGAGTAGGGCTAATACCCTTGGGCTTTATCTTTCTGTATTTGACATTACAACCAACACTGAAAAAAAAGAGAAGAAGAAAATGGGAAAAAGAACGAGCAGAGAAATGGGTATCATACCAAGCTGATATTGAACCTCAAAAAGCCGCTATACTTGAAAATAAAATTGATGTTGAAGAAGGCGGCAACGAATACAAATTTGAAAATACGCAAACACAAACCGAAAAGCCAAAAATAGTGATTAAAGGCATAAGAAGAGCTAAAGCGGTTGAGGAGTATGAAGATGAAAAGAAACTTGAAAAAGCATTATTGACAGAACGCGCCTTATCTTTCACTATGGCTGAATTGTGGCAAGACTCCTGTGTATCTGAGATTTATTTTAAAGAGGAATGTATAAATAGTTTAGAGAATTTTATTCAAGAACAAAATTTATCGCCACTCAATGAGGGAAATACTGAAATTCCCGAAATCGGCGGCATATTTATGGGCAAAGTCTATCAACACAAAAGCAAGAATACATATAAAGTTCATACCGAGCAATTTGTTCCCATAAATCCTGAATATCACGATGTCTATCGCTTCGAGTTTAGCAAAGAAAGCATAGCAAAAGACTTAGGCGATATTCAGAAAAAATACACTGACTTGATATTGGTTGGTTGGTTTCATACGCATCCCGGGCATGGTTTATTTTTATCAAAACCTGACCTCCGAATCCACGATTCATTTTTCAAGGAATCTTATCAATTTGCAATGGAAATTGATACCATATCAAGCAGACTTGACACCGCTTTTTTTACTCGAATGAAAAACAATAAAGTCAATAACAGAAAAAATTTGAAAGAACATGCAAAATGGTTTATGTGGTCACCAAACCCATAACCGACTCTAAATACAAACTCATGAGTTTCAAGTTACCAGTCAACATATTAATAAAAATCGTCCTACTCACCGGGCTATTCTTTTCGTGCCAATTGTATGCACAAAAGAACATCTCTATTCATGAGGTAGAGGTCGGCGAATCGGGGTTTCTCAACCTTTACATAAAATATACTGACGAGCACATAACGGATGGAAAATTACAATTAAACAGAAGCAGTGTAAAAATATATGAAAAAATAAGCGGAAGATTAAATAGCTATGAAACTGAAACTCTCAAAGATACATTGATAACTAGTGAAGATACAGTACAGGTGTCCGAAGTTCACTTTTTGGTAGATGTCAGTAATCAAGTAAGTAATCAACAATTAGATACTGCAATTAAAAAAATTATTCAGCCTGTTATTGAGAAATATCAATACCTTAACAAACAAAATGGTATTGATATTTACTTAAATACTTTCAGTAATAAAAAGAGTGAATCACAGAAAATTATAACTACTGAAAATCTACCAACCTTACTGAAAAAATCAAAACTTAGAAACAATAAACAACCCGATCTTTTTAGGATATATACACAAACTATCAAGCAACTGAAAAGTACATCCGACAAAAAAATGCTTATTCTCATCAGTTCCAGTGTCAATGATACTAGTGTTGAAAATAACCAAATTTACAAAAAACAACTTCCTTATAGTGAGGAAGATGTATGGAGATGCAGAGATAATATACCGTCAGGTTTATCTGTTTTTGCCATTGGTTTTAAAGACGGACCAATAAACCTGAGAGACTTAGTACAACAAGGTAATAAATCTACAGTTCAATCGGAAGATACCCCTCAAAAATACTTAGAAATATTCGATAGTCAAGACAGGATACTAAGCAATTTTCGGGTACAAATCATCCCAAAATCCGATATATTCAAAGGCGAAAAAAGAGAATACAGCATCGCCCTTGATGACGGTATAACGCAGGACGAACACATATTTGAAATGGGCAGTATATTCTTCCCTGTACGACTACAACATAATATTACATACGAGGATTGGCTTCTTCCTTTTTTGAAAGGCTTGCTGTCTTTAGGGGTTCTACTATTTATTTTTGGTATCATAGTCCCATGGAATCGAGAAAAAATATTTAAAAAAGAATACGTAGAAAAGTATATACAAGAAAAAAGTATTATCCGAAATGACCCCTTACGGAACGAACCTATTAAGGCGGGAGATTTAATTGTCAAGAAATGCAATCAAATCATTCCCTTCAAAACATGGAAAATGATTGGTTGGCAATGTCCGAATTACCCGGAATGTATGAGCCAAAGTTGTAGTGGTGCCGGAGAACCCCAAGCTAATGACTTCTTTTCTATGCAGGGCATTTATCTCAAACTGAACTGGGTCTTATTTGGGATATTGGGTGGTTTTTTGGCTTGGGTATTTGTGAGTCTGTTTTTCAAGGCAAATTATCAAGGGCTCAATGAATTGATAGAAAGTTGGCTAACAGAACAAACTACGCTCAATAATTCCCGATTAATCGCTCAAAATATCGGCAATAGCTTTCTCGTTGGTATAGCCTCCGGTGCCGGCTTAACATCTATGTTAAGCCTGATGGAAGAGCGCAGAAGTTCCAACAAATATTCCCGATGGAAGTCTGTAGGTAAAATACTACTTCGTACTCTGGTAGGCATTGTGGTTTCCTGTATTGTTTTTGCTGTCGGGGCAGTGCTTCATTATCTGATAGGTTCTTTTTCAAGCGGTTTAATAGCGTGGATGTTATTTGGTATCGGTTTAGGATGGATATTGTCCTACAAATCTTCCATTCCTATCCGCAATGGAATCGGTGGCGGACTCTTGGCAAGCATAATATCTTTTATTGTTTTCTGGCTGATTTCAGTATTCTTAAATTTCAGTTTTTTAAATGCCAATTTAATAAGTCTACTCATTTTAGGTGGCATTATGGGATATATCGTAGTGACTGTTGTGGCAATGCTCGAAGATTACGAACTCAAAATCATTGCACCAGTGGGTTTTCAAAGAACCATTCCCATTAGCAAATGGCTGAAAAGTAAGGTAGGGGTCACCATCGGTAGATTACCCAGCAGCTTCATCTTCATAAAATGGGAGGATAGTGGTGTTGAACCCAATCATGCAAAATTATTTGCAGAAAACGGCAGCATATACATTCAACCTATTGGTGAAGTATTATTAGACGGCAAAATCATCAACAAACCCGTCAAACTTAAAAACAAAGATATTTTTGAACTCGGACGTGCCGGTATTACTCAATTTCAATATGTAGAAAAATGATTGCTATGAGATACTTACATATAAAAAGATTTTTCAGGGGAATCATTCTCTTTCAATGTATGTTTATTACATCCATCGCTTTTGCGGGTGAAATAAATCATCCTAAAACCAAGTATATAGAATTGGATAGCACAATAATGTACACCATTGATACACTTATACATCCTACGTGTGCTGATTCTTTGGGAGGTAGTATTGAAATTACCACTCCCGAAAATGCAATATACATCTACGAATGGAAAAAAGATACTACGGTCATCTCAACCGAACAAGACATTGACAGTCTCTCGGTAGGAATATATACCCTAACCATTCAAGATACTCTCAATGATTGCATAGTACTCGATACATTCACATTAAGCCTTACAGACTCCATCGAACTGCAAATTAACTTTACAAACAGTTGCTTTGGAGCAAATAACGGAACGGCGGTTGCCGAAGTAAATCCAGTGGGTGAATACACTTATTTGTGGAGTAATGACTCTATTACCAACTCCATAAGTGATTTGTCACCCGATACATACACCGTCACAGTGACGAGTTCAGGAGGCTGTGTAGTTATAGATTCTGTTACAATTGAAGAATTAGCTCCTATCGAATTAAATATTGATTCCATACCTACAACATGTTATGGTGATAGCAATGGTATAGCAATAGTAACAATAGTCGGTGATATTACAGACAATTACACCTATCTATGGAGCAATGGGGCAACCACAGACACCACAACCAACTTAATACCTGACAGCACGTATTATGTTACCGTAACAGATAGTCTCGGATGTATGGCAATGAACTCTGTGCTTATTACTCAACCCGATTCTATCTCTTTCACACTAAATGCAACTTCCGCAGGCTGTTCGGGCAATGAGGGAACGATAAGTGTTGATAACCTAAGTGGTGGTACGGGAGACTACACTATCTCATGGAGCCATGACGACATGCTGACGGAGTCCATCGCAAGCAATTTACCCACAGGTATATATAATGTTACAGTTACAGATGATAATGATTGTATGGCAACTATACCAATTGAAGTTGGCTCGCCCAATGCCATTACATTAAGTATTAGCTCAACTGATGTATTATGTTTTGAGGGAAATACTGGCACAGCAAGTGTGAGTGTCGGTGGCGGTACAGGAAGTTATACTTACGAATGGGACGATGAGGACATGCAAATGACGGCTACTGCAAACAATCTATCTTTCGGAGACTATATTGTTACTGTGACGGATGGTGTAGGTTGTGTGCAAACAGCCGATATTACAGTTAATGAACCCGATGCAATTACATTGAGTGTTAGTTCAACTGATGTGTCATGTTTCGGGGAAAATGATGGTACTGCAAGTGTCAGCGTAAGTGGTGGTACGGGAGGTTATACCTACGAATGGGATGATGAGGATATGCAAATGACGGCTACCGCAGTTGGTCTGTCTATCGGAACTTATACCGTTGTGATAACAGATGCTAATAATTGTATGGCAGATGCTTCAGTTAGCATTACAGAACCTAATCAAATTGAGTCCGTCTCTGATATGGTAGTCATATTTCAAAATAGCATGGAACAGCCATTAAATATTGAATCAACTGCCCCAATATTATCTTGGGAAGCAGTAAATTCCGAGAATATTGACATGACTTCTTCATCTCCACCAAGTGGAATATCGCAAAACAATACGCTCAATCTCATCTACACATTAGCCGACAGTCGTGCGCCCGGACAGGTGACATTAAATGTTTCTCCACAAGATGGAGATTGCGAAGGTGAACCCGCCACTGTAACTATTCAAATTTTTCCCGATGGCGGACCTGTATTTATCCCAGAAGTATTCACGCCTAATGGTGATGGATTCAACGATGAATGGGAAATACGCTTTAACCTCCGTGATAATCCAAGCGACTACGCTATAAAAATATTCAGCAGAAATGGACAAAAAGTATATGAAGCCGGCTCAATGACCGATTTTTGGGATGCTGAAGGCTATCCGGACGGAGCTTACTACTATATCATTATGGATAAAAATAATAACACCTACAAAGGAACAGTATCTGTCATCAGGGAATAATGTGGCAATCAAGATGTTTTAACTTTTAAGGCAACACTATGAGAATCTATATATATGTCTGCGTTTTTGTGTTTGTAAATATTTTATTTACAAGTCATTCTGTATTTGCACAACAAGACCCTTTCCTTGTTTCGCCTGTATATAATCCGACCTCTTATAACCCTGCCGCACTCGGCAAAGACGCAAGACTCACTCTCATTCTCAGAAATCAGTGGTTTATTGATATGGAAGACCCCACAAGAACAGCAATTTTGAATGTCGATTTTTCGCCCTTTATTCCTTTTGATAATAAAATAAGTGTTGGTTTGAAATTAGAATCAGATATTGCGGGTGTCTTTAATCGAACCGATGCCAATCTCTTGTTTGCTTATCATCTAATCAACGATGAAGATAAACCGCATCACTTGTCTTTAGGAGTCACCGCAGGAATTTTGAATCAAAGAATAGACCTAACAAGCAGACAATTAATTGACCTTGACGATCCGATTATTTCAAATAATTCAGCTAATGCAAATGTTTTTGATGGTGGTCCCGGCTTGGCTTATAGATATAACAAGGACAATTCAGTTATTGGTTTTGACCTTTCACTCCCTCAATTATTTACGAGTGATTTAAATTATAAAGACCCGCTAAATCTCAGGTACGATAACAGACCACATATTCTTGCAGGACTGCGATATGAATCACAAGTAGGAAATATTGACCTCGAACCTTGCATACTCTACCAAGCTACAGGCGGAATAGATGGTATAATTCCTCCCCTCAACACCTTTGACATTGCACTCCGAACTTTCTTTTTAGATAAGCAATTTTGGGTAAATACAGGTACACGAATAAATGGAAATGCTTCTTATGCAGGATTTGGTTTCTCAAAAAATAATATTGATTTTCAAGGTACTTTTGAATTTCACCGTGAAGCAGGCTTAACCTATGAAGTATTACTTGCTTACCGTTTAACACCTACTCGGAAAAAAACAATCTATGAAACTGAATTAGAAAAAATACACCAAAGATTAGAAAATTTAAAATCCGATATAACAGCAAGAAATAATCAAGTAGAAGAAAAACTAAAAGAAGCAGAGCGTATTCAAATATACGACGACGCCAGCAAAGAAGCCACCAAAAATAAGCTGACAGATTTAGAGAAAAAATTAGTAGAAGTAAAAAACGCACTTGACAGAGCATTTAATAAAACCCGAAGTGCTGACAATAATGCGTGGCGTTCCGAGAGAATACTGGCGGAAGCAGAAAACTTTGGTGCAGCCGACAGAGCCGTCAAAGCGATTCATGCCAACAACATCAAACTTAAAGACGAATTAATAAACACGACTTTGCAAAACAATGAAGCATATCAAGCACTTGTCAGCAAGGTGAAAAATGTCAGGTGTAAAAAGAAAATTGTACCGACAACCTTAGAACTCATCGGAAAAGGACGTGCCGAAGAAGTTCAGGCAAGACTAAACAGTGATTTATCAAAGATAGCGGGAATTGATAACGAAAATACAGTCAACACTCAAGGAAAAGAGAAATGGCGCATCACCTACACCTTCCCTTATTCAGAGGATATATACACTTTGGAAGACAGAATCAACCAACCCTCTCTGATGATGACGCATATTAAAGAGCAACTTGATACGCTTAAAGGTGCAAGTATAGATACCATCTACCTCAAAATTATTACACAAGATGAAATTGCTTATTTAAAAGATGACTTTACTGAAAATCCCTACTTAGGAGAATTGGGAGTAGGTATAAAATTTCCCCACCAAGCAACAGATACTGAAGATAACATGACTCAAACCACCATTACTGAAATTCGAAAAGGTGACAAGACTTCGCAGTACAAATTAGCTTGTTTAAAACTATTGGGAATTAGGCAATACATAGGCACTGAACACCCTTTACGATTTGAGATTTTAGCACCCGGCAATATAGACGATTCCACTGTATGCCATATTGAAATCGTTCTCAAAAATAAATAATACCAACACAAGTCAAGTATTCACACAATGCAAAGCCGACAAAAAATACGAATTAAAAGAAAAAAAATAGTCATTCCTGTTCGCAAACGCAGCAAACGCGACAGGCTGTATGCTTTTTTGAAGAAAAATAGCAGAAAGTTGTTAATCGTGTTTACGTTTCTCGGCTTAGTGGGCATATTAACATATGAATGGTCTCATCAAAAAACTGACACGCCGACAACCACCAATTTCCCTTACCCTGAAATACTACCCAAGAAAATGCTACAACGTAACTGTACACTGGAATTCGTAAAACATACCACATTAAGAGATTTTTTTGAGGGTAAAATAGTTGACAACGACATTAGAAATGAAGTTGTCTATCAAGCCAATAACGACCATAATGTTTCAGTCATAGACGAACATGATGGGTTTTACATTTTCCTGATTGATGAAAAAGACAAATTATCGGCAGACTTTTTTGTGTATCAAATGGCGGTAGATTCTTTTTTGACGATTAATCTCTTCCCGAGCGTCCAAATTGACATGAAAACGGTGGCTTTAACCACCAAGCTCAAAAAAATATCGGGTAAGGTTAATAGAAGTTTAGCAGGTACAATTGCGAAACAATCCGGCATACTTCATGAAAAAATAACAGAAAAAAAAAGTACCGAATTTCAAACTATATTAAACACCCAATCAGTTTTTGACGTTGCCGATGTAAAAATCAATGATGAATTTGATTTAGTTTATGAAGAAAAATGGCACAAAGATACAGAAGTTTCAGCAGGTAACATATTGGCAGTTCATTACCGAAGAGACGGTAAAGCCTTTTATGCTTTTCGCTATGAAAATGGGGATGGGACTATTTTTTTTGACGAAAACGGGAATATCTCAAAAAAGAGATTTTTGCCATATCCGCTTCAACACAATATCGTCACGTCCCACTACGGACCACGAGAACACCCAATAGATGGAAAAAATCATGTACATCACGGAACGGATTATAGAGCAAATAAAGGCGATCCGGTCTATGCCGTAGGTGATGGTAAAGTATTAGAAGTAGGATTTAAAGAAAATAATGGTAACTATGTAAAATTAGAACACGAAGGAAAATATACGACCCAATACTTGCATTTCAGCAAAATTGCAGAAGGCATTAAGAGAAACGGGCATGTAAAACAGGGAGATATTATCGGTTACGCCGGAGATACTGGCAAAGCAACAGGCGTACACGTATGTTTCCGGGTGAAGAAAAACAACAAACCCATTGACCACACAAAAGACTCGACATTTCGCAAAAGTAAAACGTTCAAAGTCCAAGATTTAAACGGCTTCAAACAGCACAGAGACAGTTTACTCCTTATGCTGAAAGAATAAGCCGCTTTGTTTGTAGAAAATAAAAAATATACTATCTTTATAACTATAACAGTCTCATTTACATAAAAATGTAGTGAGACTCGCATCGGTTGAAATTCAAATTTATGTTATCCAAGATTACTTTTTCAGTTATACTTTTGAGTGCTGTATTGGTGCTGACTTCTTTTTATGGGAATGATAGGGAGGAGCAGGGAGAAGTGTTGAGTTATACACTTATTATTGAAAATATAAAATCGTCGCAAGAAGATTTGGATTTAATACTTTATAATGTTTCAGGAGTAAAATATTCTATTGAAACAGAGACAACACAAAGAAGGAGAGGAAAAAATTTTACTGAATTAAAACACAACTACATAAATACCATAGAGGGTCAATTTCAAGAGAATGATAAAGAACAAATATTTAAAGGGGAGTTAAAAACACCAAAACAAGCAGAAAGATTGAGTCTCTCTCAAATCAGGTTGAAAAATAACGGCAAAGTTGTACCAAAAGGAGATTTTAAACAAAGATTCAAAGTCAAAAAAATCAGACTAGATATAACAACAACTTCACAAGATGCTCGTGTGGAATTAGCAAATATTGTTGCAGGAAAACAACTTCCCAAAGACAAAATCAAAGAACTCGTAAAAACTAAACAGATAGACACTGAAGAAGGATTAGACAAGATTTTGGAGCAATATTCTACCGATATTAAAGGCACTGTAATAGGTAGCCGACAAGGTGACATTATAGAAATTAATGATACTCAAAATCAAGTTGTAATAAATACTCTACATCCTTCACCTTTCACTTGTATTGACGAAAATGGCGTTACATTTCAAATATATAGTACAGAAAGTGTCGAAAGTTGGTTAAAAAAACTCAAATCATTTGACTTCAGGCGAGATAAAATCAAGAGCTCTAATGTCATATTTAAACTGACTCGCCCGATTCCAGAGGCAACATCGACAGAAGAACTTACAAAACTGGGAACAGGAAATACATATCCAATAGTTCCACCTGACCCCACCTGCGACGACGGCATTCAAAACGGCAACGAAACAGGTACAGATTGTGGCGGTGATTGCCCATCATGCGAGCTTTATATAGTAAAGCATGATGAAAAAGAAACAGCGATTGAAATAATAGAATTACGTGAAAATAGCGGAGAGTATACATTTGACGCTTTCGGTGACTACGAATGTGAAGGCTGCGAAATTTTCTTATATGAAAACCCTCAAAATGGTACTGCTACACCTCAAGGCACACAAATTTCATATACTTTATCCGGTGAATGGATGAAAAAAGTTACCAATGTAGATGAAAAACCAATCGTGAAAGACAGGATTGCATATTACATTCAAGATTCAAGAGGAATTAATGTAGCAAGAGGTAGCAAGCGGATAGTTGTGCAGCGTGAAATTGACATAAAAAGCAATATTTCAATTGACACTTTGACTATGACCAATGTTCCTCCTATTTACAATTATCAGGTAAATGACCCGACTGATATGTTCTTAGGATATAGAATCGGCGATTCAATAATTCTTAATTGCGAACAAAACCTTCTCTTGGTATTAGCAGCCTCTTTTCCGCTCGACACCTTTCAGATTCGCAAATTAATCAGTCAAAATACACAAGATATAGCACCCGACAGAAAACAAGAAGTTCGAAAAATGCTTGATACTTATTTTAGCGTAGATAAGATAAATATTTCAGAAACAGATGATTTTACATTCAATATTTTCAATACAAAGGAGCAACAACTGGCACATCGGAGAGGGCAGAGTATCAAAGGGAATCACCCCGTACACCACTTCGTGGAAAATCAAGAACATGAAAAAGGATACTACGCTTTCGCAATACTCAACCCCGAAGAAATATGCAATGGAGCAGAGGGGGTGATACTATATATTACCTTTGAAAATAATAATCTTTATACTCCCATTAAAAAACATATTTATACAGGAGGAGTAAAATCAGAAACTATCTAAATGACTAATAGAAAAAACATATTATTGCGTAGTTTATTTATTATCATGCTTTTGGCAATTTCTGCCGAAGTAGTTGTTGCTCAAGTGGGAGACATTCAAAAAGCAGCAAAGGCAGGTAAAAAACTCAATAAATACACGAAATTTATCAGCCTGAATGAATTTGGTAAATATACGCTTCGGAAAGACAACAGGATTATAGCCTACGGCAGCAATTTTGATGAAGATATTTATAAATACCTAAACCATAACAACCACAACAGTCCCTGGCATCTTGTAACTGACCTCGTATTAGCGGATTATGATGTAAATATTTATAACGGACTCCCCCGAAATGCGGCATCAATCAACAATAGAATCATTGCAATAAGTGGAGATAATAACAAACAAAATAAGGAGCAAAAAAAAGAAAGAAGAAAGAAAGACACCTATAAAATCATCAAGGAAAATCCCGATATTAATCTCGTCATCAAACTCAATTTTGATTTTGACAATACACAACAAATCCCCACATTCAACGATAAGTTTGTAACTACGCTCAATACAGAAATCAATCATTTGTTCCGGAAAATTGACGTTCCGGGACGTTGGCGCGGAAAACAAATTGTAATTATAGACTTTGGCATACAGACAAATAAAGCTATTAAGTATTTGGAAAAATTTAACACATTAAATTACGCCAAAATACTAATGTTATATGCTAATGATTATCAATTACTTACGGATATTCATCGTAAAAAACCAAATATATCCCTCATCCTTAATCTATCTCAAGAAGTCAAGCAAAATAAACTGATAGAAGATATCAAACCAATTCAGGACTTATTAGTCAACAACGATACAATAAATAAAAAAACAATCATTTATGCGTCCATGCTTACGAGTAGTACTCGTGAAAATGGCATCTCTCCAATGTTCCCTCCGCATAAACTAAAAGACATTAAAACCGTCGAAAACATTGCCAGACAATATCAAGCCTTTGACTCCACCGGAAATCAAGGATTTGTGATAGGTCCCCTCAGTTCTTTTAATATCACAAACAACTACGATGAGTTCACACCGGACGGAGACGCTCTAGAGGACGGAGATAAAATGTATGAATACAATGCAGATTTCCTACTAAGCAACGTTTTATTCGGCAGCAACTACACCGCCAATCGTTATGGAATGGTCTTATACATGCTTCTGTTTTTTTTCTTTACCACTCCATTAGCATGGGTAATAGCCCCCAATCTCCCCAACTATTTTTTAGTTCGTAATAGAATTTACTATGATAAAAATGTATTTGAAAACGTCAACGGAGAACTATCTCAAAATCGTAAATACCGCAAAAAGTACCTGACAGTTCTCGGCTTGTTAACTTTTATTTGGTTGCTTTTCGCCGTTATATTATTTACGAATTGGTTGAAATTTGAAAAGATAAACATAAACCTCTCTTATCATAGCGGATATTTTATATGGATATTACTGGCATTTGCCGTACTCAATCTTGTCATCCCAATGTTGAGTGCAAGTACAAAATTGGTATACAAATTCTATATTAAACCCATCGTTAATTTTATCTTTTTCCTCAAACCCAAAGGACTTTACCAAAGAATCGTCAAACTTCAAAAAATCTTTACTCCATCAAAAAAGGATAAAATATACGATGCCCCTCATAGTAAATATTCTATACCAAAAAAATGCATGGTATCCATAGTCATATTTGCTCTACTGAATGTTTACGGTTGGCAATTTGAATTTCCGGCTACTACATTCTCGTGGATTTTCTACTTGATTGGCTTCCTGATAGTTGCGGGCTTTGCCTACAATATATTTCATTGGCGAGGGAAAAAATTAGCCGTTTTACTGGATGATAGTTATTTAGAAACATTTCCAAAGGACACCCAAAAATACATCACCACAACCTACCCCCAATACGGCGCAAAAATAAAAGACGAAGAAGAACTATGATACACCTATTACTATACGAACTAAAAGAAGAAATAGAGGACTACCTCGACAATTTCATCGAAATTGGAGATGATGCTGTAAAGGTCGTCAAAAATATCGTAGGGCAAGACGGTAAAATACCCGATGCACTCGACGATGCTGTACTAATCGTATTAGTGGACGTAGAACGCGAAGGACACCCCAACACCAAACCAACCGAAGGCACACCCGAATACGTCAACCTATTTGTACTCTTTGTTTGCAATATCGGTACAATTGAGGAAGGTACACTTTCGGCACAAGTACTTAGTGGCATCATCAGCTTTTTCAAAAACAATCCGACGGTAGATGTCAACGGCAAGACCATACGGGCAGAAATGGCAAAACTCAACTTCGATGAACAAAATAAACTTTGGGGATTTCTCGGCGCAAAATATATCCCCTCAGTATTATACAAATTCAGAACCTTAGAAGTGGACGAAGATTCAGTGGATGAAGACATTAATCTGATTGGCTAATATTGAACTTGCGCTTGACACTTGTACTTGAACTTATATATGAATACGCATCACATACATATCGAATCACGTTGGTACGAGGCAATCAGTCTCAAAGGCGAACACCATTATTTTGCAGATAAAATCATGCGAGGCGTTTCTTTTTCGCCCGTCATTTTTTTAGGTACAAAGGACTTACTCAAAAAAAATAATATGTTGTTCAAATCTACCAATGGCGGGTTTTCGTTTTTTTTCAAACACAAAAACGACCTCATTAATCTTCTCAATGAATCGAATACCTTGTACTTCTGGATATTGGCGAAAAGAGACGATATTTTCAAAATCAGTTCCGACTTGGATGTAATGGAGATGACCTTGTTCAAATCCGAAGAAACAAACCTAAAAAAAACTGAACAAGCCTATAAAGATTTCTTACGCACTACTATTGGTGAACATCAAACTAAGTCAAAGAATAAAAACCCGAATATCAACCGAAAATTTACTGTCGAAGCGCAAGAGCGCACAAAACTAAAACCCGTCGCACTGATTGAAATGTCGATTTCGAATGACTACTTAGATACACTAAATTCATTGGATAAAGCGGATGAAAAAAAACTGATTAAACTCATCTTATCACGACCCTTGACCGGGTTTTTGAAGAAAATGCAAAGCGAAGTTGGCGATATAGGAAAATTCCTAAAAACAAAATCAAGGCAAGACCTCCAAACATTAGCATTAATTTCATCCAAACTAACATATAACATTGTTTTTCAGCCAAGAACAGTACAATGTTTCTATAAAATAAAGGTTCCCAATAAAATAATTCGTATATTAGCAAATGAATCTAACAAAGATTTTGAAATAAGCCCTGCCGATTCGGATATTAATTTGAAAGAAACCTTCATGGATGAAGCAGGTAAGTTCATTACAATTGATATTGGCGAGCACCAAATTAAAGAGTTGATTCACAGCGACAACTCGGCACTACCGCGCGACAAAATTGAAATCAAATTTGGAGACGAGGGCTTTAAGCCCAATTTACCTAAGTTGACTGGAAAAGACATTAAGTTCAGCTTTAAGAAAAATCGCTACATCGCATCGAAAACATTAAGATACTAAGTATAAAAGTATTAGCAATGAGTGAGCAAAAACATTCATCACGTATATTTGGGACACTCATTCAAAATTAGACATTAATAAGAAATACAATTTTTTACAAACAAAAAACATCTATTATGAGTAATTACCGAATACCTGGTGTTATCATCAACGAACGCAAGGCTTTTGAGGATGTTGTGCCTCCCGTACCCACTGCGGTACCGGTATTTATCGGCTTCACACAAAAAGCCGAAGGCATATACGGAGAAAGCTTTCACATGCAATCCGTAAAAGTAAGTTCCCTCAAAGAATACGTAGATATTTTCGGAGGGCAAATGTCTTACCAATACGACCTCAAGCCCACCGACAACGACAATGAATTCGATGTCAACCTTCGGGATACAGGTAAATTCAATTTGGTATTGGATAAAAAAACGGCATCCTACATGTACGACAGTCTGCGAATGTTCTTTTTGAACGGCGGTAGCCTCTGCCATGTCATCTCCGCCGGTAATGTGGCAACTAAAGACAAAAAGAAAAGCATTATAGATTGTATTGATATACTCGAAAACGAAAAAGAGCCTACACTCGTCTTAGTTCCCGATGCTATTTTGTTGGGGGAAAGAGATTGTTATGAGATTTACACAAAAGTATTGATGCACTGCGCTGATAAGAATAATAATCGCTTTGCAATATTTGATGTTCCTGAAAAAGATAAGCCTACGGGCAATTCCTTAGACGAAAAAATTGATTTGAAAAAATTCCATGACAACATGGAAAAAATATACAACGAGGACAGTAGCCAAGACCAAAGCATGGGTTATCTAACTTATGGTGCAGCTTACTTTCCGCGTCTGAACACCAACCTCTACACACCCGGCGAAGTCAGCTACAAAAACATCAAAAATTACAGCAAACAAAGTCCTATTCTCTTTGGCTCGGGTGACTCCACCAAACTTAACGGTAGTGGTGGCGGTGGCGGTACGGCGGTACTCACGCGAACGGAAGCTAAAGTGGAAAAAAGAAAACGCGCACAGTCCGTCAACTACAATAGGGTGCTGAAAGCCATTACCACAAAGGTCAATATTCAACCCACTTGTGGTGCATTGGCGGGTGTATATGCCAAGTCCGATAGAATCAACGGGGTACACTATGCACCGGCGAATGTCAGCCTTGTCGGAGTCATCAGTCCGTACATACAAATCACCAATAAAGACCACGAAAAATTGATTGACGAACAGAAAGGGTACTACGTAAATGTTTTACGCTCGTTCCCCAATAGAGGCACAGTCGTATGGGGCGCACGAACGCTCGACAGCCTTGACCTTGATTGGAAATACATCAATGTCAGACGCACTGTATCCGTCATACAAAGGTCTATCAAAAAGGCAGTTGACGGTTATCTATTCAAGCCAAATAATCAACAAACTTGGATAAAAATACGCTCGGTCATCAATAATTATCTGACCACCATGTGGAAAAACGGGGCATTAATGGGCAATTCTGCTGAAAATGCCTATAACGTTTCCGTAGGTTTAGGTTCTACCATGACCAGTGAAGATATTTTGAATGGTATCATCAAAGTTTCGGTACTCATTGCCGTTGTACGACCAGCCGAATACATCGAAGTCACCTTCCAACAAACTATGGGAGAAGGACTTCTTGAAGGAGAATCTTCCGGCGACGACGAAGGCGGTGAGGACGATGGTGGTGGAGACGACGGAGGTGGTAACGAAACTGCCGCTGACGCACCAGCCAAAAAATAATTTTAACCCAAGTCAAAGAAGCATGACTTGAATTTTCAAAATAATAAAAATATATCATCATGTTATATGAAGGTTTATTTCCCGTAGGGAAGTTTCATTTCAATGTCACTATCGGCGAGTTGGAGATTCCGTTTCAGGAAGTTTCCGGTTTGGAAGTGGAGACAAAAATCATGGAATATCGTCACGGCAACAGCCCCGAATTTTACCCGATGAAAGGCGCGGGTTTGATGAGCGTAGGTAATATCACCATGAAAAAAGGTGTCATCCAAGACGGTGACGAACTACTGGAATTTTTCAAAGAGTTATTCGATGAAAAAGCCCACTATGCCGACCATACAGACCGCCTCACCATCCAAATAGAACTCTTGGATGAAGAAGGCGAAAACGTCATGACATGGAATGTCACCAATGCCATTCCGGTCAAATACACCGGCACAGATTTCAATTCCAACGATAGCGCATTAGCCATCGAATCTATAGAATTTGCTTGTGAATTTATTGATATTGATTACGAATAATAACAGACCAAAATAAGGTTTAATTTATGGTAAAGCAACTATTTATCTATGAGATAATGGTTGCTTTGCCTTGATTTTTATTAGAAAACATTATGGATATTGCTAATTCATTTCCTGTTACTTCGTTTTATTTTCATGTAGAGATTGAAGGTATAGAAGTTCCGTTTCAATCTGTATCTGGTCTTGGTGTTGAACATCAACTCAGAGACAGAACCGGAACAAAAGAGAATTATAATGTTTTATATAAAGAAATAGTAGGTGTAACATACCCCAACATAGTACTAAAAAGAGGCATATTTTCGAATGACCCTGAGCCTTGGAAAAATAGAAGGGCTAAGACCTTAAGTCAAGATGAAGATTTAGATTCAAAACTTGAAGAGATACGAATTGAAGAGATGTATATCAGTTTGGTTATGAAAAACGGTGTTATTCTTAATTGGACTTTAAGCAACCTTATTCCTCAAAAGTGGCAAATTTCGGCTTTGGATTCGATGAATAATGAATTTTTGACAGAAACTGTTGAGTTTTCATATGAAAAACTTATGCTTAACTACTAAAACTAAGACATGCCAGTCGATATTAATGAACTTGTTATAAAAACCTCTGTCAACAATAATTCTTCCGATACTTCTCCGGCGAAAGAGAAGAATAACTATCGTGATATTGAAAAGATAAAGAAAATTATTTTACAGGAATGTCGTAAAATGATTAAAGAGGAAATAGAAATGGATAAAATCAGATAAAAATGGCTGAATATAGAAATACAAAACAACTTATCATAAAAGGATACACAAAAGACCCAACAGAGTCTGGCTCCCCAGGAACTCCTACAAGAGAATTTAAGGCATTAATTCAACCTAAAAATATATCCATAGAAAAGGGCATACAATTTAGCCAAGATGATACAGCCAATACTAATTTTGCAAAAAAACAGTATCAAGGTTATTTGCCTATAACATTTGGTGTGGAGTTAGTTTTTGATTCAACTAAAAAAAATGCTAACAATGAGACTTACTCCATAAAAGAAAAGGTTAGAGAACTTGAAGATACTATCTATATTTATGAAGGTTCTATACATAAACCTCTATATCTGCATGTGGTATGGGGGGAGATAGACGACTATTGTCATTTAAAAAAATATGATATAGAATATTACTTATTTAATATTGATGGATATGCTGCAAGAGCTAGAGTTTCACTCGCCTTTGAAACTTACGCTTCGCCGGAATACCTCAAAAGGCAGGCAAATAATCAATCTCCCGATATGACCCACGTAAAAACTTTTAGAGAAGGTGATAATATTCTATCTATGTCCAGAGAGGTTTATGGAGATTCAAAATATTTCGTTCAAGTAGCCAAATATAATAACCTAATCAATTTTAGAAATATTGCACCCGGTACCCAATTGGTTTTTCCACCACTTAAATAACCGTACACTATGTCAACATCACCCTTACACAAAAAGATTAATTTAGTCTCCTTCGAGGTATCAGTTGGTGGAAATATCCTGGAAGATGGACATATATATACCATTGAAGCCCATAATACCGTTAATCGTGTTCCCAAAGCTACAATTAAGCTTTTAGACGGTGACCGCAGTAAATCGGAATTTAAACTTCAGAATGACATTGATTTTACGCCGGGCAATGAGATAGAGATAAAGGCAGGCTACCGTCACGACAATAACGTAATTTTCAAAGGAATCATTCAATCCACAGGCATAGAAGTGAAGCCCTGGGAACATTCCTTACTCGTTGTCCATTGTGCAGATACAGCACTCAAAAGTACACTAAGAAGAAAATCGGTCATATACGCCAATCAAACAGACAGTGATATTATCTACCAAATACTATCTGACAACGACATTGAATGTTCGGTAGAAAGCACCTCATTGACCAATAAGGAATTGGTACAATACGACTGCACCGATTGGGATTTTGTAATGGCGCGTGCTGAAGCGAGTGGTAAAATAGTGGTTTCTGATTTAGAACAAATCCACGTAAAAGCCCCTTCAACGGATGTCGAAGATTTTACGGTCAAATACGGCGAAACCATTATACGCGCCAACCTCCACCTACAGGGGCAACACCAATATCAAAGTGTAGAGTCTCTAACATGGAATATGCAAGACCAAAAGCGTGAAAACGTTAGTTCCTCGGAGCCTTCCGTAAATAATCAAGGTAGTGTTGACGGTCAATCACTTGCCGGGAATTTCGGAAATGATATATTTGAAATACACTCATCTGCGCCGATAGAAACGGATGCGATGACAGAATGGGCAAATGGTATCTTGCTCAAATCCCGATTATCAAAAATCAGAGGCACTATCCACATGAATGGTGTCGCAAATATGCTGCCCGACACAGTTATTAAGGTGGAAGGCTTGGGCAGGTATCTCGAAGGAGATGCTTATATATCGGGAGTCAGACATATCCTCCAAACAGGTAACTGGATGACTGAACTCACCATAGGTTTAGAAGCTCAACGCTTTGTCGAAAGCCATAGGAATGTCGCTTCTCCGGTAGCTGGTGGCTTGGTGCCGGGCATTCAAGGAATATACATTGGAACGGTCTTGCAAATTGACAAAGACCCGGATGGCAATTTCCGCATAAAAGTAGATATTCCTGTTATTGGAGAAGAGGGTAAAGGAATATGGGCGAGGTTTTCCAACCTATATTCTACGGGCGATTCCGGTACTTTTTTCTTTCCCGAAACGGAAGATGAAGTCGTCGTAGGATTTATCAACGGTGACCCCACTTATCCTGTCATACTCGGTACACTTTTTAACCAACAAAAGAAAGCCCCGTTTACCCCCGAATCCGACAATAATACGAAAGGCATCATTACCCGCGAAAAATTAAAATTGCTTTTTGAAGAAGAAGATAAAAACATAGTACTCGAAACGCCCAATGGCAATACAATTATATTGAGTGATAAAGACAAAAAAATCACGATAAAAGACGAACACGACAACAAAATTGAAATGTCCTCAAGCGGTATTCTATTCGACTCTGCCAAAAATATTGAACTGAAAGCCAAGCAAAATATCACTATCAAGTCAGATTCCGGTAAAGTAGAAGTGAAGGCAGGATCCGAACTAAAAATGGAAGGGCAAACCGTAAAACAAAAATCCAATGGACCTTTTGAAGCGCAAGGTGCTATGATGACACTCAAAGCCACTGGCATCAACACCATCAAGGGAGCAATGGTAAAAATCAACTGATATGAAACACGAACAGAATAAATCCTTTCTGGGGCAGGGTTGGTCATTTCCCGTTACTTTTTCGGAAGAAAGCGGTGTGGATTTGGTCAATGAGGCGGAGGATATTCGCCAAAGTCTGCGAATATTGCTCACCACTCCCGTAGGTGACAGGGTGACACATCCCGACTTTGGATGTAATATTCACGAAATCGTTTTTGACCCTGTGAATCAATCTACCGCTCAACATATTCGCAGGGCGATAGACAAGGCTATCTTGTATTTTGAACCGAGAATTACACTCGAAAATATCAACTTAGACATCTCTCGGCACAAAGACGGCATACTGAGAATATCATTGGACTACGTTATCCGAAAAGTGAATATCAGAAGTAATGCAGTGTTTCCGTATTATCTCAACGAAGGCACGATTATATTGGATAAATTTTAAAAATAATTAACTAACAACCATTGTGTACGAACCAAATCAAGCAACACTTTCTTCTTTCACAATTCATTGTAAATGAACTAATTATTGAACTTGACGCTTGAACTTGCACTTACTTAATTATACCCACACATGTCTTCCCTCGACAAAAAATATGGCTTAAATCGTGGCAGTCTCTATAATGAGGCACTCGCACCCGATTTTATCAAACTCGACCCAAGGGAGTTGAGTCAACTCATGGCACAGGCAGTGGTCATTAGTAAGCATTTGCCGTTTTATCATACACCGGATGCTAAAATTACCAAACCGGAAGGTAGTATATATTTTCAGGAAAAAATATGGATAGACCTCTTTGAAACACAAGCCGCCACCATGCGATTACCCAAATTCAAAGAAACCGAAACCGTGAAACAACAATTTGCTCAACTCATTAAACAATCAAATAAAAGTGCGTGGCAGCAAATACAATCATTCAAAAAAACGAATCCTGATAAATGCAAAAAATTATTAGCAAGTCTTAAAAACATATATACAAAACAATTGCGCGAGCAGAGCAATCCATACAACTACGATGATGTCTATGAAAAAATAAAATTACTTACTGCCGCATATTATAATGAGGAATACTTCAACGAATATATTTTAACAGACAACTTTGAAGTATCTGGTTGGGAAAAAATGCTGTTGAACGACATCAGTTTTATTCTCGCTCATCTCGAAAATTATGATTATCAACATGAGAACAATCTCATAATATACAAAATTGACAAATGCGAAGATGAAGAAATTACGTCACTCAAAAACGAATTATTATATCGTTCGCTCAATCACATCATCAATATACTTCGCACCTATAACTGTCTGAATAACATAGACAAAAAAGATTTTATTGAATTAGAGGCAAAAAGTGAACTCGAATCTTCCGTCATAGAAAAAATCGCAGAAGTCATTGGTGGTTTGGATAAAAATCTTAGTCAAAACGAAAAGCAAAGCAAAACCTCACTTCAAGAAGCAAAAAATCAATTGAACGAAGCAAGACTAATTTATAATGAAACCATAGATATTTTAAAAATCATCACAAAAATTCCAAGTCGCCACCTCGCCGATACGCTTGAAAAAAAGAAAGACCATGACCCAAGCATCGGGCTTCTGATTGCTTTTTTCAAAACTTTCAAACTTATTCAAGACGAATTGGGAAGGGTTAGTTATAAATTTATTGAATATTACTACAAAAAATTACTCGAAATCAAACCCCTTCCCGCCGTAGCTGATAAGACTTATATTTCCGTAAAACCTGCATCACATATCCGCAAAACGGAAATAATAAAAGGAACAGAAATCGAAATATTCTCCAAACAATACAATCAAACCTACACTTATGAAACCCTAAAAGACGCTCAAATCAATCGCGCGAAATTAAAGTATTTAAGAACACTATACGTAAATCGTGAAGAACGCTCCAGTGAAAACAGAATTGCCCACGTATTTCAAAATGAATTTGATAAAGAAAATATCGCGGAAGGCAGCACTTTAAGATTGTTTGGAAGAAGTCTCCGGGAAGACATCATATTTAATACATCGGAAATACCCAAAAGCTGCAATATTGGTTTTGTTGTCGGCTCGCGGTCATTATTGCTTCGGTCAGGTAGAAGAACGGTTTTACTGTATTTAACTTTAAATGAAGAAGAAAAAATTTACTACGACGGCGGAAATGACAACAACACCTTACCCATTGATATTCAGCTTTCTACCAACGGAGACCAATGGATAAATAAGCAAAACATGACCACTGAAAATCCTCTAATCCTTGACGCAACAGGGAAATGGATAAAAGCTGTACTTATCCGTGTTCATTTGGACGAAAACGATGCGCCTGTCACTGGCAATAAAGCCCTTACTGGATTCACACATTTACCTGCGATAAAAGTAACGCTTAAAGATTACGATAAAAGTAATTCATTTGCAAACGCATGGTTGTTTTTTGAGTGTTTTAAAAATATAAAAAGAATACAACTTGGCGTAAAAGCCGAAAATGCGGAAGTGTTCGGAGACGAGAGCAATTCTTATCACTTGGTCAATGGCGAAGATTATTTCCCCTTTACCATGATTCCTACGATTGGTAAAACATTTCGTGTTTATAATAAAGAAGTCCATTGTAAAAACCTGAACGATATAGATTTTAAGTTGACTTGGGCAACTTTGCCCGCCGATTTCAACGATTATTACGCGCCGTATTTGGATGAATTGAGTCCTGCATTAGAAGAAATCAAATACGAAAATTATCAGGTAAAAGTGTTTTCGAGTCTCGGTAATGCCGATGAAAATTCCGAATCAAAAGACTTATTTCCTCAACAAGAGGAAAGCGAAGAAGAAATGATACTCAACACCAAACATACCATTCATCTGCAAAAAGAAGATTTAACATCGCTTAATGGCGAAAATTACCACCAACAAAGCCTCGTCAATCGGGATTCATACTTTGGTTTTGAACTGGCAAGAAACAATGCCAAACTCCCACTCTATCCGTTTTTACACGATATGCACAATCGCGTACTCGAAGTGGCTTTGTTCAAAAGAAGTAAAAATGAAGATGACCAACAAAATCAAGTCTCTGTAAAAGAACCTTTTACGCCAACGTTGAGCGGTATCAATATTGATTATAAAACTTATAAAGATGAGTACGACCCCGATACGTATCTCAAACAAGATTTTGAGGTATTTCAAATCCTGCCTTTCGAATCCAAAGCACTCAAGACAACAAATGAATTATTACCGTCCGATAATTTTGGCGAAACAGGCTATCTCACATTAGGCTTTTCTAATATTCAACCGCAGGCATCCATTACGGTATTTTTTGAACTTTCCAATATCAATATCGCCATTGAAAAAGACTATACACATCCTCAACTCCATTATCAATACTGGACGCTGGAAGGCTGGAAGTCCACAGAACCAGCCACTTGTATAAAAAACGACGAGACGCAAGAATTTACCCGTTCCGGCAATATCACTTTTACCATTCCGCCAGATGCTGTACCGAAAATGGAAAACGATGAAGTGATCTATGCCATTCAAATTTCGACCAAAGGCAATGCGATGCTGTTCAGTTCTTTGGTGCGATATACCGAACAATCGGTTTTGATACAAAGAAAAATAGAGGACAAAGAACATCATTACACACCCGTTTCGCCTCACGAAACCGTTGTATCCATGAAAAAAAGCACCTCCAACATAGAGCAACTCAATATGTTGGTAGAGACTTACGGTGGCAAATCCACCGAATCGGGCGAGGAGTATTTGTACCGCGTCAGCGACCAATTTCACAGCAAGAGTCGCTTGGTGACACGCAAAGATTTTGAGCGATTTATCCTCAATAATTTCAGTGAAGTACATGCAGTGCGTTGCCTTTTGCCCGGTACATATATGGATATTTTTGATGACAATACCGAAGACAAACCGCGATTGAGCAAAGAAGTGCTCATTGTCGTCATGCCCGAAATCAGTGATTATTATAACAAAACAGCCCCGTGTTTCAACTATAAATACCTCCAAAATATAGAAAACAAAATCAAGGCTTTTGCAGTCGAAGGAGTTGCATTGCGCGTCATCAATCCCGTTTATCTGCACCTCGAAGTTATCCTTCAAAAAGCCGAAGGCGTAAACACTGAAAAAGAATTAATCGCCGAAAAACTCCACGCCCTTTCGAATGAACATAAACAAAAGAAAATCGGACAACTTCCGGCTGCCTCGCAAATTTTGAGCATCATTGAGGAATGTACTTTTGCTGAAAAAGACGTGCGTTTTATATGGTCGAAGGGTGGAAAAATCGTGTACTCACGACTTACAGATTCGATTTATAATGAGAGCAATTTCCCATATAGTTTAATGGTTTATGACTCAATCAACACCATGATTATAGAAACTATTAAAGAGCCATCTCAATCAGATTCATCCTACGATTTTGAAGAAGTACAAGAACACAAAAATAACTGAATATGAGCCATAGAGAAGATATTAACGTAGCCTATCTTAATAAGGATATCAACATAGCTGATAGTAAGACTAAAAAGGCAGTTGAAGCAATTTTAAAACACGCTATCATTAATGACGATGATGCTATTCACCTTGAAAAAGAAGGTAATTTAATCAAAAATATCAAACTCATAAAAGACTGGATTAGTGGTAATCAAGGTAAAGAAGGGAATGATGTCTTACTTGATTTTGAGGTAAAACTTGATGCTACGGGAAAGTCCCGTTTCTTCAAAATTAAGCATGGAACAGGTGATAATTTTTTCAACATCTACCTATATGATGAGAATAAAAAGGGTAAATCTTTACTTTCCATTACCAAAGAAGGAAAAGTTATTTGTGATGACATTCAACTGTTAAAGTCGATTACGGTTGGCGATGATAAATCAACAGGAAAAATTACTACCCACGAACTTGTTGTCGATAATATTTATGGTAAAACCGTCGATGGTAAAAGAGGTAACGAAGCCGTAGAAATTGATGAAAAAGGAAATGTGACGTTTCATGAAAACGTAATTTTTGAGGGGGTCGTCAGTAGTGAGGCAGGTAAATTTCTTGCAGATGGCAACTGGAAAGTTATCAGGAAAAATGTACAGCAATTTGATTTATATGAATTTTATTGTTCGTCAATGAATACAGAATCAAAAAGAAATTATTTGTCTGAATTTTTAATCTCTATTGGTCAAAGACCAGATGAAGAACCTACGAAAAGTAATAACTCCATTTCCGAAAAACATCACTTTTACAATTCAATGGGGGGGAGTTTTCTTACCCGTTGGCTGATGCCCGCAAAGAAGTGGAATCGCGTAGAGTTGGAAATACAACGGCATGGTGACGGCATCGCTATCTTTGCGAAAGCTGACCCAAGAGTTCACGACACAAGAAACCCATACGTCCATTATAGTATTAAAAAGCTATGGGACAGAGAATTATTCGATGAAATCGCTCCTGATGAGTCACGTAAAAAACGTCGAATTCAAATTAATTCCAATGACAATGTAAAAGAAGTTAAAGAACCAAACAGCCGTATCGTCATCAAAGGAGTCAATAAGAAAAACCAAGTCAACTAAATTCATTCATTCAAAATTCACTCATTAATAAACGTGGAAGATATATTAGTCATAAAAAAAGACCAGCCGATTGAAGCCTGTAAAGACTTGAATCTATTGAAAAAGAGAATGGTCAAATCAAGTCAGGAACTATCGGGTAAGATATGGACAGACTATAACGACCATGATCCGGGTATCACCATTATTGAGCAACTTTCCCTCGCACTTGCGGAGTTGGGTTATAAGGCTAATTTGCCCGTTCAGGATTTGGTATTTACATCGGATGCGGATAGCGACGAGGATAGTTTTTTGAGAAATGAACCTTTTATTGACATAAAACAACTCTTTAGCGTCTCGCCCGTTACGAGCAATGATTACCGAAAATTAATCATTGACAACATCAAAGAAGTTCAAAATATCTGGCTCGAATTAGATAACAGTAATGGAAAACGGATATATAAAGTCAGCGTTATTCTTGATGACATCAGAATTACTCAAAGAGGGGGAAATAAAAAAAACATCCTCGAAAAAATCAAAAACCTCCTCATGGAAAACCGCAATTTGGGCGAGGATTTTGACATCAATTTAAATGAAATAAAACCCATCAATGTCACCTACACAGGACGTATCATATTTGAAAATAATGTTGATAAAGACAAATTAATCGCCAATGTATTGTTTCAATTATCCAATCTACTTTCACCGTCTATACCGTACCGTTCGCTCTCCGAAATGACGGAAAAAGGCTATCGCCTCAACCAGATTTTTGAAGGACCGATGCCTGTCAACGGTATTATTGATTATGAGGACTTGAGAAAAACACAACACTTCAATGAGCTTATTTCTACGGCAAAAGTAGCGCATGTACTTCAGGGCATTGAGGGCGTAAAACAAGTCGCCAATATCACAGACAACATCAAGGATAAATCAAGCGACTCACCCAATAAATACCGAAAATTAGACATCGACACCACCCTCGAAAGTTTGGAATTTTATATTGATAATGAAAAATTTAAAATTGATAAAAACGTCGATATTATTTCCAAATATTACGAAAATCAAGTAGCTGCTTACGAAAGCAAATACAAACGTTACATAGACGGTTATCACAAAGAAATCACCAAATCGCCGCTCAATAAAAAGGAATTACTCCAATATTTTACCATTCAAAATCACTTTCCGAGCAATTATGGTTTAGGGAATTTTAACCACCTCAATGTCAACAAACATAGCGAAGAACAACAACTTTCTATCAAACAACTGAAATCCTACTTGCTGATATTTGAGTTTTTCATGCAGGACTTTTTATTTAGGTTGGCTGATGTGGATTTGCTGTTTACCCGTAAGAAAAAACTACGGGAATCCTTTAAAATCAAAGAAGAACTTGCACTCGAAATCAACCGAATGTACGACCGCTTTCTTAGAGATATGGATACTGTCGGACCTCAATTATTTGAGGAACATGAGTACGACTATATCGCCAAGCTACTGCGCGAACTCAATATCCAACAAGAACTCGTCATACGTAAAAATCAAATCCTCAATCATCTTTTGGCGCGTTTGGGTGAGTATTTTCCTGATGATATTTATTTTTCGCTCAATTACCTCAATATACAAACGGGCAGACAGGTCAGTGAGCAAGAAATGTACGAAACACTTATCGCGCAAAAAGTGGACATTTTGGATGATTATTTTTTTATGTGTTCTAAAAAGAGTAAATCCTATGATTATACTGAAAATTATGATTATAAGATTGAGGTAGAGCGCGATTTTGAAAAACGAATCATCAATAATATCGAACCACTCAAACTGAGAATCAGTCGCTATTTTAATTTAGACATCAATAATGATGTACAAAAATCTGCCATAAAGAGATTTGAAGATTACATTAAGGCAAATAATATTCGTAATATTTCCTATGATTTGGCTTTGCGAAAAGGACACCTTAGTAATAAGTATCGGATAGAGAAAAATAAATTGCAAATTGAAGTAGAGGTAGGCAGGCGGGTACACACCATTTACGAGGGAGAAGATGTCTGGGATTTTAAAGAATACATAGACGAATTACCTGATTTTTCCGCTACGGATAATGATAAAACTATTCTCGAAGCATTAAGCGGTCTAAAGAACGAGGAGGAGAAGAAATCATTGCTCAAATATCTGAAATTGCACAGGAGTAGAAAGCAACGTGCCCATCTCAAAGTCGAAAATAACAAACTCTCCCATGTAGAACAACAAGGTATCGAATGGACTACCATTTACACCGGAAAAGACTGCAAAAAAGTGAAAGAAAACTTCATAAAATACCTCAAAAATCTCGAAGAACAGTCCAACGGATTTGAGTTGCTCGAAAGTGTTTTGTTGGATGAAACATTAGAGCATGATATTTATGCGATAGTGCCTACCTCCAACAGGGCTTTGTGTAATGACATTATCAAACCGCGTTTTGAGCATATTTTCAGGGAATATACGCCCGCACATTTGAGTGTGGGATATGTGTATATCCATGAAGGTGATTGGGGCTTATTCGTCAATCACCTTCAAAAATTAAGAAAAGAATTGCAAAAAGGACGCGCCAATGCAAAGACTCAAAAAATATCGAAGGACATCAAACAACTCATAGAGCCAGATGAAAAATAAAATAAATCGCCTTATTGTTGAGATAGACTCCAACGATTATCAGTTGAGTAAAAAACTCGCGCGTCAGGTGCAAGATTTATTTTCGGGAGAAGTGGGAGAACAATTAGACCGCATCCTGTCTGCTACGGGAGACAGGCACTACCAAATCCCTAAGTTGGTCTTGGATTTAGGCGAATTGAGTGATTTTTCTTTTGAAAAAGAATTTGAGGATAAATTTCGGACGGCACTTATCCGTGAGATGTCTGCCCAAATCAGTAGTTTTTCATTTTCGGAAGCACAGGCATTAGTTAAGAAAAATGAAACTGCTCCTAAACAAATATCGCAAATTTTGGCAGACCGCCAAATGACTTCTATTGAAACCATTTACAGTAGTTCGATTGAATATTTATACGAAAATTTCATACGGGATTGGGTATTGTCAGGAGAAATTCCTTGGTGGAATGAATATCGTCAACTCAATCCGATAAACATTTTAGAAAACATTATCCAAAACGAAAAACAGGCAGTGATTTTATTTGAAGAAATAATACGTCAATCCTCTCTTTCAATCACAAAAATCATAGAACAAATAAGCGCACAGACTCAATTAAAAACAACCGACAACCAAAATATTCAGTTAAAAAAAATACTAAAACAAGCCGAAGAAAACATTCAACAAAAACCAAATCGTACCCAAGCACCTCAAAGCCCGACCAAAACACCGCCTCAATTTGCCGTCCCAAATGAATACATTGTTTTGAGAGATATTTTGCTGTCGGGAAGTATGGATGTGCGATTATTTGAAGATAAAAAAGCGTTTGATATGTGGGTGTTGGAGAGGAAAGGGAAGAAAGCATTATTTCATCAAGTGCTTAGAGAAATCCCTTTGAAACGGATGTTTGCAAATGCAGTGTTTCAGTTACTTCCCTTGAAACAACTCATTGGCGAGGAGGCGATGACCATTCAAAAAGCATTGGCGAGTGTGCGCCCCTACACACGCACGTACATGACGGACGCGACTTGGTTGGAATTGGCTTTTGTTTTTTATTTTAATAATATCAATCGTACAAATCAAGCAAGTACGCAGACGATTGTACAAAAATGGTTGGAATTTATCGCCGAATACAAAGGTGAATCTCCGAAAAATATCACACAAAAAATACTTAGCGAAATCCCCGTATCCGATACCGAATTAATGGATGAATTTATCGAATTGGAACAGGTATTTATGCAACAGGAAATCGCTGTGGAAAAACAGAAAAAACGCGATGCACTGTTTCCTGCAAAAACCACATCCGAAACATCAGACACCATTGAACACCACATTGAAAATGCCGGACTGATTCTACTTTGGCCCTACTTACGCAGTTTCTTTAAGGGCATGAAACTGTTTGGTGAAAACAAAACTATCAGCACGGAGGAAAACGTAGATAAAGCGATTCACTTATTACAATATTTGGTCAAAAAAACAAGCGCGCAAAAGCCCGAAAACCTCGCATTGAACAATTTAATCGTAGGCGCACCCGTCACGTATCGCCCAAGTTATGATATTGAATTATCAGAAGAAGAACACGGGGCTTGCGAGTATTTTTTGAGTGAATGTATCAAACAAACCAAGATACTCACAAAAGACAATCCTGATGCCCTTCGTGCCAATTACCTCATCAGAGAAGGCAAATTGTACCGCGAAGAAAGCAAATGGATACTCGAAGTACAGCCCCAACCTTATGATATTTTATTGGAAAAGAAAGCCAATGTCAGTCTTGGTACGGCGTTTTTTCCTTGGAGTAAATGTGTTATTATGATTAATTGGAAAACGTCGTAACAATGTAGGAACAAGGCATGCCTTGTCCCTACATTGTTACGACGTTGCGCTTGTACTTGACTCTTGAACTTGAACTTAAAACATGAAAGTCGTTTCACAAAATGCGGGGAGTTTAGAAAAGGAACTGGCGTGGTTGGAGGAATGTATCCGATACCGCGTCACGCAGACTGCCAATGAATTTCGGCAAGCATCGGAACAGGTTCAACTGCCCGACGAAGCACCCGCCGCGCCCCAACACCAACCGGGCGACTCGCCACTCGCCAAAGACTTTCTCTGTACGCTCACCGATAATGACCGACTGCTGCTGGCACTGGCGATTGCGCCGCATGTGAAGCCCGAAGTATTAGACGGATTTTTGTTGCGCGACCCTTACGGGAAGATATTTACCAAATTCGGCGGACGGGTGAACTATGCCGGATTTTCCGGTTTTTTTCCGACTTGGGAGACGGCTTTTTTTCTTATGGACTTCGACAGCCTTGATAAACGCCTGAATACTATCCGCCAACTGCCACAACATCCGCTACTGAAGACGGATGTACTAAAAGCCCCCGAATCGCCCGACCACGAACCCGCTTATCATGCTTTGCTGCTACTGCATCGGGCATTTCGTAAGGGCTATTTGTCGGGGCAGGTGGTGACGGCGCAGGATAGCTATATGCAGGCGCACAAACTCCGCTCCGAACTCACTTGGAACGACCTTTTTTTGGAGGATACGACGGCGAAGGAAATCAACAACCTGCTGCACTGGCTGACCCACCGCGATACCGTGTTGAAGGATAAGCGGGTGATGAAATACTTCCCCAAAGGCTTCAAAGCCCTCTTTTATGGGGCATCGGGAACGGGTAAGACACTGGCGGCAACGCTGATAGGCAAGCACACCCGACGTGAGGTGTATCGCATTGACCTCTCGCGGATTGTCTCTAAATACATCGGTGAAACGGAGAAAAATCTGGCGAAAATATTTGAACGAGCCGCCAATAAAGACTGGGTTTTGTTTTTTGATGAGGCGGACGCGCTATTCGGCAAAAGGACGGAGACCAAAGATGCCAAAGACCGCTATGCCAATCAGGAAGTCGCCTACCTGCTGCAAGCCATAGAGGTACACGAGGGCATCGTGATACTCGCTTCCAATTACAAAAAAAATATAGATGATGCCTTTTTGCGTCGCTTTCAGTCTATCGCTTATTTTCCGGTGCCGACCAAAGCCACGCGGCGCAAGATATGGGAAAATGTCTTTCAATTCCAGACCGACAGCAAGACGGGTGTCTCACTCAACGGCGTGGATTTCAAACAACTCGCCCAACACGAACTCACCGGCGCGGATATCGTCAATGTCTTTCAATACAGCGTCATTCAGGCACTCGAACAGGATAAACATATCTCGCAAGCCCTTATCGAACGGGGGATTAAACGGGAGATGCAGAAGAAGGGGAAGCGGGTGGGATAGTATCTTAGGTTTAGGGCGAGGCAGTTCCTCTTTGATATCGCACCATACCTCTTGCAGAAGGGTCTGGTTTCGATCTTTGTCTTTTTTTCCTTTCTGCATCTATAGCATCTTTATATTTATGATAAAAATCAAGTAATTCCATTCCATAATCATATCTGTCTTGAGGACTATTAATATCTCCCTTAAAATCAGGCAGTCCGCTAAGCCATGAAGAAATTACTAAAAAAACATCTCCCGAAGCCATTTCTTGTAGAATTTTCTTAGTCTGCGGACTTTGCTTTTTGTAAATAGGATCAACCACTTCAAATTGTTCGTGTCTTAATGTTTCTGCATCCCATTCTTTTGCTTCTTTACCTGTTATAGGCTTTCCTTGTAAACCTCTCGTATAGACGGCTCTTAAATTTGGAAAAACATCATTAAATATAGCTTTATTACCTTCGTTTGCAAGTGCTTGAACCTGTGGAGTCATTGCATCAACGAATTGAACCCCTGTAAAATCTACAACATTGCCTAACCCTCTTAGAATGTAACTAGTTGACTTATCTTTTCTAGTAACATTTGACATCTGCTCTGCAACTAAATATGCAGCTGCTGTCCATTCAATTTCATGACCTTGAATTTCTCTAATTTGATCAAACCAATTATAAAATGCAGCTCTTTGCTCTATTGACGAATATTGATTATAGTCGTTTGTCATAAGGTTGATAACATTGGCTCTATTCCATCTCCATGTGAAATTAATCCTATCGCTCCTCAACCAATCTCCCACTTCCAAATCTTCCTTGCCTGTTTGTTGCCTGTATTCCTTCATACTCGCATATTCTTTCATTTGTATTTTAGGTGTGCCTATTTGTTGATTTACATGCGTCAATTCATGAGCCAATAATCTTTTCCCTTGTGAAGAAGTAGGCGCATACTGCCCCTGATTAAAATAAATATCCGAACCATGTGTAAAGGCTTTGGCGTGGAGGTCTTGATTCATTTGTGTGGCGCGGGTGTCTGTATGTACGCGCACATGACTGAAGTCTGTACCAAAGGCATTGCTCATAGAGGCATTGACATCAGGGGCGAGTGACTTGCCGCCGCCTTTGGTGCTGTTGAGTTGGGTAGCGAGGGCGGGGGTGGCTGTGCTTTCACCGCCTTCGGATTTCATCATTATGGGTTTGATTTGGAGGAGTTCTTCTTCCTCTTTGGGGGCTTTGCCTTTTCCGGCGGTTTTCATTTGTATTTTTTCTTCTTCTTCTTTTAGCGGTTTTTCGGCTCGCTGTATGGTGTCGTCGGGCATTCGCATGACTTTATCTGCCATAGCGTCGGCTTCCTGCTCGTATTTGTCGTTGGGCTGTCCGATTTTCAGCTTGGGTTGTACGTAAGGACTGAAGTGTGGACTGCTTTCGTATGCTTGGAAGCTGTAGTCGCCATTATTGCCGTTTTGGTGTGAACGGTTGGTGGTGGTTCTTTTTTTTGTTTTGGTAGCTCTCATATGTTTTAGTTATTCTTGAGGAAACTTAATATCTGTTGGTGATACTGTTAATACCCCCAATGAATTATCTTCAGCATCTACAAATTCAACCTCATAATTTTTCGGCTTGGAATCATAAACGATAAGTATAGTTCCCATACTTCCTTTGGGAACATTTTCATCTAAGTCAATAGATGCTTCTATTAAATCATATTCTTTGAACTCTTTCATATTAAACGATTATTTTTTCGTTGGAATAGCTGTGACTAAGCGTGGAAAGTTCTCATTATTTTTGATTATCCACCCGAATACTACATCAATAGTTTTGCCATTTACTCCGGTTATAGGAATAATTTGGTTGTACTTTGTGCCATGCTCAGTAATTTTTGTTATTTTTGCTTTATCAATGTCAAAAATAATTTGCTTGGCCAATTCACCCATATTATCCAAATCAAAACCAAGAGCCTTTTTGAACCACTCTGCTTTGGATTTACCTATCGGATGTTTTGGATTTAAAACATATCTAGATAATTTGTCTGTTACACTTAATTTCGTCAATCGACTGTTGGAAACGATACTCTGAATAATCTTGTTTTTCAAAATACCTTGCCTTAGCTTCTCAATCCCCTCTTTCACTTTTCCCGAAGCCTTATTTATACCCTGACCAATTTTCTCAACAATCTTAAACTTAGCGAGTTTACTGGCTAGTTTTCCTAATTTACTGAGAATTTTTGCTACTGCTGTTCCTCCGACAAATAAGGATACAATTTCAAATAATATTCTACCTGCTATATATCCATAAGCGTGTCCTGAAGTAAACGGGTCGTCTGACTTTCCTTTTTCTAACCACGGATCCATCCAACCGAAAAATAATTCTTTCCAGTCATCTAAGGTCATGTTGGTCACTGCTGTCCAGATGTTCTTTAAGTCACTCCAAATCGACCCTTTAAATATACTTTTTATTGCTCCCCAAATTAAATCAAATACTCCTTTTACCAGTGCAATTAAGCCGTCAAAAGCCCCATGGATAATTCCTCCAATAAATGCGGCTCCGAAGGCAGCTTTCTTAGCCAGAGCTTTTACATCATCCCAAATTTCATAAGAAATAGAACCACTACTTACTTTGTCTTTCAAGGATTCCATAAAGCTTGCAGACGGTAGCCATATGTAAGCATCTACGATGGCCTTAGTTGTTGCCCAACTTTGGTCATTCCCTCCAAGTTTGTGAATGCCGGGATTACCTACACCATTCTTATCTTCCCTATTATTAGCATAAACAAGAGCATTGACTACAAAACGAAGATCGCTTCCCCTCTCTTTAAATTTATCCCCATAGTATTTTTTTGCAATACCGATAGCACTCTTACCGGAAGGAATTTTAAGAATTTTTGCATTAGGTTCAGGAAGATTTCTCCAGACTAACCAGTCAGCTACATACCCAAAAACTCCATCGTCAGTTGTTACAGCATACCAGCGCTTCTCACGGTTATGTCTTAATATAAATACTTTTTCATTTTGCTTTGCTTCTTTGAGAATAGAACCAGTAGCAGTTGAGGGCTCATGCCTTATGTTTGCTCCAGTATCTTGATAAATAATACCAATTTGATATACATCAATGTATTCTGAAATAGTAAACTCATTACTTGCTTCAATTTCACTCTTTTTCAGAATATTTGGTGTCTGTTTAGACTTCCCTTGCTGCACCGTATGCGTCAACTCATGCGCCAGCAAATGCTTCCCGGCAGTAGAGCCAGTATCATACTGCCCCCGATTAAAATAAATATCCGAGCCGTGTGTAAAGGCTTTGGCGTTGAGGGCTTTATTCATCTGTACGGCTTCGCTGTCGGTATGTATGCGTACTCCACTGAAGTCTGTACCAAAGGCAGTCTCCATAGAAGTACGGGTGGCATCGGGTAGGGCAGTACCGCCACCTTTCGAGCTATTGAGGCGGCTTTCGATATTGGAAGGGGCGGTAGTGGTGGCTGAGTGGTTACTTTTTCTTTGAATATATTCCTCTTTGCCGCAGGAGGCGCATTTAAGTTGTAGGAGAGGTGTAGTGTTGGGCTTGGGTTCTTCGGGTTGGTCGCTGCCGCTTGCGTGAAGGGGCTTGCGTTGGAGCATGGTGAGGGCTTGGTGTTCTTCTTCGTGGTGTTCTTCGGCTTCACATTCGTCGCATTTGTGTTGGATAGTATCGACAGAGGTGCTTTCGGTGACTTGTGTAGTGGTACCGGTATGTTCGAGTTTTTGGACTACGGTATCTGCCATAGCGTCTGCCTCCTTTTCATATTTATCATTGGGTTGTCCGATTTTTAGTTTAGCTTGTATCACATAAGGACTGAAATGCGGACTTTGTTCGTAAGATTGAAAAGAGAAGTTGCCACTCAGGTCGTCATTCAAGTAGTTGTTTGACGCATGAGTAGTCGAGGAGCTATCCTTTTTGTTGGCGGTGCTTTTCATTTGTTTGTTTTAGAGTGAACATATTGGGCAGTCATCATCGCCGATTCGGTGTAATTTTTCGATACTTATCGCATATAGTGATGTTATGATATAATTGTGTTTTATGGGGAGTTGTAACAGAGATTTTATCAATATAACGGCACTGAAAGCCGAGCCAAGCGCAGGTGTGGGATACCAAGAAGGTGTTACACCATATTTTTTATCGTTGAATCGATTAGT